>Ga0080006_1091823_pt1 | contig 157235 bp, 164 predicted proteins | sample RS3BMetagenome_FD_69209 | JGI IMG/M metagenome (GOLD analysis project Ga0080006, IMG submission 69209) | Ferric oxide microbial mat and aquatic microbial communities from Rainbow Spring, Yellowstone National Park, USA - RS3B (SPADES... ...
ACCCGACCGCCACCAGTACTGCCCCCGCCACCGGTACTGCCCCCGCCACCGGTACTGCCCCCGCCACCGGTACTGCCCCCGCCACCGGTACTGCCCCCGCCACCGGTACTGCCCCCGCCACCGGTACTGCCCCCGCCACCGGTACGCCGCCGGGGCGGACGGTCGTCCCCGCAGACCAGCCCCACCAGGGCATCGGCGGCATAGGCGTCGGGGGAGTCGTGGGTGCCCTCTTTCCGGGCCGTCTCGAAGCGGCGGTCGGCCGCCCGCCGCAGCACCGCCGCCAGTCGGGCCCCGGCCGTCGGGGTGAGCCGGGCGTCGAGCCGGAAGGAGCCGTCCTCGGGATCGGTCCAGGTCCGGCACGACCGCTGGCGGTGGAGCCGCTCGTCCCGGGCGGCCTCCCCCTCGGCCGAGCGTCTCCGGGCCCGGACCCGCAGCGCCCGCTCCCGGACCCGGTGGAGGGTGTCGGACTCGGCGGTCGAGAGGAGGTCGGCCTCGCTGGTGGGGTCCTCGCCGACGGCCCCCGACACCGCAGTCGCCTTCCCCTTGGAGAGCTTGCCCCGGCGGAAGGCGTCGGCCACCCCGGGCTGGTCGCCGAGAGAACCTCCCAGCTGCAGGGTCCCCCGGGCGTCGCCCACCGACTCCCCGGTGGCCCCGGCCAGCCACTGGGCCGCATCCCGGTGGCCCGTGGCGCGGTGCACGTTGGCTTCGGCCGCCCGGGTGGCGGCCAGAGTCTTCCCGGCCAGGGCCAGGCGCTCGATCCGGACGAAGGCCCCCACCAGGATGGCGGCGTCGGGACCCGAGTACCGGGCCGGCTCGAAGGAGCCGACGAAGCCTTCGAGCCGCTCGGCCAGGCCGGACAGCAGGGCCTCCGCCCCGGAACCGGACGTCCCCGCCCCGGAACCGGACGTCCCCGACCCGGAACCGGACGTCCCCGCCCCGGAACCGGACGTCCCCGATCCGGGAACGGGACCGGACGTCCCCGATCCGGAACCGGACGTCCCCTCGCTCTCGTCGGTGATCGCCCCGCCGGGGACCGTCAACGTCATGGGAGCAGTGTGTCAGGGGGGTGTATCACTCACCCGGAGCACTGCCGGAGGGGACGCGTCGACCCAGGCCGGGCCGGTGAGGGCGGGCACCTGCCCACCGGGCAGGTCCTTCCGGAAGGGCTTGGACGGGGTCCCCCGGCACCCCGGATCGCCAACCGGGGCGGGGACCGGGGGACGTCACCGACCGCTAGGATGGTGGACGAGCGTTGCCGGCACCATCCGATTCGGCCACCGGGCGCGTTTGCCCAGTCCGAGCCGATGCCGTAGCATGGCTTGTTCGCACGACCAGCGCCTGAGGGCGCTCCAGTGCCCACTGCAGTCGCATTCCGCAGTTCATGCTGCAACCAACCCCGCAGTCCATAACGTAGAGGTAGCGCGTGCCCACCATTTCCCAGCTCGTCCGCAAAGGTCGGGCCACCAAGCCCACGAAGAGCAAGACGCCGGCGCTGAAGGGCGCCCCGCAGCGCCGTGGCGTCTGCACCCGCGTCTACACCCACACCCCGAAGAAGCCGAACTCGGCACTCCGGAAGGTGGCGCGTGTCCGCCTGACCAGTGGCCTGGAGATCACCGCCTACATCCCCGGCGAGGGTCACAACCTGCAGGAGCACTCGATCGTGCTGGTCCGCGGTGGCCGTGTGAAGGACCTTCCCGGGGTCCGCTACAAGGTCATCCGGGGCACCCTCGACGCCTCCGGCGTCCGTGAACGCAACCAAGCCCGCAGCCGCTACGGCGCCAAGAAGGAGTCCTGACGTGCCCCGCAGTGGACCCGCACCCCGACGTGAACTGATCCCCGACCCCGTCTACCACTCGGTCCTGGTGACCCAGGTGGTCAACAAGGTCCTGAGCCGGGGCAAGCGCACCCTGGCCGAGAGGATCGTCTACGACGCCCTGGCCGACGTGGCCGAGAAGTCCGGCAACGACCCGGTGGCCGTCCTGAAGAAGGCCGTCGAGAACACCCGCCCCGAGCTCGAGGTGAAGAGCCGTCGGGTGGGTGGCGCCACCTACCAGGTCCCGGTCGAGGTGCGCCCCCGCCGGGCCACCACCCTGGCCATCCGCTGGCTGGTCTCCTTCTCCCAGCAACGACGGGAGAAGACCATGGCCGAACGACTCTCCAACGAGATCCGCGACGCCGCCAACGGCATCGGCGCGGCCGCCAAGCGCCGCGAGGACATGCACAAGATGGCCGAGTCGAACAAGGCCTTCGCCCATTACCGTTGGTAGGAGGGTGCGGATCCGTCCGCACCGGCCCCAGCACCTACGCCCCACGAGTACGACCCGAGAGCTGACCAATCATGGCTGAAATGCCCACCCGCACCCACTCCCTCGCCAACACCCGGAACATCGGGATCATGGCGCACATCGACGCCGGGAAGACCACCACCACCGAGCGGATCCTCTACTACACGGGGAAGAACTACAAGATCGGTGAGGTGCACGAAGGTGCCGCCACCATGGACTGGATGGTCCAGGAGCAGGAGCGCGGCATCACCATCACCTCGGCAGCCACCACCTGCCGCTGGCGCGACAACATCATCAACATCATCGACACCCCGGGCCACGTCGACTTCACCGTCGAGGTCGAGCGCTCCCTTCGGGTCCTCGACGGCGCGGTAGCCGTCTTCGACGCCGTCGCCGGCGTTGAGCCCCAGACCGAAACCGTCTGGCGGCAGGCCAACAAGTACGAGGTCCCCCGGATCTGCTTCATCAACAAAATGGACCGGACCGGCGCCGACTTCAACATGTGCGTCGACATGATCAAGGACCGCCTCGATGCGGTGCCGGCCGTCTGCCAGCTGCCCATCGGCGCGGAGGGCGGCTTCCGGGGCGTCGTCGACCTGATCCACATGCGGGCCCTGGTCTGGGACGACGGCATGGGCGAGGAGTGGACCGAGGAGCCCATCCCCGCCGACATGCAGGACGCCGCCGACGAGGCCCACCACCAGCTCATCGACGTGCTGTCCAACTTCGACGACACCATCATGGAGCGGTACCTGGCCGAGGAGGAGATCACCCCCGAGGACCTGGTCAACGCCCTGCGGGCCGTCACGCTGTCGACCGCCGCCATCCCGATCCTGTGCGGCTCGGCCTTCAAGAACAAGGGCGTCCAGCCCATGCTCGACGCCGTGGTCGACTACCTGCCCAGCCCGCTGGACATCCCGCCGACCGTGGGCACCGTCCCCCGCAAGGAGGACCAGCTGGTCGAGCGCCCGGCGAAGGACGACGCCCCGTTCTCGGCCCTGGCCTTCAAGATCATGACCGACCCCTACGTGGGCAAGCTGACCTACCTCCGGGTCTACTCCGGCACCCTGGCCAAGGGCTCCGGCGTGGTGAACTCCACCAAGGACCGCAAGGAGCGCATCGGGCGGCTCCTGCAGATGCACGCCAACACCCGTGAGGACATGGAAGCCTGCTTCGCCGGCGACATCGTGGCGGCGGTCGGTCTCAAGCAGACCACCACCGGTGACACCCTCTGCGACCCCGACGACCAGGTCATCCTGGAGTCGCTGACCTTCCCCGAGCCGGTCATCCACGTGGCCGTCGAGCCGAAGACCAAGGTCGACCAGGACAAGCTGTCCAAGGCCCTCTTCGCCTTGTCGGAGGAGGACCCGACGTTCCGGGTCCACTCGGACGAGGAGACCGGCCAGACGGTTATCTCCGGCATGGGCGAGCTCCATCTCGAGGTGCTGGTCGACCGCATGCTCCGCGAGTTCAACGTGGACGCCAACGTGGGCAAGCCCCAGGTGGCGTACCGGGAGACCGTGCGCAAGAAGGTCGAGAAGGTCGAGGTCCGGTACATCCGCCAGACCGGCGGCAAGGGCCAGTACGGCCACGTGGTCATCTCGCTGGAGCCGACCGGCCCCGGCGGTGGGTACGAGTTCGACGACAAGATCACCGGCGGGGTCATCCCCAAGGAGTACATCCCCTCGATCGACCAGGGCATCCGCGAGTCGATCACCTCGGGCGTGCTCGCCGGGTACCCCACGGTCGACATCAAGGTGACCCTGACCTACGGCTCTTACCACGACGTCGACTCGTCGGAGATGGCGTTCAAGATCGCCGGTTCGATGGCCATCAAGAAGGCCGCCAACCTGGCCGACCCCGTGCTCCTCGAGCCGGTGATGGCCGTCGAGGTCACCACCCCGGAGGACTATATGGGCGACGTGATCGGCGACCTGTCGTCCCGCCGGGGCAAGGTCGAGGGCATGGAACAGCGCGGGAACAGCCACATCGTGCGGGCGCAGGTACCGCTGAGCGATATGTTCGGCTACGCTACCGACCTGCGGTCGCGCACCCAGGGACGGGCGACGTACTCGATGCAGTTCCACGCGTACAACGAGGTCCCCGAGTCAATCGCCAAGGAGATCATCGCCAAGGCGCGCGGGGAGTAAGTCCCCACCGGCCGGCTCAACCCGGTCGGTGCCTGCAGCATCGCATCACCGCAGCACCGACTCTCGCAGTCACCGATTCACGCCACACCGCAGCATGCAGTACCGCATCGATACAGGAACACGAGGAATGACGGCAGGCAACCGCCTCCGTCGTGGCGGGCCCGAGCGGGCACCGCCCCGAGACCAGGGAGCATTACCCCAGCCATGGCCAAGCAGAAGTTTGAGCGCACCAAGCCCCATGTGAACGTCGGGACGATGGGACACATCGACCACGGGAAGACCACGCTCACCGCGGCCATCACCAAGGTGTTGCACGACGCCGATCCCACTACGTCGTTCACCCCCTTCGACCAGATCGACAAGGCCCCCGAGGAGCGCCAGCGGGGCATCACCATCTCGATCGCCCACGTCGAGTACGAGACGGCCAACCGGCACTACGCCCACGTCGACATGCCCGGCCACGCCGACTACATCAAGAACATGATCACCGGCGCCGCCCAGGTGGACGGCGCCATCCTGGTGGTCTCCGCCGCCGACGGGCCGATGCCCCAGACGCGTGAGCACGTGCTGCTGGCCCGCCAGGTCGGTGTGCCCTACATCGTGGTGGCCCTCAACAAGGCCGACACCGTGGACGACGAGGAGCTCCTCGACCTGGTGGAGCTCGAGGTGCGCGAGCTCCTCAACGAGTACGAGTTCCCCGGCGACGACACTCCCATCGTGCGGGTGAGCGCCCTGAAGGCCCTGGAGGGCGACCCCGAGTGGACGCCGAAGATCCTCGAGCTGATGGACGCCGTCGACAGCTACATCCCCGAGCCCGAGCGTGACGTCGAGAAGCCCTTCCTGATGTCCATCGAGGACGTCATGTCGATCACCGGCCGTGGCACCGTGGTCACCGGCAAGGTCGAGCAGGGTGTCGTCAAGGTGGGTGAGGAGGTCGAGATCGTCGGCCTGCGCGACACCCAGAAGACCACCGTCACCGGCATCGAGATGTTCCGCAAGCTCCTCGATCAGGGCCAGGCCGGCGACAACGTCGGCGTGCTGCTCCGTGGGACGAAGAAGGAGGAGGTCGAGCGCGGCCAGGTGCTGTGCAAGCCCGGCTCCATCACCCCCCACACCAAGTTCGAGGCCACGGTCTACGTGCTGAACAAGGACGAGGGCGGCCGCCACAAGCCGTTCTTCACCAACTACCGTCCCCAGTTCTACTTCCGGACCACGGACGTCACCGGAACCATCAACCTGCCCGAGGGCACGGAGATGGTCATGCCGGGCGACAACACCGACATGACCGTCGAGCTGGGCAAGCCGATCGCCATGGTGGAGGGCCTCCGGTTCGCCATCCGCGAGGGTGGCCGCACCGTGGCCTCCGGCCGGGTCACGAAGATCCTCGCCTAGTCCGGCAGACGTGAAGAACCCCAGGAGAGGACACCGTCCCCATGGCCGCTGAAGGCCCCCGCCAGAAGATCCGGATCCGCCTCAAGGCGTACGACCACGAGATCCTCGACCAGTCGACCGAGAAGATCGTCCAGACCGTGCTCCGCACCCAGGCCAAGGTCCTCGGCCCGGTGCCGCTCCCCACGGAGAAGCACCGCTACACGGTGATCCGGTCCCCCCACAAGTACAAGGACAGCCGGGAGCACTTCGAGATGCGGGTCCACAAGCGGCTGGTCGACATCGTCGAACACACGCCCAAGACGGTCGACTCGCTCCAGCGTCTCGACCTCCCGGCCGGCGTGGACATCGAGATCAAGATCCAGACGGTCTGATCCGGCCGGTCCGGCACCCCGCCCCTGGCGGGTTCGCCCGGATTGGTGTAGCGTAACCAGTCGGCCCGAATCAGGGTCGGAGATCTCAGAGGACGTGTCCGAGCGCCTGCCGTGCCGAACGGCGGGGACCTCGGGCCACACCAGGCGAGCGCTCCGCTCGGTTTGAACCGAGCGGAGCGTCTGCGTGCGAGCCGAGACCGGCGCCCGAGCGGCCCCGATCGGCTCGGTTGTGGCCCCGGGGAGGGTCCGGGCAGGTCGGCCGGTGTCGGCGACAGCACGTCACCGGTAGCAAGCAGGACCGGAGTACCAGCAGTTCCGATCGGCGCCGATTGGCGTCGAGCACAGCAGAGTCGAGACGGAGAAGCCGCAGTGGCCACCAAGGCGATCGTGGGCGAAAAAGTAGGCATGACCCAGATCTGGGACGACCAGAACCGTGCGATACCGGTGACGGTGGTCCGCGTCGCTCCGGTCCGGGTCGTGCAGGTCAAGACCGCCGAGCGCGAGGGCTATGCCGCCCTCCAGGTGACCTGGGGTCACCGGCGGGCCTCCACCCTCACCAAGCCCGAGCAGGGCCACTTCGACAAAGCCGGCGTCGACCCCGGTCGCCGGCTGGTCGAGCTCCGCATCGACGACGTCGCCGAGTACGAGGTCGGCCAGCAGCTCACCGCCGACCTCCTCCAGGCCGGCGAGCTGGTGGACGCCATCGCCGTCTCCAAGGGCAAGGGCTTCGCCGGCGCCATGAAGCGACACAACTTCAAGGGCCAGGGGGCCTCGCACGGGAACCACAAGAAGCACCGCTCGCCCGGCTCCATCGGTGCCTGTGCGACGCCGTCCCGGGTCTTCAAGGGGACCCGGATGGCCGGTCGCATGGGTGGCGAGCAGGTGACCACCCTCAACCTCGAGATCGTCCAGGCCGACCCGGAGCGCGAACTGGTGCTTGTCAAGGGTGCGGTTCCCGGGCCCCGCGGCGGCATGGTCGTGCTCCGTGACGCTGTGAAGGCCCCGCTGGCCAAGGGAGGAAAGGCCTCATGAGCGCCACCGACACCATTGACCTCGAGAACGCCAGCCCGGCGGAGATCCGTCGCTTCCTGCGGCCGGCGCCGGCCACCCGGTCGGTCACCCGACGCTCGACCGACGGCACCGAGCTCGGCGAGGTGGATCTCGACCCCTCCTACTTCGGCATCCAGCCCAACCTGGCCGTGCTCCACCAGGTGGTCACCGCCCAGCTGGCCGCCGCCCGCTCCGGCACCCAGTCCACCAAGACCCGTTCCGAGGTCCGCGGCGGTGGCGCCAAGCCATTCCGCCAGAAGGGCACCGGTCGGGCCCGCCAGGGTTCGACCCGCTCGCCCCAGTGGGTCGGCGGTGGGGTGGCCCTCGGGCCCAAGCCCCGCTCCTACGCCCAGAAGACCCCCAAGAAGATGATCCAGCTGGCCCTCCGCTCCGCCCTGTCGGACCGGGCGGCCCAGGGCCGGGTGGCCCTGGTGGACGCCTGGACCTTCGAGGTGCCGAAGACCAAGGACGCCATCTCCTCCCTCGCCGCCCTCGGGCTGTCGGGCCGGGTGCTGGTGGTACTGGGCGAGGACGACGGCTACGCCGACCGCTCGTTCGGCAACCTGCCGGCCATCCAGACCATCCTGGTCAACGAGCTGAACGCCTACGACATCTTGGTCAACGACTGGATCGTCTTCACCGACGCCACCCTGCCCGGGACGCCGTCGGCCGGTTCCGCCACCCCGACGCCCGCCGAGGCGGAGGCCACCGAGGTCGAGGTCGAGGCCAAGGTGGCCGTCGGGGCCAAGGACGACACCGACACCGACGCCGAATCAAACACCGGCACCGACACCGAAGGGAGCGCATCGTGAGGGATCCCCACAACGTGCTCATCCGACCCGTGGTGTCGGAGAAGTCCTACGCCCTGATGGACGACAACGTCTACGTCTTCGTGGTGGATCCGTCGGCCACCAAGATCGACGTGCGTCACGCCGTCGAGCAGGCCTTCAGCGTGCGGGTGAAGAACGTCAACACCCTCAACCGCAAGGGGAAGGCGCGCCGCAACCGGAAGAACAACACGCTCGGGCACCGTCCCGATACCAAGCGGGCCATCGTCACCCTCCACGAGGGTGACTCGATCGACCTGTTCGAGAGCTGAGAGTCCGAGGATCATGCCGCTCCGTTCACGCAAGCCCACCAGCGCCGGCCGCCGGTTCCAGACCGTCTCGGACTTCGCCGAGATCACCACGGACCGCCCGGAGAAGTCGCTGCTCGTCCCGAACCCGGCGTCCGGCGGCCGGAACAGCTACGGCCGCAAGACGTCGCGCCACCGCGGCGGCGGGCACAAGCAGCAGTACCGGATCATCGACTTCAAGCGCGACAAGGACGGCATCCCCGCCAAGGTCGCCACCATCGAGTACGACCCCAACCGCAACGCCCGCATCGCCCTGCTCCACTACCTCGACGGGGAGAAGCGCTACATCCTGGCCCCGGCCGGGGTGAAGGTCGGCGACCGGCTCCAGTCCGGCCAGGGTGCCGACATCCGCCCGGGGAACGCTCTCCCGCTCCGCTACATCCCGGTGGGTTCGGTCGTCCACAACGTGGAGCTCCGCCCCGGCGGTGGCGCCAAGATGGGCCGCAGCGCCGGCATGAGCATCCAGCTGGTGGCCAAGGAGGGGGCGTTCGCCACCCTCCGGCTTCCGTCCACCGAGATGCGCCGGGTCTCCATCGACTGCCGGGGCACCCTCGGTACGGTGGGCAACTCCGAGGCCGAGCTGATCAAGATCGGCAAGGCCGGCCGCAACCGCTGGAAGGGCAAGCGCCCGCAGACCCGTGGTGTGGCCATGAACCCCGTCGACCACCCGCTGGGCGGTGGCGAGGGCAAGTCGTCCGGTGGTCGCCACCCGGTGTCGCCATGGGGCCAGCCGGAGGGCCGCACCCGGTCCCGTGGCAAGGAATCCGACAAGATGATCGTCCGCCGTCGCCGCACACGCGGCGCCCGGCGGTAGGGAAGCAGAGGGAACACCACACCATGCCCCGCAGTCTGAAGAAGGGTCCGTTCGTCGACGACCACCTCATCAAGAAGGTGGACGTCCTCAATGCGGCCGGCGACAAGAAGGTCATCAAGACGTGGTCGCGCCGCTCGACCATCATCCCCGACATGGTCGGCCACACCATCGCCGTCCACGATGGGCGCAAGCACATCCCGGTGTACGTGACCGAGTCGATGGTCGGCCACAAGCTGGGTGAGTTCGCCCCCACCCGGACGTTCAAGTTCCATGCCGGCCAAGAGCGGGCGGGGAGGCGCTGAGGTGCCCGGAGTGAAGACCAACGAGCGCGAGGGGACCCGGGCGGTCCTGCGCCACAGCCGGATGTCGGCCTACAAGGCCCGCCAGGTCCTCGACCAGATCCGCAATCAGGACGTCGACCGGGCCGCCGAGACGCTCGGGCTGGGCGACCGCGAGGCCGCCGGGGTGATCGGCAAGGTCCTGGCCTCAGCGGTGGCCAACGCCGTCCACAACGACGGGCTCGACGCCGAGGAGCTCTACGTGTCGGCGTGTTACGCCGACGAGGGCAGCACACTCAAGCGGTGGCGGCCCCGTGCCCGCGGCCGGGCCACCCGCATCCGGAAGCGCACCTGCCACGTCACCATCATCGTGAGCCGGATGCCCGACGACCGCCTCGCCCGTCGCCGGGCCAAGCAGAGCGCCGCCGGCGCCCAGCGCTCGAGGCGGGTGGCCGGTTCGCGCCGCCAGCGCACCGGGACCGACACCGAGTCGACCGCCACCGACACCACGACCGCCACCGACACCGAGGAGCTGGCACCCGGCACCGACATCGTCGACGGCCAGATCGAGGAGGTCGGCATCGACGCCGACGAGGTGGTCACCGAAACCGAGGCCGGCCCGCTGACCGTGGACGAGGTGGAGGACGGTGCCGAGGACGGCAGCGACGGCACCGACGACAGCGACGGCACCGACGACGGTGACGCCTCCGACGACGACGCAGAAGAGAAGGGCAAGTAGATGGGCCAGAAGGTCAATCCCTACGGATTCCGGCTCGGCATCACCACCGACTGGAAGTCGCGGTGGTTCGAGGAGAAGAACTACCAGAACTGCGTCATCGAGGACTGGAAGATCCGGGACTACCTGATGTCGCAGCTCGAGTCGGCGGCGGTCAGCCGCATCGAAGTCGAGCGGACACGTGACCGCCTGCGGGTGGACATCCACACCGCCCGCCCCGGCATCGTCATCGGTCGGCGTGGCTCGGAGGCCGACCGGCTGAAGAAGAAGATCGAGGAGATCACCGGCCTCAACAATCGGATCCAGCTGAACATCCAGGAGATCAAGCAGCCCGAGCTCGACGCCGCGCTGGTGGCCCAGGGCATCTGCGACCAGCTGGCCCGCCGGGTGGCGTTCCGGCGGGCGATGAAGCGGGCCATCCAGACCGTGCAGAAGGCCGGCGCCCTCGGCGTCCGCGTGCAGTGCTCGGGACGCCTCGGCGGCTCGGAGATGGCCCGCAAGGAGTCCTACCGCGAGGGTCGGGTGCCGCTGCACACGCTGCGCGCCGACATCGACTACGGCTTCCGCGAGGCCAAGACCACCTTCGGCCGCATCGGCGTCAAGGTCTGGATCTACAAGGGCGACATCCTGCCCTACAAGATCTCCACCGAGGACAAGATCACCCGCGAGGCCGCCATGGCCGTGGGGGAGACCTCCGGCCAGGGAAGTGCCGCCCCCCGCCGACTGATCACCGCCGGTGGCGGACGCCGCCGGGCCGAGCAGGGGGCCCCGGGCAGCGTGGTCACCGTGGACGAGGACACCCCCGAGGGCACCGAGGCCCCCGAGGGCCTGGTCGACGTGCCCACGGCCGACATCGTGGCCACCCCCGCCGTCCCCGACGAGCTGGAGCGCATCCTCACCGAGGACGAGGAGATCGAGCGCCGGACCCGCGAGCACCACGAGACCCCGCACTTCCGCAAGGAGGTCGACTGATGTTGATGCCCCGCAAGGTCAAGCACCGCAAGCAGCAGCGCGGGCGCATGTCGGGCAAGGCGAAGGGCGGCTCCGCCGTGACCTTCGGCGACTTCGGCATCCAGGCGCTCGAGCCGGCCTGGCTCACCGCCCGGCAGATCGAGGCCGCCCGGATCGCCATGACCCGTCACGTCAAGCGTGGCGGCAAGGTGTGGATCCGGGTCTTCCCCGACCGCCCGGTCACCCAGAAGCCGGCCGAGACCCGCATGGGCTCGGGCAAGGGCAACCCGGAGCACTGGGTCGCCGTGGTCAAGCCCGGGCGCATCCTCTTCGAGCTGGCCGGCGTCGAGCCGGAGCTGGCCAGGGAGGCCATGGACCGGGCCATCCAGAAGCTGCCGTTCAAGGCCCGCTTCGTGATCCGTCCCGGCACCCACGGGACATCGGAGGTGCAGGTCTGATGGCCACCACCGCGGAGATCTCCGAGTACGACACCGAGGAGCTCGAGACCCGCCTGTCCGAGACCCGTCGCGAGCTGTTCAACCTCCGGTTCCAGCTGGCCACCGGTCAGCTCGACAACTTTTCGCAGCTCGGGCACGTCAAGAAGGACGTGGCCCGGATGATGACCGAGCTCCGTGCCCGCGAGATCGCCGAGGCCGAGGGCCTCGCCGAGGAGGACATCCCCGCCCACCGGGCGGCCGCCCGCCAGCGGAGCGAGGACGAGGCGCTCGGTCGCACCCGGACCACCGCCGCCGAGCGGCGCGCTGCGGCCCGGGCGGAGGAGGCCGACAAGGCCGACGACGCCGACGCTGACGACGCCGACGAGGCCGACGCCGGCATCACCGGCGAGGTCGAGGACACGCCGGAGACGGAGGTCGAGGGCGGCGCCGCCTCCGACGACGAGGAGGAGAAGGCCTGATGGCCGAGGAAACGACTGCAACCGAGGAGCGCGCCAACCGGCGCAAGGTCCGTGAGGGCCTGGTGGTCTCCGACGCCATGGACGCCACGGTGATCGTGGCCGTCGTCGAGCGCGTCCGGCATCCCCGCTACGGCAAGACGGTCCAGCGCACCAAGCGGCTCTACGTCCACGACGGGGCCAACGAGGCCAAGATCGGCGACCGCATCCGCGTCATCGAGACCCGGCCGCTGTCCAAGCTGAAGCGGTGGCGCCTGGTGGAGATTCTGGAGCGGGCCCGATGATCCAACAGGAATCGCGCCTCAGGGTCGCCGACAACTCCGGTGCCAAGGAAGTCCTCTGCATCAAGGTGCTGGGCGGCTCGCGCCGCCGGTACGCCTCGATCGGTGACGTCTTCGTCGCCACCGTCAAGGACGCCATCCCCGGTGCCGCGGTGAAGAAGGGCGAGGTCGTCAAGTGCGTCGTCGTCCGCACCAAAAAGGAGAAGCGGCGGCCGGACGGCAGCTACATCCGCTTCGACGAGAACGCCGCAGTCCTGATCAACGACCAGCAGCAGCCGCGAGGCACCCGCATCTTCGGCCCGGTGGGCCGGGAGTTGCGCGACAAGCGCTTCATGCGGATCGTCTCGCTGGCCCCGGAGGTGTTGTAGATGCGTATCCGCAAGGGAGACAAGGTCCAGGTCCTCAGCGGCAAGGACCGGGGCAAGCAGGCCGAGGTCATCCGGGCCATCCCCGCCGACGGCCGGGTCATCGTCGAGGGCGTCCACGTGGCCAAGCGCCACGCCAAGCCGACCCGCGCCACCATGCAGGGCGGCGTCATCGACAAGTTCATGCCGGTGTCGGTCTCGTCGGTGGCCATCGTCTGCGGTGACTGCGGACCCACCCGGATCGGCATGCGGATCGACGAGCAGGGCCGGAAGATCCGGGTCTGCCGCAAGTGCGGAGGAGACCTGTGATGGCCACCGCCACGACCACCCGCCCCCGTCTCAAGGTCCGGTACGACAAGGAGATCCGGGCCCAGCTCAAGGACACCCTGGGGCTCGACAACATCATGGAGGTCCCTCGCCTCTCCAAGATCGTGATCAACATGGGCGTGGGCCGGGCCACCCAGCAGAAGTCACTGATCGAGGGCGCCCTGCGCGACCTGGAGATCATCAGCGGCCAGAAGCCGATCGTGACCCGGGCCAAGAAGTCGATCGCCGGCTTCAAGCTGCGTGAGGGCCAGGAGATCGGCGCCAAGGTCACCCTCCGGGGCGACCGGGCCTGGGAGTTCTTCGACCGCCTGGTGGCCACCGCCATCCCCCGTATCCGCGACTTCCGGGGCCTGTCGCCCCGGTCGTTCGACGGGCACGGCAACTACACCTTCGGGGTGACCGAGCAGCTCATCTTCCCGGAGATCGACTACGACCGCATCGACACCACGCGGGGCATGGACATCACCATCGCCACCACCGCACGTACCGACGACGAGGGCCGGGCACTCCTGGCCGCGTTCGGCTTCCCGTTCCGCAAGGAGAACCAGTAACCCCATGGCGAAGAAGGCATTGATCGAGAAGCAGCAGCGCACCCCGAAGTTTAAGGTGCGCGGGTACACCCGGTGCCGCCGGTGCGGCCGGCCGAAGGCCGTCTACCGCAAGTTCGGCCTGTGCCGTATCTGCCTGCGGGTGATGGTGCACGCCGGTGAGATCCCCGGTGTGACCAAGGCCAGCTGGTGAGAGGAGGCGACCAACGATGACAATGACCGACCCGATTGCCGACATGCTCACCCGCATCCGGAACGCCAACACCGCTCACTTCGACACGGTGAAGATGCCCGGTTCCAAGCTCAAGGAGTCCCTGGCCGCCATCCTGGTGGACGAGGGCTACATCTCCGGCTTCACGGTGGACGAGCACCCCTCCAAGCCCGGCAAGGTGCTGGAGATCGAGATGAAGTACGCCCCCGACCGGGCGCGCACCATCTCGGGGATCAAGCGGGTCTCCAAGCCCGGCCTGCGGATCTACGCCCGCGCCGACAAGATCCCCCGTGTCCTCGGGGGGATGGGCGTCGCCGTGGTGTCCACCTCCAAGGGCCTGATGACCGACCGTGAGGCGCGCAAGCGTCGGATGGGCGGCGAGGTGCTCTGCTATGTCTGGTAGCCGCACCACTGTCACCGGCACCGCGGCCGTCCCCGCCACCCCCACCGCACTGGAAGGTGATCGCTGATGTCCCGTATCGGACGCTCCCCCATCCCGGTCCCGACCGGGGTCACCGTCGCCGTCGACGGTGAGAACAACGTGTCGGTCAAGGGCCCCCAGGGCGAGCTGACCCGCTCGGTGCCCGCCGCCATCACCGTCCGTCAGGAGGGCGACGTGCTGGTGGTGGAGCGCCCCGACGACCAGCGTCAGAACCGTGCCCTCCACGGCCTGACCCGCACCCTGGTGGCCAACATGGTCGACGGGGTGACCCAGGGCTTCTCCAAGGAGCTCGAGATCGTGGGCGTCGGCTACCGCGCCGTGCCCAAGGGCCCCGGGGCGCTGGAGCTGGCCCTCGGCTTCTCCCACCCGGTCAACATCACGGCCCCCGACGGCGTCACCTTCGAGGTCCCCACCCCCACCCGGGTGATCATCAAGGGGATCAACAAGGAGCAGGTGGGCCAGGTGGCCGCCGACATCCGGAAGATCCGCAAGCCCGAGCCGTACAAGGGCAAGGGCGTGCGCTACGCCGGCGAGCGGGTGCTCCGCAAGGCCGGAAAGGCAGCGAAGTAATGGGAACCGCCACCAACCACAAGCTCGAGCTCCGGATCCGCCGCCACAAGCGCATCCGCCGCCGCCTGGCCGGTACGGCCGCGCGGCCGCGCCTGGCCGTCTTCCGGTCCAACAAGCACATCTCCGCCCAGATCGTCGACGACGGCGCCGGCCACACCCTGGTGTCGGCCTCGACCGTCGAGGCCGACCTGCGCGGCGCCTCGGGCGGCACCGTCGAGGCGGCCCGGGCCATCGGCGAGCTCGTCGCCACCCGGGCCAAGGCGGCCGGCATCACCACCGTGGTCTTCGACCGCGGCGGGTTCACCTACCACGGACGGGTCGCCGCACTGGCCGACGCCGCCCGTGCAGAAGGACTGGAGTTCTGAGGATATGACCGAGCTGCAGTACGAAGAGCGCACCATCCGGGTCAACCGGGTGTCCAAGGTCGTCAAGGGCGGCCGCCGGTTCAGCTTCGCCGCCCTCATGGTGGTCGGGGACGGCAACGGCAAGGTCGGCCTGGGCTACGGCAAGGCCAAGGAGGCCGGGCTGGCCGTCCAGAAGGGCATCGAGGAGGCCCGCAAGAACATCTTCGAGGTGCCCCTGGCCGGCAACACCATCACCCATCCCGTCCTCGGCGAGTCCGGGGCCGGGCGGGTGCTGCTGAAGCCGGCCGCCCCCGGCACCGGCGTGATCGCCGGCGGGGCGGCCCGCGCCATCCTCGAGATGGCCGGCATCCGCGACGTCCTGTCCAAGTCCCTGGGCTCGTCCAACGGGATCAACGTGGCCCATGCCACCATCGCCGGCCTCAAGTCGCTGAAGCGGCCTGACGAGATCGCCGCCCTCCGGGGCAAGCCGGCCGACGAGATCATCCCCGCCGGGGTGCTCCAGGCCTACCGCGAGCGCCAGCGCCAGGACGACCTGTTCACGGAGGTGCGCTGACATGGCCGCCGAGGCGACGTCCGACACCGGCTGGCTGCGCGTGACCCAGGTCCGCTCCGCCATCGGTACCAAGCCCAAGCACCGGGGTACGCTGCGTGCACTCGGGCTGCGGGGGATCGGGAAGACCAACGTCCTGCCCGACCGCCCGGAGATCCGTGGCATGCTCGCCCGGGTGCCCCATCTGGTTGACGTCACCCCTGCCGGTGGCGACGAAAGAGGTTGATGATGAAGGTCCACGAGCTCCGCCCCCCCGCCGGGTCGACGCGTCCGCGTCGCCGGGTCGGTCGCGGCATCGGTGGCAAGGGTGGCAAGACGGCCGGCCGGGGCACCAAGGGCCAGGGTGCACGCGACACCATCCCCATGGGCTTCGAGGGTGGCCAGCTGCCCCTGATGCAGCGGATCCCCAAGCTCCGCGGGTTCAAGAACCCCTTCCGGGTCGAGTACGCGCCGGTCAACGTCGGTGACCTCGTCGCCGTCGAGGGCGACACGGTCGACCTGGCCGCCCTGGTGGCCGCCGGGCTGGTCCGCAAGGGCGCCCTGGTGAAGGTCCTGGGCGGTGGCGAGCTGACCCGTGCGGTCCGGGTGGAGGCCCACGCCTTCTCCAAGTCGGCGGAGGCCGCCATCACCGGCGCCGGCGGATCCACCAGCGTGATCCCGCTGCCGTTCGGCAACGGCCGCCCGCCCGCCAAGGGCAACGCCCTCACCAACCGGTAGCATCGGCCGACCGTCCGGCGTCGAGGAGCCCCCATGCTCGCCAGTTTGGCCAACATCTTTCGGATCCCCGACCTTCGCAAGAAGGTGCTGTTCACGCTGACCGTCATCGGGATCTACCAGTTCGGCGCCAACGTCCCGGTCCCGTTCGTCGACTTCACGAAGATCCAGCAGCTCACGTCCGCCTCGAAGAACTCCGGGGTACTGGGCTTCCTCAACCTCTTCTCGGGCGGGGCGCTGACCCGCATGGCCGTCTTCGGCCTCGGGATCATGCCGTACATCACCTCGAGCATCATCATCCAGCTCCTGGCCACGGTGATCCCCAAGCTGGAGGAGTGGCGCGACCAGGGTGCGGTGGGGCAGAAGAAGCTGACCCAGACCACCCGCTACCTGACCGTGGCCCTGGCCCTGATGCAGTCGACCGGCCTGGTCTACCTGTTCCACCGGGGCGGGGGCGGCCTGTTCGGGTCGACCTCCTCGATCGATCTGATCCTCCACTACTCCATCTGGCGGGGCGGCTTCATCGTCCTCACCCTGACCGCCGGCACCGCCTTCGTCATGTGGCTGGGCGAGCTCATCACCCAGCGGGGCATCGGCCAGGGGATGTCCATCCTGATCTTCGCCAACGTGGTGGCGGGCATCCCCACCGGCCTCAACACCGTCCTCCAGGAGGGCGGCAAGGTGAAGTTCACCGCCATCATCCTGGTGTCGATGCTGCTGCTGGTGCTCATCGTCTTCGTCGACCAGGGCCAGCGCCGGATCCCCGTCACCTTCGCCAAGCGGGTGGTGGGCCGGAAGATGTACGGGGGATCCAATACCTACATCCCCCTGAAGGTCAACCAGGCCGGCGTCATCCCGATCATCTTCGCCAGCTCGATCCTCTACATCCCGGTGCTGCTGTCGAACATCATCCCCTCGGCGTGGTTCCGGAACTGGGTGAACCACAACATCACGCCGACCAGCGTCTTCTACATCGTCGTGTACTTCGCCTTCATCCTCCTGTTCACCTTCTTCTACGTCTACGTGGCCTTCGACCCGCACCAACAGGCGGACATCATCCGCAAGCAGGGCGGGTACATCCCGGGCATCCGGCCCGGACCGCCGACGGAGAAGTACCTCGCCCACATCCTCAACCGGATCACCTGGCCCGGCGCCCTCTTCCTGGGCGGTGTCGCCGTGGTCCCCTCGCTGCTGATGGCGGCGTGGAACATCACCAGCTACCCGTTCTACGGAACGACACTTCTGATCGCCGTGGGTGTGGCCCTGGAGACGATGAAGCAGATCGACAGCCAGCTCATGATGCGAAACTACGAGGGCTTCCTCAAGTAGGTGGTACCCGGCGCCAGGCTCGTTGTCCTCGGCAAACAGGGGGCAGGCAAGGGGACGCAGTGTGTGCGCCTCTCCCATCACTACGTGGTGCCCCACGTGTCGACGGGGGACATGCTGCGCGCGGCGGTCAAGCAGGGCACGCCACTGGGTCGAAAGGCCAAGAACCAGATGGACCGTGGCGAGCTCCTCGGCGACGACCTGATCATGGAGATGGTGGCCGAGCGCCTGCGGGAGTCCGACGTGCGGGCCCGGGGCTTCGTCCTCGACGGCTGCCCGCGGACGGTCGACCAGGCCGAGCGGCTGGCCACCGTCCTCCACCCGGTCGACCTCGACCTGGCCATCGACATCGAGGTCCCCACCCACCAGGTGCTCCGGCGGCTGGCGGCCCGGCGGGTCTGCGTGGACTGCGGGGCCAATTACTCCGTCTCCAACCCGCCGATGATCAACTGGACCTGCGACGTCTGCGGCGGCGAGGTGGTCCAGCGCCAGGACGACACCGAGGAGGCCATCTCACGCCGGCTGGAGCTCTACGAGCGCCAGACCGCACCCCTGATCGACTGGTACCGGTCGCGGCACCAGCTGGAGTCGGTCTCGGGCACCGGGGCCCCCGACGCCGTCACCCGCCGGATGGTCAAGGTCATCGAGGAGCGGCGCGACCGCCGGGGCGGTCGGCTCACGTGAGGGGCCGGGCGGCACCCGGGACGTCCGGTCGGCGGCCCGACCCGGTTACCGTGGGTGTCCGCCACGACCGTGGCGCGAGGACGAGGGACCGGGGACGACGGGTTCGATGAGGCGCAGGGCCGACGAGCTGGACAAGATGCGGAAGGCTGGCCGCGTGGTGGCCGAGATCCACAAGGCCACCCGGGCGGCGATCCGCCCGGGGGTGACCACCATGGAGCTCGACCGGGTGGCCCGCGGGGTGCTGGAGCGCCGCAACGCCAAGTCGAACTTCCTCAACTACCACGGCTTCCCCGCCGTGGTCTGCACCTCCCCGAACTCGATGATCGTCCACGGGATCCCCTCCGAGGACGTGGTCCTCGAGGAGGGCGACATCATCTCGGTGGACTGCGGCGCCATCATCGAGGGCTACCACGGGGACGCCGCCTACACGGCCGGGGTGGGCACGGTCTCCGCCGAGGCCACCCGGCTGATGGAGGTCACCCAGGCCAGCCTGTTCGCCGGCATCGACCAGCTGACCCCGGGGAACCGGCTCCACGAGGTCGGCCGGGCCGTCCAGCGGGTGGCCGAGGCGGGCGGGTTCTCGGTGGTCCGGGAGTACGTGGGCCACGCCATCGGCACGGCCATGCACGAGGAGCCCCAGGTCCCCAACTACTGGCCGGGGGCGCCGGGCCCGACGCTGAAGACGGGCATGGTCTTCGCGGTGGAGCCGATGGTCAACGCCGGCGGCCCGGAGACCCTCCAGCTCGACGACGGTTGGAGCGTGGTCACGGCCGACGGGCGCCTCTCGGCCCACTTCGAGCACACCATCGCCGTCACCGAGGACGGTCCGGAGGTGTTCACCGTCCTCTGAGGGCCCCCGGCATGCCGGTCGGGGGCCCCGACTTGGCCCCCGACCAGGGGACCGACGGCCCTCCGGTCCCCCGACCACCGCTCGAACTGGCAATTTGCCACAAGCGGGCTAGACTAGTCATTCGGCTCGCCACCGGTGTGTGATGGTGTGCCGATCCCGCTCCCGGCGGTGCCCGAATTCGGTGCGCCTCCGACGGTGGTGCGGACACCGGGTCGAGATTCGATCAGGTGCTGTGCCCTGGCCCCAGGGTGGTGCGGCGACGAACGACAGAGTACCGAGGAGATTCACCTGCCCAAGCCCAAGGAAGATGCGATCGTGCTGGAGGGAACGGTTGTGGAGCCGCTCCCGAACGCCATGTTCCGTGTGGAACTGGAGAACGGCCACAACGTGCTGGCCCACAGCTCGGGCAAGATGCGGATGCACCGCATCCGCATCCTTCCCGGGGACCGCGTACAGGTGGAGATCACCCCGTACGACCTGGCCCGAGGGCGGATCACCTACCGCTACAAGTGAGACCGGACGCCGCCGCCGCCGGTGACGGCCGCCGGTGCGGTCCGAGCAGTACGAGACAAGGACGAGGAACGTGAAGGTTCGACCGAGCGTCAAGCCGATGTGTGAGAAGTGCAAAGTGATCCGCCGCCACCGGCGGGTCGTCGTCATCTGCGAGAACCCCCGCCACAAGCAGCGGCAGGGCTAGGGCTCGCGGACCCGGTAGCGAAGAAGAGAAGGAAGGCATCGTGGCCCGCATCTCAGGCGTGGACATCCCCCGCGAAAAGCGGTTGGAGATCTCGCTCACCTATATCTACGGCATCGGTCTGACCACCTCGCAGCGCATCTGCGACGAGACCGAGACCAACCGCGACACCCGCGTCCGCGACCTCACGGACGAGGAGGTCACCCGGCTGCGCACCTACATCGACGCCAACCTGCAGGTCGAGGGCGACCTCCGCCGTGACGTCTCGCAGGACATCAAGCGCAAGATGGAGATCGGCTGCTACCAGGGCATCCGGCACCGCAAGGGCCTGCCCGTCCACGGGCAGCGCACCCATACCAACGCCCGTACACGCAAGGGACCGAAGAAGACGGTCGCCGGGAAGAAGAAGGTCCGCAAGTAATGGCCAAGACCACCAAGCCCGCCGCCGGCGCCCGCCGCCCGCGCCGCCGTGAGCGGAAGAACATCACCTACGGCATCGCCCACATCAAGAGCTCCTTCAACAACACCATCGTCTCCATCGCCGACCCCGAGGGCAACGTCCTCGCCTGGGCCTCGGCGGGGAACGTCGGGTTCAAGGGCTCGCGCAAGTCGACGCCGTTCGCCGCCCAGCTGGCCGCCGAGCAGTGCGCCAAGCGGGCCATGGAGCACGGCGTCCGCCGGGTCGACGTGCTGGTCCGCGGACCGGGCTCGGGGCGCGAGACGGCGATCCGCTCGCTGGCCGCCGCCGGCATCGAGGTCGCCGGCATCAAGGACGTGACCCCCATCCCTCACAACGGCTGCCGCCCCAAGAAGCGGCGTCGGGTCTGAGGCCGGGGAACTAGGGACGTAAGGAACACACATGGCTCGTTACACAGGACCCGTTTGCCGCCTCTGTCGGCGGGAGCGCACCAAGCTCTTCCTGAAGGGGGAGCGCTGCTACTCGATGAAGTGCCCGGTCTCCGAGGCGGTGACCGACCGCCACAGCCGCGCTTACCCGCCCGGCGAGCACGGCCGCGACCGCATGCGCCAGGGCTCCGAGTACCTCACCCAGCTGCGCGAGAAGCAGAAGGCCCGCCGGATCTACGGCCTCCTCGAGCGCCAGTTCCACAACCTCTACGTGGAGGCCAACCGGGCACCCGGCATCACCGGTGAGAACCTGCTCCGCATGCTCGAGCAGCGCCTCGACAACGTGGCCTTCCGGGCCGGGTGGGGCGCCAGCCGCTCCCAGGCCCGCCAGTTCGTGCGCCACGGCCACGTCCTGGTCAACGGCAAGCGGGTGGACATCCCCAGCTACCGGGTCCGCCAGGGCGACACCATCGCCCTCAAGCAGTCCTCCCGGGAGCTCTTCCACGTCCGCCGGAACATGGACACCCTCGACCGGGCCCTCCCGCCGTGGCTCGAGACCGTCGGCGACCGCTTTCAGGTCCGCGTCTTCGCCCTGCCGGCCCGCGAGCACATCGACGAACCCGTGCAGGAGCAGCTGATCGTCGAGCTGTACTCCAAGTAGCCCCCGCCCGACCGGCCGGCGGCCCCCGGGTCCCGGCCACCGCCGCACCGAATCACCACCGACCGAACCGAACCGAACCAGCACCAACACTGCGCACCCCAGTGCCGAGGAGCCACGATCCGCATGCTCATCATCCAGCGCCCTACCGTCGAAGCCATCGGTGAGGAGGAGGAGAACCGCCAGCGGTTCGCCGTCGGCCCGCTCGACCCCGGGTTCGGCCACACCCTCGGGAACTCCCTGCGCCGCACCCTGCTGTCGTCGATCCCCGGCGCCGCCATCACCCAGGTGCGGTTCGACGAGGCCCTCCACGAGTTCACCACCCTGCCGGGGGTGAAGGAGGACGTCACCGACATCATCCTGAACCTCAAGGACGTCCTCCTGAAGGTGTACAGCGACGAGCCGGTCACCGTCCGCCTCGACAAGCGGGGTCCCGGCGACGCCACCGCCGGCGACCTGCAGGTCACCGCCGACGTGGAGGTCCTCAGCCCCACCCAGCACATCGCCTCGCTCAACACCAAGGGCCGCCTGGCCGTTGACCTCACCGTCGAGCGGGGCCGCGGCTACGCCTCGGCCGACAAGAACAAGCGGTCGACCACCATCGGGGTCATCCCCATCGACGCCATCTTCTCGCCGGTGCGCCGGGTCTCCTTCACGGTGGAGCCGGTCCGGGTGGAGCAGTCGACCGACTTCGACCGCCTGGTCCTCGACATCGAGACCGACGGCTCGCTGACCCCCCGGGAGGCCCTCGCCTCGGCCGGCGACACCCTCCGCACCCTGGTGGGCCTGGTGGCCGACCTGGAGGACGAGCCCCAGGGCCTGGAGCTCGGCGAGGTCGGCACGGTGGGCACCGGCTCGCCCGACCTCGACCTGCGCATCGAGGACCTCGACCTCACCGAACGTCCCCGGAACTGTCTGAAGCGGGCCCAGATCAACACCATCGGCGAGCTGGTCGAGCGCACGCTCGACGACCTGCTCAACATCACCAACTTCGGGCAGAAGTCGCTCGATGAGGTTCTCCAGAAGCTCGACGAGCGGGGCCTGTCCCTGCGGGTCAAGGACTGAGGTAGCTCCATGCTCGGCACTCCGAAGAAGGGCCGCCGGTTCGGCGGCAGCTCCGCCCATCAGAAGGCGATGATGGGCAACCTGGTGGCGTCGCTGATCGCCGCCGAGTACCTGGTGACCACCGAGGCCAAGGCCAAGGCCCTGCGCCCGGTGGCCGAGAAGGTCATCACCGCGGCGGCCAAGGGCGGCGTGGCCCGCCAGCGCCACGTGGTCGGCTTCATCCGGGACAAGGACATGGCCTACAAGCTGTTCGAGGAGATCGGCCCGCGCTACGTGGACCGCCCGGGCGGCTACACCCGGATCCTGAAGCTGGGCAACCGCTCGGGGGACAACGCCCCGATGGCCCGCATCGAACTGGTGTGACCGGCTCCCCTCCCGCCGAGGGGAGCGATCGACCGGCGACCGACGACGGGAAGCGTCACGTGCCCCCGGCCACCACCCGGTGGCGGTTCCGCCTGGCCTATGACGGTGCGGGATTCCGCGGCTTCGCCGTCCAGACGGGCCAGCCCTCGGTGCCCACCGTGGCCGGCGCCCTGGCGGCGGCCCTGGCCCGGGTGACCCGGGCGGAGATCAACCTGACCTGTGCCGGGCGCACCGACGCCGGGGTCCACGCCCTCGACCAGGTGGTCCACGTCGACCTGCCGGCGGAAGTGGCCGAGGGGCTCGATCCGGATGCCGTGGTGCGGTCGTGCAACAAGCAGCTGGCCCCCTCGGTGGTCGTCCGGGAGGCCGGTCCCGTCGACGCCTCGTTCGACGCCCGGCGCTCGGCCACCGCCCGGCGCTACCGGTACCTGGTGGTCAACGCCCCGGTGGCCGACCCGCTGCTGGCCGGCCTGGCCTGGCACGTGGCCGATCCCCTCGATCTCCGCACCCTGTCGGGCGCCGCCGACGCCCTGCTCGGCGAGCACGACTTCCGGGCGTTCTGTCGCCGGGTCCCCGGTACCCCGGCCGACGAGCCGATCCGGCGGCGGGTGCTCGACGCCCGGTGGTCGGAGGTGGCGGGAAGCTCGGAAGCCGCCCTGGTGCCGGTGGACGGGCGACTGCTGGCCTTCGAGATCGAGGCCAACGCCTTCTGCCACCAGATGGTCCGCTCCCTGGTCGGGACCCTCGTCGACGTGGGGCGGGGCCGGAAGCGGCCCTCGGACATGCTCTGGATCCTCCGGTCGGCCGACCGGAGCCAGGCGTCGCAGCCGGCGCCCCCCGGCGGCCTCACCCTCACGGCCGTGCGGTACCCCGACCGGGACCCTCCGGACCCGGCTTGCCGACCGGGGTGATTTGGTCGTAACGTTGTACCCCGCTGGGCTCGGCCGTTCCCGGGCGCTCTCGGGTGGACCACCCGGGCGGGCGACCACCGGTCAGCAGCGGCGGACAGGTCCCGCACCCGCGGTGCCCAGCAGCCCAGCGTCACCGAACCAAGGAACTCCCTGTGCGTACGTTCTCCCCCAAGCCCAGCGACATCACCCGTGCCTGGCACGTCGTCGACGCCGACGGACTGGTCCTCGGCCGGCTGGCCACCGAGGTGGCCTCCGTCCTGCGGGGCAAGCACAAGCCGATCTTCGCCCCCCACGTCGACACCGGCGACCACGTGATCGTGGTCAACGCCGACAAGATCATCATGACCGCCGGCAAAGCCGACGCCAAGCTCGCCTACCGCCACAGCGGCTACCCGGGCGGCCTGCGGTCGACCCAGTACAGCCACCTCCTCGAGGAGCACGCCGACGAGGTGGTGCGCAACGCGGTGCGGGGGATGCTCCCGCGAAACCGCCTGGGGCGCCAGATGATCGACAAGCTCAAGGTCTACAACGGCCCCGGGCATCCCCACGCCGCCCAGTCCCCCGAGCCCCTGGACCTCCCGGGCGCACGCCGCACGGCGTCCACCCGGAGCGGTGCCTGAGCCGCACGGCCTGGCACCCGAACGAATCGACGATTAGGAGCACTTCGTGGCCAACGCCGCCCCCCTCTGCCAGACCACCGGACGACGCAAGCGGGCCGTGGCGCGCGTGCGCTTCCGTCCGGGCCAGGGCGCCATCACCGTCAACAAGCTGCCGTTCGAGGCCTACTTCACCTCGGCCACCCACCGGATGCTGGTCACCGAGCCGCTGCGCCTGACCGAAAAGGCCGAGGCCTGGGACATCGATGTCACCATCGACGGCGGCGGGGTGTCCGGCCAGGCCGGTGCCTTCCGCATGGGCATCGCCCGGGCGCTGATCGAGCTGGAGCCGGAGCTCCGGGGCACGCTGAAGAAGGCGGGCTTCCTCACCCGGGACGCGCGTGAGAAGGAGTCCAAGAAGTACGGCCTCAAGAAGGCCCGCAAGGCGCCGCAGTACTCGAAGCGGTAACGGCGGTGTACCCCCGGTTCGGTACCGACGGGGTCCGGGGCGTCGCCAACGCCGAGCTCTCCCCCGAACTGGTACTGGCCCTCGGCCGGGCGGCGGCCCGGGTGCTTCCGGCGGCCACCTTCGTGGTCGGGCGCGACACCCGGCGCTCGGGACCCATGCTCCAGGCGGCGGTGGCCGCCGGGCTGGCGGGGGAGGGCGCCGACGTGATCGACGCCGGTGTGCTCCCCACCCCGGCCATCGCCTGGCTGTCGGCCAGCCGTGGCATCCCCGGCGTGGTGATCTCCGCCTCCCACAACCCCTTCGCCGACAACGGGATCAAGCTGTTCGCGCCGGGTGGAGCCAAGCTGTCGCTGGAGGAGGAGGCGGCCATCGAGGAGGCCCTCGGGCGCATCCTCGACCCGTCGGTCCGCCAGCCCCGCAGTCCCGAGGGACACGGCGTCGGCCGGGTGACCACCGAAGCCGGCCTGGCAGACGCCTACGTGGCCTATCTGACCACCGCCCTCGACGGTCGTCGCCTCGACGGGCTCCGGGTGGTGGTCGACTGCGCCAACGGTGCCGCCAGCGAGGTCGGCGCCCGGGTCTACCGGGCCCTCGGCGCCGAGGTGGTGGCGATCGGGACCGAGCCCGACGGCGCCAACATCAACGCCGGATGCGGCTCCACCCACACCGAAGCCCTGGCCGCCTCGGTGGTCGAGCACGGGGCCGACCTCGGTCTCGCCCTCGACGGCGACGCCGACCGCCTGTTGGCGGTGGACGCCACCGGGGCGGTGGCCAGCGGCGACGAGCTCCTGGCCCTGTTCGCCCTCGACCTGGCCGGCCGGGGTCAGCTGGCGGGCAACACGGTGGTGGTCACCGTCATGACCAACCTGGGGTTCCGGGTGGCCATGGAGGAGCGGGGCATCACCGTCAAGGAGACCCCCGTGGGCGACCGGCACGTGCTGGCCGCCCTCGACGCCGACGGGCTGGCGCTGGGGGGCGAGCAGTCCGGGCACATCATCTTCCGGCGCCTGGCCACCACCGGCGACGGGCTGCTGACCGGCCTGGTCCTGGCCGACCTGGTGGTCCGGGCCGGCCGGCCGCTGGCCGACCTGCTCGACGGCCTGGTGGCCCGGGTGCCCCAGGTCCTGCTCAACGTGCCGGTGGCCGACACCGCCCTGCTGGAGGGGGCCGGGGCGGTCTGGTCGGCCGTGGCCGAGGAGCAGGAGCGCCTGGGCGCCAGCGGCCGGGTGCTGCTCCGGCCGAGCGGCACCGAGTCCCTGGTCCGGGTCATGGTGGAGGCCTCGGGGGACGGGGTGGCCGAGGAGGTCGCCCTCCGACTGGGCACGCTGGTCGGTTTCGAGCTCCAGGCCGCCCCCGCCCCCGCCGACGGCTGACTGCTCCCCGCCGCCGCGGGGCGGTGGGACACGCCCGGCCAAGTAGCCTCGGGGGCAATGTGCGGCATCATCGGCGTCACCGGCGGATCGCGAACCCTCGATGTCCTCATCGAGGGGCTGTCGCGCCTCCAGTACCGGGGCTACGACTCCGCCGGGCTGGTGCTGGTCCCCGGCACCGCCGGTGAGGGGCTCTGGAGGATCCGGTCGGCCGAGGACACCCACTCCCTCGACGAGCTGACCACCATGAGCCAGGCCGCCCCCGACGGAGCCGCCTCGGGCATCGGCCATACCCGGTGGGCCACCCACGGCCGTCCCAACGAGGGCAACGCCCACCCCCACCTCGACTGCACCGGCCACCTGGCCCTGGTCCACAACGGCATCATCGAGAACCACCAGGAGCTGAGCGACGAGCTCCTCGCCGCCGGCCACACCCTGGCCTCCGACACCGACACCGAGGTGCTGGCCCACCTGATCGAGGCCGCCCTCGCCGCCGACCCGGACGGCGGCCTGGTGGGGGCGGTCCGGACGACCCTGGGCCGGATCCGGGGCTACTTCGCGGTGGCCGTGGTGCACGCCTCGGAGCCCGACCTCATCGTGGCCGCCCGCCGAGTCTCCCCGCTGGTGATGGGCCTCAGCGACACCGAGGCCTTCCTGGCCTCCGACATCCCGGCCCTGCTCGGCTACACCAAGGACTTCCTGCTGCTGGAGGACGACCAGATCGCCGAGCTCCGGCCCGGCACCGTGCGGGTGACCACCCTGGACGGCAAGGAGGTGACGCCACCGACCCGGACGGTGGACTACGACCTCGAGTCGGCCAAGAAGGACGGCTACGACGACTACATGAGCAAGGAGATGCACGAGCAGCCGCTGGCGGTGGCCAACACGCTGCTCGACCGCCTGCTGCCCGACGGCACCCTGGCCCTCGACGAGGTGCGGATCTCCGACGACGAGCTCCGGTCGATCGACAAGGTCTTCATCGTGGCCTGCGGCTCGAGCTACCACGCCGGCCTGATGGCCAAGTACGCCATCGAGCACTGGGCCCGGCTGCCGGTGGAGATCGACATCGCCAGCGAGTTCCGCTACCGGGACCCGGTCCTCGACTCGCGCACCCTGGTCATCGGCGTCAGCCAGTCCGGCGAGACGGTCGACACCCTCCAGGCGCTTCGCGAGGCGCGCCGGTGGAACGCCAAGGTGCTGGTCATCTCCAACGTCGTCGACTCCTCCATGACCCGGGAGGCCGATGCCGTCCTCTACACCCGGGCCGGGCTCGAGATCGGAGTGGCCGCCACCAAGACCCACCTGGCCCAGATCGCCGCCCTCGAGATCCTGGCCCTCTACCTGGCCCAGGTGCGGGGCACCCTCTACCCGGCCGAGGCCCGGGGCCACCTCGACGCCATGCGGGCGCTGCCCGGCAAGGTGGAGACCGCCCTGTCGCGGCAGGCCGACGTCCAGGCGGTGGCCGCCACCTACCAGCGGTCGCCCTCCTACATCTTCCTCGGGCGGCACGTCGGCTACCCGGTGGCACTGGAAGGCGCCCTCAAGCTCAAGGAGCTCTCCTATCTGCGGGCCGAGGGGTTCCCGGCCGGCGAGCTCAAGCACGGTCCCATCGCCCTGGTGGAGGAGGGCACCGTGGTCATCGGGGTGGCCACCCGCACCCGGCTGTGGGAGAAGATGATGGCCAACGTGGCCGAGGTGAGGAGCCGGGGGGCCACCGTGGTGCTGGTGGCCAACGACGGGGACGAGGAGACCGCCCGGCGGGCCGACGCCGTGCTCTGGGTCCCCGCCACCCACCAGCTGTTCGCCCCGGTGGTGGACGTGGTGCCGCTGCAGCTGTTCGCCTACTCGATGGCCCGCCTCCACGGCCTCGACGTCGACCGGCCCCGCAACCTGGCCAAGGTGGTGACCGTCGAGTGATCGGCGCCGGCGCCGGCCCGGGGAGCGGCCCGGTGGTCGGCATCGGGGTCGATGCGGTGGACGTCGACCGCCTCCGGACCGTGCTGGGACGTCGCGTCGGCCTGGCCGACCGGCTCTTCACCGCCGGGGAGCGGGACTACGCCCGCCGGGCGACCGACCCCGTCCCCCGGATGGCCACCCGGTTCGCCGCCAAGGAGGCGGCCATGAAGGCGCTGGGCGTGGGGATCGGTGCCGTCCGGTTCGACGAGGTGGAGGTGGTGCGGGCCGGGCTGGACGCCCCCGCCCTGGTGCTGCACGGCTCGGCCGCCGAGCGCGCCCGACGCTCGGGCGTGGAGCGGTGGCACCTGTCCCTGACCCACACCGACTCGGTGGCTATGGCCTTCGTGGTGGCCGAGGGCCGTGGCCCGGCGTCGTCGCCGGTACCCGGGGTGGCACCGCGGGTGGACCCGGCGCCGTCCGGGGCGACCGCGTAGCGTCGGGACCCGTGCAGCCGATCCTCACCGTGGCCGAGATGCAGGCGGTCGACGCCGCCGCCCAGGCCACCACGCCGATGGAGGAGCTGGTGGCGCGGGCCGGCATCGCGGTGGCGGTGGCCGCCCTCGGGATGCTGGGGGGTGCCTACGGCCGCCACGTGGTGGTGGTGGCGGGCAAGGGGAACAACGGGGCCGACGGGCGGGTGACCGCCGACCGGCTCCGCCGCCGGGGCGCCCGGGTCACGGTGGTCGAGCCCGGCGGGCCGGGGGTGCTGCCACCCGCCGACCTGGTGATCGACGCCGCCTTCGGCACCGGCTTCCGTGGCGAGTACCGGGCGCCCCAGGTCGCCCCCGGGACCCCGGTGCTGGCCGTGGACATCCCGTCGGGCGTCCTGGGCGACAGCGGGGCGGCGGCCGGACACGTCCTCCCCGCCGACCGGACGGTGACCTTCGCCGCCCGCAAGCCCGGCCTCGTCCAGGGGGACGGCGTGGGGCTGGCCGGGCGGGTGACGGTGGCCGACATCGGACTGCCGACCGGCACCGCCCGGGCCCACCTGGTCGAGGACGCCGACATCGCCCGGCTCGTCGCGCCCCGCCACCGCGACGACAACAAGTGGAGCTCGGCGGTGCTGGTGGTGGCCGGCTCGCCCGGGATGACCGGGGCAGCCGGCCTCTGTGCCCGGGCCGCCTACCGGGCCGGCGCCGGGATGGTCCGGCTGGGTGTGCCCGGCGCCGACCTGGTCGACACCCCGGCGTCGGAGGCGGTGGGCGTCGAGCTGCCGGCCGACGGCTGGGCCGAGGCCGCCCTGGCGCAGGCCGAGCGGTGCCGGGCCATCGTGGTCGGACCGGGGCTGGGACGGGACCCGGGGACCGCCGACCAGGTGCGGGCCCTGCTGGCCGGCACCGACGTGCCGGTGGTGGTCGACGCCGATGGCCTGTTCGCCCTGGGTCGGCTCGACCCCGCCTCGCCCCTGCGGGCCGAGCCCACGGTGGTGCTCACCCCGCACGACGGGGAGTACCGTCGCCTGCTCGACGGGGCCCCGGGGCCCGACCGGCTGGCCGCCGCCCGGCGGTTGGCCGAGGCGTCGGGTGCGGTCGCCCTGGTGAAGGGGAGCACCACTGCGGTGGCCCAGCCCTCCGGTGAGGTGCTGGTGACGATGGCCGGCTCGCCCCGGCTGGCCAGCGCCGGCACCGGCGACGTCCTGTCCGGGGTCATCGGGGCGCTGCTGGCCCGCGGCGTGGCACCGTTGGCCGCAGCCGGCCTCGGCGCCCACCTCCACGGCCGGGCGGCCGGACAGGGCCGGTCGGAAGGCCTGGTGGCCGGCGACCTCCCCGACCTGGTGTCGTCGGTCCTCTCCGACCTGCGCCCCGGGCTCCGCCCGGACGGGACCCGTGGCTGAGGGGTTCCGACCGGCCTGGGCCGAGGTCGACGTCGGGGCCGCCCGGCGAAACGCCGCCCTTCTGGCGGCCCTGGTGGCACCGGCCCAGCTCTGCGCGGTGGTGAAGGCCGACGGCTACGGCCACGGGGCGCTGCCCCTGGCCCGGGCGGCACTGGCCGGCGGCGCCTCGTGGCTGGCGGTGGCGCTGGTGGAGGAGGGGGTGGCCCTGCGCGACGCCGGCATCGAGGCACCGGTGCTGCTGCTCTCGGAGCCGCCCACCGGCGCCATGGCCGAGGCCGTGGCCCACGGCCTGGTGCCCACCGTCTACACCCCCGAAGGGGTGCGGGCCCTCGGGGAGGTGGCCGACCGGTCCGGCGCCGCGGTCGGGGTCCACCTCAAGGTCGACACCGGCATGCACCGGGTGGGTGCCGACCCCGACGACGTCGTCGCCCTGGCCGCCGCGGTGGCCGACCGGCCCGGCCTCCGCCTCGATGCGCTCTGGACCCACCTGGCGGTGGCCGACGGGGGCGGGGAGGAGGACCGGCAGTTCACCGCCACCCAGCTCCACCGCTTCGACGTGGTGCTGGAGGCCCTGGGCACCGCCGGGCACCGGCCGGCGCTCGCCCACGTGGCCAACTCGGCGGCCGCCATCGCCGTCCCCGAGTCGCGCCGCGACCTGGTCCGCTGCGGCATCGCCCTCTACGGCTACTGTCCGACCCCGGCGGTGGCCGCGGCGCTGGCCGCCACCGGCGAGGGGGCCCGCCTGGAGCCGGTGCTGACCCTGCGGGCCGAGGTCTCCTTCACCCGGTACCTGGCGGCCGGCGAGCGCCCCTCCTACGGCCGGCGCCGGCCGCTCCCCGAGGGGTCGACGGTGGCCACCGTGCCCATCGGGTACGCCGACGGGGTGCCCCGGCGGCTGTTCGACGTCGGCGGTGAGGTGCTGATCGGTGGCCGGCGGCGCCCCCTGGCCGGGGTGGTGACCATGGACCAGATCGTCGTCGACTGCGGGCCCGTGGACGCGGCGGGAGGTGATCGTCCCCCCGAGGGCCCGCCGGTGGTGGCCGGCGACGAGGTGGTGCTCCTCGGACGCCAGGGCGACCAGGAGATCACCGCCACCGAGTGGGCCGACCTCCTCGGCACCATCAACTACGAGGTCCTCTGCGACATCGGGCCGAGGGTCCCCCGACGGGTGGTGGGTGAGGGGCCGGGTCCGGACACCGGGGGCTGACCACCCGGCGGGGGGTCGACCCCCGGGCGGTACCATGCGGCGGTGGCTGCGACGACCGGACTCGCCGAGCTCGCCCGGGAGGCGGCCGGATGCACCCGGTGCCCGCTGTCGGCCGGCCGGACCCAGGTCGTCTTCGGGGTGGGCGACGCCGCTGCCGACCTGCTCTTCGTGGGTGAGGCCCCCGGGCGCGACGAGGACCTCCGGGGCGAACCGTTCGTGGGCCGCTCGGGCCAGCTGCTCGACCGGCTGATGGCCGAGGAGCTGGGTATCGACCGCCGCCGGTGCTACATCGCCAACGTGGTGAAGTGCCGCCCGCCCGACAACCGGGACCCGAAGCCGGCGGAGATCGACGCCTGCCGTCCCTATCTGGCCGCCCAGATCGAGCTCATCCGGCCGGTGGTGGTGGTCACCCTGGGGAACTTCGCCACCAAGCTGCTGCTCGACACCGACCAGGGGATCACCAAGCTCCGGGGCGCCGCCTACCCCTATGGCGAAGCCCACCTGGTGCCGACCTTCCACCCGGCGGCCGCCCTCCGGTCGGGTGGCCTGGTGGTGGCCCAGATGCGGTCCGACCTGATCCGGGCGAAGGAGCTCCTCGGATGGGCGGCGTGACGGCCACCACCGACGGGACGCCGGCCGGCCCGCCGATCACCGCCCGGACCGCCGATGCCGAGAGCACCCGGGCGGTCGCCGCCGCCGTCGCCGGGTGCTGCGGCCCGGGCGACGTGCTCCTCCTGGTCGGCGACCTCGGCGCCGGCAAGACGACCTTCGCCCAGGGCTTCGGTCGGGCGCTGGGGATCGACGAGGCCATCACCAGCCCGACCTTCACGCTGGTGCGCCAGTACCCGGTGACGGCCGGTCCGGGTCGGACGGTCGAGTGCCTGATCCACGCCGACGTCTACCGGCTCGACCACCTGCAGGAGATCACCGACCTCGGTATCGGCGAGCTGGTGGAGGACGGCGGGGTGGCCCTCGTGGAGTGGGGGGACGCCGCCGCCCCGGTCCTCGGCGACGGGGCGTTGACCGTCCGTCTCGCGGCCGACGACGACGACCCGCAGCGGCGCACGGTGAGGATCGCAGCCGCCGGCGGAGGCTGGGGACCGAGGTGGGCCGACCTGGCCGATGCGCTCGTCCCCTGGGCGACGTCGTGAACCTCCTGGCCGTCGAGTCGGCCACCAACCTGGTCGGTGCCGCCGTGGTGACCGGCGACCGTGCGGTGGAGCGGAGCCACCAGGGCGGTCGCCGGCACGCCGAGTCGCTGATCCCGGCCGTCGAGGAGGTGCTGGCGCTGGCCGGACTGGCCGCCGCCGACCTCGATGCCGTGGCCGTGGACGTGGGCCCCGGCCTCTTCACCGGGCTCCGGGTGGGGGTGGCCACGGCCAAGGCCCTCGCCCAGGGGCTGGGGATCGGGGTGGTGCCCGTCGGCAGCCTCGACATCCTGGCCGCCGGGGCGTGGGAGGTCGCAGGGGGAGCCGGGGCGGACGATCCGGACCGACTGGACGGTCCGCCGACCACGGTCGTCCCGATGGTCGATGCCCGCCGGGGCGAGGTCTTCGCCGCCCGGTACGACCTCGGATCGGACGGGGGGAGCAACGACGCGACCGTCGCGACCGGACCGGCCGACCCGGCCGACGTCCGGAGCTCGGGGCCCGAGCTGCTCACCCCCGGGGCGCTGGCCGCCCGGCTGGCCGGCATCGAGCCGGGCCCGGGCGGGCGCCTGCTGGTGGTGGGCGACGGGGCGGTCCGCTACCTCGACGTGCTGATGACCGCCGGGATGGCCGACCTGACCCTGGCCGAGCGGGTCTCCTCCCCGTCGCCGCTCACCCTGGCCCGCCTGGCCGCCCGGCGCCTGGCGGCCGGGGCGACGCCGGTGGCGCCGGGGGAGGTCGTCCCGGACTACCGGCGCGAGGCCGATGCCCGGATCAACTGGGAACAGCGCACCCCGCCCACCCCGGCCCCGCCGGCCCCGTGACCGGCGACGGCCCGCGCGACCCCGACCCGCCCGACGGCGCCTCGGACGCCGCCCCCGACCGACTCCAGGTGGTGACCGCCCCCATGCGGACCAAGGACCTCCGCGGTGTCCTGGCCATCGAGGAGGCGGTCTTCCCCCAGCCGTGGACCCACCGGCTGTTCGTCGAGGAGCTGGCCCAGCGGACCTCCCGGGCCTATCGGACCGCCTGGGTCGACCAGGCCATCGTCGGCTTCGCCGGTCTGATGTTCATCGATGACGAGGCCCACGTGAACAACATCGCCGTGCACCCGTCCTGGCAGGGCCGGACCCTCGGGACCGCCATCCTCCTCGACCTGGTCCGGGTGGCACTCGAGCGGGGGGCCCGCCACCTGACCCTGGAGGTGCGGGTCGGCAACGAGCCGGCCCTCGCCCTCTACCGCCGCTTCGGCATGGCGCCGGTCGGGGTGCGCCCCAACTACTACCCCGAGACCGGCGACGACGCCTTCGTCATGTGGGTCCGCGACATCGACACCGACCTCTACGACCGGCGGCTGGCGGCCATCGAGACGTCGCTGCCCGGCGACTTGGCCATCACCTCGCGCCGGTGAGCGGGACGGGGGTCGGTAGCCTGCTCCCCGTGGAGAACGACCGGATCCATCGGGTGCTGGGCATCGAGACGTCCTGCGACGAGACGGCCGCCTCGGTGGTCGACGGCGGTGCGACCATCGTCTCGTCGGTGGTGAGCTCCCAGATCGACCTCCACGCCCGGTTCGGCGGCGTGGTCCCCGAGCTCGCCGGTCGGGCCCACCTGGAGCTGCTGACCCCGGTGGTGGCCGAGGCGCTGGAGGCGGCGGGGAGCGACGTCTCGGGTGCCGGCATCGACGGGGTGGCCGTGACCTACGGTCCCGGGCTGATCGGCTCGCTGCTGGTGGGGGTGGCGGAGGCCAAGGCGTTGGCCCTCGCCTGGGACGTCCCCTTCGTGGGGGTCAACCACCTCGAGGCCCACCTCTTCGCCTCGCTCCTCGAGCAGCCCGACCTGGGCTGGCCGCTGGTGGTGCTGCTCGTCTCGGGCGGCCACACCCTGCTGGTCGAGGTCTCCTCGCCCGGCCGGTACCGGATCCTGGGCGGCACCATCGACGACGCCGCCGGCGAGGCCTTCGACAAGGTGGCCCGCTTCCTCGGCCTCGGCTACCCGGGCGGCCCGGCCATCGACGCCATCGCCGGGGAGGGTGACCCGACCGCCTTCGCCTTCCCCCGGGCGCTGCTCGCCGAGGGGTACGACTTCTCCTTCAGCGGTCTGAAGACCTCGGTGGTCAACACCGTCCGCAAGCACCCCGAGGCGTCCACCGCCGACGTGGCCGCCTCCTTCCGCGCCGCGGTGGTCGACGTGCTGGTCACCAAGGCCCGGCGGGCGGCGGCCGACGTGGGGGCCCGGGCGCTCTGCCTGGCGGGGGGCGTGGCTGCCAACTCGCTGCTCCGGAGTCGGGTGGAGGAGGTGTGCGCCACCGACGGGATCGGGGCGTTCCTGCCCAGCCGGGCCCTGTGCACCGACAACGCGGCCATGGTGGCGGCGGCGGGCTGGTGGCGCCTGCGGAACGACGGAGCCAGCGCCTTCACCCTGGGCGCCGATCCCAACCTCCGGCTGGCCTCGACTCCCTGAGCTGGCACTCTCACCCCGCGGTTGCCAATCGGCGGCAAGGTCGCTACCATTGGCAGTCGCAACCCTAGAGTGCTAACACGTGCCACAGGAGGCCCGATCACATGAGTCTGCAGCCCCTCGACGACCGCATCGTCGTCCGCCCCGGCGAATCCGAAGAGACCACGGCATCCGGCCTGGTGATCCCCGACACCGCCAAGGAGAAGCCCCAGCAGGGCGAGGTCCTGGCCGTGGGCCCCGGCCGCCGCGCTGACAACACCGGCGAGCTCATCCCCCTCGACCTGGCCGTGGGTGACACCGTCGTCTACTCGAAGTACGGCGGCACCGAAATCAGCTCCAACGGCGAGGACCTGCTGATCCTCTCGAGCCGTGACGTCCTCGCCAAGGTGGTCAAGTAATGCCGAAGATCCTCAAGTTCGACGACTCGGCACGGCGCAGCCTCGAGGCCGGCGTCAACAAGCTCGCCGACACCGTCAAGGTGACCCTGGGGCCGAAAGGCCGCAACGTGGTCATCGAGAAGAAGTTCGGTGCCCCGACCATCACCAACGACGGCGTGTCCATCGCCCGTGAGGTCGAGCTCGACGACGTCTTCGAGAACATGGGGGCCCAGCTGGTGAAGGAGGTGGCGACGAAGACCAACGACGTCGCCGGCGACGGCACCACCACCGCCACCGTGCTCGCCCAGGCGCTCATCAAGGAGGGCCTCCGCAACGTGGCCGCCGGCGCCAACCCCCTCGGCCTCCGCAAGGGGATCGACAAGGCCGTCGCCGCCGCCGTCGGGTCGATCAAGGACCAGGCCAAGGAGATCGACTCCAAGCACGAGATCGCCCAGGTGGCCTCCATCTCGGCGGCCGACGCCGCCATCGGCGAGGTCCTGGCCGACGCCATCGACCGGGTGGGCAAGGACGGCACCGTGACCGTCGAGGAGTCCAACACCTTCGGCATCGACCTCGAGTTCACCGAGGGCATGCAGTTCGACAAGGGCTACCTGTCCCCGTACTTCGTCACCGACGCCGAGCGCCAGGAGGCGGTCCTCGACGACCCGCTGATCCTCTTCGTCAACCAGAAGATCAGCTCGGTACACGACCTGGTCCCCGTGCTCGAGAAGGTGATGCAGACCGGCAAGCCGCTGCTGATCATCTCCGAGGACGTGGAGGGCGAGGCGCTGGCCACCCTGGTCGTCAACAAGATCCGTGGCACCTTCACCTCGGTGGCCGTCAAGGCCCCCGGTTTCGGTGAGCGCCGCAAGTCGATGCTCCAGGACATGGCCGTCCTCACCGGTGGCCAGGTGATCTCCGAGGAGATCGGCCTCAAGCTGGAGACGACCACCGTGGACCTGCTGGGCACCGCCCGCCGGGTCATCGTCACCAAGGACGACACCACCCTCGTCGAGGGTGGTGGCTCCGAGGACGACGTCAAGGGCCGCATCGCCCAGATCAAGCGCGAGATCGACGACACCGACTCCGACTGGGACCGCGAGAAGCTCCAGGAGCGCCTGGCCAAGCTGGCCGGGGGCGTGGCCGTCGTCAAGGTCGGCGCCGCCACCGAGGTGGAGCTGAAGGAGAAGAAGCACCGCATCGAGGATGCGCTCTCCGCCACCCGGGCCGCCGTCGAGGAGGGCATCGTCGCCGGTGGCGGTACCGCACTGGTCCGCTCGCGTGCCGCGGTCAACGCCGTCATCGAGTCGCTCAGCGGCGACGAGGCCACCGGGGCGACCATCGTCGCCAAGGCCCTCGCCGCACCGCTGACGGCCATCGCCAACAACGCCGGCCTCGAGGGCTCGGTCTGGGTCCGCCAGGTGGAGGGCGAGTCCGGCAACGTCGGCCTCAACGCCGCCACCGGCGAGCTCGAGGACCTGGTGAAGGCCGGCGTCATCGACCCGGCCAAGGTGACCCGGTCGGCGCTCCAGAACGCCGCCTCGATCGCCGGCCTGCTGCTGACCACCGAGGCGCTGGTCGCCGACAAGCCCGAGAAGGCCGACGCCGGTGCGGCGGCGGCTGCGGCCGCCGCCATGGGCGGCGGCATGGGCGGCATGGGCGGCATGGGCGGCATGATGTAACCGCCGACACGGGTGCCGCTCCGGCGGCAGTGTCGTGGCGACGGCCGGTCCCTCCGGGGGCCGGCCGTCGCTGCGCGTCCGGCCCCGACGTGTGACACTGCAGCGATGAACGCGAACCCCCACGGGCCCGATGGATGGGGCGATCCCTGCCGGGAGTGCGGCTACGGCTGGTCGATCACCGAGGCCGACGCCCTCGCCGCCATCGCCGGGGCACCGCGTGCCTTCGCCGACCTCCTGGACGGACGGGACGGGACCGGCCGGCCCGACGACCTCGTCTGGGACGCCCGGTCGTACGTCTGGCACGTAGCCGACAACCTGCGGGTCTGGGCCGAGCGGCTGAGCGGCCTGCGTCCCGGGGAGCGGCGGCCGGTCGCCGCCTACGACCAGGACAAGCTGGCCGCTGCCCGACGCTACGACCGGATGCCACTGGCCGGGGGGCTCTGGTCCCTCGGCCAGTCGTCCTCCCAGTTCGTCGCCGCCTGGTCGGCGGCCCCGTCCACCGCCGTGCTGGTCCATCCGGAGGCGGGGGAGCTGGGGATGGTCGCGGTGGTCCGCCAGGTCGCCCACGACACCGTGCACCACCGGTTCGACGTCGAACGGTCTCGCTGACCCGCTCGGGTCCGCTCGACGCCGGCGGAGCGGGTGACGGGGGCGGCCGCCGCGAGCCCGGGCACCGGGCAGGCGGGTGCCCGGGCGAGGGGACGCCCGAACGCTCAGATCGCCTTGCGCTCCCCCTCGGGCACGTAGTGCCGCTCGCCCGCCTGGTCGAGCCAGACCCGCATCACCCGGTTGGTGGAGGGATCGTTGAAGACCTCGGCGGTCTGCTGCCAGCCCGGCAGGGGCCGGTCGACCTCGCGGTGCCGCCGGACGAAGAAGCTGGCGACGATGAGGCCGAGCAGCACCAGGACGACGGCGGCGGCGATCACGACGCCGACCACCGCATCAACTGCGGGCGCCGAGGACGACGGCCGTCCCGTAGGCCACGATCTCGGTGAGGCCCTGGCCGACCTCGGAGGAGTCGAACCGCATCGAGACGATGCCGTTGGCCCCGAGGATCTGGGCGTTCTCGATCAGCCGGTCCATGGCATGTCGCCGGCTGTCCTCCACCAGGCGGGTGTACTGCTTGACCTCGCCCCCGGCCAACGCCCGGAAGCCGGCGGTGAAGCCCTTGGCGGCCCCCATCGACCGGACGACGACGCCGAAGGTCATGCCCAGGCTGCGGTCGACCTTCCACTCGGGGAACTCCAGGGCGGTGGTGATCGGGAACTCGGGTCCCCCCGGCTGTCCGTAGCGCGGCGGCTCGTCGGCCATGGTCGGTCCTCCCGGTGCTCGGGTGGCCCCTACCGGCCACGGCAGAGACGCTACCGATCTTCGGACCGCCGTGCCGGGACTCGCCGTAGTCTCGGTGGCGCATGGCCGCCGACCCACCCCCGTACCGACCCGGACTCCAGGTCATCCCCCGGCCGCCCCGGCACCGGCCCGGCGGCCCGGCGGCCTGGGCGCGCCTGCCGGCCGGCGAGCGGCGCCATGTGACGGTCGACCGGGTGGCTGGTGCGGTCCGCGACCGCAACCGGTCCGGTGACGCCCCGTCCGGCGACCGCCAGGTGGCCGAGTTCATCCGGTCGTTCTCCGGCATCGACCCGTCGGTGCGCCCGTCGGCGGTCCTGGTGGCCCTCTTCGAGGAGGCCGGCGAGGCCCGTGTGGTCCTGACCGTGCGCTCGAGCCGGATGCGCTCCCACCGGGGCGAGGTGGCGTTCCCCGGTGGCCGCCTCGACGCCGGCGAGGGCACCGACGACGCCGCCCTGCGCGAGGCGCAAGAGGAGGTGGGTCTCGACCCGTCCGCCGTGACCCTGGTCGGCCACCTCACCGCCATGCCCACCGTCTCGTCGAACACCCTGATGACCCCGGTCGTCGCCACCCTGTCGACCCGGCCGGCCCTGGTCGGCGGCCCCGACGAGGTCGACCGGGTCTTCGACGTGGGCCTGGCCGAGCTCCTCGAGGACGGCGTCTTCCGCGAGGAGTGGTGGGCCATCCCCGGCCGGCCGGGGAGGGACGGCCGGACCGGGGGGGAGTTTCCGGTGTGGTTCTTCCAGGCCGGGGGGGAGGTCATCTGGGGCGCCACCGCCCGGGTCCTCACCGAGCTGCTCTGCCTCGTCCTGGGCCTTCCGGGGCCCCACGACCAGCCCGCGGGACTGGCCTGAGCCGGGGCCGCCAGGCAGTAACGTAGGGGGGGAGGCCGGGCGGCGAGGAGTGGAGACGTGTCGCCCGACCGATGAGCAGAACCAACCCATGGGCCGGAGGACACAGACGTGGCTGAGCTAGAGATCGGCATCTTCAAGTCGGGTCGGAGGGCCTACGGGTTCGATGACATCGCCATCGTCCCGAGCCGGCGGACGCGGGACCCCGAGGACGTCGACATCAGCTGGGAGATCGACGCCTACCGGTTCGAGTTGCCGCTGCTGGCCTCGGCCATGGACGGCGTGGTCAGCCCGGCCACCGCCATCGAGATCGGCAGGCTCGGTGGGCTCGGCGTCCTCAACCTCGAGGGCCTCTGGACCCGGTACGAGGACCCCTCCAACCTCTTCGACGAGATCCGCGAGCTCCCGGCCGAGAAGGCCACCGCCCGGATGCAGCAGATGTACGCCGAGCCGGTGAAGATGGAGCTGGTCACCGAGCGCATCCGCGAGATGAAGGCGGCCGGTGTCACCACCGCCGCCTCGGTCACCCCGCAGAAGACCGAGTCGTTCGCGCCGGCCCTGCTGGCCGCCGAACTCGACCTGCTGGTCATCCAGGGCACCGTGGTCTCCGCCGAGCACGTGTCGAAGACCGTCGAGCCCCTCAACCTCAAGCGCTTCATCCGCGAGTTCGAGATCCCCATCATCGTGGGCGGTTGCGCCTCCTACCAGGCCGGCCTCCACCTGATGCGGACCGGGGCGGTCGGCGTGCTGGTCGGGGTGGGCCCGGGCAATGCCTGCACCACCCGCGGGGTACTCGGCATCGGCGTCCCCCAGGCCACGGCCATCGCCGACGTGGCCGGCGCCCGGATGCGCCATCTCGACGAGACCGGGGTCTACTGCCACGTGATCGCCGACGGCGGCATGTCCAAGGGCGGCGACATCGCCAAGGCCATCGCCTGCGGCGCCGATGCGGTGATGCTCGGCTCCCCCCTCTCCTCGGCGGTGGAGGCCCCCGCCCGCGGCTACCACTGGGGCATGGCCACCTTCCACCCGACGCTGCCCCGCGGCGCCCGGGTCAAGACCACCACGCGGGGCACCCTGCGCGAGATCCTCCTCGGCCCCGCCCACGAGAACGACGGCCGGATGAACCTCTTCGGGGCGCTCAGCACCGCCATGGCCACCTGCGGGTACCAGACGGTCAAGGAGTTCCAGAAGGCCGAGGTCATGGTGGCCCCCGCCCTGCAGACCGAGGGCAAGGACCTCCAGCGCTCGCAGGGCGTCGGCATGGGCCATTGAGCCCAGCCGAGCCCCCGGCCGTCGAGGCCCTCATCGACGGGCCGGTGCTGGTCGTCGACTTCGGGGCCCAGTACGCCCAGCTCATCGCCCGTCGGGTCCGCGAAGCCCACGTCTACTCGGAGATCGTGCCGCACACCGTCACCGCCGCCGAGCTGGTGGCGCGCCGGCCCCAGGGGATCATCCTCTCGGGCGGGCCCAAGTCGGTCAACGACGTCCCGGCCCCAGAGGTCGATCCGGCCATCTACCACACCGGTATCCCCATCCTCGGCATCTGCTACGGCGCCCAGCTGATCGCCCAGCAGCTGGGCGGCGAGGTGGCCCGGACCGGGCGGGGTGAGTACGGTCGCACCCCGCTGACCCTCACCGACCGTTCGCCGGTCTTCATCGACTGGCCGGTCGACGCCGAGGTGTGGATGAGCCATGGGGACGCCATCACCGCGGTGCCCGACGGGTTCGTCGCCACCGCCCGGTGCCCTGACGCCCCGGTGGCCGCCTTCCACGATCCCGAGCGCCGCATCTACGGCGTCCAGTTCCATCCCGAGGTCGGCCACACCGAGCGGGGCACCGACCTGCTCGAGCGCTTCCTCTACGACGTCTGCGGTGCCGCCCCGTCGTGGACCCACACGTCGATCATCGAAGCGCAGGTGGAGAAGGTCCGGGCCCAGGTCGGCGGGGCCAAGGTCCTGTGCGCGCTGTCGGGCGGCGTCGACTCGGCGGTGGCCGCCGCCCTGGTCCACAAGGCGATCGGCGACCAGCTCACCTGCGTCTTCGTCGACACCGGCCTGATGCGGGCCGACGAGGGTGCCCAGGTGGAAGAGACCTTCCGGGGCCAGTTCCACGTCGACCTCGTCCACGTGAAGGCCGCCGACCGGTTCTTCGGCGCCCTGGCCGGGGTCACCGACCCCGAGGTCAAGCGGAAGATCATCGGCGAGCTCTTCATCCGGGTCTTCGAGGAGGTCGCCAGGGACCTGGTGGCCGGGGTGGCCGACGGCGCCGAGCCCGACGAGCCGGTGGGCTTCCTCGTCCAGGGCACCCTCTATCCCGACGTCATCGAGTCGGGGTCGGACAGCGCGGCGAAGATCAAGTCGCACCACAACGTCGGCGGGCTCCCCGAGGACCTGGCCTTCGACCTGGTCGAGCCCCTGCGCCTGCTGTTCAAGGACGAGGTGCGGGCGGTGGGCGAGGAGCTGGGCCTGCCCCACGACATCGTGTGGCGCCAGCCGTTCCCGGGCCCGGGCCTGGCGGTCCGGATCGTCGGCGAGGTGACCCCCGAGCGGGCCGAGATCCTCCGGGCCGCCGACGCCATCGTGGTGGAGGAGGTCCGGCGGGCCGGCCTCTACCGCGAGCTGTGGCAGAGCTTCGCGGTGCTGCCGGCGGTGCGCACCGTCGGGGTGATGGGCGACGGGCGGACCTACGCCTACCCCATCGTGATCCGCGCCGTCACCAGCGACGACGCCATGACGGCCGACTGGGCCCGCCTCCCCTACGACGTGCTGGAACGGCTCTCCTCGCGCATCATCAACGAGGTGGAGGGTGTCAACCGGGTGGCCCTGGACATCACGTCCAAGCCGCCCGGCACCATCGAGTGGGAGTAGGCATGCCGGACGGGGGCCCCGGGACCCTCTTCGACCCCGGGCACCGTCCCGGTCGCACCGCCGGTCCCTCCCTCGACCCCGAGGCGCTGCTGGAGGGGCTGACCCCGGCACAGCGCGACGCCGTGGTCCACCGGGGCGGCCCCCTGCTCATCGTGGCCGGTGCCGGCTCGGGCAAGACCCGGGTGCTCACCCGGCGCATCGCCCACCTGATCGCCACCGGCGATGCCGCCCCGTGGCAGATCCTGGCCATCACCTTCACCAACAAGGCGGCCGACGAGATGCGCCGCCGGGTGGCCGAGCTGGTCGGCCCCCGGGCCGAGCGGATGTGGGTGTCGACCTTCCACTCGGCGGGGGTGCGGATCCTCCGGGCCCACGGTGACCGGCTGGGCTACAAGGGCTCGTTCACCATCTACGACGACGCCGACTCCCGGCGCCTGGTGGAGATCGTCTGCCGGGAGCTCGACGTGGACACCAAGCGGTTGCCGCCCCGCTCCATCCTCGGCCAGATCAGCCAGGCCAAGTCGCGCCAGCAGGGCCCCGCCGAGTTCCGCCAGGCGGCCGCCACCATCTTCGACCGCCGGATCGCCGACGTCTTCGACGTCTACCAGCAGCGGATGGCGGCGGCCAACGCCATGGACTTCGACGACCTGCTGCTCAACACCGTCCGGCTCTTCCGCCAGCACCCCGACGTGCTCGAGCACTACCGGCAGCGCTTCGGCCATGTCCTGATCGACGAGTACCAGGACACCAACGGCGTGCAGAACGCCCTGGCCACCCAGCTGGCCGGCGGGCACCGCAACATCGTGGTGGTAGGCGACAGCGACCAGTCGGTCTACCGGTTCCGCGGCGCCGACATCACCAACATCCTCGAGTTCGAGCAGGCCTTCCCGGACGCCACCGTCATCACCCTCGACCAGAACTTCCGCTCCACCCAGACCATCCTGGACGCCGCCAACGCGGTGATCGCCAACAACGTGTCGCGCAAGCCCAAGACGCTCTGGACCGACCGGGGGGAGGGCGACCGGATCACCCGGTACCGGGCGGAGGACGAGGACGACGAGGCCTCGTGGGTGGCCGGGGAGATCCGGCGGCTCCACCGCGAGGAGGGCCTGTCGTGGGGGGACGTGGCCGTCTTCTACCGGACCAACGCCCAGAGCCGGGCGCTGGAGGAGTCCATGGTGCGGTCGGAGGTGCCCTACAAGGTGGTGGGGGGCACCAAGTTCTACGACCGCAAGGAGGTCAAGGACGTCCTCGCCTACCTCCGGGTCCTCGTCAACCCCGACGACGAGATCAGCTGGCGACGGATGGTCAACGTCCCCAAGCGCGGGGTGGGGGACACCTCGGTGAACCGGCTGGCCCTCTGGGCGCACCAGCAGGGGGCGTCGTTCGGCGAGGCGGTGGCCCGCGCCCCCGAGGCCGGCGTGACGGGCAAGGCCGGCCGGGCGCTCGAGCAGCTGGCCGCCCTCCTCGACGAGCTGCGGGCCCAGATGGCCGTGCCCGCCCTGGCCGACGGGGACGGGGACGCCCTGCCCCCGGGGGCGGTGACCGAGCCCGATCCCGACGCTCCGGCCGACCAGCCGGTGGCCGGCACCCTGGGTCCCGGCGAGCTGGTGGTCGCCGTCCTCGACCGCACCGGCTACCGGACCGAGCTGCTGGCCGAGGGGAGCATCGAGGCCCTCGGCCGGGTGGAGAACGTCGACGAGCTGGCCGGCAACGCCGCCGAGTACCGGACGCTGGCCGAGTTCCTCGAGGTCACCGCCCTCATCGCCGGCTCCGACGACCTGGCCCTCGCCGGCGACAACAGCCAGGTCGCCCTCATGACCATGCACATCGCCAAGGGGCTGGAGTTCCCCGCGGTGTTCCTGGTCGGGATGGAGGACGGGATCTTCCCCCACTTCCGCTCCCTGGGTGACCCGGTCGAGCTCGAGGAGGAGCGGCGCCTCTGCTACGTGGGCATCACCCGGGCGGAGCGGTTCCTCTACGTCTCCCACGCCTGGAGCCGCATGCTCTGGGGCAACATGTCCTCCAACATCCCCAGCCGGTTCCTCACCGAGCTCCCGGCCGAGCTGCTGCGCGACGTGGGGGGCGGGGGCGCCATCGGCGGCGGTCCGGCCGGTGGGGGCGGCCGCGACCGCCGGGGTGGGGGACGAGCCGACGACGACGCCGGCACCCCCGGTCGGAGCGTGTTCGGCCGGGGGGTGGCCCGCACCGACGCCCAGGTGGCCGGCTCGTCGGCACGGTCGTCCTCGACCGGTGCCGAGCTCCTGGGCCTGGCGGCCGGTGACCGGGTCGTCCATGGCCTGTGGGGGGAGGGTGACGTGGTCTCGGCCAGCGGGGACGGCGAGGACGCCGAGGCCGAGGTCAGCTTCGCCAGCGTCGGCCGGAAGAAGCTGCTGCTGCGCATGGCCCCGCTGAAGCGGGCCTAGGTGTCGCAGCCGTCGGGGGTGCTCGGCCCCGGGTACGCGGCACCGGCCACCGGCCCGGGGTCGACGACCCCCGCGCCGCCGACGACCCTCGGAGCCCTCCCCCTCGCCGCCCCCGCACCGACGACCAACGGAACCGCACCGGCGACCCCGGCCTCCGCACCGGCACTGCCCACCCCCGACCGGTGGGCCGCCCGGGCCTCCACCTGGCCCCTCAGCGTGGTGGCCATGGCGGTGGCGGTGGCGGTCGGCGTCGGCAAGGTGGTCTCCACCTACGGGCAGGCGTACTACCACTACGGCGACCAGGCCGTCCTCGCCCTCCGGGTGATCGACGCCACCCACCTGGTGGGCCAGCTCGGCCCGTACTCGCGCTTCGGGTGGAGCCACCCGGGCCCCGCCCTCTTCTACCTCCTGGCCCCGTGGTACTCGCTGTCGGGGGGAGACCCCCGCTCGCTGCTGGCCGGTAGCCTGCTGATCAACGGCGGCTGCCTGGTGGCGGCGGTCGCCGTCGTGCGCCGGTTCGCCGGCGAGTGGTCGGCCCGGTGGTCGGTGGCGGTGCTCGGGGCCGCGGTGCTGGCCCTCGGCATCGACTTCTTCCAGACCTTCTGGAACCCCGACCTCGAGGCGCCGGCGGTGCTGCTGGTCATGGTGTTGGCGGCGGCGGCCGTCGCCGGCTCGGGGCCCTCGGCGGTGTGGGCGGCGGTGGTCGGGTCGTACGCCGCCCAGACCGACGTGGGCACCGCCGGGCTGGTCGGGGCGCTGGTCCTGGGCGCCGGGCTGGGGTGGTCGGTCCAGACCGTCGCCCGCCTCCGTCGCGCCCGGGCGGCAGTGGCCGCCGGCGGGCCACCGCCCCCCCGCCGCCTCCCCCCCGGACCGTCGGTGCTGGTGATGCCCGGCGCCGCCGACCGCTCGGCGCGACGCCGCGGGCGCAGCCTGGTGCTGGGCCTGGTGGGGGCAGCGGTGCTGGCGCTGCTGTGGGTGCCCCCGGTGGACCAGCAGCTCCACGGCCACCCCGGCAACCTCTCGGCCATCGTCGACTTCTTCACCACCCGCCCGAGGGCGACGGTGGGCACCACCCACACGTTCGCCCAGGCCTGGTCCACGGTCGCCAACGCCACCACCGCCCTCCCCTGGGGCCGCCCGGGCGGTACCGTCCCGATGACCCACGCCGCCTTCGACCGCGAAACCACGGTGGTGGTGTTCGCCGCACTGGCGCTGGTGGCGGTGGCCTGGGCCGCCTGGCGCCGCCGTTGGTTCGAGCTCGGGCTCGGGCTCGCCACCCTGGGCGGGCTGGTGGTGGCGGTGGACTCGGCCCTCCGGATCGTGGGCCCGGTCGACAACTACCTCGTCTACTGGATGGCCCTCCTCCCCGTCCCCGCGCTGGTGGCCGTCGGGTCGCTGGTGGTCGACCAGCTGGGCCGGCGGTCCACCCGGACCGGCGCCCACGCCCCGACCGCATCGCCGGCCGCCTGGCGGACGGCCACGTCGTGGGTGCTCGCCGGGGTGCTGGTGCTGCCGGCCCTGGTGGTGGCCCGGCAGTGGGCCCCGGGCACCGCGGCGGTGGGGTCGTCCGGAGACCCCGAGATCGGCCAGCTCGTCGCCTATGCCACCACCCACCTCCGGGCCACCCCCGGGGGCGACGTCCACGTGGTGATCGCCAACGCCGACCGCTGGCCGGAGGCGGCCGGGCTGGTGCTCGAACTGACCCGCCTGGGCTACCACCCGACGGTGGACCCGGCCTGGAGGTTCATGTTCACCTCCCGACGGGTCGGCCCCGCGGCCGGCCGGCCCCAGCTGGTGCTCAGCGACCCCGTGCCGGGCACCGCGGCGGCCGGTTCGGCGAGCTTCGGCGAGGGCGACGTGCCGACCACCATCGCCTGGGTGCCGGCGCCGACGACGGCCGCACCGGGCTGAGCCCCACCCCGGGTCACCCGGACGGGCGGCCCGAGCGGCAAGACTGGCCGGCGATGGCCCGCCACCCGAACCGATCGCACCTCCCCAAGGGGCTCTACCAGCGCGAGCTGCGCCGGCTCCAGGCGGAGCTGGCCACCATGACCGACTGGGTGAAGCAGACCGGGGCCCGGGTGGTGGTGGTCTTCGAGGGGCGCGAGGCCGCCGGCAAGGGCGGGGTCATCAAGCGGATCACCGAGAACCTCAGTCCCCGGGTGTGCCGGATCGTGGCCCTCCCCGCCCCCACCGAGCGCGAGCGCGGCGAGTGGTACTTCCAGCGGTACGTGGCGGAGCTGCCGTCGGCCGGGGAGATCGCCCTGTTCGACCGGAGCTGGTACAACCGGGCCGGGGTGGAGCGGGTGATGGGCTTCTGCAGCCAGGAGCAGTACCACCTCTTCCTCCGCCAGTGCCCCACCTTCGAGCGGATGCTGATCGACGACGGCATCATTCTGGTCAAGTACTGGTTTTCGGTCAGCGACGAGGAACAGGAGCGGCGCTTCCAGAAGCGGGTCGACGATCCCCTCCGACGCTGGAAGCTGAGCCCCATCGACCTCGAGGCGAGGGCGCGCTGGGAGGACTACTCACGGGCCAAGGACACCATGTTCGTCCACACCGACCTGCCCGAGTCACCCTGGAACGTGGTGGAGGCCGACGACAAGCCGTCGGCCCGGATCAACTGCATCGCCCACCTGCTGAGCCGGGTGCCCTACATCCCCGTCGCCCACTCGAAGGTGGTGCTGCCCGCCCGGGAGCGCGACTCGGGCTACCAGCGTCCGCCCCGCGAGCTCGCCACCTACGTCCCCGACGTCGCCGCCGGTCTCGTCGAGCGGTAGCGGGGCACTTCGGAAATGAGGCCTGCCAGCCCGGCCCACCGAGTGCTCGCGGTAGCTGCCTGCGCCGCAACGGCACTCGACCGGGGCACCCGGTGAGCTGGGCCGCTCGTGCGGTGGTGACCAACCACCAGCGACCCAGCAACCGGGTGAGACGCCCTGGCCGGGAGCCGAACCCGGTGCACGTGTTTCGTCAGGACACGGCAGTCATCCAGACCCAGGGCGCACTCGAGAACCTACGGCCAGGGTGTGACATGCACTGGTAGCCTGGGTTCAGTCAGGACACGGCAGTCACGCGAAGGGGCCTTCGGGTCCCTCTTGCGCGTATCGGACCTCCATTTGCTGCCGCCTTGGACCATCTCCGAACCGGGAGCGGGGCTGGGTGCCCAACAAGATCTACAGGGACTTGCCCAACCAGGTGTTGCGATAGTCCACCGACGCCACGCACCTGTCGTAGCGCTCCTCCACGACGTAGCCGAGGTGCTCGAGTACTGGAGCGGCGGGCAGTGACGCGTCCACCCTGAGTCGTCCGATACCGCGAACCCTCGCCTCGTTCTCCACTGCTTCCAGTGCGAGTCGGGCGACCCCTCGGCCAGAGAAGCCCGGGTCGACGAAGAGTTCGCCGACCTCCTCTTGTCCCGCCAAGGCGCTGAGCAGACTTGCGAAGCCGCAAGTTCTTTGGCTGCTCCCCACGACGAATACGGTTCTAGAATTGATGATCTGCGTGAGCGCTGGCTCGGTGAAGCGACCGGCCCACTGCTTGATCTGACGCTGATCGTAGAAGGGGGCGGCGGTGATGGTGATCGGTCGGCGTGCTACCTCGGTAAGCACCCTCGCATCGGAGGCAGTGCTTTGTCGGACCGTCAAATCGAAGCCCTGCACTCCGTCATCTCACCACCCACATCACATGTGCGTCCCGAGAGCATCGGTGGATGCCCCCTAGAACGCTGCGGGTCGCAGGACGCTCCGTCAAAAGCCGGTGACGCTTGGCCGTTCGCGAGAGTCGCATTCCGGCACTTATGCCACGGTTACACGGGTGATCGAGGCCGGGTCATTGGGGCACTCTTGCCGCAGTTGTCGGGTAGGCGTATATTTAGGCGCATGCCCCGCTTGCAGGTGTACCTCCCGGACGAGCTGTACCGGGCCGTCAAGGACCGCCAACTCCCTGCCTCAGAGCTCCTCCAGGGCGCCGTTCGTGAAGAGATGCGACGTCAGGAACTCCTCGAGGAGGCGGATCGGTATCTCGCCGAACTTGTCGAGGAGGTCGGAGAGCCTTCCCCGGCGTCAGTAGCCAGAGCCGAAGAGCTTGCAGGGCGGTTGCGACAGGAGAGTACGCAGGCTCCCAAGGCGAGCTGATCGTGCTTGTCCTGGACTCCGGCGGGGTCAGCTTTCTCGCCAAGCGGAACCAGGACGTGGTGGCCGCCATCCGTGCGCTCGTCCGTGACGGATACTGGCCGCCGCTCGTCCCTTCCGTCGTGCTCGCTGAAGTGACAACGGGACGTCAGCATGGAGACGCAACGGTGAACCGGCTCCTCAAGACTTGTGATGTCAGCGAGGATCTGCCGGCGTCGCTTGCCCGTCGCGCGGGTGAGCTCCGATACCTCGCCCGACGGGGTTCTGCTGTGGACGCTGTCGTGGTAGCCAGTGCCGAACCGGGCGGCGTGGTGCTCAGTGGCGACGTCGGGGACCTCACTGCGCTCGCTTCTCATGCGAATGCCGTCCGAATCGAGCGTGTCTGAGTCTCCCGGCGCTGCTGGAACCCCGGGGGGCCGCGACCTGCCACTGGCCGCCGGCTGCGGGCCGATACGTCCGTCGTGAGTGGTCCGGGACGCTTGCCGTTCGCGAGAGTCACGCTTCAGCACATGCGGGATCACGTATCACGGGTCCCCTGCCGGGTGGATGGGGCAGTACGGCACATCGGTGGCAGGGTCACGACTTTCGGGGGCCACGGGGCCCTACTGGTGGACACCGTTACCGGCGCTGGACCCCGCTGCTACGCGAAGCGCCGGCATTCCGGACTCTGCGATTGGGCGGTCGCCGTCCTGAGGAGCTCATCGCGGGTGGCCGACACCTCGGCCATGGGGACTCATTTCCGAGGAAACGGTAGCGGCGGCGGCGATGACGCTGCCGACGGCTCCGGCGACCCCGTCGCCGTGCTCGGGGCGACCCCTCCGCCCTCAGCCCGGCAGCCGCCGCCAGACGGCCCGGGGCAGGTGCTTCATCACCAGGAAGACCCAGCGGAGCACCGGCGGGGTGTAGACGGTCGTGGCCCCCGTCTCGATGGCACGGACCACGGCGTCGGCCACCGCCGTCGGGGTGGTGGCGAACGGGGCCGGAGCCATGCCATCGGTCATCCGGCCGACCACGAAGCCCGGACGCACGACGGTCACCCCCACCCCGCTGCCGGCCAGGGCGTCGCCCAGCCCCTGGGAGAAGGCGTCCAGGCCGGCCTTGGAGGAGCCGTAGATGAAGTTGGCCCGGCGGGCCCGCTCGCCGGCCACCGAGGAGAGGACCACCAGCCGGCCGTGGCCCTGGTGCCGAAGGCGGTCGGCCACGACCAGCATGGCGCCGGCCAGGCCCGTGAAGTTGGTGGTGAGGACGGCGGCGGCCGCCACCGGGTCGTGCTCGTCGACCGGCTGGTCGCCCAGGACGCCGGCCGCCACCACCACCACGTCGATGTCGCCGAACTGGTCGAAGGTCCGGTCGATCACCCGGCGGTGGTGCTCGATGTCGGTGGCGTCGAAGTCGACCGTCTCGACGGTGTCGGCACCGGCCGCCGCGGCGTGCTGGGCGGCGGCCTGCAGCCGGGGTCCGTCCCGGCCGGCCAGGATCACCGTCCGGCAGCGGGCCGGGACCAGCTTGGTCACGATGGCCTGGGCGATCTCGGAGGCGCCGCCGAGCACCAGGAGCGACTGGGGTCTGCCGATGGCGTCGATCATCACGTGGTCCGTTCTGGGGGAGGGGCGGCCTTGGCGGCCTTGGTGGCGGGGCGGGTGGCCTTGGCGGCCTTGGTGGCGGCCTTGGTGGCGGGGCGGGCGGCCTTGGCGGTCCGGGCGGTCGACCCGGCGGTTGGCGGGTCGGGGGAGAGCCCCAGGCGCCGGCCGAGGTCGGAGCGCAGCACCCCGTCGGGGTCGACCCGCTCCTTGACCGCCCGCCATTCGCCGAGGCGCGGGTACATGGCCTCGAGGGTGGTCGGGGCCACCCGAGAGTCCTTGGCCAGGTAGACGCGACCCCCGGCGGCGACCACCTCCTCGTCGAGGTCGTCGAGGAGCCGGTCGAGGCCCTCGTGGCCGACCGGCAGGTCGAGGGCGAGGGTCCAGCCCGGCATCGGGAAGGAGAGCGGGCCCGGGTCGCCGGGGCCGAACCGCTTGAGCACGGCCAGGAAGGAGGCCAGCTTCAGCACCGTCAGGCGCTCGATGACCCCGCGGACCGTCTCGCCCTGGTCGTCACCCACCACGAACTGGTATTGGAGGAAGCCCCGGCTCCCGTAGAGGCGGTTCCACGAGCCGACCCCGTCGAGCGGGTGGAAGAACCCGGTCATGTGGTGGGCCCGACCCAGCTGCCGCTTGGGCGCCTTCCGGAACCAGAACTCGTTGAACGCCCCCACCGTCAGCGGGTTGAGCAGCCCGCTCGGCGGGGTGACCGGCACCCGGACCAGGGTCCGGGGGACGAAGGCCCGGGCCTTGTCGGGGTTCGCCCGCAGGCGGGCGGGGAGGTCCTCCAGCCGGGCGTGGTCACCCCGGGTGAGGACCGACCGGCCCAGGCGGCTCCCCCGTGACTGGCAGTCGATCCATGCCACCGAGTAGCGGTAGCCGGCGTCGCCGGTGAGCATCTTGTCCATCACGTCGTCGAGGTCGGCGGCGCGCTCGGTGTCCACCAGCAGGTAGCTGGTCTCCACCGGGGTCATCTGGATCGTGGCGTCGGTCACCACCCCGGTCAGGCCCATGCCGCCGGCGGTCGCCCAGAAAAGGTCGGGGTCCGAGTCCGGGGTCAGCTCCACGGTGCCGGTCGGGGTCACCAGGGTGAGCCGGGTGACGTGGTTGCAGAAGCTCCCGTCGACGTGGTGGTTCTTCCCGTGGATGTCGGCGGCGATGGCACCGCCCACCGTGACCTGTCGGGTTCCGGGCGTGACCGGCACGAACCAGCCCAGCGGGACGAACCGCTCCATCAGCGTCTCTAGGCTGACGCCGGCCCCGACGGTCACCAGGCCGTGCTCGAGGTCCACCCGGTGGACGGCGTCGAGCCAGGTGGCGTCCAGCACCGTCCCCCCGGCGTTCTGGGCGGCGTCCCCGTAGCTCCGGCCCAGCCCCCGGGCGACCAGCCCCCGGCCGTGGCCGTCCGCCGCCCCGGCCACCGAGACGGCCATGGCCCGGTCGACCACGTCGGGGTGGACGGCGTGGACCACCTCGGACGAGCTCGGGGCGGTCCGCCCCCACCCGGTGAGGAGCGTCCGGCGGGCGGCGGCCCCGGCCGTCATCCGTAGACTCCGATGGCGAACAGGGCCACCCAGACGGCGCCGTAGATCTGCAGGCGGTGGTCCCGGAGGGCCAGCTCCTCGGGGGCCGACCCGTCCCCGGCGTCGAGGAGCCGGACCACGTGGAGGAGGGCGATCACGAACGGGACGATGGTCAGCTGGATCCAGATCGGGTGGTGGCCGGGGTGGACCTGGGTGGCCCGCTCGAACGCCCACAGGCAGTAGGCCGTCACCGTCACCGCCGCCGACAGGGTGCGGACGGCCTGGAGGAACGAGACGGAGTACATGCCGAGCGTCTGGCGCACCTCGCCCTGGTCGGTGGCGCTGTCGGCCAGCAGCTTCTTCTCCCCCGAGCGCTTGCCGGTGACGATCAGCAGTGACCCGAACGAGGCCACGATCAGGAACCAGTTGGACAGCGGCACCTTGGTGGCCACCCCGCCGGCCACCGCCCGGAGCACGAAGCCCGAACTGACACAGACCAGGTCGAGGATCGGCTCGTTCTTCAGGCCCAGCGAGTAGAAGGTGTTGATCAGGCCGTAGACGATCATCACCAGCGCCAGCGGCCAGCCCGCCAGCAGGGCGGCCAGGGCGAACGACACCACCAGCAGCCCGATCCCGATACCCATACCCAGGCCCTCGGGCACCACGCCGGCGGCGATCGGCCGGTTCCGCTTGGTCGGGTGGGCCCGGTCGGCGTCGGCGTCGATGGAGTCGTTGAGGAAGTAGGTGCCCGAGGCGGCCACGCAGAAGATCCCGAAGGCCCCCAGGGACGTGAGGATGACGTGCGGGTGGTGGAGGGCCCCGGCCGCGGCCGGGGCCACGAAGACCAGGAAGTTCTTGATCCACTGGCGGGGACGGGCCACCCGCACCAGTCCGGCGGCCATCGACGGGGCTGGTGCCGGAAGGGGAGCGTGGTCGTCTGGCGGGTCCACGGCTTCGGCCGGCGTGGTCACGGCGTCCTCCGCATCAGGGGTCGGTTGAGGGCGTCCTGGCGAACGTACCACGGTCCCCCTCCGGAACCGAGACGTGCGCCCGCCCGGGTCGGGGCCGGCGCGAGGGGCCCCGGTCCAGGGCGTTTGGCGCCTGACACCCCGTCAGCGTTTAGTATCGGCGTCCGTGAAACGACCGTACCGAGTGGTCGTGGCCAAACCCGGCCTGGACGGGCACGACCGCGGGGCCAAGGTCATCGCCCGGGCGCTCCGCGACGCCGGGTTCGAGGTGATCTACACGGGCCTTCACCAGACGCCCGAGCAGGTCGTCCAGGCGGTCGTCCAGGAGGATGCCGACGCCGTCGGCCTGTCGCTCCTGTCGGGCGCCCACCTGACCCTGGTGCCCCGGGTGATCGCCCAGCTCGAGGAGCAGGGCCGCGGGGACGTGCTGGTCATCGTCGGCGGGATCATCCCCGAGGGCGACATCCCCGTGCTGAAGGCCCAGGGGGTGGCCGAGGTCTTCACCCCGGGCGCCCCGCTCCCGGCCATCGGGGCCTGGCTCGGGGAGGCGCTCGACGCCCGGGACGACGACGGCAGGGACGGCGCCGCCTGACCCGTTCCGGAGGTACGGGCCACGTCCCGCACCCCACCCCCTTCCGCCCCCGCGCGGTCTCCGCACCGCCACGACGACCGATGACGACGACAGAGAGGAACAGATCCGGTGGATCTCTTCGAGTACCAGGGTAAGCAGTACTTCGCCCGCTTCGGCATCCCCATCTCCAAGGGCGGGGTGGCCGACACCGTCGAGGAGGCGGTGGCCCAGGCCGAGGCCTCCGGCTACCCGGTGGTGGTCAAGGCCCAGGTGAAGGTGGGCGGCCGCGGCAAGGCCGGCGGCGTCAAGCTGGCCGCCGACGTCGACGAGGTGCGCACCCACGCCGGCAACATCCTCGGGCTCGACATCAAGGGCCACGTGGTCAAGCGCCTCTGGGTCGAGCACGCCTCGGACATCGACAAGGAGTACTACGCCAGCTTCACCCTCGACCGCAGCGCCAAGAAGCACCTGGGCATGCTGTCGGCCGAGGGCGGGGTGGAGATCGAGGAGGTGGCGGTCACCAACCCCGACGCCATCGCCCTCCTCCACATCGACCCGGTCGACGGCCTCACCCTCGAGGCGGCCCGCCAGTGGGTGGACCGGGCCGAGCTCGACGAGCCGGCCCGGGCCCAGGCCGCCGAGCTGCTGGTCAAGCTGTACGACTGCTACACCCAGGGCGACTGCGACCTGGCGGAGATCAACCCGCTCATCCTGACGCCCGACGGACGGGTCCACGCCCTCGATGCCAAGGTCACCCTCGACGACAACGCCGCCTACCGCCATCCCGAGTGGGACGAGTTCCGGGGCCTCGACGTGGAGGACGAGCGCGAGACCCGGGCCAAGGAGCGCGGCCTCAACTACATCGGGCTCGACGGCTCGGTCGGGATCATCGCCAACGGGGCGGGCCTGGCCATGAGCACCCTCGACGTGGTCAACCAGTGCGGCGGCTCGGCCGCCAACTTCCTCGACATCGGGGGCGGCGCCAACGCCGACGTGATGGCGGCCGCCCTGGAGGTCATCAACTCCGACCCGGCCGTCCGCTCCATCCTCGTCAACATCTTCGGGGGCATCACCCGGGTCGACGAGGTGGCCAAGGGGGTGCTCGAGGCGCTGGACCGGGTGGAGATCAGCTCGCCCATCGTGCTCCGTCTCGACGGCACCAACGCCATCGCCGGCCGCCAGATCCTGGCCGACCATCTGTCCGATCGCCTGGTCGCCGAGCCGACCATGCTCGATGCCGCACGCCGTGCGGTCGCACTCGCAGGAGGCCAGTCGTGAGCATCTTCGTCGACGAGAACACCAAGGTCGTGGTGCAGGGCATCAGCCCCACCAGCCAGGGCCTGTACCACGGGCTCCGCAACCGGGCCTACGGCACCCAGGTGGTGGCCGGTACCAACCCCAACCGCGGGGGCGAGGAGATCGAGGGCATCCCGGTCTACGCCACGGTGGCCGAGGCGGTGGCCGCCACCGGGGCCAACGCCTCGTTCATCTCGGTGCCGCCGAAGTTCGCCGCCGACGCCATCGTGGAGGCGGCGGCGGCCGGCGTGCCGTTCGTGGTCTGCATCACCGAGGGCATCCCGGCTCAGGACGAGGCCCTGGCCTACAACCGCCTGGCGCGCGACTTCCCCGGCACCCGCCTGCTCGGACCCAACTGCCCGGGGATCATCTCGCCGGGCAAGTGCAACATCGGGATCACCTCGGGCGACATCGCCCTGGCCGGTGGACCGGTCGGGATCGTCAGCCGCTCGGGCACCCTCACCTACCAGGCACTGCACGAGCTCTCCCAGCAGGGCGTGGGCCAGACCACCTGCGTGGGCATCGGGGGCGACCCGGTCCCCGGCACCAGCTTCATCGACTGCCTCCGGGCCTTCGAGGCCGACCCCGACACCCGGGCGATCATGATGATCGGGGAGATCGGCGGCTCGGCGGAGGAGGAGGCGGCCGAGTTCATCGCCTCCTCGGTGAGCAAGCCGATCGTTTCCTACGTGGCCGGCGTCACCGCCCCCCCGGGACGGAAGATGGGCCACGCCGGCGCCATCATCTCCGGCTCCAAGGGCACCGCCCAGGCCAAGATGGACGCCCTGCAGGGCGCCGGGGTCACCGTGGCCCAGAACCCGACCGAGGCCGGCGAGGCCATGGTCGACGTCGTCCGGAAGCTGGCCTGACGCCCGACGTCCCCTCGGCCGCCGCCTCCGCCGGGCGGCCCGTCACCGCCGTGGTCTTCGATCTCGACGGCCTCCTCATCGACTCCGAACCGTTCTGGCGGCGGGCGGAGGTCGAGGTCTTCGCCTCGGTGGGCCTCGAGCTCGACGAGTCCGACGTGCGCCAGACCATGGGCCTGCGCATCGACGACGCCGTGCGGCACTGGTGGGAGCGGTTCCCCTGGGACGGCATGGCCCCGGTCGAGGTGGAGCGGGCCGTGACCGCCCGGGTGGCGGAGCTGATCACCGCCTCGGGGGAGCCGATGCCCGGGGCGCTGGAGGCGGTGGCCCTCTGCCGCCGACGGTCCCTTCCGGTGGCGGTGTGCTCGGGTTCCTACGCGGTGGTGATCGCCGCCGCCCTCAACCGGCTCGATCTCGAGTCGTCGGTGGCGGTGTGGCACTCGGCCGAGTGGGAGCCGCTGGGCAAGCCCCACCCCGGGGCATACCTGTCGACCGCCGCCAAGCTGGGCCAGGCGCCGACCGGGTGCCTGGCGGTGGAGGACTCCTTCAACGGGGCCATCTCCGCCAAGGCCGCCCGCATGCGGGTGGTGGCCGTCCCGGAGCCCTCGGCCGCCGGGTCGGGGCGGTGGGGGTTCTGCGACGCCGTGCTGCCGTCGTTGGAGCGGTTCGACGGCGCCCTGCTCGACTCGTTCGGAACCTGAGCCGCCGGAGCGCCGCCGGAGCGCCGCCGGAGCGCCGCCCTCACATTCCGTGGCGGTCGGGCGAATTGCCGGGATTTCCACTACGGAACACTGGTTGCAGTGCCGATGCACTACCTACAGGGAGGGGACCGGGGACGGGGAGCCCTGGACGCATCGCCCGTGCCGGAGGGCAGGCCGGTCGGGCGGCGTCCGGACTCCCCGATCGGGACGGGGGTCCCACCCGGTCATCCTCCCGCTGCCGTCGTGGACGTCGAGGCGCCCGACGTCCCGCCGGTGGTGCCGCCCGTGCCGGCCGAGGCGGATGGCCCGCCCCCGTTGTTCAGGACGGTGACGTCGGCGACCTTCCAGGTGCCGCCCACCTCGGTGAGGTCGGTGATGATCCGGAGCTCGTCGGCCGCCGGGGACTGCATCTTGTTGTTGACGTAGGTCTGGTCCACCACCGAGTAGACGCTGGCCTGGCTGCCGTGGAGCGACTGCACGTACTGGCTTCGGAGCTGGCCGCGGGACGAGGCGAGGACCGCCTCGAGCTGGGTGCGGATGGTCGAGCCGAAGAACTGGTTCGACTGCTTGGCGAAGTCGCCGGAGACGGTCCGCACCTGTGCCACCTGGCCGAACCGGGCGTTCAGGCCCGCCCAGGCATGTCCGAACAGGACGGTGCCGGCCAGGCCGAGGACGGCCAGTCCCCACGGGAGAGCCCGACGCCGGCGGGGGCCGGACCGGTGACGGAGGCGCCGGTCGGCGACCGGTGGCGTCCCGTCGCCCTCCGGGTCCGACCGGCCGCGGTCCGCCGCGCCGTCGTCCGGGTCGGCCGGGGTCACCGGGCCCGGGTCGGGTGGACCCGTCGGCCGTGGTCGGGGTGTCCGCCCCGGGTAGCTCCCGGACCGGGACCCGGACCGGCCCGGCGCTGGTAGCGTGCGCCCGTGGTCACCGGCGCCCCCTCTGACCGCGCCCTCCGGGTCGGGATCGGTGTCCTCGCCTCGGGGAGCGGCACCATCCTCGAGGCCGTGCTGGGCGCCCACCTGCCGGTGACGCTGGTGCTGGTCGACCGCCCCTGCCGGGCCCTCGAGGTGGCCGCCGCCGCCGGGGTCGAGGGTCACCTGGTGGACCGCTCGGCGTTCGGGGGGTTCGGGCCGGGGTTCGACCGCACCGGCTTCTCGCGGGCGGTGGCCGACGCCCTGGTGTCCGCCGGCGTCGACGTGGTGGTGATGGCCGGCTTCGGCACCGTGCTCGACCAGCCCGTCCACGATGCCTACCCCGGCCGGATCCTCAACACCCACCCGGCGCTCCTCCCGGCCTTCCCCGGTTGGCACGCGGTGGAGGAGGCCCTGGCCGCCGGGGTGGCGGTCACCGGCACCACCGTCCACCTGGCCACCCTGGAGATGGACGCCGGCCCGGTACTGGCCCAGGAGGAGGTCCCGGTGCGGCCCGACGACACCGTCGCCAGCCTCCACGAGCGCATCAAGTCGGTCGAGCGGACGCTCTACCCGGCCACCATCCGCGCCTTCGTCGACGGGTTGGCGGCCACCGCCGGGGATGGGCGAGGATCACCAACGGAGGTCAAGGAATGAAGGCGTTGCTGTCCGTGTACGACAAGACCGGCCTGGAGGCGTTCGCCCGCGGGCTCACCGACCTCGGGTGGGAGCTGGTCTCCTCGGGCGGCACCTCGACGGCGCTGGCCGCCGCCGGCATCCCCTGCGTGGAGGTGTCCGACCTCACCGGTGCCCCCGAGATGCTGGGCGGCCGGGTCAAGACCCTCCACCCGACCATCCACGGGGGCATCCTGGCCGACCGGACCAAGCCGGAGCACCTCGAGACCCTCGACCAGCTGGGTATCGGGCTGATCGACCTGGTGGTGTGCAACCTTTACCCGTTCACCTCCGACCCGTCGGTGGAGCTGATCGACGTCGGCGGCCCGACCATGGTGCGGGCCGCCGCCAAAAACCACGACAGCGTCGGGGTGGTGGTCGACCCTTCCGACTACGACACCGTCCTCGACGAGCTCCGGCGGGATGGCTCCCTGTCGGCGGCCACCCGGCGGCGCCTGGCCCGCCACGCCTTCGCCCACACCGCCGGCTACGACGCCGCCATCGTCGAGTGGCTGGACTCGCTGGAGCCCAGCCTCGACACGCCGGACGACGAACGGTCCGAGGACGTCGCCCTCCTTCCTCCGACCATCCACCTGACGCTGGAGCGGGCCGGCTCCCTGCGCTACGGGGAGAACCCGCACCAGCACGGCGCCCGCTACCGGGTGGTCGGCCAGCACTCGTGGTGGGACGACGTCACCCAGCACGGTGGCAAGGAGATGTCGTACCTGAACCTCTTCGACGCCGACGCCGCCTGGCGCCTGGTCCACGAGCTGGCCGGCGACGGGCTTGACGTGGCTGTCGCTATCATCAAGCACGCCAATCCCTGCGGGGCGGCGGTCGACGCCGACCTGGTGAGCGCCTACCAGCGGGCCCTCGAGTGCGACCCCCAGTCCGCCTTCGGGGGCATCGTCGCCATCGGCGGCCGGGTGACCGAGGCGGTGGCCGCCGCCATCGGGGCCGGCCCCCAGGCCGATCTCATCATCGCCCCCTCCTACGAGGACGCCGCCCTGGCCCAGCTGGCCTCCAAGCGCAAGGCCACCCGGCTGGTGTCGGCGCCCTCGCCGGAGCCGCTGGTGCGCCAGTACCGGGGCCTGGGCGCCTCGATGCTGGTCCAGGACGCCGACCGGTTCCTGGTCGACCCCTCGCAGTGGGAGGTGGTGACGGCGACGCAGCCCACCGAGGCGCAGTGGCGCGACCTGGCGCTGGCCTGGAAGGTCTGTGCCCGCACCACCTCCAACGCCATCGCCATCGTCACCCGGGGCCAGGCGGTCGGGGTGGGGGCCGGCCAGCAGTCCCGGGTGGTGGCCGCCGAGATCGCGGTGGCCAAGGCCGAGTCCCGGGCCTCGGGGGGGGCGGCGGCCAGCGATGCCTTCTTCCCCTTCCCCGACGGCATGCTGGTGCTGGCCAACGCCGGGGTGGCCGCCATCGTGCAGCCCGGCGGATCGATCCGTGACGGCGAGGTGGTGGCGGCCGCCGACGAGGCCGGGGTGGCCATGGTCACCACCGCCGGCGAGCGCCACTTCCGGCACTGAGGAGACCGAGATGACCGCAACCCTGCTCGACGGCGAGCTGCTGGCCGCCAAGATCCGCGCCGAGGTGACCGACCGGGTGGGCCGGCTCCGGGCGGCCGGCGTCACCGTCGGTCTGGGCACCATCCTGGTCGGCGACGACGGCCCGAGCGCCCGGTACGTGGCCATGAAGCACGAGGACTGCGCCGAGGTGGGGATCGACTCTGCCCACGAGCACCTTCCCGCCGACGTCTCCCAGGACGAGCTGCTGGCGGTGGTGGACCGCTTCAACGCCGACCCTGCCATCCACGCCTACCTGGTGCAGCTGCCGCTGCCCCCCGGCCTCGACGAGGAGCGGGTGCTGCTGGCCGTCGACCCCGACAAGGATGTGGACGGCCTCCACCCGGTCAATCTGGGCCGGCTGGTGATGGGGGCCAACGGCCCGCTGCCGTGCACCCCGGCCGGCATCGTCGAGCTGCTCCACGCCAACGACGTCCCGGTGGAGGGGAAGCACGTGGTGATCATCGGGCGGGGGCTGACCATCGGCCGGCCGCTGTCGCTCCTGCTGGCCATGAAGCGGCCCGGCTGCAACGCCGCGGTCACCGTGGTCCACACCGGCGTCGATGACATGGCCTCCCTGGTGCGCCAGGGCGACGTGGTGGTGGCGGCCGCCGGCCGGGCCGGCCTGGTGACGGCCGAGATGGTCAAGCCCGGCGCCGCGGTGGTGGGTGCCGGCACCTCGTGGGCGGGACGGAAGCTCCTGTCGGACGTCGACGAGTCGGTGGCCGAGGTGGCGGGGTGGATCACCCCCCGGATCGGCGGGGTCGGGCCGATGACCCGGGCCATGCTGCTGCGCAATGCCGTGCGGGCTGCGGAGCGGGCGGCGTGAGCGGCGGCGACGGTCTGGAGACCGACCACCGGCCCTGGGGGAGCTACACCGTCCTCGACGACGACGGGACCCACAAGGTGAAGCGGATCGTGGTGCTGCCCGGCAAGCGGCTGAGCTACCAGCGCCATGCCCGGCGGTCCGAGCACTGGTTCATCGTGCGGGGCACCGCGCTGATCACCCTGGACGGGGAGACGGCCGAGTACCGGGCCGGCCGCTCGGTGGACATCCCGGTGGGGACTAACCACCGCATCGAGAACGCCACCGAGGCCGAGGTGGTCTTCGTCGAGGTGCAGCACGGGGAGTACTTCGGGGAGGACGACATCGTCCGCCTCGAGGACGACTACGGCCGCGCCGACGGCTGAGCGGCCGCCGGAGTCCGGTTCCGTCACCCGGCGCCGTCGTCCTCCCCGGGAATGTCGACCAGCCATCAAGGAAATCCTCCCCCTCCCCGGTTATGGTGAGGGCGTCCTGCAGCGGGGACGACACCCAACGAGTGGAGGTGGGGTCCATGGTCGGAGCACTACAGGCGGCGTCCTCGGCCGGCGGCGCCGTCGTTCTCGTCATCTATCTGGCGGTGATCGTCCTCGAGATCGCCGCCCTCTGGATCGTGTTCACCAAGGCGGGCGAGCCGGGCTGGTGGGCGATCATCCCGATCGCCAACATCATCATCACCCTGAAGATCATCGGCCGTCACTGGGCCTGGATCTTCATCGCGCTGGTCCCCTTCGTCGGTGGGATCATCCTCGGGATCCTGATCGCCATCGACCTGGCCAAGTCGTTCGGCAAGTCGGGAGGGTTCGCCGTCGGTCTCTTCTTCCTGAGCTTCGTCTTCGTCCCGATCCTGGCCTGGGGTCCGGCCACCTACCTGGGCCCGTCCGCCAAGGCCGGTGCGATGGGCGCCGGTGGCTACGGCCAGGCTCCAGGTTACGGCCAGGCGCCGGGCTATCCGCAGCCGGGCTACGGCCAGGCGCCGGGGTACCCGCCGCCCGGACAGGCGCCCCCGGGCCAGGGGTACCCGCCGCCCGCGCCTCCGCCCCCGGGCCAGGGTTACCCGCCGCCCGCGCCGCCGGCCTGAGCCGTCCGTGACCGTCGCCTCCGAACGACGCCGGACCCCGAGGACCGCCGGACCCCGCCGCCTGCTGGCCGGCGTGGCGCTGGTCGCCGGGCTCTCCACCCTGGGTGCCCTGCCCGCACTCCCGGGGGCGACCGCGGGCGCCGCCACCACGACCACCGTGGTGGCGCCGACCACCACCACGGTGGCGCCGACCACCACCACCACCGTCCCCCCGACCACCACCACGGTGGCGCCGACCACCACCACCACGACCACCCAGCCCCGCGCCACCACCACCACCTCGTCGTCGTCGACCAGCACCACCACGATCCCGTTGGTGGCCAAGCCGGCCAAGAGCTCGAGCACGCCGTGGGGACTGATCGCCCTCGTCGTGGTGATCGTGTTGCTGATCGTGTTGCTGCTGGTGCTCCTCCGGCGCCGGTCGGCCCGCCAGGCCGCCACCGAGTGGCACCGGGCGGTGGCACCGGCGCTCGACGATGCCCGCCTGGCCCGCGAGTCGCTGCTCGGTGCCAACGCCGTCTCCGACGACCCCCAGCTGCGCGGCGCGGTGGAGGTCCAGGTGGACCGCGCCGCCCGGGCCCTCGAGGGGGCGGCCGTGGGTGCCCCCGACGAGGTCTCCCAGGGGGTCACCGGCGCGGTGGCCTCCTCGCTGCGGGGCCTGGCCTTCGCGGTGGAGGCCGACCGCCTGCTCCGGCACGGTGCCAGCGCCCCGTCGGGCGCCCAGCTGGCCCAGGCCGACGAGGCCAAGCGGGCCCGACTGGCCGAGCTCGACACCGCGGTCTCGCGCCTGGCCGCCCGGATCAGCGTCGACCGGGCCGGTGGGCGTCCACGCTGACCGCCGGCGGCTCCGGCGGTAGGATCGCCGGGCCATGACCCGCATCGCCGACCTCCTGGCCAAGGGGCCGACCTACTCGTTCGAATTCTTCCCGCCGAAGACCGACGCCGAGCAGGCCACGCTGGTCAGCACCCTCCGGGAGCTTGAACCGCTGGGGCCGTCGTTCGTGTCGGTCACCTACCGGGGCGGGGCCGAGTCGCGGCAGCGGACCTACGACCTGGTGACGGGGATGCTCCGCACCACCACCCTGGTGCCGATGGCCCACCTGATCTGCGTGGCCCACACCCGCCTCGAGCTGGCCGAGATCCTGGTCGCCTACCGACGGGCCGGGGTCGAGAACCTGATGGCCCTCGGCGGCGACCCGCCCGCCGACCCCGATGCCGCCACGGGCGAACTGGTCCACGCCTCCGAGCTGGTGGAGCTGGCCCGGGCCATCGGCGGCTTCTCCATCGGGGTGGCCGCCCAGCCCGGGGGACACCCCCTCTCCCCCGATCTCGAGAGCGACCGCGACTTCCTGGCCGCCAAGCTCCGCCTGGCGGACTTCGGGGTGACCCAGTTCTTCTTCGAGGTGGAGGAGTACACCGGCCTGGTGCGGGCCATGGCGTCCCGGGGGGTGACCGTCCCGGTGCTGCCGGGCATCATGCCGGTGACCAGCCTGAGCTCGGTCCCGCGCATGGCCACCATGGGGGCGGCGGTACCACCGTGGATGGTGGAGCGCCTCGAGGTGGCGGACCGGCGGGGCGGGGCGGAGGCGGTGCGCCACGAGGGCGTGGCCATCGCCACCGAGCTGTGCCGCAGCCTCCTGACCGATGGCGTGCCCGGCCTGCACTTCTACACGCTGAACCGGTCGAGCGCCACGCGGGAGATCTACGCCTCTCTCGGTCTCGCCACGCCCGGCTGACCCGCCACGCCCGGCGGCGGGGGCCCGCTCAGCCCGGCTGCGGTCCCGGGCCCGGGGCGGTCGGCATCGTCGGCGGCTGGAGGGTGGGTGCCGGCAACGGGGACGGTGCCGGCGGCGCCCAGCCGGGTGACCCGACCGCCCCGGGGGCACCCGGCGGGGTGGCGGCCTGGTGCTGGGCGGCGGCCTGTACCGCCTGCTCGCCCTCCTCGGCGGAGATCTCCGATGTGTTGCCGCACAGGGTGCAGGTGGTGCGGTGCTTCGTCCCCAGCGGGATGATCGGGATGAAGAAGAGCGCGAAGTAGGAGCGGACCCGGGTGACGACCTGGGCGGCCGGCGTGTGGCAGAACGCACAGAGGGCGAACACGGTTGCCAGGCGGGCCACCTTCCGACTGATGCCGAAGATGATCAACACGTGACCTCCCGGGGTCGTCGCCTGGGCGACAAGGTAGTGGGCGGCGCACCCGGGCCGCGGTTCGACCGTCGTCGACGGGTGGAAGTAGCCTCGGACGCATGCCCGCCAAGCCCCCCATCCATGTCACCGTCACCGGAGCCGCCGGCCAGATCGGCTACTCACTCCTCTTCCGGATCGCCTCGGGCCAGCTGCTCGGCCCCGACCAGCCGGTGGTGCTCCGCCTGCTCGAGATCGAGCCCGGCATGAAGGCCCTCGAGGGGGTGGTCATGGAGATCGATGACGGGGCGTACCCCCTGGTCAGCGACATCGTCGCCACCACCGACCTGAAGACGGCCTTCGACGGCACCTCCTGGGCCCTGCTGGTGGGCTCGGTGCCCCGCAAGGCCGGGATGGAGCGGGGAGATCTCCTCACCATCAACGGCGGCATCTTCGGCCCCCAGGGCCAGGCCATCGCCGCCAACGCCGCCTCCGACGTGCGGGTGCTGGTGGTCGGCAACCCCTGCAACACCAACTGCCTGATCGCCCGCTCCAACGCCCCCGAGGTGCCCTCGGACCGCTGGTTCGCCATGACCCGCCTCGACGAGAACCGGGCCAAGAGCCAGCTGGCCAAGCGGGCCGGCGTGCCGGTGGCGTCGGTGACGAACCTGGCCATCTGGGGCAACCACTCGGCCACCCAGTTCCCCGACTTCGCCAACGCCAAGATCGACGGCAAGCCGCTTCCCGAGGTCATCACCGACACCGAATGGCTGCAGGGAGACTTCATCACCACCGTTCAGAAGCGGGGGGCGGCCATCATCGACGCCCGCGGCCTCTCCTCGGCGGCCTCGGCGGCCTCGGCGGCCATCGACTCGGTGGTGAGCATCCGCACCGGCACCGCCCCCGGCGACTGGACCTCACTGGCCGTGGTCTCCAACGGCGAGTACGGCGTGCCCGCCGGCCTGCAGTTCGGGTTTCCGGTGACCACCAACGGCTCCGGCGGTTGGGAGGTCGTCGACGGGCTTCCCCGCGACGAGTTCGCCGCCGAGCGCATCCGGATCACCACCGAGGAGCTCGAGGCGGAGCGCAAGGACGTCACCGACCTGCTGCCGTAGGACCGGGTCGCTCACCTGGTCATCGAGACGGAGAGATACCCGGGAGGCGGTGGCCACCACGACATCATCGGGCACGGATCGGCCGAGATCGACGAGAACTCGATCACAATCGCAATGCACACTGACGGCCTCAACGGCGGCGTGAAGCCGATGGGCGTCTGACTTCTTCCCGGAGGGAGGTGTCACCCTGGCACCCGTTGGCGTCCTCGACGGCAGCCTGGCCATGGTCAGGGCGAGACGCCATACTGGCGGCGTGGAGGAGACTGCCGACGAACGCTCGGTAGCGTTCTCGCGTCGGGAGCTGATCCGGGGAGCCGGGGTACTGCTGGGTGCGGGTGTCGTCGGAATAGGGGTGTCCTCTTGCGCTTCGACCTCGGGGTCGACAGCGCCCTCGAAATGGCAGGAGCTCGCCGCGCAGCTCACCGGCACGCTTCTTCGTCCCGGTGACCCGGGATACGGACGGATGGCTCCCCCCTACAACCGTCGGTACGCCAATGTGGAGCCCCAGGCGATCGCCGTGTGTACCACCGACACCGACATCCAACGGTGTGTGTCGTGGGCACGTCATCACGGGGTGCCGTTCGTGGTGCGCTCGGGCGGCCACAGCTATGCGGGCTACTCGGCCACCGGAGGTCTGTTGATCTCGGTGGCGTCCATGCGGTCCATCACATTCGACCCGGCGACCAAGCGCGTCACCCTCGGAGCCGGCGTACAGAACCGTGACCTCTTTGCCTCCCTTCCCCGTTTCGACGTCGGGGTGCCCAACGGGCGTTGCCCGACGGTGGGGATGGGCGGTTTCGTCCTGGGTGGCGGCTTCGGCTTCAACTCCCGGAAGTACGGACTGGCGTCGGACAACCTGGTGCAGACCAGGGTGGTGACGTCCGACGGCCACCTGCTCGTCTGCGACGCCGACCACCACAGTGACCTGTTCTGGGCGTGCCGGGGCGGTGGAGGTGGCAACTTCGGCATCAACGTCGACTACGTGCTGCAGTCCCAGCCGGTCGGTGAGCTCTCGTTGTACAAGCTCCGATGGAAATGGAGCGACGCACCGGCGGTGATGGCTGCGGCCCAGGTGTTGCAGGCGTCCGCTCCCGATGCGCTCTCGGCTCGTGTGGGATTGGATGTCGCCTCCACGACTCCGCCGGCCAAGGACCCCTCCGGTCTGTCGGTGTCGGCCCTGGGTCAATTCTTCGGGCCGGTCGATCAACTCGAGACCCTGCTGGCCCCGCTCCTGGCGGCGGCTCCGACAACCGAGAAGGTGATCCGGTCGATGGACTACACCGAGGCTCTCGACTTCTTCGCCCAGAACGTGCCCATCGGGCGGTTCACCGAAAAGTCGGTGTACATCGGCCCTGGCGGCTTCGACGCTAACTTTGTCGAGACCGGCATGTTGTGGATCGAGAAGTGGCCGGGTAGTGCCAACGTCACCGCGGTGGGACTCACCCTGTTCGCCTGGGGAGGTGCGATGGGGCGCCTGGCCCCGGACGCCACGGCATTCGTCCACCGCGACGCGTCCTGGCTGTCGGTCGTCGGCACGTCATGGGGCCCCGGCGACCCACAGGACCTGATCGATGAGAACCTGCAGTGGGTCGGTCAGTTCTACGATGCGCTCGGCCCGTATGTGACCGATCAGTCCTACCAGAACTTCGCGGACCCGGCTCTGAACGACTGGCAGACGGCCTACTACGGAACGAATCTCCCGCGGCTGGTGGATGTGAAGCAGACCTACGACCCGGAGAATGTGTTCACCTTTCCCCAGGGCATCCCGTTGCACATCTGATCACCGCAGCGTGGGGTCATTCCGCTCCGCTGACGCCGGACCCGACATGCGAGTTGCGTCCCCACCAGTGGAAGATGCGTCGTCCCCAGTCGTCACCCCTTCCGCTCCAATGGTCGCACCCAAGAGGCTGGCGCCCGTGCCCACTTCTCCGGGTCATCCGGCGGCCGACGAGGGCCTTTGTCCTCTGGCTGCGCACGGTCATGAAGGCCAAGGTGGACAGGTAGCCAGGCCAACAGCGGTCCGGCGCGTGTCACGAGATTGAAGAAGGTGAAGAGAAATGGCTGGGAAGGCAGATCAGATGAAGGGCAAGGCGAAGGAAGCCGTCGGCGACCTGACCGGGAACAAGGACCTGAAGTCAGAGGGCAAAGCGGATCGCCAGGCCGGTGAGGTCAAAGAGAAGGTCGGCAAGGTCCAGGAGAAGGTCGAAGAGGGCATCGACAAGGTGAAGGACGTCCTCCACAAGTAGGAGGATTCGTCGTCCGTCCATCGGTTCCCGTCGGCTGATCGAGAAGGCTCATCAGCCGGGGACGGCGCGAAGCCGTCACGTAGGTCGGATCGGTCAGGTGGCGGCGATCCCCACGATCGGCTCGTTCAGCGCGGTGTCTCCCATGGAGCCGTGGAAGCCGGCATCGCCGAAGGCGAAGATCCCTCCGTCGGAAGCGGCCAGCCAGTAGCCACCCCCGTCGGGAGTGAGCGCCATGTCCACAATCGGCTTGTCCAGGTTGTGTCCACCCATGGACCCGTAGAACTGGGCGTTCCCACCCGTGAACACGCCGCCGTCGTAGCTGGCCACCCAGCAGCTATCTCCCGAGCCGCCGGCGACCGCGGCCACGGCGGTGTACACCGCCGAAGAAGGTCCTCCTTCCGGTCCGGTCCGGCACGATCCGTAGTCGCCGAACACGTACCCCCCCATTCCGCCTCGGTCGGCCAGCGTATAGCCCCTCCCATCGGGGCTCGACACCAGCGCGATGATCGGCCAGGGTGGCCCGGGGGTGCCGCTCTGCGGATTCTGGCTCGGCCAGCTCCCGTAGAAGCCGGCGTCGCCGAACGTGAACACCCCTCCGTCTGCTCCCACCAGCCAGTAGCCCTGTCCGTCGGGCGTGGCGGTGATGCCGACGATCCGTGCACGGAGCGTCAGCGTCGCGGCTGACCCGTAGAACGCGGCATCACCGAAGGCGAACACCCCTCCGTCGGAGGCGACGAGCCAGTAGCCCTTCCCGTCGGGGGTGGCGGCTATCCCGACGATGGGCTCGTTCAGGTGGGTCCCGCCCATCGACCCGTAGAAGGACGCATCGCCGAAGCTGAAGATGCCGCCGTCGGCGGCGACCTCCCAGTAGCCCGTGGCGGTCTGGGCGGCACCGGCGGGGACGGCCGGAACCGAGGGTAGGGCGAGCAGGATCCCCAGCGCGAGAAGCCCAGCTGCGAGTCCCGCGATGGCCCTCTGGGTCGATCCAAGATGGTTCACGACGGCCGCCTCCGTTCGATCGATTCGCCACATCTTGCCCGATAACCGTGGGCACTGTGTACGAGGGAACCCTCACCGTCGTGTCGTGGCACCGGTCGCCCACGGGGCCCAGGTTCCGGGGGCCGCACCGTCCGCCAGCACCGAGGCCGGCGGACGGAATTCGCCGCGGGCTCAGGGCTCCTCGGTCTCACCCTCGCCGGCCACCAGCTCGATGCGGTTGCCGAACGGGTCGTTCACGTAGAACTGCGGCTGGCCGGGGATCGGCTCGGCCCGGAGGGTGGCGTGGCCGGCCTCCTCCAGCACACGGAAGAGGGTGGCGAGGTCGTCGACCACCAGGGCGGGGTGGGCCTTGCGGGCCGGCCGGAACCCCTCCTCCACGCCGAGATGGAGCGTCACGTCGCCGTTCTCGAACCAGCAGCCTCCCCGAACCTCGAGCTCGGGGGGCTTGGGCACCCGGGTCAGCCCGAACAGGCCCGCGTAGAAGGCCTCCGCCGCCTCGACGGCCTCGGGGCCCGGCGGCATGGCCAGCTGGACGTGGTCGATGGCCACCAGGCGGTAGCCGTGGTCGGCGTTCATCGTCGCCCCGTCCCGGATCGGATGTTCCTCACACCCTCCACGTTCCCACGTCTGGAGAACCCAGCTGTCAACCGACCGCCGGCACCGTGGAGAGACCCTCGGCGAAGCGGGCCTCGGAGATCTCCTCGTCCAGCATCCGACCGTTGAGGTAGGCGTCGTAGGCGGCGAGGTCGAAGTGTCCGTGGCCGCAGAGGGCGGTGAGGATCACCTTCTCCTCACCGGTCTCCTTGCAGGCCAGCGCCTCCCGGATGGCGGCGGCGATGGCGTGGGTCGGCTCCGGGGCCGGCAGGATGCCCTCGGTCCGGGTGAACTGGACGGCGGCGGCGAAGCACTCGAGCTGCGGGATGGAGATGGCCTCCATCATCCCCAGCTCGTAGATGTGGGAGATGAGCGGGGCCATCCCGTGGTAGCGGAGCCCGCCGGCGTGGATCGGGTCGGGGATGAAGTCGTGGCCCAGGGTGTGCATCTTCATCAGCGGGGTCATGCCGGCGGTGTCGCCGAAGTCGTAGGCGTAGACGCCCTTGGTGAGCGACGGGCACGAGGCCGGCTCGACCGCCCGGATCACCGGGTCCATCCGGCCGGCCAGCTTCTCGCGTAGGAACGGGAAGGAGAGCCCGCCGAAGTTGGAGCCGCCGCCGGTGCAGCCCACCAGAAGGTCGGGGGCCTTCTCACCGGCCTTGGCCAGCTGCAGCAGGGCCTCCTCTCCGATGATGGTCTGGTGGAGGAGCACGTGGTTGAGCACGCTGCCGAGGGCGTACCGGGTCTCGGGGTCGGGGGCGGCCACCTCGACCGCCTCCGAAATGGCGATGCCCAGGGAGCCGGGGTGGTTCGGGTCCTTCTCCAGAATGGCCCGTCCCGAGGCGGTGAGCTCGCTGGGGGAGCGGTGGACCTTGCCGCCGAACGCCTCCATCATCAGTCGTCGGTAGGGCTTCTGGTCGAAGGACGCTCCCACCTGCCAGATCTCACACTCCAGCCCGTAGAGGGCGCAGGCGAAGGCCAGCGCGGTGCCCCACTGCCCGGCCCCGGTCTCGGTGGTGAGCCGCTTCACCCCGGCCTTGGCGTTGTAGTACGCCTGGGGCACCGCGGTGTTCGGCTTGTGGGAGCCGGCCGGGGAGACGCCCTCGTACTTGTAGTAGATCCGGGCCGGCGTACCCAGGGCCTGCTCCAGCCGGTGGGCCCGGAAGAGGGGCGACGGCCGCCACTGCCGGTAGACGTCGAGGACGGCACCGGGGATGTCGATGTAGCTGTCGGTGGAGACCTCCTGGAGGATGAGGTCCATCGGGAACAGCGGGGCGAAGTCGTCCGGACCGGCTGGCTCCAGGGTGCCCGGATGAAGGGCGGGCGGCGGGGGCGACGGCAGGTCGGGGATGACGTTGTACCAGGTGGTCGGCATCTCGCTCTCGTCGAGGACGAACTTGTGCTGGCGGACGATCTCGTCGATGGCCATGGCGGCCTCCCTTCCCTGTTGGTCAGCAAGATAGTGCGTCGGCGGGCACCGTCAACGGTGGTGCCGACCACCGGCCGGCGACGGGAGCTGGCCGAGCTGCAGCCGTGGGTACCGGGCGATCAGCTGGACGTCGCCGCCGTGCCGGGGGACCGGCGTGCCGGTGCGGACGGCTCCCGACGATCGGGCAGTCGGCCCGTGTCAATCGCCCCCGGGCGGGGACGGTTGGGTGGGCGTCCACGACGGCGGCGACGGCGGCGTCGCTGACGGGGGTTGCGGTGACGGCGCCGGCGGCCACAGTGGTCGGGGCTGCGCCGACGGAGGAGCCGGAGGTGGTGGCGCCGTTGCACCCCCTGGGGGGTCAGCGTGACCCCAGCCGGTGCCGGCCGCCGGCGGGGGCGTGGCGGCACCCGCACCGACCAGCGGGCGATCATCCGGCGGCGGCCCGCCGTAGCCGGGCCCGCCGTAGCCGGGCCCGCCGTAGCCGGGGCCGCCGTAGCCGGGGCCGCCGTAGCCGGGGCCGCCGAACGCTGAAGGTTCGTCGGCCGCCGCCGCTCCGCCCCGGGAGCGCCGACGCCTGCCGAGGACCACCAGGGGCACGATGATCAGCCCGAGGGAGACGGCCCCGACCGGAAAGGCGACCCACGCCCGGACGTCGGTGGCCGACTGGCAGGCATTGACGAAGTCGTTCCATCCCTTCAGGGCGGCGGCGTCGGTGGCCGCCGGCTTGGTCCCTGCACCGATGGAGCCGGGCTCGAAGAGGGCCTCGGCGGCGGTCTCGGATGCCTTGCTCGGCCCGCAGGTCCCCTCGGCGTTGGCCGGCAGGGTGCTGAAGATGGTGGCGAGGGCGAAGGCGGTCCCGAGCAGGCCCAGGTAGATCAGCGCCACCAGACCGCGGGATCCCCGTGAAGCACCTGTCATGGTCGGCCGGCCTCCATGGGTCCGATGGTAGGTGCGGGACGGGCCCGGCGGGCATCGGCCCCCCTGGACCGGTTCGGGGCCCGACCCGGCACTGCGCGAGAGTAGGAGCCGGCACCGCCGGACGGGTCACCCGCCGGGACGTTGCCGCCGACGACGACCGGAGGGGGAGCTGACGTGAGCCATCGCCACACGCCCATCGTCCTGTCGCGCCCGGGCCGGACCCGGTGACCTCTCCCGCCCGGGACCCCGACGACGAGGACGAGGTGGCCCTGGCCTCCGTCGAGATGGAGGACGCCCTCGCCGAGGGGGACCGCACGGTGGCGGTCGGCACCGCCGGGACCGCCCTCCGCTACCCGGTGTTCCGCCGCGTCTTCTTCGGCGCGCTGCTCTCCAACATCGGGAGCTGGATGCAGAACGTCATCCTGGGCGCCTACGTCTTCGAGAAGACCCACTCGTCCGCCGACGTGGGACTGGTGTCACTGGCGCAGCTGGGCCCGGCGCTGCTGCTGGCCATCCCCGGCGGCGCCATCGCCGACCGGTTCGACCGGCGCACGGTCCTGATCCTGGTCAGCGTCGAGCAGGCGATCGGTGCGGCGGCCATCGCCTGGATCGTCCTCGACCCCCATGCTCCCTTCGGACTGCTCCTCGGAGCGGTGGTCTTCATGGGTATCGGCCAGGCGATCTACGCCCCCACCTTCTCGGCGCTGGTGCCCAACCTGGTGGCACGGCGCGACCTGCCCGGGGCCATCTCGCTGAACTCGGTCAACATGAACCTCTCGCGGGTGATCGGCCCGGCACTCGGCGGCATCCTCTTCGCCCACGTGGCGGTGTCGTGGGTCTTCGTGGGCAACGCCGTCTCCTACGCCTTCGTGATCGCCGCCATCTGGTCGGTGCGGCTCCCGGCAGCCCATCTCGACACCACGCGGGGACGTTGGCAGCGGATGGTGGAGGGGGTCCGGTACGCCCGGGCCGACCGGGTGGTGGGGCGGTGCCTCACCACCATGGTGCTGTTCTCGTTCTTCTGCCTGCCGGTGGCCATCCTGATGCCGGTGGTGGCCCAGGCCAACCTCGGCGTCCAGGACCGCTCCTCGGCCTACGGTTTCCTCTACGCCAGCTTCGGGGCCGGGGCGGTGGCCGGGGCCCTGTCGATCGGCACCTTCCTCGCCCGCCGGCCCCTCGAGGCGGTGGTGCGGGTGGCCCTGGCCGGTTTCGCGGTGGCCCTGGCCGCCTTCGGGCTCCTCCGGAGCCCGTCGCCGGCGTTCCCGGTGGTGTTCCTGGTGGGCTACTGCTACTTCGCCATCGTCACCTCGCTGGCCACCGTGCTCCAGCGCCGGCTGGACGACGCCGTCCGGGGCCGGGTCATGGCTCTGTGGGTGATGGCCTTCGGGGGGACCGTGCCGCTCGGCGCCCTGGCCGGCGGGTGGCTGGCCGACGCCGTCGGCATCACCGCGGTGCTGGTGGGCGGGGCGGTGGCCTCGGGGCTGCTGGTCTTCTGGGCGGACCTGGTGGATCCGGGCGCCGAGGTCGCCGGCGGGGGAGTCCCGGCCCCGGCGCCCTGACGGCGCTCGGGTCCGTCCCGGCGGGGTCCGGTCGGACGGCGCGGGCGGTCCGCGCAGCAGGGGATGTCACCGCTCGCCGGTGGCCGTGCGCACGGTGACGGTCGGCTCCCCGTCAGGGGCCCGCCTCCGGGCGGGCACTCGGCTCCCCTCGCGGGCAAACCGTTGCTCGACCACGCCCGGCGGCGACGGATGGCCGAGGAGGAAGCCCTGCATCGAGTCGAATCCCATCGACTCGACGACCGCCCGCTGCTCCTCGAGTTCCACCCCTTCGGCCACGATCTCCAGGCCGAGGTCGTGGGCCAGGTCGACGACCACGCCCATGATCCTCATGTCGCCGTGCTCCGCCACGTCCGCCACGAAGCCTCGATCCATCTTGACCTGGTCGGCGGGGAGGCCGCGCAGGTACGACAGCGACGAGTAGCCGCTGCCGAAGTCGTCGATCGAAAGTCGGACGCCGAGCGCCTTGAGCGCTCCGAGCACGGACTCGTGGTTGCAGCTCTCCCGCTGCATGACGCCCTCGGCGATCTCGAGGATGAGCGCCTCGGGCCGCATGCCGGACTGTGACAGCACCCGCGCGACCACCTCTGGGAGCCGGGGATCGGCGAGCTGCCGCCCCGAGATGTTCACCGCCATCGAGAGGCCATCGCCCAGTGAGCGGCTCCAGGCGACCGCCTGGGCGCACGCCTCCTCGAGCACCCAGGCACCGAGGGCCGGCATGAACCCGGACTCCTCGGCAGCAGGGATGACGTCGAGCGGTGGGATCGCTCCGCGGATGGGGTGGGTCCAGCGGAGGAGGGCCTCGAACCCGACCAGCGCGCCGGACCTCGAGGAGAAGACCGGTTGGTACGCGAGCGTCAGCTCCCGGCGCTCCAACGCGCCTCGAAGCTCGCTGGCCAGGGCGAACACCGCCGGGCAGCGATCCTTGGACAGTTCGATCATCGCCACCCGGTTCCGCCCGGTGCGCTTGACGCCGTACATGGTCATGTCCGCCTGGGCGACGACGTCCTCGGACGTGCACGCCGCGCCGGTCACCACGGCCACGCCGATGCTGGCGGTCATGCTCACCGACTCCCCGGCGATCTCGATGGGCTCGGCGACGGCGCGGTGCAGCCGGGTCGCCAGTGCCTGGGCCTCGACGGAGGGTTCGGTGAGGTCCTCGAACAGGACCACGAACTCGTCCCCGCCGAAGCGGGCGACGGTGTGCTCCGGCCGCATGCGGGTGGTGAGGCGGTCGGCGACCACCGACAGGAGCTCGTCGCCGAAGTGGTGGCCGAAGGCGTCGTTCACCGCCTTGAAGCCGTCGAGGTCGATGAACACGACCGCCACCCCCCCGCGTTCGCCGTCGAGCCGGGCGATGGCCACCTCGAGGCGCTCCAGGAACACGGCTCGATTGGCGAGGCCGGTCAGCTGATCGTGGTTGGCGAGGTGCACCATCTGGGCGCGCAGGTCCTGGAGCTCCGCGTCGTACTGCTTGGCCATCCGCACCATGCTCGATTTGCAGCTCGCGGCGACCATGGCGGTGGCGGCGTCGAGGGTGCGGTCGCTGATCCCGAGGCGCGCGGCCTCCTCGGTCAGGACCCGGGAGGTGGTGTCCTCCCACCACAGGTTGAGCTTGGCGAACATCGCGACGGAGAGCACCCCCGAGGGGTACCGGCCGTCTCCGTCTGCGGACGGGGACGGGCCGGGACGGTCGGCAGCCCGCCCCTCGATGGCCGACTGCTGGTCGAGGGCCACCACGTTGCCGAGCGAGGCGATCCGGGCATGGGTGTCACCGCCGGCGACCGACCCGGTCTGGAGCCATGCCGCGATGGCGGTCACGGCCACCGTGATGAGCTCCCACATCGGATGGGTGGCGATCGCCTCGATCGTCACTCCGTCCGAATCGTCGACGAGCTTCTGTTGACAGATGCGAAGGATGTCGTCGCTTCGGTCCTGGAGCGATCGTCCGAGGGCGACTCGTTCGGCGTGCTCCCGATCGACGGTCGCGTCGCCCGGGTGCTCGGTGTACTCCCGATCGTCCGACGCCCCGAGGGGCGACCGGATCATCATGGTGACCCCATAACACTCCTGTCGACAGTCCGAGCGGCAACCTTGAGATCCGCGCTCGGGCGCGCGGCTCCGACGAGGGGGCGGGTCAGCCGTCTCCGTCGCCGTGGGTGGGACCACGCCCGGCCCGCGGGGGAGTCCCGGCCCGCTGACCGCCGGTCCGGCCCGGTCAGAGGCCCCGGGTGTCGCGCCGCAGGGGATGGTCCCCGGGCACCTCGACCAGGTGGATGCGGATCCCGTCGGGATCGTCGACCCATGCCTCGACCAGGCCCCAGGGCTCCAGCACCGGGGGCCGGGCGACGGCCACGCCCCGGGTGGCCAGGTCGGCCACCGCCGTCCGGGCATCACGGACCTGCAGCCACAGGGCGACCGGCACCCGGTCGGCCGGTTCCGCGGCGGTACCGACCACCTCGATGAGGCCGCCGCCGGCGAAGTACACCACGCCCCGGCCCGCCCCCGACCCGAACTCGCGGGCCACCGCCAGGCCCAGGCCGTCACCGTAGAAGGCGAGCGACCGCTCGAGGTCGACGGGGTGGATCAGCGTCCGGCTGCTGAGGATCTCCATGCCGCGAGCGTGCCACGTGGCGCCCGCCGCCGCCCGGCCGGGGTCCGTCAGTAGGTGGTGTCGGCGGCCAGCGCCCGCACGTGGGGCTGGGCGGTGGCCAGCATCTGCTGCCCGGCCACCAGCACCGACAGGTCCCCGCGCACCCGGATGCGCCCGGCGGTCAGGGCCTCGGCCGCCGCCAGCTCGCCCCGCGAGAGCGCGGCGGCGTCCTCGTACGACAGGGCGATGGTCACGTCCCCCCGGGACGTCTCGTGGCCCACCCCGGCGTCGAGGGATAGGTGGAGGGTGCCGCCGTCGACCGCCAGCACCACGGTGACATCGCCATCGGGGGCCCCCCGGACCTCCTGGACCACGGTGAACGTCCCGTCCCTGGCGGCCAGGCCGGCATCGTCCACGGGGCCCGGCACGGTGACGTCCCGGAGGGCGGCGTCGAACGCCGCCGCCCATTCGGGACTCAGGAAGCGGGGCACGGGAGCGTCACGCCGGTCGGGACGACGGAGCGACCGGTCACCCGTCGGCGGGGGAGGGCGCCTCGGGCGGGGTGTCGCCCGCCTGGCCCATGGGGGCGCCGGTGGGCTCGGCGGCGACCGACACCATCGGGCCGTCGTCCAGCTCGTCCAGCTCGTCCACCTCGTCCACCTCGTCCAGCTCCAGGGCGGTCGGGATGCCGTGGGCCGGCGGATGGTCCTCCGGCTGCACGGCGGCCGGCCCGGTGGCCGGGCTGGTGGCGGCGGCCTGCTCGACGGTGCCCTTGGTGCGGCGCCGGATCTTCCTGCCCAGCCACGCCACCGGGTCGTACTGGGCGTCGACCACCCGCTCCTTCAGCGGGATGATGGCGTTGTCGGTGATCTTGATGTGCTCCGGACAGACCTCGGTGCAGCACTTGGTGATGTTGCACTTCCCGAGGCCCTGCTCCTTCTGGAGGATGGCGCGCCGGTCGGTGACGTCGAGCGGGTGCATCTCGAGCTCGGCGGACCGGGCGAAGAAACGCGGCCCGGCGAAGGAGGTCTTGTTCTCCTCGTGGTCACGGATGACGTGGCAGACGTCCTGGCACAGGAAGCACTCGATGCACTTGCGGAACTCCTGGCTCCGCTCGACGTCGATCTGGGCCATCCGGTAGCCGCCGGCCTCCACCTCGTCCTCGGTCTTGGCCCGCGGGTTGAACGGCGGGATCCGCTTGGCCACCTCGTAGTTGTACGAGACGTCGGTGACCAGGTCGCGGATCACCGGGAAGGTCTTGAGCGGCGCCACCACCACGTCCTCGCCCTCGGGGAGCTCGCTCATGCGGGTCATGCACATCAGTGCCGGCTTGCCGTTGATCTCCGCCGAGCACGAGCCGCACTTGCCGGCCTTGCAGTTCCAGCGGCAGGCCAGGTCGGGCGCGTGGGTGGCCTGGACCCGGTGGATCACGTCGAGGACCACCTCGCCCTCCACGGCCGGCAGCACGTACTCGGTGAACGCACCGCCGGTGGCGTCGCCCCGCCACAGCACCATGGTCACCTCACCGCCGTCGGCCTCGTCGGGCGCCGCGGTGCCGGTGGCCCCGTCGTCGTGGATCGGTGCGTCGGTCATCAGTGACCCTCCTCCAGCTCCATGAGTGCCGAGAGCTCGTCCGGCATCGGCGGGATCGGCTCCGGCGTGATGGTGATCGTGGTCACCGAGGGGGTGCCCCCGGCCCCGGCGCTGCCCCCGGTGCCCACCGGTATGCGCTGCACGAAGTTCACCGTGCCCATGTCGGGGTCGGGCTTCGGATAGTCGTCGCGGGTGTGGCCGCCTCGGCTCTCCTTGCGGTTGACCGCCCCCTGGGCCACGGCCCTCGAGACGGTGAGCATGGAGGGGAGGTCGGTGGCCAGGTTCCATCCCGGGTTGTAGGCCTGCCCACCGGAGATGGCCACCTTGGTGGCCCGGTCCTCGAGCTCCTCGAGCTTGCCGAGGGCCTCCTCGAGCTCGGAGCCGGTGCGGATGATCCCCACCAGGCTCTGCATGGTGGCCTGGAGGTCGGACTGGAGGTCGTAGGGGTTCTCCCCCTCCTGGCGCTGGAAGGGGGCGAGGGCGGCGGCCACCGCCTCATCCACCTGGCCCCGGTCGATGGTGACCTCGCCGGTGCGCCCCTGGGCGTACTCGACGGCGCCCATTCCGGCCCGGCGACCGAAGACCAGCAGGTCGGAGAGGGAGTTGCCGCCCAGGCGGTTGGCGCCGTGCATGCCCCCGGCCACCTCGCCCGCCGCGAACAGGCCGGGGACGGTGGTGGCGGCGCTGTCGGCCTCCACCCGGATACCGCCCATGGCGTAGTGGCAGGTCGGTCCCACCTCCATGGCCTCGGCGGTGATGTCCACACCGGCCAGCTCCTTGAACTGGTGGTACATGGAGGGGAGCCGTCGGCGGATGTCCTCGGCGCTCCGGCGGGTGGCGATGTCGAGGAACACGCCGCCGTGGGGGCTGCCCCGCCCGGCCTTCACCTCGCTGTTGATCGACCGGGCCACCTCGTCACGGGGCAGCAGCTCCGGGGGGCGCTGGCCGGCCGAGTGGTCGTCGTACCAGCGGTCGCCCTCCTCCTCCGTCTTGGCCGTCTCGGCCGCGAACATCGGGGGGATGTAGTCGAACATGAACCGCCGGCCCTCGGAGTTGCGCAGCACGCCGCCGTCGCCCCGTACCCCCTCGGTGACCAGGATGCCGCGCACCGACAGCGGCCAGACCATGCCGGTGGGGTGGAACTGGACGCACTCCATGTCGATGACGTCGGCGCCGGCCCACAGGGCCATGGCCACGCCGTCGCCGGTGGACTCCCACGAGTTGGAGGTGTACATCCACGACTTGCCGATGGAGCCGGTGGCCAGCACCACCGCCTTGGCGGTGAAGGTGACGAACTCGCCGGTGGGGCGCCAGTAGCCCACCACACCGGAGACGGCGTCGTCCCCGTCGCGCAGGAGGCGGAGGACCTTGACCTCCATGAACACCTCGATGCCGTCGGCCACCGCCTTCTGCTGCAGGGTGCGGATCAGCTCGAGGCCGGTCCGGTCGCCGATGTGGGCGAGCCGGGCGAACCGGTGTCCGCCGAAGTCACGCTGGGTGATCAGGCCGTCCTTGGTGCGGTCGAAGAGGGCGCCCCACTCCTCGAGCTCGCGGACCCGGTCGGGCGCCTCCTGGGCGTGGAGCTGGGCCATGCGCCAGTTGTTGAGCATCTTGCCCCCCCGCATGGTGTCCCGGAAGTGCACCTTCCAGTTGTCCTCGGGGTAGACGTTGCCCAGCGCGGCGGCCGCCCCGCCCTCGGCCATGACGGTGTGGGCCTTGCCCAGCAGGGACTTGCAGATCAGCGCGGTGCGGAGGCCCTGGGCGCGCGCCTCGATGGCGGCCCGGAGCCCGGCGCCGCCGGCACCGATGACGATGACGTCGAAGTCGTGGGTCTCGTACTCGGACATGTGGTCGATACCCCTTAGAAGTGGAAGCCGTAGTCGTGGATGGTGCCGCTGGCCACCAGGCGCACGTAGACGTCGGTCAGCGCCACGAAGATCAGGCTCGCCCAGGCGAAGTACATGTGCTTGGCGTTGAGGGGTGTCAGGGTCTTCCAGATGCGGTGCCGGATCGGCGACTGGGAGAACTGCTTGACCCCGCCCCCGCAGAGGTGGCGGCACGAGTGGCAGCTGAGGGAGTAGAGCCAGAGCAGCGAGGCGTTGACCAGCAGCACGGCCGTCCCCACGCTGAAGCCGACCCCGACACCCGGCTGCTGGAAGGCGACGACGGCGTCGATGGTGAGGAGCACGTTGAACACCAGGCCGGCGTAGAAGAAGTACCGGTGGATGTTCTGCATGATGAGCGGGAACCGCGACTCGCCGGTGTAGGACCCGTGGCTGTCGGAGACCGCACAGGCCGGCGGGGCCCACCAGAACGACCGGTAGTAGGCCTTGCGGTAGTAGTAGCAGGTGAGGCGGAAGCCGAGGGGGAAGACCAGGATCAGCAGCGCCGGGGAGATGGTCCACCACGTGATGACCGTCCCCGGGTGGCTGCCCGGCACGCAGCTCTCGGTCAGGCAGGGGGAGTAGAACGGCGAGATGAGGTTGCGGTGCATGGCCGCCCCCACGTAGTAGTTCTTGTTCACGAAGGCGGCCCAGGTGGCGTAGCCGACGAAGGCGGTGAGCACCGAGACGGTGACCACCGGCTGGATCCACCAGCGGTCCTTGCGGAGCGTGGGGACCGAGGGACCACCCCGCACCCCTCCGAGCACGACCGGGGTGACTGTGGTGTCCTCCAGGGTGGTCACGTCGTTCCTCCTCTATCGGCCCGTGGGCGGTGGCGGCCCAAGGGCCAGGCTACGAGCGCGGACCGACCGGCCCTGCGCTGACGGTGCATCATCTTTCCACCGTTGGGGGCACCGCGTGAAACTGCGCCGGACCGGACCGGCCCCCGGGCGCCGAACCATCGGCCCACCGGCCCGCGTAGGCTCCACGACCATGAGCCCGGTTGAGCCCGCTGCCGTCCCCGAACACCGTGTCGACCCGTCGGTGCGGACCACCCCGCCGCCGGACGTGACCACCCTCGGGCAGCTGCGCTCCTCGGGGTGGCGGTCCCTGCCGGTGGCCGTCGAGATGCGCCGCAACGCCGCCGCCCAGATCGCCGCCGGCCGGCCCCTGGTGACCGGGGTGCTGGGCTTCGAGCGCACGGTGCTCCCGCAGCTGGAGAACGCCGTGCTGGCCGGCCACGACGTCATCCTCCTGGGGGAGCGGGGCCAGGCCAAGACCCGCCTCATCCGGTCGCTGGTGGGCCTGCTCGACGAGTGGGTGCCGGTGGTGGCCCACTCGGAGATCAACGACGATCCCTACCGGCCCATCTCGCGCTTCGCCAAGGACCTGGTGGCCGAGTCGGGGGACGACACCCCCATCGCCTGGGTGCACCGCAGCGACCGCTACGGGGAGAAGCTGGCCACCCCGGACACCTCGATCGCCGACCTGATCGGCGAGGTCGACCCGATCCGGGTGGCCGAGGGCCGCTACCTCTCGGACGAGCTGACCATCCACTACGGGCTGGTGCCGCGCCTCAACCGGGGCATCTTCGCCGTCAACGAGCTCCCCGACCTGGCCGAGCGGATCCAGGTCGGCCTCCTCAACGTCCTCGAGGAGCGCGACGTCCAGATCCGCGGCCACCGGGTCCGGCTGCCCCTCGACATCGTGCTGGTGGCCACGGCCAACCCCGAGGACTACACCAACCGGGGACGCATCATCACGCCGCTGAAGGACCGATTCGGGGCCCAGATCCGTACCCACTACCCGCCCGACGCCGCCACCGAGCTCCGCATCGCCGAGTCCGAGGCCGACCTGCCCGGCACCCACGCCGCCGACGAAGCCGGCACGGTGCCGAACCTGGTGATGCCCGCCTTTATGGCTGAGGTGGTCGCCGAGCTCAGCCAGCTGGCCCGGGAGAGCCCGCACCTCAACCAGCGCTCGGGGGTCTCGGTCCGGCTGACCATCGCCAACTACGAGACGCTGGCCGCCAACGCGGTGCGCCGCGCCCTGCGCAACGGCGAGGACGAGGCGGTGCCCCGGATCTCCGACCTCCAGTCGCTGGTCTCCTCCACCCAGGGCAAGGTCGAGGTGGAGACCCTCGAGGAGGGGCGCGAGGAGGTGCTGCTCCAGCAGCTGCTCTCCGCCGCCGTGCTGCTGGTCTTCCGGCGCCGGGTCCACCTGGCCGACCCCAGACCGGTGATCGAGGCCTTCACCGAGGAGACGGTGGTCCACGCCGGCGACGACCTGCCGGCCGTAGCCTACGCCGAGACGCTGGCCGCCCTGCCGGCCCTGTCGGCCCCGGTGCTGGCCCTGGCCGGCTCCGAGGACCCGGGGGTGGTGGCCAGCGCCGTCGAGTTCATACTCGAGGGACTGCACCTCACCAAGCGCCTGAACAAGGAGGCCGCCGGCTCGCGGGCCACCTATCGGGGACGCGGGTGACCTGGCAGTTCGACTACCGGCGCTGGGACGGCACCCAGGACGGCCTGGTCGACGACACCGACGCCATCCTGGCCGAGCTGACCGACGACCTCCTGGCCAACGGTGACCTCCACGAGGCGATCCAGCGGATGCTCAACCGGGGGTGGCGCACCCCGGACGGCCGTGATGTCGAGGGACTGCGCGACCTCCTCGACCGCCTCCGCCTGGAGCGGGAGGAGCAGCTCGACCGGGGTGACCTCGGGGGTGCGTACCGCGAGATCGCCGAGGAGCTGCAGGAGGTACTGGCCGAGGAGCGAACGGGGATCGACCAGCTCCAGGACGACGCCCGGGTCTCCGGTGACGAGCGCCGTCAGCAGGTCACCGACGAGGTCGCCACCGAGCGGCGGATGCAGCTCGACCTGCTGCCCCCCGACCTGGCCGGGGCCGTGCGCGAGCTCCAGGGCTACGAGTTCGTCTCCTCCGAGGCGCGCCAGCACTTCGAGGAGCTGATGGACAAGCTCCGCGAGGAGGTGGCCCGGACCTACTTCGACCAGCTGTCCGAGGCACTGGCCAACCCGGATCCCGAGCAGCTGGCCCGGATGCGCGAGGCATTCGACGGGCTCAACCGGATGCTCGAGCAGCGTGAGGCCGGCGAGCCCATCGACCCCAGCTTCGAGTCGTTCATGGAGCGGTTCGGCGACCTCTTCCCCGGCGATCCGGCCGACCTCGACGAGCTGCTCGAGCAGCTGGCCGCCCGGATGGCCGCCGCCCAGGCCATGTGGAACTCCATGTCCCCAGAGCAGCGCGCCCAGCTCCAGGGGCTGGCCGAGTCACTGCTCGAGGACATGGACCTGCGCTGGCAGGTCGACCGGCTGGCCGGCAACCTCCAGAAGGCATTCCCCGACGCCGGGTGGCAGCAGCGCTACCGCTTCAGCGGCGACCAGCCCCTGGGGATGGGCGACGCCACCGACGCGGCGGCCAACCTCCGCGACCTCGACGAGCTCGAGGCCTTCCTCCGGTCGGCCAACTCGCCGGCCGCCCTGTCCGAGGTCGACCTCGACAAGGTGGCCAAGCACCTCGGCGAGGACGCCGCCAAGTCGGTCGACCGGCTGGCCAAGCTGGCCAAGCAGCTGGCCGACGCCGGCCTCATCGACCAGCGCGAGGGGCGCTACGAGCTCACCGCCGCCGGCATGCGCCGCATCGGCCAGCAGGCCCTGTCGGACCTGTTCGGGCAGCTGACCAAGGACCGGGTCGGCAACCACCGGATCTCGTGGAGCGGTAGCGGTCACGACCGCGAGGAGACCACCAAGCCCTACGAGTTCGGCGACCCGTTCAACCTCGACCTCTCCTGCACCGTCCACAACGCCGTGCGCCGCTCGGGCAGCGGGGTGCCGGTGCGCCTGACCCCCGACGACTTCGAGGTCATCGAGACCGAGGCCCTCACCCGGACGGCCACCGTGCTGCTCCTCGACCTGTCGCTCTCGATGCCCATGCGCGACAACTTCGTGCCGGCCAAGAAGATGGCGCTGGCCCTGCACACCCTGATCACCACCCGCTTCCCGCGCGACTACCTGGGCCTGGTCGGCTTCTCGGAGGTGGCCCGGGTCATCGAGCCCGAGGACCTTCCCACGGTCAGCTGGGACTACGTCTACGGGACCAACCTCCAGCACGGGCTGATCCTGGCCCGGAAGATGCTGGCCCACCAGCCCGGGACCAAGCAGATCATCCTGGTCACCGACGGGGAGCCGACCGCCCACATCGTCCCCTACGACGGGGGCGTGGGCTACGACGTCCTCTTCAACTACCCGCCGATCCCCGAGACCCTCGAGGTGACCCTGGCCGAGGTGATGCGGTGCACCCGGTCGAACATCACCATCAACACCTTCCTGCTCGACCCCGACCGGGCCCTGTGGGGGTTCGTCGACCAGCTGAGCCGGATCAACAAGGGCCGGACGTTCTCCACCTCGCCCGACGAGCTCGGCGACTACGTGCTGGTCGACTTCCTCCGGCACAAGACCACCGTCCGGTCCCGCGGCCGCCGCGCCGGCTGAGCCGCACCGGTTGAGCCGCACCGGTTCCCCCCGGTGTCGGCGACACGCTCCCCACCGGATCGACGGGACCCGCGCGCCCCGGTATCCCTGGCGATCCGCAACTTCCGCCTTGCGTTTGCCGGGTGGATGGAGGAAGATGACACCGTTGTAGTTACATCCGTGCTATGCGGCCCGGGGTCCGGACCGTCTGGCTGACTGGGGAGGAGGCGAGCCCGTGGACTTCGTGTCGTTGATGTACGGCCGCCAGGAGCGCAGCTGGCAGACGAAAGCCAATTGCATGGGTGTGGATCCCGACCTGTTCTTTCCGGAGCGTGGCGCGTCCACCCGGGAGGCGAAAGAAGTGTGCAAGGGCTGCGTGGTCCGTGAGGACTGCCTGGAGTACGCCCTGGCCAACGGCGAGAAGTTCGGGATCTGGGGAGGTCTGTCCGAACGGGAGCGCCGCCGCCTTCGCCGCCAGCGGGCCATGCAGCGCCGGGCGGTCGTCAGCGCCTCGTAGTCCGGGGCTCAGCCCCGCCCGACCGCGTCCACCGGCATGCCCCGCGCCTCCATCCGGGCCTCGATGGTCCGGTCCTCGCTGAGGTCGAGCTCGGCCCACCGCCCCGTCGGCGTCCCGGTCAGCACCACGGCGGGCGCCAGCCCCACCAGCTCGCCCCGCTGGACGGCGCCCCCGCCGGTCTCCACCAGGCGCCCCACCACGTCGAAGAGCTCCGCCACCGCACCCGGCCCGGCATCGAGGAGATTGCAGCTGACCTGGGCACCCGACCCCACCGGCAGGCCCAGGCTCCGCACGGTGGGGGTGCGGATGGTCTCGGCGATCTCCCGGGCCATGGCCAGGGCCCCCTCGGGATCGTCGATGCCGCCGTCGGAGACGGCGATCCAGATGTTGTAGGCCACCAGGAGCGGCCGGGCCCCCACCGCGGTGGCGCCGGCGGTGGGGTGCGGGGTCGACGGCCCGGTGTCGGGGTCGAGGGTCCGGAAGGCCTCGCGCCGGACCTCGGGCAGCGGACGTTCGGGACCGTAGAGGAAGCAGGGTACGCCCAGCTCGTCCCCCTCCCAACCGGCGAACCGGTTGCGGGCGGCCAGGGCGTCGTCGGCACCGGCGCCGGCCAGTGGGGTGAAGGGCACCACGTCGGCCACGCCGAACCGGGGGTGGACGCCCTCGTGACCCCGGAGGTCGAGCTGCCCGACGGCGCCGGCGACCACCGCCCGGGCGGCCTCCTCGACGAGGGCCCCCTCGCCGCCGAGGGTCAGGACCGATCGGTGGTGGTCGGGATCGGTGTGGGTGTCGAGAAGCATGGAGCCGGCGGCACCGGCCACGGCGGCCACCAGGTCAGGGTCACGACCCTCGCTGATGTTGACGACGCACTCGAGCAGCACGGCGGGGGTCCCCGTCGACCCGGGGCGACGGTTCAGACCCGGGCGACGGCGGTGTGGGAGAGGCGGCGGCGACGCAGGATGCGACGGCGCTCGCGCTCGGACTTCCCACCCCAGACACCGTGGTCGACCCGCTCGTCGAGGGCGTACTGGAGGCACGCCTCGGCGACCGGGCACTCGGCGCAGATACGCTGGGCGGCCTGCACCCCGATGCCGTCGCTCGGAAAGAAGATTGTGGGGGAGAGCTCCCGGCACTTGCCTTCGCTCATCCAGTCCGTTCCCATGGTTGCGTGCTCCCTCGGGTCCAAGGTGACGAACACCGGTGGCGCCCGAAGGGGCCCGCCGTTGTCGCCATCCGTTCCACTACTAGTGTCCCATCCCAACCCCGCAAACGGCGCGAAATGAGCCAGTGTTGATGGAATCCTCACAATTTTCTTATGGGGGACCAGGGCCTTCTTATGAAGGGGCCCCCGGTGGGCCCCCCGGCGGGCCCCCGGCCCCCCGCAGCGTCCCCGACGCCCCCGTCCCGCCGGCTCCGCCCACCGCGGCGCCCGCCGTCGCGGCTCCCCCGGCACCGGCTCCCCCGGCACCGGCTTCCCCGGCACCGGCTTCCCCGGCACCGGCTCCCGCCGTCCCGGTACCGATCGCCCCACCGCCCGGGCAGTCCCCCCCGGGCTACGGCGGCTATCCGCCGGCGTACCCGCAGGCTCCCGGCTACGCCCCCGCCTACGGCCCCGGCTACACCCCCTACGGCGGCTACGGGCCCCCGCCGGGCGGCGGACCGTACGCCCCCTACCCCTATGTGGAGCCGCCGCGCCCGGTGGTCCGCCACACCCTCACCCGCCGGAACTGGCTGTGGGTGGTCATCGTCTCGGCGACGGTGGCGGCGCTGCTCGGTGCGTTCGTCGGGGCCCTGGCCGGCATCGGGTCCCAGCAGACCATCGTCGAGCGGTTCGAGCCCAATACCAGCGTCGCCGCCAAGCCCATGGACATCCAGGCCGTCCTGGCCAAGGTGGAGCCGGCGGTGGTCTCGATCGACAGCGAGTCCGTCCAGAGCGGCGGCAGCTCCAGCGGCGACTTCGTGGCGGCGGCCGGGACCGGCATGATCCTGACCCCGACCGGTGAGGTCCTGACCAACAACCACGTCGTCACCGGGGCCACTTCGCTCACCGTCACCCTCTTCGGCCAGACCCGGGCGCTGCCCGCCCACGTCATCGGCACCGACCCCGGGAACGATCTCGCCCTGGTCCAGATCGACAGCGCCACCGGGCTCCCCACCGTCACCCTGGGGGACTCGTCGTCCAGCCAGGTGGGTGATGCGGTACTGGCCATCGGCAATGCCCTGGCCCTGGCGGGGGGCCCGTCGGTGACCTCGGGGATCGTGTCGGCCAAGAACCGTTCGCTCTCCGCCCAGAACGACAGCGGCCAGACCGAAAACCTGGTGGGGTTGCTCCAGACCGATGCCGCCATCAACCCGGGAAACTCGGGCGGTCCGCTGGTCGACTCGACCGGCCAGGTCATCGGGATGAACACCGCGGTGGCCTCGAGCAGCTCCGGCAACGCCCCGGCCCAGAACATCGGGTTCGCCATCGCCATCAACTCGGTCAAGCCCCGCCTGGCCGAGCTCCGGCAGGGAGGCCCGGGTGGGGCGGGCAACGCCAGCCCGCAGCCCGTCCCGGCCGCCAACACCGCCTACATGGGTGTCACCGTCCAGACCGTCACCGTCGCCATCCAGCAGCAGGACCACCTCACCCCGTCGTCGGGGGCCCTGGTGGCCTCCGTCCAGGCCGGGAGCCCGGCGGCGAAGGCCGGCCTCCAGGTCAACGATGTCATCGTGTCGGTCAATGGCACCACCATCGCCACCGCCGAGGACCTGACGGCCGCCCTCCACCCCCTGTCGCCGGGTGACCACGTCAGCGTCGGGATCTACCGGGGGAGTGCCCAGAAGACGGTCGACGTCACGCTCGGGGCGCGTCCGAGCGGCGGGTAGGCTGGCCTGCGCCGCCACTCCAGGAGGATCCACTGTCATGACCCCGCCCGTCGATGAACCGGTCGCCACGGAAGAGACCGAAGAGCCCGTCCCGCCGGTCGGGCACATCCGGGTCGTCTACCTGGGTCCGGTGGCGCCCCACTGGGAGGTGCAGTCGGACTTCGGCGAACCGGGCCTCATCGAGGAGTTCCGCCAGCGGACCCTGGCCCGCCTGGTGCTCCTGCCGCCGCACGATCCGCAGTACCGGCGGAACCGCGAGCGCGTGGTGCGCGACGCGGAGCGTGAGAACATCGCGCTGGAGTGGGACCTCGGGGTCCCCGAGGAGGAGCCGCCGGTCGCACCGACGACGGCGGCCGCCGTCTGATCCCCACCCGGGTCGGGCCGTCGGCGCTCAGGCGCCGGTGAGGAAGGGCTGCAGCGACGGGAGGAACCACTCGGTGATGACCATCACCGGCACGCCTGCGACGCCGAGGCGGTAGGTCCGGGCCAGCAGGTGGTCCCCGGTCGCCCGGGTCCGCCCCGCAGGAGCCGGCGAGAGGACTCCGACCGGTCCGTCGAGGGGCTCGCGGCGCACCGCCAGCCCCTCGTCCCCGAGGATCCGCCCGATCGGATCGCGGCTGGTGGCGAGCCGCCGGCGGGCGTCCTCGGACAGCAGGCCGGGGTCGATGAGGCTTTCGGCGTAGACGTACGGCCGGGCGGTCCGGCGCCCCGTCAGGAGGGCCGACCGGGCGAGCAGCGGCCGACCCGCGGCGACCCCGAGTGCGTTGTCCGGGGCGGCCGCCGTGGTGACGTGGAGACCGACGTCGGCGTCGATCGGCTCACCGACGAGGTGTTCGAGGAACGCCGTGACCGTACCGGTGGCGTCGCCGAGCCAACGCTCGAGCCTCGGCGATCCCTCCATGGTCCCCGCTCCTCTCCCACCGGCCCGCCGAGCCCGGGCGGTCGTGCTCAGGAGGCGGCCGGCCCGTCGGGACCGTCGAGCTCGGGCAGGCTGATCCGCTCGAGCCACAGCCCCGGGGCATCCACCTCGGGCGGGGTGGGCAGGTGACGGGCCGAGGACCAGAGGCGCTCCAGCCCCTCCTCACCCGCCCGCTCGACCACCCCGGCCACGAAGGCCCGGCCGCGGTCGACCTGCGCCTGTTCCAGGTCGAGCCCGAAGAGCGCGCCGGCCGCCTCCTCGCCCTTGCCCCGCTCGATCCGTCGGCGGTACCAGGCCTCGGCCAGCTGGGCGTGCGAGCCCACCAGCGTGCGGCCCACCCGGTCGGCGATGTGGTCGGCGTAGGCGTCGACCACCACCGCCACCGCGGTCAGCTGGTCGGAGGTGCGGCGCGATTCGGGGGTGAGCAGGTCGCCCAGCAGCGCCTCGGGGTCGCCGAACATGCCCTGCAACGACTCGAGGTCCATGCCGGGGGCCGACGGATCGCCGAGGCCACCCAGACCGCCGAGCCGCTCGGCCAGGCCCTGCTGGGTGGCGGAGGCGGAGGCGGCCAGCGCTTCGAGCAGCTCCTCCATCCGGGCACGGATCTCCGGCCGGGAGAGCACGGCATGGGTGGCGAGCTCGCGGGCGCACACCCACAGCAGCGCCTCCTCCTGGGGGATGCTCCAGTCGTCGGCGAAGGCCGAGACGTTGGCGGTGACGATGAGCAGCTCGTCGGCCGGCGCCCAGGGGATGGCCAGTACGTACTGGCCGAGGGCCCGATGGGACAGGTGGCCGACCACCGAGCCGAGCTGCATGCCGAACAGGGCCGGGCCGAGGGCCACCGACAGCTTCCCGATGAGTTCGCCGAACCCGGCGGTGGGGTCGCCACCCAGGGGATCGCCCGATGGCTCGACGGCCGGCTCCGGCGGTGCCTGGGGGGAGGGGGCCATGGCCGACAGCACCGGGCGCCAGGCCTCGAGGGCCCGCACCGTCCAGTCGCCCCGGCCGGTGGGCACGCACGTGATCCGACGGCCGTCGGAGGAGACCGGCATGCCGGTGGCCTCGATGACGTGGAGCTCGGCCACCCGGGCCAGCTCCTCGAGTCGGATGCGCTCGATCGGCTCGACGTTGGGCTCCGCGGTCCCGTCGGTGGCGACCTGCAGACCGAAGGCCCGGGTCATCTCCCACTGGTCGGGGGCGTTGGTGGAGAACATCTTCATCAGATCGCCCAGCAGAAACTGGAACGGATTGCCCGCATCACCCGGCTCGGACGGCATCACTGCATGCTACGGCGACGGCGTGGTGGCCGAAGCGTCGGTGTCCTGCCCGGTGAGCACGGCGGTGGTGGTGGCCTGCACCCCGTCCCGGACGAAGGTGACCGGCACCGCGGTGCCGGGCGGCTCGGCGTAGAGCCGGGTGCGCAGCTCGGCCACCGAGTGGACGGCGCCGCCGTCGACCGCCACCACGGTGTCGCCCACCCGGAGCCCCGCCTGGGCGGCCGGCCCCGCCGGGTCGACGGTGTCGAGCACCGCCCCGCCGGCGCCCTGGGTGACGTCGCCGGCCTCCACGCCCAGCCAGCCGCTGTCGACCGTGCCGTCGGACACCAGCTGCCGGGTGACGCCCATCACCAGCGCGGCGGGGAGGAACTCGCCCATGGTGCCGCCCGCGGTGGTGCGGGTGGTGGCGAGGATGCCCGCCACCCGCCCCTGGCCGTCGAGGAGCACGCAACCGACGTCCCGTGACTCGAGGGGGGTGGCCACGGTGGTGCCGGCGAACACGGTGGTGCCGGCGCCCGTCGGGATGCCCGACGACTCGACGGTGCCGGCGTAGATGGCCATCGGGGCCGGACCGCCGCCGCGGGGCCGGCCGGTCACCGCCACCGCCATCGCCACCGAGCCCGCCGCCGGGTCCTGGAGGTCGAACGCCGCCACCGGCAGGTCGGCGGTCCCCCGCACCACGGCGATGCCGGAGGTCGGGTCCTCGCCCACCAGCTGGACGGACTGGCGGCCGCCGCCCGGCGTCGTGGTGACCAGGGAGGTGGCTCCGGCCACCGCCGCCGCGGTCGTCACGATCACCCCGCCCGCCTCGGCCGAGACCCCGGTGACCGTCACGGTCCCCGACGGTCGGGTGACCGACAGGGCGACGAGCGAGGGCCGGGCGGCGTCGATGGCCCGGGCCATGTCCGTGGCGCTGGCCAGGCGGGCGGTGCCTGCCTCGGTGGTCGGGGTGGCCACGGTCGAGGCGGTGGGCGGGTACGTCCCCCCGCCCCCGACACCCGGCGACGCCCCACTGGTGGCCATCACCAGGCCGGACACCAGCAGGGCCCCCACCGCGCAGGCGACGACGCCGCCGGCCACCCAGGTGGAGGTCCGGACCCGACGGGCACCGCCGGGATCCCCGTCCGTGTCGGCCGGACGGTACCCGGTGAACGGCGCGCCCACCTCGGAGGGGTGCCGCCAGAGGCGGTCCTCGGGGGGGATCCAGCCGCGCGTGGCGTCGGCCTCCCCGTCGTTGGATTCGGGGTCCTCGGGGCCGATGGCTCCGGGGCCCGGGCTCTCTCCGTTCACCGGTAGGAGCGTACCGAGGACGGCGGTCGTCGGGGGGTCGCCCCGCTCCCGGACGGCCCGTTAGGGGGCGACCAACCGGCCCGTCACGGGGTGGCCCTACGATGGCCGGGTGGCTCGAGACCTCGCCATCGACCTCGGGACTGCCAACACGCTCGTCTACGCCAAGGGCAAGGGCATCGTGTTGAACCAGCCCACGGTCATCGCACTCAACACCCGCACGCACGAAGTCCTGGCCGTCGGCAACGAGGCCTGGCAGATGATCGGGCGAACGCCGGGCTACATCGTCGCGGTGCGACCGCTGCGCGAGGGGGCCATCACCGACTTCGACATCACCGAGCGGATGATCCGCCTGCTGCTGCACCGGGCCGGCGTCACCAAGCTCAGCCGGCCCCGGGTGCTCATCTGCGTCCCGTCGGCGATCACCTCGGTGGAGCGGCGGGCGGTCAAGGAGGCGGCCCGCCGGGCCGGAGCCTCGTCGGCCTACCTGATCGAGCAGCCGATGGCCGCCGCCATCGGGGCGGGTCTGGCCACCCAAGAGCCGATGGGCAACATGGTGGTGGACGTGGGTGGCGGCACCGCCGAGACCGCGGTGATCTCGCTGGGGGGCGTGGTTACCTCGCGGGCGATCCGCTGCGGGGGCTTCGACATGGACGCCGCCATCCAGCAGTACGTCCGGCACGAGTACGACGTGGCCATCGGCGAGCGGACGGCGGAGGAACTCAAGCTGGCCATCGGCTCGGCCCTGCCCTTCGCCGACGAGATGAAGGCCGAGGTGCGGGGCCGCGAGGTGGCCACCGGCCTGCCCAAGGTGGTGGTGCTGTCGCCCGACGAGATCCGCTACGCCCTGCGCGACCAGGTCGACCTCATCGTCGACACGGTGATCGACTGCCTGGGCGACGCCCCGCCGGAGCTGGCCCAGGACATCATCTACCAGGGCATCCACCTGGTCGGGGGCGGTGCCATGCTGCGGGGCCTGGCCAACCGGCTGGCCAACGACACCGAGGTGCCGGTGCACCTGGTGGCCACCCCGCTGGAGTGCGTGGTGCTCGGTGCGGGCATGTGCCTCGACTCGTTCGACAGCCTGCGCCACCTCTTCGCCGCCGCCGAGTCGTAGCCGGCCGCGGCCGGGTCACCCCTCGTCGAGGAGGTCCTCGGCCACCTGGCGCACCTGCCAGTCGCGGTCGTCGAGGCAGCGACGGAGCCCCGCCTCCACCTCGGGCCCCTCGAAGGCGGCCAGTGCCACCGCCGCCCGCCGCCGGACGGCCGGCTTGTCGTCGAGGGCGCCCAGCACCGCCGGGAGCCCTCCCGGGTCGCCGATGGCACCGAGGGCGGCCACGGCCGCCTCCCGGCACAGGGGCTCGGCGTGGCCCCCGTCGAGCGAGGCCAGGGCGGCCAGGGCCGGGACCGGGACGGGGGACCCCTGCTCCCCGAGAGCCCAGGCGGCCATCTCGACCACCCACGGGTCGGGATCGCCCAGCCGGTCGAGGATCGTCACCGCCGGGCGACCGCCGGCCAGCTCGCACGCCCGTCGCCGGACGACGGGGTCGGCGTCGTCGAGCGCGGCCGCCAGGTCGTCGTCGTCGAGGGCACCCAGCCGCTCGAGGGCCCCGAGGGCGGTGGCCCGGACCAGTCCCGCCGGGTCGGCCAGCGCGGCCCGGGCGGTGTCCGGGTCGCCGGTGTGCCCGGCGAGGGCCACCCGGGCCCGCCGTCCGGTGACGTCGCCGGACTTGGGTTCCGTGGCAGTCTGTGGCGCCGGGTCGGCCGGGTCCCCGCCTTCGGGACCGGCAACGGAAGACCCGGCAGCGACCATCGCACCACTATGACCGAGGACGACACCGCCACGCCGCCGACCGGACCCGAGCCGGCCCCGACCGAGCCCGGACCGCCGGCGCGCCGGCGCCGGTGGTGGCCCTGGGTGGTGCTGGTGGTCGTGGCGGTGGCCGTCTCGGCGGCCGCCCGGGTGGACCTCAACTACTACGCCGTGCAGCCCGGCGTGGCCCAGTCGGTGCAGCAGTTCATCACCGTGCCGCCGTCCAAGGGCCACCCGGTGACCCACCCGGTGCTCCTCACCGACGTCGAGATCGGCCGGGTGTCGGCCCTGTCGTACCTGTACTACAAGCTCCAGGGGGACACCGACTTCTACTCGGTGGCCTCGGTCACCGGCGGCACACCGCCCTCCGAGCAGGGCGCCCAGGGGGCGCTGGAGATGTCCCAGGCCGAGTCGTACGCCAAAACCGCCGCCCTCCGCCGGCTGGGCTACTCGGTGCCGGCCATCCCGTCCGGAGCCGTGGTGGCCGCCACCTACGCCGGCACCCCGGCCTACGCGGCGCTCAACGTGGGCGACGTGATCACCGCGGTGGACGGCACCCCGACGCTGACCGCCGACGGCTTCCTGACCGAGCTGCGGAAGTACCACGTCGGCGACACCGTCACCCTCACCGTGCGCGCCGGGGGGACCGGTGCCGCCAAACCGGTGCCGGTCACCCTCCGGACCACCCGGATCGACGTGGGCGGGGGGGTGATGCAGACGGTCACCCTGGGGCTCCAGGTCGAGGACCAGATCGACTTCAGGTACCCGTTCCCGATCGCCATCGACGTCACCAACATCGGGGGGCCGTCGGCCGGCCTGGCCATGACCCTGGGGGTGATCGACGAGCTCACCGGCGGGTCGCTGACCGGCGGGCGGACGGTGGCGGCCACCGGGACCATCGACCAGCAGGGCGATGTCGGCGACGTGGGGGGCGTGCCCCAGAAGACCGTGGCGGTGGAGAACGCCGGCGCCACGATCTTCATGGTGCCCCCCCAAGAGCTGGCGGCCGCCCGGTCGAAGCAGAAGCCCGGGCTCCAGATCTACGCGGTGTCCACCCTGAACCAGGCGCTGGCCGTGCTGGCCGCCCACGGCGGGCACGTGCCGCCGTCCCCTTCCACCACCCCCTCCACCACCGCCGGCTGAGGGTGGCCTCCCGCACGGACGGTGCGTCGTAGGCTCTGCCGCATGCCCGAGGACCGCCGGATGACGATCTCATCCTCATCCACGCTGTCTCCCGACGAGGTGGCGCGTCACACCTTCGCCACCACCCGTCGGGGCTACGCGCCCGACGAGGTCCGGAGCTACCTCGACACTCTCGCCCAGGGGCTGCGGGGCGTGGCCGACCGTGAGCACGAACTGCGCCGGGCCCTCGAGGACGCCGAGCACCGGGCCGCCAACCCGGTGCTGGATGAGGAGACGCTCGCCGCCGCCGTCGGCCAGGAAACCTCCCGGGTGCTCCGCAGCGCCCACGAGGCGGCCAACGAGATGGTGGGCAAGGCGACAGCCGAGGCCGAACGCCTGCTCCGCGAGGCCCATGAGGAGATCGCCGCCACCGAGGCCCGGGTGTCCGAGCAGCTGGCCGACCGGGTGGCCCAGACCGACGCCGCCACCACCGAGGCCCGGCGGCGGGCCGAGGGCGAGTCGGCTGCCGCCCTGGAGCGGGCCCGGGGCGAGTCGGAGGCGCTGGTGGACGAGGCGCGGGTGCACTGCCGGGACATGGTGGAGGAGGCCCAGGCGCTCCGGGCCCGGGTGCTGGCCGACCTGTCGCGGCGGCGCAAGGTGCTCCACGCCCAGATCGAGCAGCTGCGGGCCGGTCGCGAGCACCTGGCCGAGACGGTGCGGGGGGTCCGCCGCTCGATCGACGCCATCGCCGACGACCTGTTCAAGGCCGAGGACGAGGCCCGCCTGGCGGCCGAGGCCGCCGGCCGGGAAGCGGTGGCCCGTCCGGACCGGGGCACGCCCGAGGAGCTGGCGGCCGCCCTGCTGGCCGAGGAGTCGGCGGAGCCGGCCGACGCCCTGGTGCCGTCCTCGGGTGACGTCTTCGAGGCCCCACCCGACGACGTGTACGCGCAGGAGGTGGTGGAGGTCGTCGAGGTGGTGGTCGAGGTGCCCGACGCGACGGTCGTCACCGAGTACGAGCCGGACGAGGTGGCCGAGCTGGTGAAGGCCGGGATCGAGGCCGCCCCCACCGAGGGGGAGGTCGACGGGTCCGGGGACGTCGTCACCGCCGAGACCCCGGCGGTCGGTCTGCCCGCCGGGCTCGGGCCCCGCGCCGACGAGGACGAAGGTGCCGACACGGCGGATTCCGGCGACGGTGCCGATGACGCCGACCGTGCCGGCGACGCCGGCGACGCCGGCGACGCCGATGACGATGACGATGGTGCCAAGCCGTCGGTGGACGACCTGTTCGCCAAAATCCGGGCGGCACGGGAGGAGGGCGACGAGTCGGGGACGGCCGGGCCCGATCCCGGTCCCGGGGAGGCGCCCGGTTCCGCCGGCACCAGCGGAGGGGACGAGGCGGACGAGGCACCGCCCGAGGACCGCGACCCCCGGGAGGGCCGGCGCGACGACCTCATCGCCCCGATCGTGAAGGCGCTGGCGCGACGGATGAAGCGCACCCTTCAGGACGACCAGAACGACGTCCTCGACCGGCTGCGGTCGAACCGCTCCACCTGGTCGCCCGAGGTGCTGCCCGCGGAGCCCGAGCACCACGACGCCTACGCCACCGCCGCTCTCCCGTACCTGGAGGAGGCGGCCCAGGCCGGCGCGTCGTTCGTCGGCTCGGAGGGTGCCTCGGGCCCGTCCGTCGACCAGCTCCTGGGCATCGCCCACGAGCTGGCCGAGACCGTGGTGGGACCGCTCCGGCGCCGGCTCGCCGACGACGAGCGGCTGCAGGGCGCCGGGGAGGCCGAGGTGGCCGAGCACGTGGGCTCCGCCTTCCGCGACTGGAAGGGCGCCCGCGTCGAGTCGCTGGCGGGTGACTTCGTGGTGGCCGCCTTCTCGGCCGGGACCATCGCCGGGGCGTCCGGGTCCGGCACCCCGGTCGAGTGGGTGGCGGTATCAGGGCCGGAGTCCGGACCGTGCCCGGACTGCGAGGACAACGCCCTCAACGGTCCCCAGCAGGCCGGCGGGGACTTCCCCACCGGGCACGCTCGGCCACCGGTGCATCCGGGGTGTCGATGCTTACTCGCCCCCGCCGCCACCTAGGCTGCAGGCGTGCGGTCCCCCAGCGACATCCCGAAGAGCACGTCCGCGCCGTCCCACCGGCGCCGGCGGTGGATCGTGGTGGCGGCCGTCGTCGTGATCGCGCTGCTCCTGTCGCTGCACGCCTTCGCTCTCTTCTACACCGACGCCCTGTGGTTCTCCTCGGTGCAGCTCCACAGCGTCTGGCGCAGCCTGTTCGAGATCAAGGTCGGGCTGATGCTGACCTTCGCGGTGCTCTTCGGCGTGCTGCTGATGGCCAGCCTGGTGGTTGCCGAGCGCCTGGCACCCCGGGGACCGTCGCTCGACGCCGAGGACGAGTTCGTCAAGCGGTACCAGGAGGTCGTCGGTCCCTACGCCGGGCGCCTCCGCCTGGCGCTGGTGGTGGTGCTGGCGCTGATCGTGGGTTCCCAGGCCCTCGGGCAGTGGCAGAACTGGATCCTCTTCCGCAACGGCGTGCCGTTCGGGGTCAAGGATCCGCAGTTCCACAAGGACGTGGGCTACTTCGTCTTCAAGCTCCCCTTCGAGCTCTTCCTCGTCCACTGGGCACTGGTGGCGCTGTTCGTCATCCTGGTGGTCACCGTGGTCAGCCACTACCTCAACGGGGGGATCCGTCTCCAGGGGGCTCGGCCCCGGGTCCGGCCGGCGGTGAAGGCGCACATCTCGGTGATCCTCGGGCTCATCGCCCTGATCAAGGCGGTCGGCTACTACCTGGCCCGGTACTCGCTCGACCTCTCCTCCAACGGCTACGACAAGGGCGCCGGCTACGCCGACGTCCACGCCCGCCTGCCCGCCCTCGAGCTGCTGATCCTGGTGTCGCTGGCCGCCTTCGTGCTGCTGCTCTTCAACCTCCGCCGCCAGGGATGGGCGCTTCCGGTCATCGGCGTCGGGCTCTGGTTCGTGGTGGCACTGTTCGCCGGGGCCATCTACCCCGCCGTGGTCCAGGCGTTCAAGGTCAACCCGGCCCAGTCCACGCTGGAGGCCCCCTACATCCAGCGCAACATCGACGCCACCCGCGCCGCCCTCGGCCTCAACGCGGTCAAGAACATCAACTACCCGGCCTCGTCGAACCTCACCGCCGCCCAGCTGACCGCCAACAGCGACACCCTGTCCAACGTGCGGCTGTGGGATCCGCTGCTGACCCAGGCGACCTACGACAAGCTCCAGGACTTCCGCTCCTACTACCAGTTCAACTCCCTGTCGATGGACCGGTACCAGGTGAGCGGCTCGGGGGAGACCCCGGTGGTGACGGGCGTCCGCGAGATCAACGCCCAGGACCTCCCCTTCCCGTCCTGGATCAACACCCATCTGGCGTACACCCACGGTTACGGCATGATCGTCTCGCCGGCCACCCAGCAGACCAGCAACGGCGACCCCCAGTTCGCCGTCGGATCGGTGCCACCGGTCTCCACCAGCGGCCTGCCGCAGGTCACCCAGCCGTCGGTCTACTTCGGGCTCGACAATTCCGGCTACGTGGTGGCCAACACCAAGGTCCCCGAGATCGACTACCAGCTGGCCAACGGGCAGAACGTCGCCACCCACTACTCGGGCGACGGCGGCGTGCAGCTGTCGTCGTTCTTCAAGCAGTTCATGTTCGCCGTCCGGTTCAACGACGTGAACCTGCTCATCTCGAGCCAGCTGACCAACCAGTCGCGGCTGATCTTCGACCGGGGTGTGCAGGCCCGGGTGTCCAAGGCCGCTCCCTTCCTCAGCCTCGACGCCGATCCCTACTCCGTGCTGATCAACGGGCAGATCGAGTGGATCCAGGACGCCTACACCACCACCGACAACTACCCCTACGGCCAGGACGCCGACACCAGCTCGGTGGCCCCGGGCAGCGGGCTCCAGAGCAGCCCGGTCAACTACGTGCGCAACTCGGTCAAGGTGGTCATCAACGCCTACACCGGGAAGATGACGTTATACGTGATGGATCCGAGCGACCCGATCATCCGGACCTACGAGAAGGCGTTCCCGGGCATGTTCACCCCGGGGTCGAAGATGAGCTCGGCCCTGAAGGCCCATATCCGGTACCCCGAGGACATCTTCACCGCCCAGGCCGCCATGTACGGCAAGTACCACATCACCAACGCCCAGGCCTTCTACAGCGCCGCCGACGCCTGGACGATCTCCCCGTCGCCGGGCTCGGGTTCGCCGTCCCAGGCGCTGGCCACCACCCAGACCACCAACGCCCAGGGCCAGGTGGTCTCCACCGGCCAGCTGGTGCGGATGGCACCGATCTACCAGGTGCTGCGGGTGCCGAACCAGACCCAGCAGTCCTTCACGCTGTTGGACGCCTTCGTACCGGTGTCGTCGAGCAGCCAGATCCAGACGCTGTCGGGGTTCATGATCGCCGGGTCGGACCCGGGCCAGTACGGCAAGCTCGACATGTTCATCACCCCGAGGGACCAGCCGGTCGACGGCCCGGCGCTGGTGGCGGCGCGCATCGACGCCAACCAGGCGATCTCCAAGGAGATCAGTCTGCTCAACCAGGAGGGCTCGACGGTGCTGCTCGGGAACGTGCTGATGATCCCGGTGGCGCAGTCCCTGCTGTACGTCCAGCCGCTGTACGTTCAGTCGTCGCGGAACAACTTCCCGGAGCTGCAGGAGGTGATCGCCGTCTACGGCAAGCAGGCCGCCTACGGGGACACCCTGGCCTCGGCGCTGTCCCAGGTCTTCTCCGCCCCGGTGTCGACCACGCCGACCTCGGGGGCCAGCGGCACGCTGTCACCGCAGGTGGTCTCGCTGCTGGCCCAGGCCCAGGCGTCCTACGCCCAGGCCCAGGCCGACCTGCGCGCCGGCAACCTCGGGGCGTACCAGAACGACCTCGCCGCCCTCGAGGCCGACCTGCAGCTCATCCAGCAGCTGACCGGGACGGCGACGGTGCCGGGGGTCGGGGGCACTACGCCGGCCACCACCACGCCGACGACCACCACGCCGACCACGGCGCCGACGACCACCGCCACGACGAAGCCGGGGAAGTCGACGACCACCACCACCACGGCCCCGGGCACCAAGTCGACGACGGGAACCACCGCCCCGGCCTGAGCCGGACCCGTCCGTCGGTTCAGCCGTCGGGGTCCTCGAAGGCGACGGTGAGGCGATCGCCCAGGCCGAGGTAGCGGGCCACGTCCCTGGCCTCGGCGACCAGCGCCCGCCGCGTGGCGGCCGGCAGCGGGGCGAACGGGCGCACGGTCAGTGCACCGGACGCCAGCCCCCAGGTGGCCACCGCTCTCCCCCGGGCGAGGGCGATCGGCCGGAAGAGACCGTTGACGGTCACCACACCGGCGGCGTCCCCGACCACCGGCCGGCGGTCGACCCAGCCGTGGAGGAGCGGGTCGAAGGGGCCGAGGAGCCGGGTCGGGACCGGCGCGGCCTCCATCGGGAACCCCTGCGGGGCGAGCAGGCCGCCGCCCACCTCGGTGAGCTCGCCGGCGATGGTCGACAGCCCGGCCCGGGCGTCCCGGAGGGGGAGGCCCGCCCACTTGGCCAGGTCGCGCTCGTCGGCCGGGGCGTGGCCGGCCAGGTAGCGGCGGGCCAGCTCGGCGAGGGCCCGGGGGCGGTCGACGGTGGGGGTGGTTGACCTGCCCAGCCAGTCGTCGACCAGCACCCAGGCCTGGTCGCCGTCGACGACCGGCCCCCGGACGGTCAGCCCGCGCAGGGAGGTGAGCAGTAGCGTGTGGACCAGGGCCTGGCCGGCGGTGGGCACGCCGGCCGAGTCGAGGTGCCGGCGGAGCTCGTTCCGGGTGAGCGGACCCTCGGCCCGGAGGGCGGCCACCACGGTGTCCACCCCCCGCTCGGCCTGGGCCGGACCGACCCCGGTCTCGGCCAGGCGCCGGGCGTTCCCGCTCCGGAGGGGTGGGGTGGTGAGGGCGTGGAGCCACCGGTAGTCCTCCGTCCGGACCAGGTGGAGGGTGCCCCGGTTGAGGGTGGTGACCACCAGCGACCGGTCCTCGGTGAAGGCCCGGTCGACGTCGGCGGCGGTGAGGCCGGTGGAGCGGGAGCGCACGGCGAGGCGGAAGCCCCGGGGGTCCTGGGCCTGGACGGCCAGGACCCGACCCACCGCCTCGAGCGTGTCGGCGGCCGGGGTGCCCGACAGGAGCTGAGATCGGCAGCGCAGGGCGGTGAGCCGTCGGGGCGGGAACGGCTTCGCCGGGGCCATCCGGCCACCCTACGCAGGGCGCCCGGTGCCGGGCGTCGGCGAGGGGCGCGGAACGGCCCGGCCGGGACAGCTGCTACTCTTTCCTTTCGCAACGCGACGCGGGGTGGAGCAGTCTGGTAGCTCGTCGGGCTCATAACCCGAAGGTCGGAGGTTCAAATCCTCCCCCCGCCACCAAGTACCGGCGCTATCCGCGCCTCTTTGCAGACGCACAGGCCGCTGACCAGCATGTTTGGTCGGCGGTTTGTCGTTTGTGGGGACAATTTGTGGGGACCTACTCAACTTGTGCGTATGCAAGGTGGGCATGGCGCCAGGGCGCGGGCGGGCCGGTCCGCTGCGAGTTCGCGGATCGAGGTGGGCAGCGAAGGGCGGGTGCACACAGCGGGCGGGCGAGTCGGTGTGGCGGTGGATGACCTGCCGGTCAGATCGCTCCTAGGTACACGGCGACCGGTACGGGGGTGAAGCCGAGACGTTCGTAGAGGGCTCTGGCTGGGGCGTGGAAGGGGTCACCGCCGGTGCCGATCTGGACCACTTCGACCTTGTCGGCGCGCATATGCCCGATGGCGTGCTGGCAGAGGCGCTGGCCGATGTGCTGCCGTTGGTGGAGTGGCGACACGGCGAGGAGATAGATCTCACCGTGTCGCGCTTTGGTGCCGACTTTCCAGGAGATGAGGCCGACGATCGTGCCTTCGGCGAGCGTGGCTACGGCTGCGTGACGGCCCGCCTCGGGCGCGTCGAGTGTTGGTAGCTCGTCGCGGTAGTCCTGTTCCCAGCGTCCGTGTTGGTGCTGGTAGACCTGCTCGCCGAGGTGGCGACGGGCGTAGCCTTCGAAGAAGGCTCTGAAGGTCTCGGTGAGAAGGTGGGTGGTCGCGGCATGATCGTCGACCTCGAGTGGCCGGATGAGCATCGCAGATGCCTTTCTTTTGAGAGAGCGGGTACAGCTCGGGCGTGGGGACGCCCGAGCGTTGGCTCGCCGATGGCGAGCGCTCTCTCAGCGGGTGCGCGTGGCGACGTGGCAATGCACGAGGATGATCGTCGCGTATCCATACGCGGGTTGGCAACTCGCGTGTGGTCCGGCCGACAGCGGACAACAGTGATTCCGGAGGATTCCGGACACCGGTTCCGCCTGATTCCGGACAGCTGAGATCGGGGGTCCTTCCTTCCGGCCGGGTGGGTGTGCGTTGGGTCCACCAATGGGGCACGCGGCCCCTCAACGATGACGAGTTCGCCCTAGGCATTGGAGGAGGAACCCGTGGGTGCCGAGATCCTGTGGGTGCCAAGAACTCGGAACGATTCTTGGGATGGATAAACGTACTTCGGCCGGGTGGTCTTCACGCCGAAGGTAGCAATTCCGTCTGGGCGGTAGCACCGTAGGCAGTAACCAGACGGGCCCCGAGACGCGGGTCCCTCGCGAAGCGTCCGTTGCTCCTGGTCCCGGCGGCGATCGAATACACGGCACCTACAACCCGACTGCGGGAACGGGATCTGGCCGATGAACTGGCTGCCTCCCGGGTCCACGTCAGAGAAGCGATCGTGTGGCTGGAGGCGGAGGGCTTCGTGCAGACCTCGCCGCGGCGGGGGGCGACGGTGGCCGAACTGCACCTGTCCGATGTCGAGATAGAAGCCGATGGGGCAACGATAGTGGTCGAAGTTCCCGACGACGCGGCGGCGATCCTCGACGACTTCGCCGCCTTGGCGGCCTCCTGACGGCGGCCACCCTCGGCATCAGTTCCAAGGCCTGGCCTACAGGAAAAGGGGAGCGGTGGGATCTCCGCAGTCGCTCAGCGAAGCCGACCGTCGACTGGTCGCGGCATGGGCCGCCGACTGCGCGGACCAGGCGTCAAAGTCCAGTTCACAGCCGGTGGACGACATTCTCGGCACGCACAGGGGCGCGGCGGACGAGGCGATGAGCCGACACGGGGTGAGAGTCGGCCAGAACATGGTGCTCGAAGCGCAATGGGACACCGACGGGCTCACTCCAGACGAGCTCGCCGACGGTGGTGAAGTCGGCCACGCGGATGGAGGCGACGGGTCTGATGGCTCGTCGCCGCGACGAAACAGATCGGCGGCTGGTCCGGCTGCTCCTGACGGACCGAGGACGCTCGGTTCAAGCGGACATCGAGGCAGCACGAGACGAACTGGAACGCCGAGCCACGACTACGCTCACCGACGCCGAGCGACGACACCTTGTCAGCGCGCTCAGGAAGATCATCGCCGAGATGGCCGATCGAATCCCGATGGAGTAGCCGAACTTCGTCCACCTGTGTCGCGAGGCAGGCGTGCAAGAGCAAAGCTTCCCTCCCTCCCAAGTGTCACAACGAGCCGGGCACCGGCGTCAAGTTGTCGAGACGGAACGAAGGAGGCACCCATGGGTGATGACAGGACTATCGATGCCGAGGTGGCCGTCGTAGGGGCAGGGCTTGCCGGACTGGCCGCTGCCACCGTGGCCGCTCGGGCCGGCGCGTCAGTCGTCCTCCTCGACGTCCGCACTGCTGGAGGTCGGGCGAGAAGCGACGAACGTGACGGCTTCATGCTCAACCAGGGACCCCACGCCCTGTACCGGGCGGGAGCAGGGGTAGGCGTTCTCGGCCGCCTGGGCATCAGGTTCCAGGGGTCTCTTCCACCTTCGGATGTCGCCGGTTACCGCCAGGCGACGGGCGACCTCGGGGTGCTACCGACCTCGCCAGCTTCGTTGCTCCGCTCACCGCTGGTGGGCGTCGCCGACAAGGTTCGTCTCGCTCGGCTCCTCGCGAGCCTCCCGAAATTCGAAGCCGCACCACTCGCTCCGCTCAGTGCCGCCGAGTGGATCGAGACCCTCGGCCTCAAGACCGACGGCACCGCGGTCTTGTCGGCGCTCACGAGGGTCACGACGTATGCGGGTGACCTCCACCTCATCTCCGCTGATGCCGCCCTCGGGCAGTTGCAGCTCGCCATCGAGGGGAACGTCCTCTACCTCGACGGAGGCTGGCAGACCCTCGTCGACGGGCTCGCGGCTGCAGCGTCGGCCGCTGGGGTCCGGCTGTTGGAAGGCGAGCGGGTGACAGCTGTCCAGGCTGGAAAGCAAGGCACCTGGGAAGTGGGCACGCCGGCCGCGAACGTGCGAGCGGCCTCGGTGGTGATCGCGGCCGGGGGCCCCGACGCGGCGCGAGCGATGCTCCCCAACGCCCCCAACTGGGAGCTCGGCGGACCAGCGACAGCAGCATGCCTCGACCTCGGCCTCTACGATCTGCCCGCGACCAAGGTCGCCTACGGGCTCGATGAGCCGCTGTACTTCTCCACCCACAGCCCGAACGCCCGCCTGGCCCCGACTGGAGGGGTGGTCGTGCACGTCATGCGCTACGGAACCCGGACCTCGCCACAGGACCGGACCGCACTTTGGGCACTCGCCGAGCGCTGCGGTGTCAGCAAAGACAAGGTGGCCGTGCAACGCTTCCTCCACAAGATGACGGTCTGCCATGCTCTGCCACGCCCTGGTACGGGCCTCGCTGGGCGCCCGGGCACGGACATGGCCGGCGCGGCGGCGGTGTTCCTCGCCGGCGACTGGGTAGGACCCGTCGGGCTACTCGCGGATGCCGCCCTGGCCAGCGGGGAGGCAGCCGGCCATGCCGCGGCGCAACGAGCGATCAGCGCCCGCCCGTCGATCGGTGCGATGGTAGAGCGGTGAGTGGTCCGGCCGAGGCATTCGCCGCCGAACGGCCCCGCCTGCTCGGCCTCGCCTACCGCATCCTCGCCAGCTACAGCGACGCGGAAGACGTCGTGCAGGAGGCCTGGATCCGCTGGCAGCGTGTCGACCACGACGATATCGACAGGCCGGCCGCCTATCTCACGACGGTCCTGACCCATCTCGCGCTCGACCGGGTGAGAACGATCACCCGACGCCGGGAGCACTACGTGGGTCCGTGGCTCCCCGAGCCGATCGCCATCGAGCCAGGGCCCGAAGAACACTCCGAGATGGCGGAGTCCTTGACGCTGGGGTTCTTGATGGTGCTCGACCGGCTGAACCCGACGGAGCGGGCCGTGTGGCTGCTGGCGGACGTGTTCGCCGAGCCGTACACGCTCATCGCCTCGGCGACCGGCAAGAGCGAAGCGGCCTGCCGCCAAATCGCCACCAGGGCCCGCCGGCGCCTGCGGGAGGAGCGGCCGGCACCGCCGGAGCGGCTCGACGCGGGGCTGCTCATGCGGCTGATGGCAGCGGTCGCCGCCGGTGACCTCTCGCAGACCCTCGAGCTGCTCGACGCCGACGTGGTGCTCGTGAGCGACGCCGGCCCCCATCACAAAGCGGCGCGCCAGCCCGTCGTAGGAGCAGACCGAGTGGCTCGCTTCGCCATCAACGTCGCCCGCCGTGGACAGGTGACCGGCCTACAAGAGACATGCCTCAACGGGTCCGCCGCCCTCGTGGTCGAGATCGACGGTGCCATGCCGCTCGTCGTCACCGGCGAACAGCACGCCGGAAGTGTGACCCACATCTTCCTGCTCCTCAACGACGAGAAGCTCGGTGCCGTCACTGCCCACCCAATCATCATCTGAGGAGACCGAAGCCGCCACCACCACCAGAAACTCCGACAAGCACCGCACTCACCCAGAACGCGCAGCCCGAGGAACGCCCGACCGTCAGTCATACCGGGTTATACTGAGTGGGTGAAGACGGCAATCTCGGTCCCTGACGTCACCTATGAGCGTGTGTCCAGGCGAGCACGAGAGCTCGGCATGAGCCGCTCGGAGCTCTTCTCCCGGGCCGCAGCGCGCTACCTCGACGAACTGGACGCCGAGTCGGTGACTCGCCGGATCGACCTCGCCGTGGCTTCCTTCGGTCCGCGCGACGACTCGGCGGCTGACGCCGTCTCCGCCGGGCATCGCATGCTCGCCGCCACGACCGACGAGTGGTGATCGAGCGAGGCGGCATCTACTGGGCCGACCTCGGAGTGCCGGTCGGCTCGCGGCCCGCCAAGCGCCGCCCGGTGCTCGTCATCTCCGCCGACACCTACAACACGAGTCGCTTGGCCACGGTCGTCGTCGCCGTCATCACCTCCAACACCGCCCTGGCCACCATGCCCGGCAACGTGTTCATGCCGGCGACCGTGACAAGCCTGCCCCGAGACTCCGTCGTCAACGTGACCGCTCTGGTCACCCTGGACAAGACCGACCTCACCGATCGCGCCGGGACCGCTCCGCCGTCCCTTTTGGACGAGGTGGGGCGGGGTCTCCGTCACGTCCTCAACGTGTAGCCGTCACCGCCCACCTTGCCTGGAACGACCCGTGTCGCCGAGTTCACTCACGTCCTCGACACCGCCCGGCGCGCCCAAAACCTGTCGGTGCCGAGAACGCCATCGTGTGCGTGTCGAGAATGTCGTCCACCGGCTGTGAACTGGACTTTGACGCCTGGTCCCATCCGCGGCGAGCATCCGGCAACGACTCTCTCGTTCCTGTACCGGGCGTTCTGCCGCGTCCTCCAGCTGATCCGACTCGTCGGTCGCAGCGACACGGATCTCGCCATCGAGGTCGTCATGCTGCGCCACGAGGTGGCGGTCATGCGACGCCAGGTCCACCGACCGGCACTGGAGCCGGCAGATCGAGCGGTGTTGGCGGGGCTGCTCCCCCGTCGGCGACTCGGGCGCTCCTTCGTCCAGCCGGCAACCCTGTTGGGTTGGCATCGGGACCTCGTCGCCAACTGATGGACCTACCCGCACGGCCGGCCCGGTCGACCTGGCATCGCCAAGGGAACGACCGCGCTCATCCTCCGGTTGGCGAAGGAGAACCCGGCCTGGGGCTACCGCCGCATCTGTGGCGAGTTCGCCACCATGGGCATTGTCATCGCCGCCTCGAGCGTCTGGGCGAACTTGAAGCGTCACGGCATCGGGTTCGGCCTGGAGTTTCTGGTGCCGACGCCGCGGTGTTCGGGAGCTGGGTGGGCAGTGCTCACGGCGTCGGATCCTTCTTGTGCGGCAGGGTTCGTGCGTAGGCGAGGCCTCGGCCAACCCACTGCGCCAAGTCGCGCTCGGTGCGGAGTCCCTCGGGGGGCACTCGCAGCCATCCCCTCATCGAACGCCCACGCATCTGTACCCTGCGGGCACCACCGGACTCGATCAGGGTGTCTGCGTGGGCTGGGTCGACCCGGACCATGATCCCGCCCTCGGCGCTGACGGCGACGGCCATGTTCCCGCCGACCAGGAACGCCAGTCCGCCGAACATCCGCCTCTCCACGAGGTCCGCCTCGGCGCCGATCAGTTCACGAATGCGATCGGCCAACTCCTCGTCGTAGGCCACCCGCGCACTCACCGCCCGCCGCGGGCTCGGTACTCGCTGGCGTCGTAGAGCAGCCTGAGGGACTGGATCCTGCCCATGGCAACCTGAAAGAACTCGGCGAAGCGGACCGTCCCGCCCGGCATCTCGACATCGTAGAGCGTTGCCACCTCGTCGCCCGCCCGCACCTGGTGGACCATGGTGAGGCCCCGCATCGTCCCGGCGAACCCGGAGACACCTTTGATGAACCGTTCCGCACCGACGACCCTGCCGGCGATCGGGCCCTCGAATGCCAGGTCAGGTGCCAGAATCGACCGGAGGCGCTCCTCGTCGAAGGATGCCATGCCGTCCTGCAAGGTGTCGTAGTAGGCATGCACGAGTTGCTCGGTCGTGTCGGTCATCGCTGCCCTCCTGGGTTGGTGGTCACTCCTCCAGTTGAGACACCGACCGAACCGCCAACGGAACGGTCGGGCGAGCCGGCCCGTCTGACAAGATGCAGTGGTGAGCAGCGGGGCCCTCGAACGCGCCCGTGGCGGGGACCACGCCGCCTTCGCCGCCCTCATCGAACCCTACCGCCGCGAGCTGCACCTTCATTGCTACCGGATGTTGGGTTCGTTCATCGACGCCGACGACCTCCTCCAAGACACGCTGAGCGCGGCCTGGCGTGGCTTGGACAGCTTCGCCGGGCGCTCGTCGCTGCGCACCTGGCTGTACCGCATCGCCACCAACCGCTGCCTGAACGCCATCCGCGACACCAAGCGCCGTGCGCCGCCGACGCCGGTGCCCCCGTTCGAGCCGCCCACCCCGTCTCGGCACGGCGACGTCACCTGGCTGCAGCCCTACCCCGACGCCTGGCTCGACCAGCTTCCCGACCGCAGTGCCGGCCCCGAGGAGCGCCACCAGGGACGCGAGACGATCGAGCTGGCGTTCGTTGCCGCCCTGCAGCGCCTCCCGCCCCGCCAGACCGCCGCCGTCGTCTTGTGTGACGTCCTTGGTTTCTCCCTCGACGAGGCCGCCGGAATGCTCCTGACACGCCCGAGTGCGGTCAAGGGGCTGCTGCAGCGCGCCAGGGCGACCCTCGAACGCTACCGCTCCGCTCCGGAGCGGCCAGTCTTGGATCGCAGGTCCGGCGATGAGAAGGAGCTGGCCCGGCGCTTCGCCCAAGCGATGATCGCCGATGACGTCGACGCGGTGGTCGGGCTGCTCACCGACGACGCCTGGCTGGCGATGCCACCCGCACCCCACGAGTACCACGGCCCCGCCGCCATCGCCGCCTTCCTGCGGGCCAGCACCGCCGCCCGCCTACCGAGGCGCCTGGAGCTCGTGGCCACCCGAGCCAATGCCCAGCCCGCGTTCGCGTGCTACCACACCGGTCCGGGTAGCGCCGCCGAGCGTACCGCCGGCGTAATCGTCCTCGGCCCGTCCGGGTCCGGTGGGCGCATCAGTACCATCACGCGCTTCCTCGACCCGAGAGTCTCCCTCGCCTTCATGCCCACCACCGGACGATCCGTCATCTGACCGGAGTACCAACTGCCGGGTGGGCGGGCTACGGGATGGTCGGCCGGGATCACCAAGCGTCTGCGTCGGGTGACGGTCAGGGCCGGGTGCGCACATCGCGAACGCGCGAGCGCGCCATACCGCCCGATCGACCCGTCGTTCGGCCAGTGGGTGCCGAGATCCCCACCTGCCCAGCTCAAGCGCCCATCCAGCGCTCCGGGGATGAAGCCACCCAGACGATCTTTGAGGGTGCTGGGGTCGACGTCGCCAATCAGCGTGGGAGCCGTGTCGCGCCCTGATGTCCCACGTTGCCGGAGGTAGCTGAGGCAACAGAGGGAACAGTGGAAGTTGAAGTGCTCGATGCGCACTCACAGATCGTGTTGGCTCGGGGCGCCCGGACCGGGCGCTTGATGATCCTGGTGCCCTCTGCGGCGAAGACGGCGTCGAAGGAAGCCGTGAACTTGGTGTCGCGATCGCGGATGGGGAACCTGACAGTGTTTGCCTGGTCGGCGAGGTCCATCGAGAGATTGCGGGCGTGCTGGGTCACCCAACCGGTGACCGGGTTGGCGATCACCCCGGCGATCCGCACGAGACGCGTTTGACGGTGGATGAACACGAGGACGTAGAGCCTCAGACCTCCCAGGGTCGCCCTCGGCCAGGGTGCTGACCAGGACTGTCGTCAAACCCCGGGGCCTGCGAATCCGTTGAAGCGAGCCCTGTATCGGGGGGCCACGATCGCACCTTTCGGACAGGAGGGTGGAGGCGCGAGCGTCGAACTTGCCCGCCGCCCTTGCACGGCCACCCAACCCCTACGCCGGGAGGTCTGAGACTCCGGCCAAACGGGTGCGGGCGGAACGTGCCCACGACAGGCTCGCTCGGTGCACCGCCAGGCCGTGCTCGACGGCAAGAGCGGGGTGCCGACCCGGCAGCAGGGTGTCCCGGACGAAGGTCTCCATGTCGGAAACGAAGGCCTCGAGGGCGTCGGCGAGGCCGTCGAGGAACGTGAGCACCTCGTCGGCGCTCAGCTCTCGCTCGGCCATCGCGAACCGCATCAGGTGCAGCCCGAGGTCCCGCCCCACGGTTGCTGGGTCCAACGGCGCGCGTAGCCAGAGGCCGTGGGCCTCGCGACCGGCTTCGGAGGCGTGGTAGCGGCGCTGCTCCCGCTTGCCAGCTGACACGGCAAGCTCGGAGCGAAGCAGCCCGCGGTGCTCGAGGCGACGCAGGGCGGGGTAGATGGCGCCGGAGCTCGGCTCGTAGACCACCGCAGGCGTCGAGGTGAAGAACCGCTTGAGGTCGTACCCGGAGCTACGGCCCGCCACGATCAGCCCGATGAGGATCTGCTCGAAGTCGGTCAGTCGTCGCGTTGGTGGCAAAGGGCCTTCCGATAGGTCGATTCGACTGATAGAGTACTCGTACATCCGTTTCCTGGACCATGGGGAGGCGACATGGGTGGTGTCGTGGTCGACGGTCAACCGTGATGGCCCGCGTTCGGTGGTGCTCGATGCACGGTGGGAGCGGGCGTCCGCCTCGGCGCTGGTGGGCGCCGACCGAGCCGCACCGCGAAGCGCGGAGGCGGTGAGCCGAACATGAACGCGCTGGACTACATCCTCGACGCCGTTCTCGTGGCGACGATCTTCCTGCAGTTCCGGGGTCGGCGCCTCACGCCGCGCAACCTTCTGTTGCCGATAGCGATCGTCGGGTACTTCTTGTTCGCCTACCTCAAGGGCGTCCCGACCACCGGCGCCGACCTGTACCTGATTGGAGGCGGCGTCGCCCTGGGCTTGGTGTTCGGCCTCGGGGCAGGATTCTTCACCCAGGTCTATCCGGGCGACAGGGGCATCTACGCGAAGGCCGGGCTGCTCGCCGCACTGTTCTGGACGCTCGGAGTCGTGCTGCGCACCGCCTTCAGCGTCTACGCCGCCGACGGCGGCGCCTCAGCCGATCGGAACATCGGGCGCCTCATGCACACCTGGGACATCACGACCTCCAAGGCCATCGTCGCTTGCCTGTTGCTCATGGTGCTCGTGGAGGTCGCCTCTCGGCAGTTGATCGTCGGCGCTCGCTATCTCTCGCTGCGCAACCAGGCCGGCGCCTCGCCTCGTGCGGTATCGACCCCCGCCCGCCTCGACGAGGCGCCTGCGGGGATCGTCGAGACCACGTAGAAGCGATCGACGTGTGGGGAACGAGAACCCGTCCGCCCAGCTCAGGCGAGCTCCGGTCTTGGTGGATGCGGTCGCCCACGCGATCGGATCCTCGACCGCTGGTGCCACCGGTGGTACCATACGTCTGTGGAGAAGACGACGCTGTATCTTCCGGAAGATCTGAAGGTAGCGGTCAAGCGGGTCGCTGCGGAGCGCGGGGTATCCGAGGCGGCGATCATCCGCGAGTCGATTCGTGTGTCGGTCGGCGGTGTTCGCCCTCGTCCTCGTGGTGCTCTGTACTCGAGCGGGCAGCCGATCGCCCGCCAGGCCGAGGAGATGCTGGCCGGCTTCGGGGAGCGCTGAAGGGTGCCGAACGTCATCGTGGACACCAGTGCCCTGCTGGCGTTCTTCGATGCCTCCGAGCCCGACCACGAAGCGGTGTCAGAGGAGCTTGACGCAGCCGATGCGTTGGTCGTCTCGCCGTACGTGGTGGCTGAGCTGGACCACCTCGTTGCCACCCGGCACGGCGTGGACGACGAGCTGGCCGTTCTCGACGAACTGGCGAGCGGAGCGTGGGACCTGGCGACTTTCGACGAAGCGGCGCTCGCCCGCGCCCGCGGGATCATCGCCAGCTACCGGGACCAACAGATCGGCGTGGCGGATGCTTCGATCGTGGTGCTGGCCGAGCGGTATCGGACCCGCACGATCGCGAGCCTGGACCACCGGCACTTCGACGTCCTCCGGTCACTCGACGGCGGTTCCCTCGAGGTGCTCCCGCGGGTGGGTTGACGGGGGCCGGGGCACCTCTGGCCCGGACGGGGCTTCTCAGGACATCGGCGATCACGGTCATGCGCTGAGCAGGGCAGCTCCCAACCGGCTGCAGAGGGCAAACCCTGGGCGCAGCCAGATCGTTCGGTAGGGGACCCGAAGGTGCGTGTTGGTCCGGAATCCCCGCCACCAACAGGTGTTCACAACTGACACCGAAGCGTTATCGGAAGTCCCGGCCCCCCGAAAGGGCGGGGATCTCGGTGGAATCCGTCAGCTACTGGGACGCGGGTCAGGGCGTCGGGTCGCTCACCGGAGTCCCGACCGGTGCCCCGGCCGTGGACGCCCGCTGACCGGGGCCCGTGGACGCCTCGGGCTGATCGGTCATCGCTTCACCTCGTGCCCGAGGTAGCGGTCGGGGTCGGTGTCGAAGGCCGCGGCACAGCCGGGGTTGCAGAAGGAGTACGTCACGCCGTCGTGGTGGCGGTGGGCGGCGGCGAGCTCGGGGTCCACCGACATGCCGCAGACCGGGTCCACGGCCACGGTGAGCGGTTCCGCTGACGGGGTCACCGCCAGGGTGCCCTGCACCTCCCCACCGTGTACCGACAGGAACCGGTTCCGGCAGCGGTCGGCGCAGAAGTAGGAGGTGACCCCGTCGACGATTGCCGAGGCGGGTGCATCAGCGGTCCGGACCTGCATCCCACAGACCGGGTCGATGGCGTAGCCCTCACCGCCCCCGAACCGCGCCTTGTTCCGGGCGAGCCACCAGACGGCGATGGCGACGAGGATGAAGACGACGTTGAGGAACGTCGTGTAGTTCCACTCGAAGTGGGCGGCCGTCACCTGGAGCGACCGCGTGGTGGGGACGGCGCCGAACAGCCGGAAGATGCCCTCCGTGAGCAACCCCGCGGTGGCCATGAGCACGTAGAAGAGCCCGACCAGCCGGAGGGTGAGCTTCGACCCGTAGAACTTCCGGTAGATGAGGATGAGCGGCATGGCGATGAGATCGGCGAAGATGAACGAGATCACCCCGCCGAAGCTGATCCCACCCGACCAGAGGGCGGCGGCCAGCGGCACGTTCCCGATGGAGCACACCCAGCTCACCACCGCGATGAGCGGGCCGACCAGGGCGTTCTCGACGCTCGTCCAGAAACCGTGCCCATGGATGAAGAGCACGTTCCACACGTGCGTCGGGACCAGCACCGCCAGGAACCCGGCCACCGTGTACCCGATCACCAGCTCCCGGCGGAGCATGGTGACGTCGGCGACGGCGTAGCTGGCGGCATCCGACCAGGCGGCGGGGGAGTGCACCTTCGCCGACCACGAGGTCCGCTCCAGCTCGTCCTGGCGCTCCGTGGACACGCCGGTCATGGCGGCATGGTCGTGGCCGCCCGCCCCGTCCCCCCGGGCGCGGCGGCGGGCCGCCTCCACCAGGGCCGAGCGGAAGACGAAGCCACCGAGCAGGGCGAGCCCGATGATCATGAGGGGGCCACCGACGAACTCCGCGGCCATGAACTGCCAGCCGAGGAGGACGAGCATGACGATGCCGAGCTCGATCACCAGGTTGGTCGAGGCGATCATGAAGACCATGGCCGCCACGAAGTCGGCGCCCTTGGCGAAGAGCGACTTCGACATGGCCGATGCCGCGTACGAGCAGCTCGACGACACCATGCCGTAGCCGGCGGCCCGGCCGACAGCGGCGGGCCGGTGGTTGCCGAGCTTCGCCCGCATCTGCTCCTTGGAGACGAACGCCTGGACGACGCCGGAGAGCGAGAAGCCGAGGACCAGCGCCCACAGCGTCTCCCAGAACATGAAGAAGCCCTCGCGGAGGCTCCTCCCGACGTCGACCAGTGGGGCGACCGCGGCGACGGCGTGGATCACGATCGCACCATCCGGGCGATGGCCGCCGTCGCCTCGTTGATCTTGTCGTCGGCCTCCTGACCGCCGGCGGTGACCGCGTTGACGACGCAGTGGGTCAGGTGGTCGTCGAGCAGCTCGAGGGCGACGGCCTGCAGGGCACGGGTGGTGGCGGAGACCTGATCGAGGATGTTGATGCAGTAGGTGTCCTCGTCGACCATCCGTTGCAGGCCGCGGACCTGACCCTCGATGCGGCGGAGCCGCTTCTGGATCGCCGCCTTCTCGTCGATGTAGCCGGGCACGGTCATGGCGCCCTCCTTCCGGTGCGACTATACCCCGGTGGGGTATTATACGGCCACGGGGTATCCGTCCGACCGGGGACCGGACATCAGGTGACGGTGCAGGCGGCCTCCAGGCCGTCGGCGTCGCGCCAGACAACGTCGTACCGCAGCTCGGAGGCGCCAGGGTGTGGGGTGGGCGCGGTCACGAGCCCCGCAGCATGTCGATCATCCGGCGGAACTGACGTACCCACGCTCCCGCCATGCTCGAACCAGCCCATCATGTGGTGGCTCCTTCCACTCCCCCCAGTCTGCGATGGGTACCGGAGCGGGCCCAGAGGCGAAGGGCCCTTCGAACGGAGCCGGGGGCTGCCGGAGAGGACCGGTCGGGGACGTCGGGCAGGGGGACGATGCCGCCGGGGAGTCGGCCGGGGAGCGAACGCCGACGGATCAGGGAGCGGTGACCGTCCAGCCGCGACGCTCGAGCTCTCCGGCCAGGAGCTCGACCGGCATCCGGCGGAGGGCCCGCTGGTCAGGCGTCAGCCGGCCGGGTGCCGGGCCGCCGGGGGCGGACACGTCGGGCACCACGGCCAGGGCCGGGTAGTCCTCCCCATCGCCTTCGCCGGATTCGGCGGCCCCGTCAGCGGCACCCTGGAGCTGCTCGATGAGGGCGGTGGCCTCGTCCCGGGTGAACCGGCCACCGGCCTGGCGCTGGTTGAAGCCCATGGGTCCCCGAGCGTCGCGGAAGCCCGTGTGGCCGGCCTGCTCGAGCAGCTCGAGGAGCTCGCGCACCTGCTTCGCCGTCGCCGGCGGTCCTGCCGGTTGACCGAATGCCATGGTTGCAGTCTCCCCGAATCCCGACCGCCCACCCGCCACCGCCCACGATCACTGAGGGGAAGGTCGCCCCCCGGTGCCGCTCAGCGCCCCGTCCAGCGCGGCTCCCGGTGGTCGAAGAAGGCGCCGATGCCCTCGCGGACGTCGTCGCTGGCCAGCAGGCGGGCGTGGGCGGCATGGCTGCGGGCCCAGGACTCCTCGTCGTCGCCGTTGATCTCCTCGTTGACGATGGCCAGCGCCTCCCGGACGGCCAGTGGGGCGTTGCGGCAGACCTTGGCCGCCAGGCCGAGGGCTCCCTCCAGGGCGCCCCCCGGCTCGGTCAGGAGGTTCACGAAGCCGAAGGCCTCCGCCCGCCGGGCATCCAGCGGCTCGCCGGTCAGCAGCAGCTGTCGGGCGATGTTGGCGGGCAGGGCCCGGGCCACCCGGAAGGTGCCGCCGAAGTCCGGTATCAACCCCCGCTTCGGCTCGGGGAGCCCGAAGGTGGCGTCGGTGGCGGCCACCACCAGGTCGCAGCAGAGCACCAGTTCCATGCCGCCCCCCAGGGCGTACCCCTCGACGGCGGCGATCAGCGGCTTGGTCCGGCGCCGTTCGATGAGGCCCACCAGACCGCCCCGGTCGGTCGGCTCGCCCGGTCCGGCACCCAGGTCGGCCCCGGCGGAGAAGTACCGGCTCCCCCCGGTGAGGATGCCGCACCAGAGCTCGGGGTCGTCCTCGAGCTCGTTCATGGCGGCGTCGATGCCGGCGGTGATGTCGGCGTTCAGGGCGTTGCGCTTGGCCTCGCGCACCATGGTGACCACCAGCACCCGGTCGTGACGGACGGTCTCCACGCTCATGGCACACCTTTCGGTCGGCGCCGGTCACCGGCCACCGTGCGGTGCCCCCGCCGGTGCGGACGGTGACCAGGTTCTACTATCGGCCCCGGCGGCAGACCAACGGGAGGGACAGGGAATGGCGCTTCCCGAGGGCATCGGCATCATCGACACCATGCTGGGCTTTCCGCACCAGGACTCGAAGGAGCTCTACCGGTTCATCACCCGGCAGACCAAGGATGTCGAGTCGAGGGAGCGGTTCCAGTTTCCCGTCGAGTACCTGTTCAAGGACGTGCCCAACCGGGCCCTCACCGGCTCCCCCGACCCGGTGGGGGTCACCCTCCGGGAGATGGACCTCTGGAGCATCGAGCGGGGCCTCATCGGCGTGGGTGACCCCGAGGGCACCGGTGCCGAGGCCCTGCGGCGCCACCCCGACCGGTTCATCGCCGGCTCATCGGTCGACCCCAACGAGGGGATGGAGGGCATCCGGCGGCTGGTCCGCGAGCACGAGACGTTCGGGACCCGGGCGGTCGGGGTCTTCCCGGCCGGCACCTTTCCCCAGGTACCGATCAACGACAAGCTGATGTACCCGGTCTACGCCAAGTGCGTGGAGCTGGCGATCCCCGTCTTCTGCTGCGCCGGCATCCCCGGACCCCGGCTGAAGGCGGCCTGCCAGCACGTCGAGCTGATCGACGAGGTGATGTTCGACTTCCCCGACCTGGTGTTCGTGACCCGCCACGGCTGCCAGCCGTGGACCGAGCTGGCGGTGAAGCTGATGCTCAAGTGGCCGGGCCTGCACTACTCGACCAGTGCCTTCGCCCCCAAGTACTACCCCTCCGACATCATCGACTACGCCAATACCCGGGGGGCCGACAAGATCATCTACGCCGGCTACTTCCCGATGGGGTTGTCCCTCGAGCGGATCATGTCCGAGCTGCCGTCGGTCGGGTTCAAGGACGAGGTGTGGCCGAAGTTCCTCCGGACCAACGCCCTGCGAGTGCTCGGGCTCGACTGACGTGGCGGCCAGTCCTGATCTGCCTCAGCGCGGCTTCCCCTCCAGGAAGAGCCGGACCGCTTTGTCGACCCGCCGCTGACGCGTCTCAGGTGCCTTGGCACCGTTGATCGAGTCGACGTGGAACCGCTGGAGGCTGTTCGACAGACCCTCGAAGAAGGTGCGGGCCTCGGGTTCGGCCGTGAAGGCGGCCTCGAGATCCGGCGGGACGGTGACCGCTCGGGGGATGTCGGCGAGTGTCAGGGTGACCGTGATGGCATCGCCCCCTTTGAGCCCGGTCTCCTTGCGGACGGCGGCACTGACGCTGACGAGGGAGCGGCCACCCATGACGCCGACGGTGTTGCGGTACTCGTAGCCGTCGATGTCGACCAGCACCGGCGGGCGCTTCCCGGCGCCCAGCTTGTCGATCACCTCGGGGGGCACCTCGATGCCGGTGTTGTTGCCGGTCGCAGTGATCGTGGTCTTGAACGTGACCGAACCCGGCTGGTTTGCCGTCACATCGCTTCCCTTGGTCTTCGCCGTCCGTGCCACATCCCTCCTCCGTTGGTACTGGACGGTACAGTACCCAAGTGGAAACGTTCCGGACAAGGGAAGGCCGTCGTCGGTCGTGACCGGTGCGCCGGAGCGCCGGACCAGTGCCCTCCCGGGCGGGAGCGCCATCGGCAGTGACGCGGCACGCACCCGTGCCCCGCAGAAGCGGCAGGCGATCGTCGACGCGGCCACCCGGCTCTTCCTCGAGCAGGGCTACCGGGGGACCAGCATGGACGAGATCGCCGCCGCCGCCGCGGTGTCGAAGCAGACCGTCTACACGCAGTTCGGCGACAAGGAGCAGCTCTTCTCGGACATCGTCCTCGGCATCACCGGGCGCGCCGAGGAGATCGTGGTGACGATCGCCGCGCGGTTCGCCGAGATCGACGACCTGGAGGATGGGCTCACCCGCCTCGCCCGCTCCTACGCCACCTCGGTCATGAGCCCTCCGGTGCTTCGTCTGCGTCGGCTGGTCATCAGCGAGGCCGACCGGTTCCCCGAGCTGGCCGCCACCTACTTCGAGCGGGCGCCGGGGCGCGGCATCGAGGCGCTGGGCGCCGGCTTCGACGACCTCGTCGGGCGGGGGCTACTCCACGCCGACGACACCGCCACGGCCGCGGTCCAATTCGCCTACCTGGTGCTGGGGCCGGTCCTCGATCGCGCCCTCTTTCACCCGCGGTCACCGGTCTCCGAGGACGAGATCGCCCGGTGCGCCGAGGCCGGGGTGGCCGCCTTCCTCGCCGCCTCCACCTGACCTGTTTCCCCGGCGGCACGCCAACGCAGGAGCGGCCTTCCCGTGGGCGCCCCCCCGTCCACCGGTACGCTGACCCCACGGAGTTCACCGAGCGGTGACACCGACCGAACGGGCGAGAGCATGGTAGAGGTGACCGACACGGTGGGGCCCATCGGGCGTCCGTGGCGCCAGGCCGCCGCTCTCCCCGCCCTGGTCACCGTGGCCGCCCTGGTGGCCGTGGTCTCGAGCCTGGGGGCGCCCCTCATCCCGTCCATCGCCCGGTCCGACGGCGTCTCGCTCAGCACGGCCGAGTGGGTGCTCACCGCCGCCCTGATGACCGGCGCCCTGGCCACGCCGGCCATGGGCCGCCTGGCCGACGGGCCGCACAAGCGCCGGGTCATCGAATTCGCCCTTGGTGTGGTCATCGCCGGGTGCGTGCTCTCGGCCGTCTCGACCAGCTTTGCCGTCCTGGTGGTGGGTCGGGGCCTGCAGGGCATCGGCCTCGGGCTGCTGCCGGTGACCATGGCCATCGCCCGGGCCCAGTTCCCCGCCGAGGAGGCCGGCCGGGCCATCGCCACCCTCTCGGTGAGCGCCGCCGTCGGAGCCGGCCTCGGCTACCCGATCACCTCGGTGATGGCCCAGCTCTTCGACTTCCGGGCCGCCTTCTGGTTCGGGGCCGTCACCGTGGCGGCCGCCCTCACCCTCGTGGTGGTGGTGCTCCCCCGGCGTTCGACGGGGCGCACCCGGCGGTTCGACTACCCGGGCATGGGCTACCTGGGCGCCGCAATGGTCGGGATGTCGGTGGTGCTCAGCGAGGGGGGCGGGTGGGGCTGGACATCGATCCGCTCCCTGGGGCTGATCGTCTTCAGCCTGGTGATGGTCGCCCTCTGGGTGCCCCACGAGCTGCGGACCACCGACCCGCTGATCGACGTCCGCCAGGTCCGGAACCGGTCGGTGCTCACCGCCGACGTCTCCGCCTTCCTCATCGCGGTGGCCATGTACCTCTTCCTCCCCATCGTCATCGAGTTCGTCCAGATCCCGACCTCGAGCGGCTACGGATTCGGGGCCGACATCGTCCTCTCGGGCCTGGTCTTCGTCCCGCTCTCCGTCGGGTCGTTCCTGTCCAGCCGGTTCCTGGGCGCCTACACCCGTCGCTTCGGCGTCCGCAGCATGATCCCCTTCGGCTCCCTGGTCTTCGCCGCCTCCACCCTCTTCTTCGCCGTCGAGCACCGGTCCCTGTGGGAGGCGTTCGTGGCCGCCGGCATCGCCGGCATCGGCATCGGCTTCACCTTCGCCGCCATGCCCGGGTTCATCGTCCGGGCCGTGCCCGCCTCGGAGACCGGCAGCGCCATGGGCTTCTACCAGGTCCTCCGGAGCATCGGCCTGTCGCTGGGCAGCGCGGTGGCCGCGGCGGTGCTCCTCGTCTACACCCACCCCGGTCGGACCTATCCCACCTACGAGGGGTTCCGGGTGACGCTGATCATCGCCACCGCCCTGTGCGTTGCCACCGCGCTGCTCAGCTACGTGCTCCCCGGCCGAGCGCCGCCTCTCGGCCCCGAGCTCGAGGAGCTGATGGGTGAGGAGGCCGAGGTCGAGGGGGCCGGACTGATGCTGGCCGAGGACCTGCTCGGCGGTGACCAGACTGCCGCTTCGCGCTGAACCGGCCGGCCAGACGCCCCCGGGTTGCGGCCACCGGGGCCGGAGTGGTCTTCTGGATGCCGCACGGGGTCGCCCCCGTGTCCCCCCGACGCGAAGCGGAGCTCCGTTGACTGACTCGACCATCATCTACACCCACACCGACGAGGCCCCCGCCCTGGCCACGTACTCCTTCCTCCCCGTGGTCCAGGCCTACGCCGCCACCGCCGGCGTCGAGGTGCAGACCCGGGACATCTCGCTCGCCGGGCGGATCCTGGCCACCTTCCCCGACCACCTCGGCGAGGACCAGCGGGTCGACGACGCCCTGGCCGAGCTCGGGGCCCTGGCCAAGACCCCCGAGGCGAACATCATCAAGCTCCCCAACGTGTCGGCGTCGAGCCCGCAGCTGAAGACGGCCATCGTCGAGCTGCAGTCCCACGGCTACCCCCTCCCGGACTACCCCGACGACCCGTCCACCGACGCCGAGCGCGAGGTCCGGGCCCGCTACGACCGGGTGATGGGGAGTGCGGTGAACCCGGTACTCCGCCAGGGGAACTCCGACCGCCGGGCTCCCGCCTCGGTCAAGCACTACGCCCGGGCCCACCCCCACCGGATGGGAGCCTGGAGCCCCGAGTCGAAGACCAACGTGGCCCACATGGACGGCGGCGACTTCCGCTCCACCGAGACCTCGGGGGTGATCGCCGCAGAGGGATCGCTCCGCATCGAGCTGGCCGCCGCCGACGGCTCGACCGTGGTCCTCCGGGAGTCGGTGCCGGTGCTGGCCGGCGAGGTGGTGGACGCCTCGGTGCTGCAGGTCGGTCCGCTCCACCGGTTCCTCGACGCCCAGATCGCCCGGGCCAAGTCCGAGGACGTCCTCTTCTCGGTGCACCTCAAGGCCACCATGATGAAGATCTCCGACCCGATCATCTTCGGGCACGTGGTGAAGGCCTTCTTTCCCGCCACCTTCGAGGTGCACGGGGAGGCCCTGGCCGCCGCCGGGCTCAGCCCGAACGACGGCCTGGCCGCCATCTTCACCGGCCTGGCCTCCCTCCCCGGGGGCGACGCCATCCGGGCCTCGTTCGACGCCGAACTGGCCGCCGGCCCGGCCCTGGCCATGGTCGACTCCGACCGGGGAATCACCAACCTCCACGTCCCGAGCGACGTCATCGTCGACGCCTCGATGCCGGCCATGATCCGCACCTCGGGCCACATGTGGGGGCCGGACGGCGGGGAGCACGACACCCTGGCCGTCATCCCCGACGCCAGCTACGCCGGCGTCTACCAGGTGGTCATCGACGACTGCCGGGCCAACGGCGCCTACGACCCGGCCACCATGGGCTCGGTCCCCAACGTCGGCCTGATGGCCCAGGCGGCCGAGGAGTACGGGAGCCACGACAAGACCTACGAGATCCACGCCGACGGCACCGTCCGGGTGGTGGACCTGAACGGCACGGTCGTCCTCGAGCAGCCGGTCTCGACCGGCGACATCTTCCGGATGTGCCAGACCAAGGAGATCCCGATCCGCGACTGGGTGAAGCTGGCCGTCCACCGGGCCCGGGCCGGCGGGACCCCGGCCGTCTTCTGGCTCGACGGGGGCCGGGCCCACGACGCCGTCCTCATCGAGATGGTGCAGCGCTACCTGCCCGAGCACGACACCGACGGCCTGCAGATCGAGATCATGACCCCCGAGGCGGCCACCGCCTTCTCGCTCGAGCGCATCCGCCGCGGCGAGGACACCATCTCGGTGACCGGCAACGTGCTCCGCGACTACCTGACCGACCTCTTCCCCATCATGGAGCTCGGCACCAGCGCCAAGATGCTCTCCATCGTGCCGCTGCTGGCCGGCGGGGGCCTGTTCGAGACCGGGGCCGGCGGCTCGGCCCCCAAGCACGTCCAGCAGCTGCTCCACGAGGACTACCTCCGCTGGGACAGCCTCGGCGAGTTTCTGGCCCTGGCGGCCAGCTTCGAGCAGTTGGCCCAGTCGACGGACAACGCCCGTGCCCAGATCCTGGCCGACACCCTCGACCGGGCCACCGGCACCTTCCTCGACCGGGACCGGTCCCCGAGCCGCAAGCTGGGCGGCATCGACAACCGGGGGAGCCACTTCTACCTGGCCCTCTACTGGGCCGAGGAGCTGGCCGCCCAGACCGACGACCCCGAGCTGGCGGCGGCCTTCGCCGCCCTGGCCGCCCGGCTGTCCGACCAGGAGGAGACCATCGTCGGCGAGCTCGTGGCCGTCCAGGGCGACCCGGTGGACATCGGCGGCTACTACCAGCCCGACCCGGCCCTGGCCGAGGCGGTCATGCGCCCGTCGGCGACCTTCAACGAGGCAATTGCCACGCTCGACGTCTGACGCCGCGGCCGGCGTCCCCGTCGGGATCGACGACCCCGGCGACGACCGGCTAGCCGACTACCGCGACCTGGTCGACACCGCCCGGCGCTGGCGGATCGAGGCGGAGCGGTCGATCATCGTGGTGGAGGGTCGGCTGCCCGTCCGCCAGCTGCTGGCCTCGGGGCTCCCGGTGGGTTCCCTGCTGGTCGACGACCACCAGGTGGACTCGTCGGCCGACCTGGTGGCGGCCGTGCTGGCCCGCGGGGCACCCGTCTACGTGGGCAGCCGGGAGGTGGTGGCGGCCACCGTGGGCTTCGCCCTCCACCGCGGGGTGGTGGCCGTCGCCCCCCGTCCCCCGGCCGACGACGCCAGGGCGCGGCTGGCGGCGGCGGCCGGCCGGCCGAGCGCCGGCGGCGGCCGGCCCCTGGTGGCGGTGCTGGAAGGCCTCAACGACCACGAGAACATCGGGGCACTGTTCCGCAACGCCGCCGCCTTCGGGGTGGCCGCCGTCCTCCTCGACCCGTCGTGCGCCGACCCGCTCTACCGCCGTTCGATCCGGGTGTCGGTGGGGCACGTGCTGCACATCCCCTTCGCCCGGCTGGCGCCGTGGCCCGACGGCCTGGCGGCGGTGCGGGCTGCGGGGTTCACCGTCGCCGCCCTCTCCCCCGAACCGGCGGGGGGGCCGGGCGACGGCCGCACCCGGCTCGCGCTGGGCGAGCTGGCCCGGCGCCCGCCCGCCGACGGCCGGCCGGGCGTGGCCCTGCTGCTGGGGGCCGAGGGCCCGGGGCTGTCGGCCGGCGCCCTGGACGCCGCCGACACGGTGGTGTCGATCCCCATGGCCGAGGGCGTGGACTCGCTGAACGTGTCGACCGCCGCGGCGGTGGCCTTCCACCGGCTCGCCGGAGGCTGAGCCCGCCCCCGGGCGGTACCGTGCGGGCATGGCCTCGTTGGATGACGTGGCGGCCCGGGCCCTGGCCCTGCCGGCGGTGACCGAGGCGGACCGGCGGGGGACCCGGACCTGGGCGGTGGGGGGGAAGGTGTTCGCCTGGGAGCGGCCCTTCACCAAGGCCGACCGCAAGCGGTTCGGGGACACCCCGCCGCCACCGGAGCCGATCGTGGCGGTGCGGGTGGCCGACCTGGACGACAAGGAGGCGGTGCTGGCCTCCTTGTCCGGGGGGGTCTTCACCATCCCCCACTTCGACGGGTTCGCCGCCGTCCTCGTCGAGCTCGGCCGGGTGGACGACGACGACCTCGGCGAGCTGCTGGAGGACGCCTGGCTGGCCATGGCCCCGCCGGCCCTGGCCGCCGACCTCCTGGGGCGCTGACCCAGCCGGTCGGCTAGAGGGCGCCCGAGCCCGACAGCGCCGGGGTCACCGACTCGTCGGCCAGGGCGGCCAGTTCGTCGTCGACCAGGGCCCGGTGCTCGTCGGCGTCGCGGCGGGCGGCCGAGGGTCGCCACCGGCCTGCCAGCAGGAAGATCGTCGGGAGGAACACCAGCTCCCCGCCGACGCAGATCCACCACCAGCGCTCCCACTGGGTGGGCGCCTGCTGGCGAGCAGCCACCACCTGGGTGCCGTGGGCGGCCAGGTAGTTCCGGTCGGCGGTCGGCACCTGACGGACAGCTTCGAGGCGGGCGATGGCCTCGGCGGTGGTGAGGTGGTCGGCCGACCGGAGCTCGGCGAGGGCGGTGGCGATGGCCCGGGGGTCCCCGGCGTCGGTGTGGAGCCTCGCCACCGTGGCCCGGTCCAGGGTCTGGAGGGTGGCGACCTGGGGTCCGAACTCGGCCCGGATGGACTGGAGGGTCGGGCCGTAGGTGATCACCGGGGAGGCCGAGGTGATCACGTAGGGGATGGCCAGGAAGGCCACCGCCACCACCGCCCGCAGGATCCACCCCCAGATGGCGAGTCCGGTGGCCACCAGCGCCGGGTTCCGCCGCTCGACCGTCTCGGTGAACGACGCCATCCAGGGGGCGTAGGCCAGGCCTCGGCTCGCCGAGAGGACCGAGACGATCACGATGAAGGTGGTGTACGAGGTGGCGGCATGGGTGGCCCGGGTGGCGAACACCGCGGTCATCGCCACGGCCGCCACGCCACCCACCAGGATGAACGGCTTGCGCACCCCCAGGCGGTCGGAGACCACACCGATCACCACCACGGTCACCGCGTCGGCCGCCCAGAACCAGTTGCCCAGCCCGTTGGCCTGTGCCTGGGAGAACCCGAAGACCGAGGTGAAGTAGATGACGAAGAAGCCCACCGCCGAGTAGTAGATGAGAAGGAAGAGGCTGACCCCCAGGGCGGGCAGCACAATGTCGGGGGTCAGCATCTGGCGCCACGGGCGCCGGAGGGCGGCGGCCACGTCGATGCCCCGGGCCCGGGCCTCGATCAGGACCCGCTCGCGCAGCGACACCATCAGCTGGTCCCGCAGCTCGGGGGAGAGCTCCCGCAGGGTGAAGAAGGCGAGGACGAACACCACCAGGCCGGTGGCGCCGGCGATGTGGAACTGGTCCTGCCAGGCGTGCAGGTGGTCCAGAGTGTTGGAGGCCACCTCGGAGACGACCAGGCTACCGAGCACCGGCCCCAGGGTCCACACCCCCATGGCCGTCCCCCGCCGGACCTGGGGGGAGAAGTCGCGGACCAGGGCCGGCGTGGCGACGAGCACCATCCCCTCCACGAAGCCCACCACCGCCACCCAGGCGGCGTAGACGGTGGCGTCGGGCGCCGACGGGATGCCGAAGGCGGTGACCAGGCTGGCCACCAACAGCCCCCAGACCACCAGGTTGGCGCGGCCCCACTTGTCGGCCAGGCCGGCCAGCAGCGATGCCACCGCCCCGGCCACGCTGGCGAGCACCACCACGGTCAGGTAGTAGCGGAAGGAGATCTGGAAGTGGGCGAGCACCGATGGCGACACCGCCCCGCCGATGTACTGCTGGTAGTAGAGGACGACGGTGGTCAGGACCACCACGGCGAGGTAGGCGACGCGGGGCCCGCGCTCGGGATAGCGGTCGAGCTGGCGGTGCCAGAGGCGGACGCCGCCTCCGGCGCCCTTCACGAGGTCATACCGTGCAGGCCGACCAGGCCACGGGCCAGCTCGATCTCCCCCATGTGCCGCAGGCCGTGCTGGTAGATCCAGCACTCGGCGGCGTCGAGCAGGGTGATCCCCTCCGGTCCGGCCACCCGGGCGCTGTAGGTCGAGGCGATCTGCTCGGGGAACGGACGGGTGATGACCACCCGGTTGAGCTCCTCGGGGTCGAGCCCTTCGAGCCACGCCTCGGTCCGGTCGAAGACGGCGTGCAGGTACTCGCCGAACGCCTCGTAGTCGCCGATCCGCTGGTGGATCATCTCCTCGACGCTCCGGTGCTTGCCGTGGTCGGGGATGGCCGGCTGCACCCGGGCCTCCCAGGTGTCGTCCCAGAGGGGCGGCGTCCCGGTCATCAGGAGGAACGAGGCGTCGATCATGTTGGCGATATGGAAGAGGCTGAAGGCGATGGGGACGACGCCCTCGCGCTCGAAGTGGTTGACGTCGTCGATGTCCATCGTCGCCAGGGCGTCGGTGTAGAGGGAGTGGAGCGCCCGCATGCGCCGCTGAAGGGAGTCGAGCACCAGGGCGGTTCCGGTGTCGCCGACTGCTGAGGTCCCCACGCCGGCCATGCAATCACTTGTCACTGTCTATGTCAACTGTTAGCGTCCGGCCATGGTGTCGCTCCCCGGTCCCGTCGGCTCGGCCCCCGCCGTCCGGTGACGGCCGCCCGCGGCTCGGTCCGCCACCAGATCACCGTCCGGCGGCCGCCCGACGAGGTGTGGGCCCTGGTCGGTGATCCGACCCGGCTGGCCGAGTGGTTCCCCGGCATCGTCTCGGTGGCGGTCGACGGCGACGAGCGGGTCATCACCACCGGGACCGGGATCCCGATGCCCGAGCGCATCCTCACCGTCGACCCGCTGCTCCGCCGGTTCCAGTACCGGATCACCGCCCCGGTGTTCCGCGAGCACCTCGGGACCATCGACGTCCTGGCGCTCGACGACGGCACCAGCCTGGTGGTCTACAGCACCGATGCCGACCCCTCGGTCATGGCCCTGCTGATCGGGGGCGGCACCGCCGGCGCCCTCCGCCGGCTCCGCGAGCTCATGGAAGGCGGTGCCTGATGGCCCGACGCAAGATCCTCCTGGTCACCACCGACCAGCAGCGCTTCGACACCCTCGGGTGCAACGGTGGCACCCTGGCCCGGACGCCGGTCGTCGATGGCCTGGCCGGGGCCGGCATCCGCTACGAGCGGGCCCATCCGCAGTCGGTGGTGTGCATGCCGTCGCGCTCGACCATCCTGACCGGCCAGCACCCGACCACCCACGGTGTCTGGATGAACGGGGTGCCGCTGCCCGAGGACGCCCCGTCGGTGGCTGCCCTCCTCCACGATGCCGGCTACCGGACGGCCCTGGTGGGCAAGGCCCACTTCGAGCCGTTCCTCGACCCGTTCGGCCGGTTTCCGGAGAACACCATGGGCAGCGCCACCACGCCGGCCGGCGGCGTCCACCGCGGCTTCGAGCACCTGGAGTTCGCCACCCACAGCGGCATCGGCCCGCTGCACTACGCACGATGGCTGGCCGCCGAGCACCCCGAGGCGATCGGGGGCTTCTACCCGGTGCTCGACCCCTCGCTCCAGGTGAACGCGGCCGGCGGCGGCGACACCGGCGCCCCCCAGGTCACGGTGAACCCGATCGAGCGCGGGATCTACCACACCGACTGGGTCGCCGACCGCACCATCGACTGGCTCGACGGCCTGTCGGCCGACGACGACTGGTTCTGCTGGATGAGCTTCCCCGACCCCCACCACCCGTGGGACCCGCCGGAGTCGGAGGTGGGCCGGATCGACTGGCACGACGTGCCCCTGCCCGACGGGTATCCCGAGTCGGCGGCCGAGCGCGAGCGGATCCTCGACGCCAAGCCCCGGCACTGGCGACGCTGGTACGACGGGACGCTGGTGTCGAACTACGAGGCCCCGGCCGAGTGGGTCCCGGCCACCCTGACCGCCGACCAGGTCCGGGAGGTGACCGCCCGCAACGCGGTGGAGTGCGAGCTCATTGACGAGGCGCTGGGTCGCGTGCTCGGCCGGATCGCCGAGCGTGGCTGGGGCGACGACCTCGACGTGGTCTTCACCACCGACCACGGTGAGCTCGGGGGTGACTTCGGCCTCCTGTTCAAGGGCCCGTACCACGTCGACGGCCTGATGCGGCTGCCGCTGATCTGGCGGCCGGCACCGTCGGCCGCCACCGCCCCGGCGGTGGTGGGGCGCCCGGTGGGCCTGGTCGACCTGGCCCCGACGTTCTGCGCCATCGCCGGCCTCGACCCGGCCGGGTGGATGCAGGGCCACCCGCTCCCCACCGACGAGGCCGACGCCTCGGACCGGGGCTTCGACCGGGTCCTCACCGAGTGGGACAGTGAGCTCTTCGGGGTCGAGGTCCACGTCCGGACCGTCACCCGCGACGGGTGGGTGTGCACCGCCTACCTGCCCGGCACCTGCCACGACGGCACCGAGGGGGAGCTCTACGACCTGGTGGACGACCCACTCCAGCAGCACAACCGGTGGGACGACCCGGCGGTCCGGTCCCACCGCGACGACCTGCTGGCCGACCTGTGGGACAGCCAGCCGCCGGCCCGGGCGGAGCGCATCGAGGTCGAGGCACCGGTGTGACCGGCCCCCCGGGCTACTGGCCGGGGCCGTGGTCGTGCGAGGACGGCGGGCCGGGTCGCACCCAGGTGCCGGCCGTGGCCGCCCCACGCGGCCTCGGCACCACCGGCGGGGAGGGGCGTGCCGGTGGCCTGCAGGTGACGTCGCGCCCGGCGCCGGCCGCCACCATGGTGGTCACCCGCGATCCCGGTGAGGTCTACCTACTGCGCCACACCGCCGGCGACGATGCCATCTCCTTGGTGGAACGGATCGACCCGGTGACCCTGGCCCCGCTGGCCACCTCGGCCGAGCTGGCCGGCGGTCCCACCTGGCCCGGAAGCCTCGCCGCCCATGCCAACGGATCGCTGTACGTGGTGTTCGGCAACCACGCCCACCGCCTGGCGCCCGACCTCACGGTGCTGGCCAGCCGGCAGCTGCCGCGCCACCGGCCCTACAACGGCTTCGTGGTGCTGGCCGACGGCACGGTGGTCACCAAGGACTTCGCCGGCTCTCGGCCGGGGTCGCCGGTGGCGGCCGGCGACCGCCAGGCCTGCCAGCTGGTGGCCCTCGAGCCCGAGGGGCTCGAGGTGGTCGGGACCTGCGACCTCCCCGAACCGTCGATCGCCCGGCTGTCGGCCGACGGCGACACCGTCTACGTGGTGGGTGACACCAGCCTCCTCCGGGTCCGGTGGGACGGCGGCTCGTTGGCGCTCGACGAGGACGTCACCGCCCGGTACCGGGTCCGGGACGGCCAGACCTACGGCTGGGACTGCGTGCTGGCCGCCGGCGCGGCGTGGTTCCTCGACGACGGCGACGGCTCCGAGGGCTACACCGGCACGCTGCGGGGTCACGGCCTGTCCACTGCGCCGCTGCAGCTGGTGCGGGTCGACCTGGCCAGCGGGAGGGTGACCGCCGCCGAGATCTGCGGGCTCCCCGGGGGGCTGGTGGCCAACCCGCCGGTGGTCGACGAGGCGCGGTCGATCGCGGTGGGCTACGACAGCGGCAACGGGATGGTCCGGGCCTTCACCGTCGGGCCGGACGGCGGTCTGGAGCCCCGGTGGGAGCGTCGGCAGGACCACGGCGCCCATCTCGTCCTCTTCCCCGCCACCGGCGAGCTGCTGACCGGTGACTTCGACAGCGCCCGGGGGGCCGAGCAGGCGGTGGTGCTCGACATCGACACCGGTGCCGAGCTGGCCCGGGTCGACACCGACAGCCCGCTCCAGTGCGTCCTCTTTCCCGCCGCGGGGTTCGACGACGACGCCTACGTCTGCACCTTCTCCACCGTCACCCGCCTCCACCGCTGAGCCGCGGAGCACCCGGCGCGGGCCGGTGCCGCCGGACCGGTCACCCGTGCCGCCTCGGTCCGGGTGCTCCCGGGCCCTCAGAAGGAGGCGGCGCCCCAGCCGGGAGCGTCGTCCGGCCGGGCCGGCGCCACCGGCGGCACGGCATCCGGTACGACGCCGGGAACCGTCCCGGGGGTGACCCCGGGCGCCAGTGATGGGGCCCAGTGGTCGCCGTACCAGTAGCGCTGCTGGCCCGGGCGGTCGGGATCCGGGTACCAGGCCGCGGGCGGGCCCCCCGGAGCCGAGCCGGGCGTGGCGACCCCGGCCGCCTGGCCGGGGAGGCCCTGGCCGCCGTATGGCAGGCCGGCTTCGCGGCGCGACGATTCCAGCAGCGCCTCGCTCTGCATGGTGTCGTCGGAGGAGAAGGAGGCCTGGCGCCGGCGCCGGTACCGGTACCCCTGATGGCTGAAGAGGCCGACCACGAGGACGATCGGCAGCGCGATCCACGTGCCGTAGTACTGGAATGCCGAGCACGGGTGGTTGCCGCCGTAGCGGGACGAGCACGTGTAGACCGCCACCAACCCGTGTCCCACCTGACGACCTCCTGCTCCGCTTCCTGCAGCCGCGGACCAGATCGTAGCGTCGCCCCGCCGCCGCCGCCGGCACGGTGTCCGGCGGTGACCGGGTCGCCGGCCGGGCGGTAGGGTCGCCGCACCAGCCACCCGCAGAGGGGGACCATGATCGCCACCGCCACCCCGGAGCAGGCCGCCGCCATCGCGCGGGCGGCCTACACCGTCGCCACCACCGACGGGACCACCCCGCTGTCGCCCGCATCCCGACGAGGCATCTCGAGCGCCCTCGGATCGGTGTTCGACCACCCGCTCACCGGCGAGCCCGACGCCCTCACCACCATCACCTCCGGCGAGCTGGTCCGGGCGCTCGAGGACGGGCGGCTCCGGCTCGACCTGGTCCGGGTGCTGGCCGTCCTGTCCCTCCTCGACGGCGTGGTCGAGAAGCGGAAGCTCGAACTGGTGGTCGACGTGGCGACGGCCCTCCACGTGCACGCCGAGTTCGTCGACGCCCTCCAGCAGCTCTGCCTCGACCACCTGCGGTGGGTCGGCTACGACATGATCCGTGCCAACGTGGCCACCATCCCCGGCGTCCCCTGGGTGCCCGACGACCCCTACGGGGCGTTCCTGCCCTACCACGACGATGCCGTCGACCCCACCCTCACCGCCCGCTACGAGCGGCTGGGCGATCTCGACGACGGCACCTTCGGCCGGGCCTTCCACCACCACTACCGGACCAACGGCTACGCCTTCCCCGGCGGCGTCGACGGGCTCGTGGAGGCGTGGGCCACCCCGCACGACAGCCTCCACATCCTGTCGGGCTACTCGACGTCCGCCCAGGGCGAGCTCCTGGTGGCGGCCTTCACCGGGGCCATGTTCGAGGCCCCGATCGACTTCATGGAGAGCCACATCGTCCCGACCATCCTCATCTACCATCTGGGCGTCGACCTGAACAAGGGACTCAACGCCGGGGACCGCGACCGGATGGCCGCCGACCCCACCTGGCAGGACAATTACGACGGCAACGTCCACCTCGGGCTGGACGCGTCCAAGCTCTGGGTGGCCTGGGACCGGGGCCGGGCGATGACCGAGGACCTCTACTCGGGCCACTGGGACTTCTGGGCCCACGTGACCACACCCCTGGACGAGCTTCGCGAGCGCTGGGGGATCCCGGCCCTCGACGACACCATGGCGGCCGTCCCCGACGACGGGGTGCGGCGCCAGGACTTCGAGCGCCCGGGGATGCCCCTGCCCCCCGAGGTGTCGTCGGTGCCCATCGCCGACCGGCCACCCGCGCCAGACGCCTGAGGCGGACCGCCGACCGTGGTCAGTCCGGTGCCACCAGGGCCTCGGCCAGGGGAACGATGCCGGACAGGCGGTCGGCCAGCGGCACGTCGAGCCCGTACCGGGCCGCCAGCACCCCGGGGGCGGTGTAGCTGACCCTCGTCTCAGCGCTGTCCTGCCAGACCAGGAGCTTGAGCGGCAGGTCGAGGGCGGCCAGCGGGGCCGCCTCCATCACCGGTGTACCGGCCACCGGGCTCCCGAACACCACCAGCTTGGTGTCCCGGAGGTCGAGGCCGGCCTCCCGGGCGGCACCACGGTGATCGATGACGTCGAACACCGTCAGCCCCTTCGACTCGAGGAGCAAGAGGAGGCGGGCCACCGTCTCCGCCACCGGACGTGGACTGGTGAGCGTCGTGACCCCGGGGTCACCGGGCCCGGTGGCGGCGGGGGTCACGACGCCGCCCCCACGAAGTCCGTCTCCGATGGATCCGATCGGCTGGTGGCGTCCATGGCGACCCGTCCTTCCGTCCCCGTCCTGCGACGGTATCCGTCGACGGTCTCGAGCCTAGCGAGCGACGGATGGTGTGGTCGCCAGGTATCCCCCGCCGCCGGCCGGCCCGGCGCGCCACGGCAGCCGCGTACGCTCGGTCCATGCACGACGCCGTCACCGTCCATATGGCCGCCTCCCCCGAACGGGTCTGGGGGCTGGTGAGCGACATCACCAACACCGGCAAGTTCAGCCCGGAGACCTTCGAGGCCGAATGGCTCGATGGCGCCTCGGGTCCGGTGGTGGGGGCTCGCTTCCGCGGGCACGTGAAGCGGAACGGCCGGGGTCCGACCTACTGGACCAACTGCCGGGTCACCGACGCCGAACCGGGTCGGGTGTTCGCCTTTGAGGTGGAGGGGCCGGGGAACCGACCTCTCAACACCTGGCGGTACGAGTTCGCTCCGGTCGGCGACGGCGTGGACGTGACCGAGTCGTTCGCCCTGCCCGACACGGTGGTGACCCGGCTCTACTGGGCGCTGGCCGGTCGGGCCCGCGGGCGCACCAACGTCAACGGGATGCGCACGACGCTGGAGCGGATCAGGGACGTGGTGGAGTCGGACGGCGGGGACGGTCCGTCGGCGCCGTGATCCGGCCGGGGTGACGCCCGGCACCTCCCACCCCACCCATCGAGCTTGGGCGCGGAGGCGCTTCGGGGATACCCTGCTTCCATTCATTGGGGGACCGCTGGAGGTCCCGATCAGCGCGAGGGAGGCGTCACGATGAGTGACACGGCGCTGGGCCCGGGGTGGTGGAGATCCGCCGACGGTCTGTGGCATCCGCCGGAGCTGCGACGACCCGGGGTCCAGTTGTACGACGACGGGGCGGACGAGGCGGCGGGGGCCGCTGACGAGGTGCCCCCCGGTGCCGCCTCACCGCCCGATGCACCGGACCCGGTGCCGCCGACGGTGGACGACCAGGCCGTCGAGCCGGTCCTGATCGAGGGGCGGGTGACCGAGGTTCCGCTCCCGCCCCCCCCGCCCTCGTTCGCCTCCACCCCGATCGGCTTCCCCTCGGCGTCTGCCCCGCCCCCGCCCCCGCCGACTCCTGCACCCGCCACGACGCCTCCTGCGCCGGCACCGCCCCCGCCGACTCCTGCACCCGCCACGCCGCCTCCTGCGCCGGCACCGCCGCCAGCACCCGCACCCGCACCGGGTCCAGCCGGAGCCGAGGTCGCGTCCCAGCCCCTCCCGAAGTCCGATGCCGGGGCGACTTCGAACGGCCACGCCACGGCCGAGTCGCCCGGTGGCGTCCTCGACCGTGCCTTCGGGGAGTTCGAAGCCGCGGACGGGGGGACCGTCGCCGAGGTCGCGCCCGCCGTCGAGGTGGCCGAGGTCGCGCCCGCCGTCGAGGTGGAGCACGCGGCTCCGGAGTCGGTGGTCGCCGACGTCCCGATCGCCCCCGGGGTCCCCGACGAGGCCGAGGCGTCGGTCGTGGACTTCGAGGAGTTCGACGACGAGGGATGGGTGTCGGTGCACTCACTCGTCTACCGCCCCCCGGCGGAGGCGGAGCCCCCGCTCCGTTCCCTGGCCGGAGAGTCAGCGACGCCCCGTGCCGAGGCCGCGGAGGACAGCGCCGACGACCCGGACGACGACCCGTCCGGCCACCCCTGATCCCCCGACCGCCGCCCCCCGTCGGCCGTCCGCCGCAGGGCTCCCGGGCGGTGGGCGCCGAGCCCCGCTGAGCGGGACGGTGCCCCTGCCGGGGACCGGTAGGGTGAGCCGCCGTGACCGGCACCGCCACAGGGAAGCGTCGCCGGCTGCGACCCGAGCAGTTCCTCGAGGGACTGAACCCCCGCCAGCGTCAGGCGGTCGAGCACGGCCCGGGTCCGCTCTTGGTGCTGGCCGGGGCCGGCTCCGGCAAGACCAAGGTCCTCACCAGCCGGATCGGCTACCTCATCGCCAGCGGGGTGGTCGAGCCCCACCAAGTCCTGGCCATCACCTTCACCAACAAGGCCGCCCGTGAGATGAAGGAGCGGCTGGCGGCGTCGCTGGGGCCGATGGCCGGGGACATGTGGGTCTCCACCTTCCACAGCGCCTGCGTGAAGCTGCTGCGCCCCTATGCCGACCGGGTGGGGCTGACCCGCCGCTTCACCATCCTCTCCGAGGACGACGCCAAGCGGCTCCTCCGGGACATCGCCGACGACCTGAATATCGACGTGAAGCTGATGCCGCCCGGTGGGGCCAAGGCCGCCATCAGCGCCGCCAAGAACCGGTTGATCGACCCTCGCCAGGCCTCCATCGAGGCATCCGACGCCCGCGGCAGCGCCCACGCCCGGGCCTACCTGGAGTACCAGCGCCGAATGGCCGCCTCGGACTTCGTGGACTTCGACGACCTGCTGGTCCACACCGTCACCCTCCTCACCCGGCACCCCGACGTGCTCGAGCACTACCGGGCCCGCTTCGGCCAGGTGCTGGTGGACGAGTACCAAGACACCAACCGGGCCCAGAGCGTCATCGTCGAGCAGCTGGCCGCCGGGCACCGCAACCTTTGCTGCGTGGGCGACGCCGACCAGTCCATCTACGGGTTCCGGGCCGCCGACGTGGGGAACATCCTCCACTTCAACCGGACCTTCCCCGATGCCACCACCGTGGTGCTGGAGCAGAACTTCCGCTCCACCGGCACCATCCTCGAGGCGGCCAACGCGGTGATCGCCCGCAACGAGGCCCGCGCCGAGAAGCAGCTCTGGACCACCGCCGGGGAGGGGAGCCTCATCACCCTCCGGGCGGCGGACGACGAGGCCGACGAGGCGTCATGGCTCGCCGATGAGGTGGCCGACCTGGTTGGCGGCGGCGCCCGCCCGGGGGACATCGCCGTGCTGTGCCGGGCGAAGACCCTGGTCCGCCCCATCGAGGCGGAGATCGTCCGCCGCGGGATCCCGGTGCGGACGGTCGGGGGCACGCCGTTCTTCGAGCGCCGGGAGATCCGCGACCTCACCGCCTACCTCCGCCTGGCCGTGAACCCCCACGACGAGCTGTCCTTCCGCCGATGCGTCAACGTCCCCCGCCGGTCGGTGGGTGACGCCAGCGTCAAGAAGGTCCGGGCCTTCGCCCAGGCCTACGCGCTGCCCCTGGGGGACGCCCTCGATCGGCGGGCGGAGATCGAGGACCTCCCCAAGCTGGCCCTGGCCGGCCTCGACGGCTTCGCGGCCCTCCTCGACGACGTCCGGCTGGCCGGCGATGCCACTGGCGCCCTCGGCGCCCTCGATGCGGTGCTGGCCGATGGTGCGTACGTCCGCCAGCTCGAGGACGCCGCGGTGGACGAGGAGGAGCGCCTCTACCGGCGCGAGAGCGTCGACCAGCTGCGTACCATCGCCGCCGACCACGCCACCATCGACTCCCTGCTGGACATGGCCGGCCTGGTGACCGACACCGACGACACCGACGACGACCGGGCCCGGGTGGTGCTGATGACCATCCACGCCGCCAAGGGCCTGGAATTCCCCGCCGTCTTCGTGGTCGGGCTGGAGGAGGGCGTGTTCCCCGACCGCCGCTGCCTGGAAGGGGACCAGCTCGAGGAGGAGCGCCGGCTGGCCTACGTGGCCATCACCCGGGCGGAGCGGCGGCTCTATCTCTCCCACGCCCGGTCCCGGCGGTCCCAGGACCGGGTGGCCGAGCACGAGCGGAGCCGGTTCCTCGACGAGATCCCCGACGAGCTCCTGCACGCCCTCGACGTGCCCTGGGAGCCGACCCCCGAGGCGACCGACCGCTTCGCCGCGCTCCGCTCGAACCTGGGGATCTGACCGTCGCCCCGGCGGGACGCCCCGGTGGGCGGGGAGCGGTGGCACCATCTCCGCCCGTGCCATCGCTAACGTCGGTGCCACCCATGGGAGCGACACGACGACACGGGGCGTCCGTCCGGCGACCCTTCCGGTCGGCCCCTGCCGCCCGGGCGGTGGTGGTGGCGGCGGTGGTCCTCGGACTCGGTGGGTGCTCGCTGGTCCGCCAACCCGAGCCCCCGGCGGTGGCCGGCGGCTCGCTGGCCCTCCCGGGGACCTTCGGGTACGCGGTGTGCCCCGACGCCGTCACCCCGATCGAGCTGGCCACCGGCACCCCCGAGGCGGACATCCCGCTCGGCCTCACCGGCACGCCGACACCGGGCGACTTCGCCATCGCCGCCTCGACCGACGGCCGCTGGGCCTACGTGGTCACCACCGACGGCGTCTCGGCGGCCCCCGCCCCCGGCAGCTCGGCCCCGGTCACCACCGGGGGGGCCACCACCGTGCCCACGGTCGCCGGGCAGAACGTGGTGGTGCCGGTCGACCTGGTCACCCAGCGGGCCGAGGCCCCCATCGACATTCCGGGGAGCGGTCCTACCCACGGCATCGTGGTGCTGCCCGGCGGCACCACCGTGCTGGCCGCCAGCGGCCACACGGTGGTCCCCGTCGACGTCGTCCACCGGCGGGCGGGGACGCCCATCGACCTCGGTGCCACCCACGACGTCTACGGCCTGGCGCTGAACCCGGCCGGCACCACGGCCTACGCTCTGGTGGCCGGCGGCGTCTTCCCCGTGGACCCGGCCCGGTCGACGGCGGGGGCGCCCGCCGCCACCGGGCTGGCCGTCTCCTCGGTGTACTCGCCCCACGGGATCGCGGTGACCGCCGACGGTTCGACCGTCTACGTCATCGGCCAGGGGGGCACCGACTACGGCGGTCGGGTGCTCCCGGTCAACGCCGCCAACGGGGCGCTGGGGCCCGGGGCCTCCTTCGACAAGTACGGCATCGCCGCCCCGGCCGCCGTGGCCCTCGCCCCCGACGGCCACTCGCTCGACGTCGTCGACTCGGCCAACAACTGGGTCAACCCGCTGCCGACCGCATCGTTCGCCGCGCCGCCCGATCCGGTGCGGCTCCCGGCCGGGTCCACCGGCGGCGGGCACCCCACCGACATCGTGCTCGCCCCCGACGGTGCCACCGCCTACATCGTGCAGGGGTTCGACTCGGTGCTGCCCTACACCCCCGCCACCCAGGCCTTCGGCCGGCCGATCCCGGTGTGCACCGGGGCGTCGTCGATGGCGGTCGCCCCGTCACCGGGCGGATCCGCCCCGTCCTGATCAGGCCGTGGCGGTGGGGTGCCCGTCGGCCGGGTCCCGGGCGGCCGCGGCGGTGGCGGCGTTGACGTAGGTGGACGGCTCGAGACCGGCGGCCTCGAGCAGCTCGTCGAGAGCGAGGGGGATGTCGGCGGCCAGACCCCACAGCCGGGGGATGGTCTCCGGGCACGCCATGATCCCCCAGTACATGACGCCGCGGTAGCTCATGATGGTGATGTTGACCCCCATGCCGTCCATGACCGGACCCAGGGGAAAGCCGGTCTGGAGCTCGGCGCCGGCCAGATAGAGGGGGAAGTCGGGGCCCGGCACGTTGGAGATGACCAGGTTGGCGATCGGCCGGTGCCGGTCGGCGAGCCGCATGCGGCTGTAGAGGCGGGCGGCGTTGGCGAAGAGGTTGGGGGTGGCGTGCTCCGCCCAGTTGAGGAGGGTGTCCGCCCCGAGGGCGTTGTGCTCCTCCTTGGCCCCCCGGGTCCCCTCCTGGATCGCCTCCAGCCGTTCGAGCGGGTCGTCGAGCTGGGTGGGCAGCTGCACGAACATCGAGCTGACCTTGTTGGAGCCGGGGGCGTCGGGGTTGCTGGGCCGGACCGACACCGGCACCACCGCCACCAGCGGCTTGTCCGGCAGCTCGTCGCCTTCCTCGAGGAAGCGCCGGAGGGCGCCGGTGCACACCGCCAGGACGACGTCGTTGACCGTGGTGCCCCGCGCCGCCTTCAGCCGCTTGACGTCGTCGAGTCCGATGGCGGCGTAGGCCACCGACCGGCGCCGGGTCAGTGAGCCGTTGAAGGAGGTGCGGGGGGCCGACAGGGGGAGGGCCGCCTTTCCCAGCCCGGGGCGCCGCTCGGAACCGATCCGGACCCGGCGGACGTTGAGCACCCGCTGGCCGGTGCGCACCAGGTCCCAGGTCATCTCGAAGGGCCGGAGCGTCCGGGCCACCACCGCCTGGGCCACCAGCTCGAGCTGTCCCGGGATGCGGGTGTCGGGGAGCCGCTCGTCCGCCAGCTCCCTCGGCGGGGGGTTGGGCTGCAGGTCGAAGAGGACCGACAGGAGCTCGGCGCCCGAGACGCCGTCCACCGTCGAGTGGTGCATCTTGGCGATGAAGCCGACATGGCCCTCGGCCAGTCCCTCGACCACCCACATCTCCCACAGTGGCTTGGACCGGTCCAGCGGGCGTCCGGCGATGTCCCCGGCGATGTCGGCCAGCTCGCGGAGCCCGCCCGGACGGGGGACGGCGGCCAGTCGCACGTGGTAGTCGATGTCGAAGTCGGGGTCGTCCACCCAGACCGGGTGGCTGAGCCCGAGGGGCACCTCGACCAGGCGCCGCTGGAAGACCGGGGCGTGGGGGATCCGGTCGGCGATCAGCGCCTTGATCCGGGCGAACGAGTAGCCGCCGGGCACCGTGGCGGGGTCGAACGTCATCGACATGGCCACGTGCATGTGGAGCGACGGGGTCTCGAGGTAGAGGAAGCTGGCGTCGAGACCGCTCAACCGCTCCATGTCCCCTCCTCACCCGGCGCCCAGGGCGCCTGCGTCCCTCGTGGCCGCACTCGGCCCCGTCTTTCCCGCGAGGCCCGGACGGTGTTTCATGGTGGCATGCCCTGGGTGTTCCTCGCCGTCAGCATGGTCGGTGGACTGCTGACGGTCAACGCCTTCTTTCCGGTCCGGAAGGAGCCCCTGACCGTCGTCAGCTTCGCTCTCGGCTGGATCCCCGGCGAGCTCCCGATCCAGGTCATCGTGGTGGAGGTGGCGGTGACCGCCGTCCTCGCCGCCTTCGGGGCGCTCGACCGGTGGCCCGGTTGGGTGGGTCTGGCCGTGTCGCTGGCGTCGTGGGTGGGCATGGTCCGCCTGGCCGTCGTCGCCCACCGCGCCGGCGGTCTGGTCGACGCCGCCCTCGACGGGGCGTCGGGCGGTCCCGTCCGGATCGAGGGCTTCGATCCCAGCCCGGCCTGGAACTACTGGTGGCGACTGGCCCTCGCCGTGCCGTTCCGGTGGCGGTCGATCCGGCGGATCCGGAACATCGACTACTGGGGCGACGGGATCCGTCGGCACCGGCTCGACGTCCTCGAGCGACGGGGGCGGCGCCCCGACGGCGGACCGGTGCTGGTCTATATCCACGGTGGGGCGTGGATCATGGGCGACAAGCGCCAGCAGGGCATCCCCATGATGCACGAGCTGATCGAGCGGGGATGGGTGTGCGTGGCCATCAACTACCGCCTGAGCCCGCGCGCCACCTGGCCCGACCACGTCGTCGACTGCAAGCGCGCCATCGCCTGGGTCCGCGAGCACATCGCCGAATACGGCGGTGACCCCGGTTTCATCGCCGTCTCGGGGGGCTCGGCCGGCGGTCACCTGTCGTCGCTGGTGGCCCTGACGCCCAACCGGCCCGAGTGGCAGCCCGGGTTCGAGGGGGCCGATACCTCGGTCGACGCCTGCGTCCCGTTCTACGGGGTCTACGAGATGACCGGCGACCCCGACGGATCGGGGAAGTTCGGGCCGGGCCTGGTCGAGCTCCTCGAACAGCGGGTCATGAAGACCGACCTGGCGGGGCATCCCGAGGTGTTCGCGGCGGCCTCGCCCCTCGACCGGGTGACGGCGGCGGCCGCGCCGATGCTGGTCTTCCACGGCACCAACGACACCCTGGTCCCCGTCGAGGTCGGCCGGGCCTTCGCCGCCCGGTTGCGGGCGGTCTCGTCGTCGCCGGTGGCCTACGTCGAGCTGCCCCGCACCCAGCATGCCTTCGACGTGCTGGCGTCGATCCGCTGCCGCCACACCACCATGGGCGCCGTCCAGTTCCTCGAGACGATCCGGCTGCGGGCCGCCGGGCGGTCCGGGGAGGCGGTGCGACCCCTCGGGGGCCCGGCGCCCGACTGAACCCGGGCGATGGGGCCGCCCAGCGGCGGCCCCGCCGGCCGGGCCGGAGCGGCTCCCCGTCCGGCGGTCCCCCGTCAGGTGATAGACACACATCCGCGTTTCTGACGTAGAGTCACATCGATCGCCGGTCGGCCACGCAGTCCCGCGCGTGCCCCCCGACCCAGGCACCGAGTTCAAGGGGGAGCATTGAGGACTGCGTCGTGGAAGGTGCGCTTGGCCGCGGCCGGGCTGGTCGTGCTGGTCGGGGTGGCGGGTACGGCCTGCAGCTCGACCAATTCGAGCTCGACGGCCACCACCAAGGGCTCGTCGGGGTCCTCTGCCATCCCCGCCAGCGCCTTCAGCGACCACACCGGGATCACCCCCACCTCGGTGCGGGTGGGCAACATCTCCACCCTCGATCTCGGCGGGCTGTTCAAGGGCGCCCTGGTCGGGACCGAAGCGTACGCCGCCTACGTGAACTCCACCGGTGGGGTCAACGGGCGGAAGATCGTGGTGGACAGCGGGGCCGACCAGTACGGCAACGGGGCCTTGAACAAGTCCCTGACCCAGCAGGCCCTGACCTCCGACTTCTCCCTGGTGGGCGGCTTCAGCCTCAACGACAACTTCGGCGGTCTCGTCCTGGCGCAGAACCCGGGCTTCCCCAACGTCTCGGTGGTCCTCGACACCAAGACCAACCAGCTCCCCAACGTCTTCAGCCCGGTGCCGCTGAACGCCGGATGGGACACCGGGCCGCTGCAGTACTTCAAGACCAAGTACCCCAAGGACATCGGCGGCGTCGGCACCCTGGTGGCCAGCTCGCCCTCCGCCCAAGTCGACTGGAACGGTGAGAAGGCCGCCCTCGTGCACCTCGGCTACAAGGTGGTCTACGAGCCGCAGTACCCGGTGACCACCACCGACTTCACGCCGCAGGTGATCGCCATGCGGAACGCCGGGGTGAAGATGCTCTTCGTCGACCAGATGCCCGAGCAGTACGCCTCGGCGCTGGTGAAGGCGCTCAACCTGCAGAACTTCCACCCGGTGGTGATCTTCGGTGCCGCCACCTACAGCCCCAACATGGTGCCCGCTTCGGGTGGCGCGGCCGCGGTGGAGGGCGACAACTTCGAGCAGAACGCCTCGCTCTACCAGGGCGAGGATGCCAGTGCCCTCCCGGCGGTCGGCACCTTCCTCCACTGGGTCAACGTGGTGTCGCCCGGGTTCAAGCCCGATCTGTTCACCATGTACGGCTGGGTGTCCGCCCAACTGTTCGCCCAGGGCCTGAAGGCGGCGGGCAGCAACCCCAGCCGGGGCTCGCTGCTGACGGCGCTGTCCAAAGTCACCTCCTACAACGCCGACCACCTGATCGCCACCACCAACCCGGCGGCCAAGACCAACGGCAACTGCTACATCGTCGCCGTCTACCACAACGGCGTGCTCCAGCGGACGGACGACCCGCCGACGAACGGTCCGGCGGCTGGGTACCGTTGCGACGGGGTGTACTACACCGCGCCGGGGTCGTGACCCGGCCAGCAACCGCCGGCGGCGTCTGACATGAGGAGTCCAATCTGGTGAGGGGAGCCCAGCGGTGACCGACTTTCTCCAGTACACCGTGTTCGGGGTGATCCTCGGCGCCGGCTTCGCCATCGCCGCCACCGGCCTGGTGGTGACCTACACGACGTCGGGGGTCTTCAACTTCGCCCAGGGTGCCGTCGGGATGATCGCCGCCTTCGCCTACTGGGAGATGGTGGCCAACCACCACGTCCCGGCCTGGGAGGCCCTGGTGGTCATTCTGGTGGTGGGCGCCCCGCTCGCCGGGGCGGTGGTCGAGCGGGTGCTGATGCGCCGGCTCCACGGGGCCTCGGCCGAGCGCCCCATCATGGTGACGCTCGGCCTCCTGGTGATCCTGACCGGCGTGGCCACCATCGTGTGGCCCCCGAGCGGCCAGTACCAGCTGCAGCCGATCGTGTCGGGCACCTTCCGCCTGGTCGGGATCAACCTCCAGTACCAGCAGGTCCTGACCATCGGCATCGCCGTCGTCCTGGTCGTCGGCCTCCGCTTCCTCTTCTACTCCACCCGGACCGGCATCGGCCTCCGGGCGGTGGTGGACGACCCCGACCTGCTGGCCATGTCCGGGGCGTCGCCCCACCGGATGAGCCAGTACGGCTGGGTGATCGGCTTCACCATGGCCGCCCTGGCCGGGGTGCTGCTGGCCCTCACCCAGGAGCAGACCGGCATCAGCATCGTGGCCATGACCCTCCTGGTGGTGAACGGCTACGCCGCCGCCGTGGTGGGCCGGCTGAAGAACATCCCGGTGACCTTCGTCGCCGCCATCGTCATCGGGCTGCTCGAGGAGTACATCATCTACTACGCCCTGCCCCACGTGTCGCAGGGCCTCAGCTCCGACATCACGCTGGCGCTCCCCATGATCTTCCTCTTCGCCGCCCTGGTGATGCTCCCCTCGGTGCGCCTGCGGGCGGTGGGCCGCCTGACCACCGTGCGGGTGCCGAGGATACCCGGGGGGCGCGAGTCACTGGTGTCGGCCGCCCTCTTCCTGGTGGTGGCGGTGGTCGCCTCGATGGTGGCCGGGTCCACCATGGTGCGGGGCGTGTCGCTGCTCAATCTGGGCGGGGAGATCATGGCCTTCGGGATCGTGGGGCTCTCCCTGGTGCTGCTGACCGGCTACTCCGGCCAGGTGTCGCTCTGCCAGTTCTCCTTCATGGGCATCGGCGCTTTCCTGATGGGCAAGGTGGCCGGGGGCGGCTCGCTGCTGGGGCTGCTGGCCGCCGCCGCGGTGTGCGCGGCGTTGGGAGCCCTGATCGCCCTGCCCACCATCCGGCTGCGCGACCTCTACTTCGCCCTGGCCACCTTCGCCTTCGCCGACGCCGTCGACCAGGGGTTCTTCGGCGACAGCCACGTCTTCGGCAACGGGTTGAACGTCGGGCGCATCGTGCTGCCGGGGCTGTCCTTCGGCGGCGACCAGTCCGAGTTCCTCCTGCTGACCGTGGTCTTCATCCTCTGCGCCCTCCTGGTGCTGGCCATCCGGCGCAGCCTCTTCGGTCGCCGGCTGGTGGCGATGAACGACTCCCCGGCCGCCTACGCCACCGTGGGGCTGAACCTGGCGTTCACCAAGGTGGCCGTCTTCGCCATCGCCGCCGCCATGGCCGCGGTGGCCGGCGGGCTCTACGCCACCGTGAACGGCACCGTCAGCGAGACGGACTTCGCCTTCTTCTCGGGGATCATGTTCGTGCTCTTCGTGACCATCTGGAGCGTGCGCACGGTGACCGGGGCGTTCCTGGCCGCCGCCACCTACGTGCTGCTCACCACCTTCTGGCAGACCGGCATCGGCCTGGTGGCCGGGGCCGGCATCATCCTGATCGGCCGGGCGGCCAGCGGGGTGCTCGGGCTGGAGCGCTTCCAGGGCATCGTCCGCCTGCCGTGGGCCAAGCGGCCACCGGTGGCCGGTGCGGTCGGCCACGGCGAAGGTGCGCCGGCCATGGAGGGCGGGGCGCGTGTCGCCTGACGAGCAGCCGACCGGCATCGCCGGGGCCGAACCGGGCGCCGGCGCCGAGCGCGTGGGGGCCACCGAGGAGTGGCGCATGCGCTGGGAGGGTCCCCACGGGGCGGGGCCGGTGGTGACGACCGGCCCGGGCGCCGACGGAGCGACCACGTCCGGCGGGGGGGCGGACCTCCCGGCCCTCACGGTGTCAGAGGTGGCGGTGCGCTTCGGAGGCGTCTCGGCCCTCGCCGACGTCAGCCTGACCGCCCGGTCCGGATCGGTGACCGGCCTGATCGGTCCCAACGGTGCCGGAAAGACCACGCTCTTCAACGTCATCAGCGGCCTGCAGGAGCCCGACCGCGGCGCCATCCGCTTCTTCGGCACCGACGTCACCCGCATGAAGCCCCACCGGCGGGCCCGGCTGGGCCTCGCCCGGACCTTCCAGCGGCTGGAGCTCTTCGGCACCCTGTCGGCCGGGGAGAACGTCCAGGTCGGCCTCGAGTCGGCGGTCAAGTGGTGGCAGTGGGGCCACGTCCGCAAGTCGTTCCCCTGGCGGCGCGGGCCCGTGTCAGCCGGCGGGGAGTCCCCCGACATCGAGGAACCCGCGGGCCCGGGCTCGCTGGCGGTCACCACCTCGGACCGGATCCTGGCCGGGGTCGGCCTCGACGGGCTCTCCCACGAGCAGGCCAGCGCCCTGCCCACCGGCCTGGCCCGGATGGTCGAGCTGGGACGGGGCCTCGCCCTCGGCCCCAAGCTGCTGCTGCTGGACGAGCCGGGTTCCGGCCTCGACGAGGCGGAGTCGGAGGCGCTCGGCGACCTGCTGGTCCGGCTGGCGGCCAGCGGCATGGCCGTGCTCCTGGTGGAGCACGACATGGAGCTGGTGATGCGGATCTGCGACACCATCCACGTCCTCGACTTCGGACAGATCATCGCCTCGGGCACCCCCGACGAGATCCGGGCCAATGAGGTCGTCCAGGCCGCCTACCTCGGGGTCAGCCACACCGAGGAAGGGGGTGCCGAGCAGGTGCACGCCCGGGTGGCCGAGATCCACGAGCAGCTGGCCGGGGCCGCTGGATCCGCCGCGGAGCCACCGACCGACGATCTGGGAGGCGCACCGTCATGACCGCCACTACCGCTTCCCCCACCCCGTCCCGTTCCGCCGGGACACCGCCCGCCCTCGCCATCGAGGGGATCCGCGCCTCCTACGGACGCATCGAGGTGCTGCACGGGGTGGACCTGCACGTGCCGGCCGGCTCGGTCTTCGCCCTCCTCGGCCCGAACGGGGCCGGGAAGTCGACGCTCCTCCGCGTGGTGTGCGGCCAGCTCCGCCCGACCCACGGCCAGGTGGTGATCGGCGACACCCCGACCGGCCGGACCCCCACCGAGAAGCTGGCCCGGTCCGGCCTCTGTGCCATCCCCGAGGGGCGGGGCATCTTCCCCAACCTGACGGTCAGGGAGAACCTCCGCATCTGGACGTACAAGGGAGGTCTCGACCTCAAGGCGGTCGAGGAGCGGACCTACGAGGCGTTCCCCCGGCTGTCCGAGCGCCGCAAGCAGCTGGCCGGCACCATGTCCGGCGGCGAGCAGCAGATGCTGGCCATCTCGCGGGCGCTGGTCTCGGACCCCAAGGTGCTGCTGCTCGACGAGCTGTCGATGGGACTCGCCCCGCTGATCGTCGCCGAGCTCTACGAGCTGGTGGGGAACCTCGCCCGCCAGGGGATGACCATCCTGCTGGTGGAGCAGTTCGTGACCACCGCCCTGTCGGTGGCGACCCGGGCGGCCATCATGGTCCACGGGCGCATTCAGCAGGAGGGAACACCCCAAGAGATGGGCCAGGCGGCGCTCAACGTCTACCTGTCCAGCTAGGGGCCGGCGCCCTGGGCGCGATCGGTCCCAGGGGCTCCCGGATCGGCGTCCTACTCCTCCACGGCCAGCCGGGCCTCGACGGCCGGCTCGGACCCGACCTCGGTGACCAGCTCGGCCACCCCGCCGGCGTCGCGCAGGTCGTCCGACACCCGGCCCAGAGCCTCGAGCCGCTCGGCGGTGTCGACCACCGTCAGCAGCTCCACCCCGGCGCGCATCGAGCGTTTGGCCGACGTCTTGGCCCGGCGGACCGCCCCCAGCACGTCGGAGACCACCTCGAGGGCCGTCTCGTCCGGGCCGGCGGCTGACAGCTCGTCCGCCGAAGGCCAGGTCGCCCGGTGGACCGAGCCCGGCCGCCACCACGACCAGACCTCCTCGGTGACGAAGGGAATGACCGGGGCGAAGAGGCGGAGCTGCACCGACAGGGCCAGGGCCAGGGCCGCCCGGGCCGAGGCGCTAGCGGGCTCCGACGGGTCGCCGTAGGCGCGGGCCTTCACCAGCTCCAGGTAGTCGTCGCAGAACCACCAGAAGAAGGCCTCGGTGCGCTCGAGTGCCCGGGCGTAGTCGTACCCCTCGAAGGCCTCGGTGGCCTCGGCCACCACCCCGGCCAGCCGGGCGCACATCGCCCGGTCGAGCGGGACGGTGATCGCGTCGGGGCCGGGGACGACCAGGGTGCCGGTGTCGTCGGTCAGTCGTCCGAGGGCGAAGCGCGAGGCGTTGAGGACCTTGATGGCCAGGCGCCGCCCGACCTTCATCTGGCCCTCGTCGACGGCGGTGTCGGTCCCGGGCCGGCCACCGGCCGCCCAGTAGCGGACGGCGTCGGCGCCGTGCTGCTCGAGCAGCGGCAGGGGGGTGACCACGTTCCCCTTCGACTTCGACATCTTCTTCCGGTCCGGGTCGAGGACCCATCCGGAGATGGCGGCGTTCCGCCAGGGGAGGCAGCCGTGCTCGAGCTCGGAGCGGACCACGGTGGCGAACAGCCAGGTGCGGATGATGTCGTGGGCCTGGGGCCGGACGTCCATCGGGAAGACCCGCTCGAAGAGGTCGGTGTCGTCCTCCCACCCGCCGGCGATCTGGGGGGTGAGCGACGACGTGGCCCAGGTGTCCATGACGTCGGGATCGCCGACGAAGCCGCCGGGGATGTTGCGCTGCGCCTCGGTGTAGCCGGTGGGGACGTCGGTGGACGGGTCGACCGGCAGGTGGTCCTCCTCGGCGGCGATCGGGAGGTCGAAGTCGGCCTCGCCGTCCGGCCCCACCGGGTACCAGACCGGAAACGGGACGCCGAAGAACCGCTGGCGTGAGATGTTCCAGTCGCCGGTCAACCCTTCCACCCAGCTGCGGAAGCGGTGGGCCATGTAGGGCGGGTGCCAGTGGAGCTCGTCGCCGTGGTCGAGTAGGCGCTGGCGCAGTGGCAGGGTGCGGACGAACCACTGTCGCGAGGAGACGATCTCGAGCGGCCGGTCGCCCTTCTCGAAGAACTTCACCGGGTGGGTGATCGGCTTCGGCTCGCCGATCAGCGCCCCGGACCGGGTCAGCTGCTCGACGATGACGCCCTGGGCCTGCTTGACGGTCCGTCCGGCCAGCTCGTCGTAGTGGGCCGCCGCCTGCTCGGGATGGTCGGACTCCCAGCCCGGGCTGGCCCAGGCGACCGGCAGGAGGCGTCCGTCCCGGCCCACCACCGTGCGGGTGGGCAGGTGCAGCTCGCGCCACCACACGACGTCGGTCAGGTCGCCGAAGGTGCAGATCATGGCGATGCCCGAGCCCTTCTCGGGGTCGGCCAGCGGGTGGGCGACGACCGGGACCCGCACCCCGAACAGCGGGGTGACGACCTCGGTCCCGAACAGCGGCCGGTACCGGTCGTCGTCGGGGTGGGCCACCAGGGCCACGCAGGCGGGGAGGAGCTCGGGCCGCGTGGTCTCGATCTCCACCGGCGGCCCGTCGCCGCCCGCCCGGGGGAAGGCCAGGCGGTGGTAGGCACCGGGGCGCTCGCGGTCCTCCAGCTCGGCCTGGGAGACCGCGGTGCGGAAGTCGACGTCCCACAGGGTGGGGGCGGTCTGCTGGTAGGCGTCGCCGGCCGCCATCCGCCGCAGGAATGCCCGCTGGGACACCCGCTGGGCGGCCGCGCCGACGGTGGCGTAGGTGTGCGACCAGTCGACCGACAGCCCGAGGGTGCGCCACAGGTGCTCGAAGGCCTTTTCGTCCTCGACGGTCAGGCGAAGGCAGAGCTCGACGAAGTTCGGGCGCGACACGGCGACCGGGTCCTTGGGCGGGTCCTCGGGCGGGGAGAAGTCGGGGTCGTAGGGGAGGGACGGGTCGCAGCGGACCCCGAAGTAGTTCTGCACCCGGCGCTCGGTGGGCAGCCCGTTGTCGTCCCAGCCCATGGGGTAGAAGACCGACTTGCCCCGCATGCGCTGGAACCGGGCCACCGCGTCGGTGTGGGTGTACGAGAAGACGTGGCCGATGTGGAGCGAGCCCGAGACCGTGGGCGGGGGGGTGTCCACCGAGAAGACACGGTCGCGGGTGGCGGTGCGGTCGAAGGCGTAGGTACCGTCGCGCTCCCAGCGCTCCGACCAGGTCGCCTCGAGCCCCTCCAGCCCGGGCTTGTCGGGGATGCCGGCCGGGCCGGTGACCCCTGGGCCCGGGTCGTTCGCGTCCGCAGTCATGATCGGGTTACCGTACCCTGCGTGCTGCGCCTCCACGACACCGCCACCGGCCAGGTCTCCGCCGTGACCTACCGGACGGCGGGCCAGGCCTCGCTGTACGTGTGCGGCCCCACCGTCTACGACGCGCCCCACCTCGGCCACGGCCGCTTCGCCCTGGTGTTCGACGTGCTCCGCCGCTACCTGCTGTTCTGCGGGGTGGCGGTCACCTACGTCTCCAACGTCACCGACATCGACGACAAGATCATCGAGCGGGCCGCCGAGCGGGGCGTCGAGCCGGGCGCGCTGGCGGCGACCTACGAGGCGGTCTACTGGGCGGACATGGACGCCCTCGGTGTGCTGCGACCCGACGAGAGCCCGCATGCCACCGCCTATGTCGACGACATGGTGGCGCTGATCGGCCGGCTGGTCGACCGGGGGGTGGCCTACGAGACCGACGACGGGGTGTACCTGTCGGTGGCGGACGTCCCCGGCTATGGCCTGCTGGCCCGCCAGCCCCTCGAGTCGCTCCGGGCCGGCGCCCGGGTCGAGTCGGCCGACGCCAAGCGGTCGCCGCTCGACTTCGTGCTCTGGAAGAAGGCCAAGCCGGGGGAGCCCACCTGGCGGTCCCCGTGGGGTCCGGGCCGCCCCGGGTGGCACACCGAGTGCGTGGTCATGTCCCTCGACCTCCTCGGCGAGGGCTTCGACATCCACGGCGGCGGCGTCGACCTGGCCTTCCCCCACCACGAGAACGAGCGGGCCCAGGCGGTGGCCCTCGGGGCCGACTTCGCCCACCACTGGGTCCACAACGGGTTCGTGGTGGTCGACGGGGAGAAGATGTCGAAGTCGCTGGGCAACTTCACCTCGCTCGACGACCTGCTCGGCCGCAGCGACGCCCGGGCCTACCGCCTGCTGGTGCTGCGGTCCCACTACCGCTCGCCGATCGAGGTCACCCCGGACACCGTCGCCCAGGCCGAGGACGGCCTGGCCCGACTGGACGGTGTGGCCCGCCGATTCGGGCTTCCGGACCTGCTGGCCGGCGGCCCGGTGGTCGACGGCGTCACCGACGCCGGTGCGGTGGACGCGGTGTCGGTGGGGTCGTTCCGGCGCCGCATGGACGACGACCTCGACACCCCCGGGGCGCTGGCCGACGTGTTCGACCTCGCCCGCCGGGCCAACGCTGCGGCCGACGCCGGTGACGCCCGGGGGGCGGGGCGGGCCGCCGCCACCGTGGGGCTCCTGTGCGCCGCCCTGGGGCTGGCCCTCCACGCCACCGCCGCCGACGCCCTCGATCCGGAAACCGCCGAGCTGGTCCGGCGCCGGGACGCCGCGCGTACCGACCGGAACTGGTCGTTGGCCGACCGGCTGCGCGACGAGCTGGTGGCCCTCGGCTGGGTGGTCGAGGACGGCCCCGGCGGGACCGCCGTCCGCCGTTCGTGAACGCCCTGTGAACTGCGCGGGATCGGTGCGCCGGAACGGTCGATTCCGGATCGGAACTGCTAGCGTTTCCCGGCGTGAGAGGCCCGGGATCTCCCGTGGCGGCGACCCGGCGACGAGGGCCCTGGTGCCCCGTACCGGTCGGCGGACGGGGCCCCGCACCCTCCCCGTGCTGATGCTGTAGGACGGAAAGGGGTTGCCACGGTGGCATCCGGAACAGTGAAGTGGTTCAACGCCGAGAAGGGCTTTGGCTTCATCTCGCAACCGGGTGGAGGAGCGGATGTGTTCGTGCACCACTCGTCGATCCGGATGAACGGCTTCCGCTCCCTCGAAGAGGGTCAGGCGGTCGAGTTCGACATCCAGGAGGGCCCGAAGGGGCTCCAGGCGGTCGACGTCAAGCCGGCCTGACCGACCGGCCGGACGCCGCCCCGGCCGGTTCCCACCCCAGCTGACCTGGTATTTCCCTGACAGGTGGTCCGGTTGACGCGGCCATCCCCGGAAAGGTGCACCCGGGGTGGTGGCATCTGCGCCGACACTTGGTTACCATTGGGTAACAACGCCGCGCCCGCCGGACCGCACGGCCGGCAGGGCGTTGGCGGTCGCACCACGTTCGACGCGCAGCACCCACCAATCCAAGGGCCCGGTCGGGCCGGAACGGAGCAACGGAATCATGGCCGACTTTTCGCTGGACCTCAACGAGGACCAACTGCAGATCCAGAAGTGGGTCCATGACTTCGCCGAGACGGTCATCCGCCCGGCCGGCCACGAGTGGGACGAGCGCGAGGAGACCCCGTGGCCCATCATCGAGGAGGCCGCCAAGATCGGCCTGTACTCCTTCGACTTCATCACCCAGTGCTTCTTCGACGAGTCGGGCCTGCTGATGCCCATCGCCAACGAGGAGATGGCCTGGGGCGACGCCGGCATCGCCCTGTCGATCTTCGGCTCCACCCTGGGCCTGGCCGGCATCGCCGCCAACGGCACGCCGGAGCAGCTGATGGAGTGGGGCCCGCAATGTTTCGGGACCCCGGAGAAGATCCAGCTGGCCGCCTTCGCCGTCTCGGAGCCCGACGCCGGCTCCGACGTGTCGTCGCTCCGCACCCGGGCCCTCTACGACGAGGCCAAGGACGAGTGGGTCCTGAACGGGACCAAGACGTGGATCACCAACGGGGGCATCGCCGACATCCACGTGGTGGTGGCCTCGGTCGACCCCGACCTCGGATCGCGCGGCCAGGCCAGCTTCATCGTGCCGCCGAACACCCCGGGTCTGTCCCAGGGGCAGAAGTTCCAGAAGATGGGCATCCGCGCCTCCCACACCGCCGAGGTGGTGCTCGACGACGTGCGGGTGCCGGGCCACTGCCTGCTGGGCGGCAAGGACAAGCTCGACGAGAAGCTCGCCCGGGCCCGCGAGGGGAAGAAGTCGTCCGGTCAGGCCGCCATGAAGACGTTCGAAGCCTCGCGTCCGACGGTCGGCGCCCAGGCCCTCGGCATCGCCCGCGCCGCCTACGAGTACTCGCTCGACTACGCCAAGGAGCGCAAGGCCTTCGGCCGGACCATCATCGAGAACCAGGGCATCGCCTTCAAGCTGGCCGACATGAAGACCCGTATCGACGCCTCGCGGATGCTCATCTGGCGGGCGTCGTGGATGGGACGCAACGGCAAGGAGTTCACCAGCGGCGAGGGCTCGATGTCCAAGCTCTACGCCGGTGAGACCGCGGTCTACGTCACCGAGGAGGCCATCCAGATCATGGGCGGCTACGGCTACATCCGCGAGCACCCGGTGGAGCGGTGGCACCGCGACTCGAAGATCTACACCATCTTCGAGGGGACCTCCGAGATCCAGCGGCTGATCATCGCCCGGGCCATCTCCGGGGTCCATATCAAGTAGCGGACCTGAGGATTTCCTTCGGGCGAGCGGTCGGAGACGGCCGCCGCCCGCGGCTGAACATCATCGCCTCGAAGGAGCACGCGGGGCGCCCCAAAGGTCATGAAGCGCTCCCTTAGCCCCACCGGCTCTGTGGCCGCTCATCGGGAGATTCGCCCTACGCCGAGTAGCCGAACCAGGTCTGCATCGGAACGCCAACGCGCCACACGGTGGAGGTCGCGAACGCACCGGAGGTGCCGTTCGGCGCTCCGGACGGGATGGCGACAGTCGTCGTTCTGGCGCGTTGTTCTGTTCCTCCTCGATGGTTCGGCGTGGTCAGCGGGCAGCACCAGCGATGTAAGTGGACACGATGTACGTCGCATGGCGGTCCAGAGACACCCTGGCCCGGTCGTGACGCATCGTGGTCCGTGGATCAGCGTGAGAAGCAGCCTCCTGCACGTCGCGCAACGGCACCCCAGCATCGAGGGCTGCGGTGATGAATGCGTGACGCAACGTGTGCGGGCCGATGGGCTTCGTGATCTCCGCACGGCGGGCGACACGCCGAACGATCCGACTGGCGCCGTGACGGTCAAGACGCCGACCGTCTGCCGTGACGAAGATGGGACCGCTGTCCCGTTCTCCGATCGCCAGATCGACTGCCCGCGCGGTACGTGGTGCCAACGGGATGGTGACAGTCTTCCCACCCTTGCGAAGGATGGTGAGCGTCCGATGACCCCGCTCGAGGCCCAGGGCCTCGATGGCGGCTCCGATCGCTTCAGAGACCCGTAGCCCGTTCAGCGCCAGCAGTGAAACCAGCGCATGCTCGGCTGCAGGCCCGAGCCCGGCAACGAGCAACGCCCCTACCTCGTTGCGGTCCGGGCCAATGGCATGGGATTCGTAATCGATGCTGGGTCGACGGACGTGCACTGTTGGAGAATGGGCAATCAGACCCTCCTCTTCGGCGTAGCGGTAGAAGCCCGTCACGGTGCACAGTCGCCTGCCGACAGTGGACGTTGCCCGACCCCGAGTTTCCAGCTCCCGTCCGTAGGCCTCGATGTCGCTTCGCCGGACTTCGAAAAGTCCCAGGTGGCGCTCATTGCAGAAGGCGACAAACTGACGCAGATCCAGCGCATAGGCGTCGCGGGTGAGCCCTCGGTAGCCGCCCAGAAACCCGGTGAGGGCTATGTGTTCAGGACCGGCGAGCTCCGGGTCGTAGACGACAATGGATGTCGATGTGGTGGTCATGGGATACCTCCCGAGTGGATGGGATTCGGGGGATGAAGCGACCGGGCCCCACATGGATGAGATCTCCACGGTAGACACCTACCGGCGGTTCGGCTCGAAGGTGCCCGGCAATCTGTGCGCCTCCGGCCACCACCCCTCGGCGAAGACCCAATCAGGCATGCAGCCGGCGCCCTTCCTCTTGATGATCAGGCCACCGGGGACTGGACCTTCAGATTCGCGTCAAGATATATTGAATCAGGTGGATCCCGTCATTCTGGCAAGCGCTCGAAGGCATGGGATCGCCGACGACGACATGCTCCACGCGTATCGGAACCCCGTCCGAGTCTTCGAGTTCGACGAGCTTGCGATGCTCATCGGTGCCGACCAGGCCGGGCGAATGCTCGAGGTAGGTCTGGCTACCGCTGACAACGTCGAGTTCGTCGTCCATGCAATGTCCGCCCGACCGAAGTTCTTGAGGTGATCACTATGCCCCGATCGATGCAAGACATTCTCGACCATGCCGACGAACTCTCCAAGCGGTTCGAGGACTACGAGCCGTCATCCGACGACGAGGTTGGTGTCGCCGAGTACCTGCTCCGTCGCGCCACTCTTGCCCGGGCCAGAAGTGAACGCCAGATCGCCGAAGCTGTCGAAGCCGCCCGACGCGCCGGGATCCCCTGGAAGCGCATCGGCGCCGAATTGGGCATTTCGGCCCAGGCGGCCCAACAGCGGTACGGAGCAATCGCGAGACCGGCGTAAGGCGACGGACGCGCCAGCGGGCGCCCGGCTCAGCCATCCGCAACTGCAACTCGCGAGGATGAGCTCTTGCCGAGCCGTCCACCGCGCACGAGGCGGTCCCGGTGAGTGCGGACCCCGCCGAATATCGCCTTCGACCTATTCCCCGGTCAGAACTGCAAGACCGCGCAAAGAAGTGCCGTTGTGCGCTGGGGCCAGGGTGGCGATGACCGTCGTTCTGGCGGGGCATTCTGGGTCCGACCGGATGCGCGCGCTGGCCAGCAACAAGGTGAAAGCGTTAGGCCGGGCGCTGGAGCTCGTGCTCAACGGCACGACGGATCCACGAGGAGACCGAACGGTCGTCCTCGGTCGCTCGACGACGGATCTCCTCGACCAGCTCGGGAGGGAACCGAACGGGAATCGCGTCGCTCAATCGCCCCCTGCGCCGCCGGGGAGGGCCCTGTGGCTCCTGATTCTCGGGCTGGCCGTAGAAATCGTATTCCTCGTCTGGGGTCATCGGTGGCTTCGTCATCGGTCTCTCCGGTACTGGGCTGTTAACTCAGCGCTCGCCTCATAGCAGCCAATAGGTCGGCACCGGCGGGGATCGCCATCTCGGGCAGGTGCCAGTGGAACCACCAGGACCCGACCGGCCACCTCGGCGCACATGAGCCAGTGCGCTGGCGGAATCGCCGGGTAGAACAGCGGATCGCTGGCCCACACGTCATACATGTCGTCCACGCCGAGGTGGGGATGCTTGAACAGGTGTGCAGCCTGCGCGTCGACCTCGAAGACGTCCTCACCCTCGAGGAGGTCCAGGTCGAATCGCTGAGCCACATCTGTCACTGTATACCAAACAACTACAGCGGGTGCAGCCAACGACGGCGACGCGGTGCCAGCACAGGGTGAGGTGTCACTCCATAGGTGCCGTTCTGCGCTCGTGGCTTGTCGCCGAAGCCTGTTGTTCTCGGGGGTTGTTCTGCTCGTGGCAGAGCCGGGCCGAGTGGCTGCCAGAATGGCTAGGTGCCTGAGTTCGTTCCCGGTCTGGATCTCAGCGGAGCGTTCTATGCCGAGGTCGTTGGCCCGCTGCTCGAGACGTGGCCGCACGTTGCCGCACGGATCGGTGCAGGCTCGGACGTGCTCGGGCTAGACACGTCCCGCTCGACCGACCACGGGTGGCGCCCGCAGGTGACCGTGTTCGTAGATTCGGGCGACGTGAGCGTCGTCGAGGAGGCGGTCGAGGCCGGCCTGCCCGACTCCTTCACCGACTGGCCGGTCCGGTTCGGGTGGGACGAGGCGGCGGTAAGCCACCACGTCGAGGTCACCACCTGCTCGGAGTGGTGCATCAAGCAACTCGGCGTCGACCCGGCGGCCGGGCTGGACAGCACCGACTGGCTGCTCATGCCCCAACAGAAGCTGTTGGAGACCACCGCTGGCGCCGTGTTCCACGACCCTGCAGGCACGCTTGGCCGGGTGCGCGAGCAGCTGCGCTGGTATCCCGACGACGTGTGGCGCTGGATCCTGGCCTCCCAGTGGCATCGCGTCGCTCAAGAGGAAGCCTTCGTCGCCAGGGCCGTCGAGGTCGGCGACGAGCTGGGATCCCGCATCATCATCGCCCGGCTGGCCCGGGATCTCATGCGGGTCTGGTTCCTCCTCTGTCGGGCCTACTGGCCCTACGACAAGTGGCTCGGCTCGTGCTTTCGGCGCCTACCGGGCAACCGACCGCTGTTCGCTGCGCTCACGGACGCCGTCGGTTGCAGCGACCACGCCGAACGCGAAGCAGCGCTGCAGGCTGCATTCCACCTCGCTGCGCAAGGCCACAACCGCTTCGACCCGGCGCGCACCGTCGACACCGAGCCCCGCCTCTTCCACACCCGACCATGGAAGGTGCTCATGGCCGACCGGCTCGCCGAGGCCTGCCTTGCTGGGATCACCGACCCATCGCTGCGCCGGCTCCCCCTGGTCGGCACCGTCGGCCAAGCGGCGACAGCACCGACATCCTCTCCCACCCCACCCGCGCCCGCGCCCTACATCGCCTGTACGACACCAACCACTGACCAGCACCGCTAAAGACGCTACAGAGGATTCGTTCTGCGCTGGGATCGGGAAGGGGATTGACGTCGGTCTGGCGCGGCGCTCGGTACCGATTGACTGGCCGCCGGATCGACAGGGCTTCGATTCGGACCCGACTGCCGAGTGCTGCGGAAACGGGCAGGAGTCAGGTTTGGGGATCTCGCCACCACACCTACTCCAGCTCTTGACTATTCCGACTTACGGAATAGTATGCAGAAGGGCTAACGATCGGACACAAGATGGCGTCGAAGCGACTGGGGCGAACACAAGATCCGACGATCCTCGTGCTCACCAGCCTGTCGGGAGGCCCGAAGCACGGCTATGCCGTGATCAAGGACATCGAATCGATGAGTGGCATCTCCTTCGGGCCCGGAACGCTCTACGGAGTCCTGGCCCGGCTCGAAGAAGAGGGAATGGTCGAACCACTTCCCGCCGAAGGACCCAGGCGTCCTTACCGCATCACGGCAACCGGGGCAGCGGCCCTTCGTGAGCGACTCCAGGTCACCGTGAAGGTGGCCGATGTCGCGTTCAAGCGATTGGGCGCACTGGGCGCATGAAGAAGACGTTCACGGTCGAGGCTGCCCTTCGGTGCTACCCAGCCTGGTGGCGGAGCAGGTATGCCGAAGAGGTTCGTTCAGTAGCCACCGATCTGGGCGCTGAGGGACGCTCGGCATCCAGGCTTGCCTTCGACTTGGTGCGGGGAGCCATCCGGGTGAGGGTCCGGGCCCAGGGAATGCCGGCGGTCTATCGGCTGTGGACGACGCGGACCCGGCTCTCGATCGCCGTGGCGACGTTGCCGTGGATGCTGGTCGCTCCCGTGGTGCTCATGGCCATGGGTACCCAGAGCCTCTCCTCACGGGTCGGCCGGATCTTTCCTCCGCAACTCTCGCTCATCGGACCGAACGACCTGCAGGTGATGGGCAGGCACGCTCCAATGGCGGCACCCCCGTTGACTTCGGCTGGGTGGGTGGTGGTCGACGGGTCTCGAGCCGTCCTGGCGTTGTTCCTTGTGACCTTGATGGTGCTCACCGTCGGGTGGAGCCGATTGACCTCAGGCATCCAGCGCTCGTCGTCACCGCATCGCCGGAAGGTCGCGCTGCTGGCCTGGGCACCCGGGTTCGCCCTTCTGGCAGACATCGGGCTGGTAGTCGCACTGATCCTGGTGCGCCCCAGTCGGTATCACTCGACGAACGGCGGACTGATGGTGCCGCTCAACGGCAATCCAGCTGCAGCGCACGCGCTCGGCGTCGCCCTCGGGATCGTGGCGATCGTCGGATGGCTGCTCTCCATCGTCTGTGTGGGTGTGGCAACGAAGCAAGCAGAAGTCGCTCCCGCCGATCTTCGATTCGGCCGGACCGTCTCCGTCATCGTGGCGGCGCTACTCGCGGCACTGCTCGTTGCGTATGCGACCTGGGGGATCGGCCTCATAGTTCAAGCCCGACAGGCTGCTAGTGGAAGCCACACCACGATCGCATACTCCAACCAGGGGCTCTGGCCGCCGATGATGTGTGTACTGATCTCCGGCGTCGTTCTCTCCGTAGCCGGGGCAAGGGCGGCAGTCCGATCGTGGAGGGTGATCTCTATCCAGTTCGTGTAGCGCAGTGCGATCGCAGAGCTGGCGCTTCCACCTCCCGGGTGGGTAGGGGTTCACTTGTCGCTGCGCTCTCGAAGTACGCTGCGGCGGTCAGCGAGACGGCTGTTGTTCTGGCGCGCCGTTCGGTGCACTCGTGTGATCATCAATGACCACTTCCAGGCAACGCCAGTGGCCAGCGGCGCTGAGTTCAGGTCACTGCGAGGCCAGGTATCGTTGATCCAGATGGGCAAACACTCGCCGACGGCCGGCACACATCCGAGCCCGATGGGCATCTGATGGCCACCGCTCCCCGACCGTCCGAGCCGGACCTTGCGCGAATTCGTCGCTGGGTCGAAGACCGAGTCCCCGTCGAGCACCAAGACGAGGTCCGGGTGGAGATGGCGCTTCGTGGTGCGAATGTCACCATCTACGAATTGCGTCCGCCCTGGCGGGACGACTTGGCGCAAGAGTGGTCACGTCGACCCGTGGCCCAGTTGCGGCATACCGGCTCTGGCTATTGGCTGCTGCTCTGGCCGGACCGCCGAGATCGCTGGCAGCGTCACCCACTCGCTCTTGACGTGACGCGGGACCTGGGATCGCTGCTACGCGAATTGGATGAAGACGGGCTCTGCCTCTTCTGGGGATGAACGTCGTCCGCGGCCCCAGTCCAGCCAGCCTGCAATTCGGCCGAGTGTCGAGCCCGACGTGCCGTTCTGCGCGGCCCTGACGACCGCGGGATTCGTCGTTCGGGCGCGTCTCGAACTTGCGGGTGGGCGATATTCTGGGCGCCGAATCTGTTCGCACTTCTGCTCCGCACCGTAGGTGCTATCGAGTCAGCCAGGGCTGGTTGGCGCCACGCTGGTGTACGTGATCGAACCGCCCGGAGCGGAAGGGTCGGCGTAGGTGTAGCTGACCGACCCGAACTCTTGTCCTTCGCTCGTCTCTACGGGGTAGCCAAGGCGGACGCTGGCCGGATTGGAGACGAACGTGCCTCCCGCGCAGTCGGGGATGCAGTTGTTGAGGAGAAAGTCGCCGGTGGCGGTCGCAGTGGTCGCGGTCCACGACGACCAGGTGAGGTGGGTGAGGCTGGCATTGCCATCCCCACACGCGAGCACGATGCTCGGGGGCTCCACCGCCGGCGGGGGAGGTCCCGCGAAGTTGCACTGGGCCAGCACGGACGGCACCGGGGCGGGCGCAGGGAGTTCCTTGGCCGTGGTGGCGAGCCAGTATCCGTCTCCGTCGGAGGTGGACGCCATGCCGACCACCGGGGTCCGGTTGCTCGGAGGCGCTGCTCCCATGGACCCGTAGAAGCTGGCGTCGCCGAAACTGAAGATTCCGCCGTCTGCTGCTACCAGCCAGTAGCCGCGGCCGTCCGGCGTGGACGCCATGCCGACCACTGGTGAGTTGAGCGCCTTACCGCCCATCGACCCGTAGAAGCTGGCGTCGCCGAAACTGAAGATTCCGCCGTCGGCTGCGACCAGCCAGTAGCCGCGGCCGTCCGGCGTGGACGCCATGGCGACCACTGGTGCGTTGAGCGGCGTGCCGCCCATCGACCCGTAGAAGCCGGCGTCGCCATAGGTGAAGACCCCGCCGTCGGCACCCACCAGCCAGTACCCGACGCCCTTCGGGTTGGCCACGATCCCGACCACCGGGGCGTCGTATTCTCCAGCGAGGGAGCCTTCGCTCGGGGCATCGCCGAAGTTGTAGACATTGCCGAAGGCGCCCGCGACCCAGTAGCCCTTTCCGTCGGGGGTCGCCGCCAGACCGACAAAGGGCGTCAGCGCCCCTTCCCCGGCCGCGGAGCCATAGAACCCGGCATCGCCGAAGGTGAAGACCCCGCCGTCGGCCCCAACGAGCCAGTAGCCCCTTCCGTCTGGTGTCGGTGCCATGCCGGCCACCGGAGCGTTCACCTGGCTGGCGGTGGGCGCGCCGTAGGCGCTGGCGTCCCCGAACCCAGTTACCGCGCTCGGCGGGGTAGCCAGCGCGCTCGCCCGACCGGCGCCGAGGACGCCCACCGCTAGCGGCGCCGCAGCCAGGGCCAAGCCGGCGATGACCGCCCGTATAGGACGGATGGTGCCCGCAACCAGCGAACCAGAGCCCTTCCCACTGTTCGAGGATCGCGAATCTTGCGTCATTTCCAGCCCCCCGTCTGCCAGCCGAAGATCACATGAAAGCACGACTCCTACACCTATTGCAGGACAGCCTCCCCATCGAGCGGGCCATCGGGGAGCATGTCACGGAAGCGTCCGCCTCAGGGGGCATAGCTACAGCGGTCTCCTTGATCGACACCCACTCCTATTGTGCGCCTTCCTTGGCGGCGCGAGGAGCTCCTTCGCGCCCGTCTCGCAAGAGGATCCCCTTGCGGACGCAGCGGCTGCGTACTTCCGAGGTTCGCCGGCATCGCCACAGCACCCAACCGGGGACCGCACAAGATGGTCGTGACATCATTCATCTGGCGATGAGCGTTCGAGTTTCACCGGCCCGCAGGCTCGGTGCTCACTTCCGATGGCGCACGATGTTCAGGACGTTGCCGTCCGGTGCGCGAACGAAGAAGCGACGCACTCCCCAGGGCTCGTCTTGCAGTGGGTAGACGATCTCGTAGCCGCACCGCTGCGTTTCTTCGTAGGCCGCGTCGACGTCGTCTACCTTCACGGTGATGACGGGGTTTTCCGGTGCCGCGGAGTCGTGGGTGACGAGCTGGAGATTGGCTCCCGTCGCCGGTGATGTGTACCGAGCCACCCAGCCCATATTGAACTCCTCGGTGCTTAAGCCGAGGTACTCGACGTAGAAATGCCGCGCCTTCTCGATGTCTTCTACATGCAGATCCGCAATGATCTCGACGACACGCATCTGTCGGTCCTCCCGTCGGCCACCCGGCACGCAGCTTCCCACAAGCCGATCGGCTACTGGCCAGTGGCCGGGGACCAGCCCGGGTCACGACCGGTCCAGGCGATGAACGCCTGCGACGGCGTTGAGCCGGCCGGGGCGGGCGTGGGACTGGCGAACACGCGGTTGTTTCGGACCGCAGCCTCGGGAAGCGGGTCGATGACCGCGCGGGCAAAGTCGATCGCCGTTGCGGGCACCTCCAGGTCTTCGCCGACGCTTCGGGCGAGGTCCCAGGCGTGGACGAACAGGTCCAATGCAGGGAACGACAAGCCTTCGCCGACCGGCCGCCGTCCCATCGGGGAGTCGACCACCTTGGCCAGGTCGACCCCCGACACCGCCCGCCGAGCGGGCTCGACAAGAGCGTCCCACCACGCGGCGGGCTCACCCTCGACGACCCCGCCGGGAGGGTCCACTGGCGACCAGGCGGGCCGGCGGTCAATGAGCAGCAGCGTCCCGAACTCCACGGCCGCTCCAACGTGACCCAAGACGTCCAGGGCGCGCCACAGCTCGCACGGCGAGGGTCGCTCCCAGTCGGAGACATCCAACCGGTCCACGGCACCGGTGAAGAAGTCCAGACCATCGACAAAGACCGCATCAGGTTGCGGGGTCACGGGGCCCAAGCCTGTCACATCCTCTCCGGCATCGCAGAGCGTTGCAGCGGGCGATCCGCTATCGGTGATCATCCAAGCAGGTTGCGCTGAACCTCTCCATGTCGCCGTAGTTCATTAGAACCGAGCGGAGTTTCATGATCGGGGCCAGGCCTGTTGGAACGACGTGAGCGCCCAGCAGACCGGAAGCCAGCGCTCGATGAGGTCGCGGCGCTGCTTGGGGACGGTGAGGCAGCGCCACTGC
>Ga0080006_1176793_pt1 | contig 156518 bp, 169 predicted proteins | sample RS3BMetagenome_FD_69209 | JGI IMG/M metagenome (GOLD analysis project Ga0080006, IMG submission 69209) | Ferric oxide microbial mat and aquatic microbial communities from Rainbow Spring, Yellowstone National Park, USA - RS3B (SPADES... ...
AAACCAAGTGATCGCCGTCGAGAGTTTGCAGGTCAAGAACATGATCCGGAATCACCACCTTTCAAAGTCCATCGCCGATGTGAGTTGGGGCGAGATGGTGCGCCAACTCGAATACAAGGCAGACTGGTATGGGCGCACTCTCGTCAAGATCGACAAGTTCTATCCATCGAGCAAACGGTGTTTCGACTGCGGACACATCATGCAAAAGATGCCGTTGCAGGTCCGCGCATGGACGTGTTCCGAGTGCGGAAAGACACACGACAGAGACATCAACGCCGCACAAAACATCTTAGCCGCCGGGCTGGCGGTGTTAGCCTGTGGAGAGGCCGTAAGACCCGCTCGTAAGCTCAACAGCAAACGAGAAGGCAAGCCTCAGCGAAGCAGGAAAGCTCAGTAGTGATACTGGGAATCCTCTTTCTTTAGGGAGAGGAGGATGTCAAGGATACTCTGGTAACGATTGTCCATATGACGCGAGTTCGAAAAAGGGAGCCAAACCGTGACAACCATCGAAAGAGTGGAAGCTGCGCATGCCAGCGCTCAATTATTGCACGCGACACTCACGCAATTTTCACTTGAGACCGTGGACCCGATCAGCAAGCAAATGTACCAGGAACTGGCCAATGCCGCCCAGTCAATCGCGCAAGGCATCAGAAAACGACAGCAACAGTTGACTGATCGTGAGGCTGCGATCGCACAGGTTCGCCAGCCGGAGATCTGAAGCGCAGGCCGAATCCACTGCGACTGGATTCGGCCATTCCAGCGTGCAAAGACAGACGGATCATACCTTGCAAATCACCTTCAGCCCCTTGCTGATAGCGCGCAAAACTCAGGTATGAATGACTATTCACGGTCTTCTACATCGATTTCCGGACGATTCGGCAAGCGTTCGCGGTCCGCTGTCTGCGTGGGCGGGCTGTCCACTGAACGCGCCGTCGTCGGGTCCTTTGCCGATTCTTTCGACGCGTCTGATACCGGTTCGAGCGGTTCGGTCTGCGGATCGGCCTGTGGTTCGAGTGGCTCGATTGTCGACTCATTTGCTTCGCTGACGGTAATCGCAGGACTGTCAGCCACATCCGGCGCCTCCTGTTGCTCCTTCTCTCGCCACCATGCTTCAGCCGCAAGTTTACGTTTATAGGTCAGTGCTGAGATGCCGATGCTGATCTCATAAACGAGAATCATGGGCACCACAACACTCAGATGCGAGATCAGTTCCGGTGGACTGATGAAGACACCCAGAATCACGCACAGAAAATAGGCGTACCGACGCACGGAACGCAGCCACATCGGAGTGATGACGCCAATGCGGGTAAGAAACATGACGACGATTGGCAGTTCAAACAACAACCCGAAAGGAACGACAATGGCAAACATAAACGAGAAATACTCACTGGCTGTAAACATTACGGTGAACCGGATTTCCGCAATCTGTCTCAAAAAATGGAAAATTTCAGGGAAGATCACATAGTAAGCGAACGCAACGCCAAGGAGAAACATCACGGTGATGGGTCCGATCAGCCGGAGCGCATAGCGCCTCTCATGCGCAAGCAAACCCGGCCCGACAAACACCCACAACTGCCACAGCAAAAAAGGGGTCGTCACGGCAATAGCCGCAACCCCCGCAATGGTTAAATAAATCTGCACGACCTCGCCTGGCCCTAAAACAACCAGCCTCATACCCTGCAGCGGCGTCACAAGATAGTTGTATACATTTCCCACAAACACGAGCGAACCTATGAGTGCGATCAAAAAAAACGCCAGTACATAAATGATACGCCTGCGCAGGTCTTCCAGATGTTCCGTTATGTTCTCCAAGCTCATGGAATTTTTATCTGCACCCAACAAGCTGCCATACTCCCTGCCCGCATGGATGTCTACTCCTGATCGCGCTGTTCAATCTGTTGCGGCGGAGCCTGCGGCTTGCTCTCGCCAACCATCTCTCTCGTGGCGTCCTTGAACTCCTTTAGACTTTTGCCAAACGCTCGTCCAATCTCGGGCAGTTTGCTCGGTCCAAACACCAAAAGTGCAGCCACCAAGATCAAAATCAGCCCAGACAGACCCAAATTCCCGAATGACATGTCCATCCCCCCTCAGATCATATGCTTTCTACGACTCACATCGCCGCAAAAAATAAATCAAAAATTGCAGTTCGCTGATCAGATCCACCTGGTGCAACACCGTGCCAGTGGGTGCTGTCACATATTGAGACGTGAAATTGAGAATTCCAATAATCCCCGCATTTACCGCAGCGTCGACCGCTGCCTGCGCATATACCCCCGGCGTCGTCAGAACGGCGATCTCCACGGGAGTCGACAACGCGAACTCAGACAACTCACTGAGCGGTCTCACTGCGATGCCGTCGATCCTGCGATGAGCTGCTTCGGCGTCTACATCAAAAGCGGCCAAAAGTCGTAACTGCGCCACCTGATCATGCCCGGAGACATTAATTCCAGCCCTTCCAGAACCGATCACGATCACGCCAACCTGTTCGTCATGAAGCAAATATCCTTGCAGAAACTCCACCAGATACGGAACATTGTATCCGTATCCGCGTTTGCCGAGTTCTCCGAGATACGAGAAATCCCTCCGGACAGTTGCGGGTTCAATCTGAAGAGCGGCGCTGACTTCTGTCGATGAGACGCGTTCCTTGCCGAGCTTGCGCAGAGTCACCAAATAGCGGTAATACATCGGCAATCGACGGGCCGTCACGACGGGAACTTGTGCAACCTCCATGCTAAGCCTCCAGCATTAACCTCTCCAATATCACCATAAAACCTGCAATGTCATCTCTATGATACACCGGGAGAGTGGAGTCGGCAACAGCAAAGGGCGCATCAGGAACCGCAAACGCGAGAACAGTCTGCCTTGCGTTGGCGGACAACAGAAAATCCGGAAGCGCGTAGCTGCCGCCCTGGCGCAGATCTTCGCCCAGTAAGACAAACTTGCGCATGCCAACTGTTTTGTACCCTTCCAGGAATACCACGTCCACTGATCCGAGCGCAGCGACCAGAGCGGCAATTGGGGGCGTCTCATCACTGCGCCGTTCGATCATATAGTGACCGCGCGTATCCGCAATGCCGACACTGATAGCGCCAGCGTCCATGTAACGCGCTGTATCCGTGCCCTCCGGGCTGGTTCGAAAACTGTGGCCGTCGTGCTTGAAACAGCCAACGCGCAGTCCGCGCCGTGTGCATTCCACCGTCAAGCGGGCAATGAGAGTCGTCTTGCCAGTATGTTTGTAGCCAGAAAACAGGATGAGCACAGGTTCCAGGGTTGCTCTCACAGCATTCCTCCATGCCCCAGTTCTGCGATGTCCGCGCCTGTCAGCCTTTGTCCCGCCAGTACGCGGGGCAGCAGGTGATCAAACGCTGTCACAGCATCAAAAATGACGCAGCCCGGCAGACCCATCAGCACAACATCACGTTGATAGGCCAGCATGGACATGGAGCCAGGCAACATTGGCATACCGTAAGAAACTACTTCAGTGGCCGCCTCTCGAATAGCGCCCGGACTGCGATCATCCGGATCGACTGACATGCCTCCTGTTACCAGCACGATATCCGCCCCTCTGTCAATCAGCCTGTCAATCGCCTGTACGATCGAGTACGTGGCGTCGTCGACAATCTCCTGACCGAGCCAATGTGCGCCATAAACCTGGAGTTTGGTTCGTAAAACCGGTCCAAATCGGTCTTCAATCCGACCCTTGAACACTTCGCTGCCAGTCGTGACAACACCGACTGACGCTCGTCGGAAAGGGAGAACCGTCAGAAGCGGCCCTGTCTTTGCCAATAGCGTTTCATATGCAGTCAACCGTTCCTCCCCTACAACCAGTGGAATCACGCGCAAACCCGCCACAGACTGTTTTTCAATCACCGCTGAGTTGGTGCGCCTGGTTACAACCGCCAACTCGCCGAGTGCGTTCACCGCGCGCAGTGTCTCTACGTCAATCGTGAGCAGACCCGCATGAACGGCCTTCACCGTCACCTTGCCCTCATCAGGCTCCGAGAAATACAGACTGCTGTGTGCAAGCGCCGCGGCCATGCGATGGGCGGCATCGTCTTCATGCACCTCGCCTGGTTCCAGTGACAACACATAGATGTGTTCTTTTCCGATCGCCAGCAACTGTTCGATATCGTCTTCCCTGATGACATGACCTTTTTTAAATAACCGTCCTTTAAACTCGCCGGGAACAATTTTCGTCAAATCGTGGGCCAGGACCATCCCCACAGCGTCCTCAACGCGGACTTCCCGCTTCATCTCCACCATCTCCTTTCATGCCCCCGACAAACAAACGCAAGGTTTCGTATTGCGAAGGGGAATTAACCATCAGAAAACTGACCGCGTCAGGATCGTAGTCGCGCCATTCTGTTTCCGGCACATAACGCACACAGATTTTATTCAAAAAATCAGACACTCTTCTCCGATCGCAAGTAAGCATTTTTGTTATCACAGGTTTCAGAGATTTGTGATAAACTCCAAGCATCGGATACATCTTCCCGTACAGAGTGGGAACGATTGCAGTTATCGGTTGGCTGCTCAGATCGTCTTTATGATCGGCGTTCTGTGTCGCCAACTGCGCCAGATACTGCAGGAGTTCAACACGGACGAGCGGCGCGTCCACTGCAATCACAAAAGTCCATTCGTTGCGGCAGTGCGCCAGACCGCTCTCGAGCCCGGCGAGCGGCCCCTGTCCAGGATGCAGGTCAAAAACAACCCTAGGGAGTTGCAACGCCTGTTGCTCCTTCCTGCGCACCACCCAAACATCCTCGGCTATTGTTGCTAATTTCGCGTACAGGATGTCGACAAACGTCAATGTCTCTAGCGCCAGCGTTGCCTTGTCGCATCCCATGCGCCGACTGTAGCCGCCTGCAAGAATGACCGCGCTGAACAGCGGTAAAGCTGGCGTAATCACGCGTCGGCAACCCCTCATATGGGGAAAGGAGTCAGAGCCTTGATCACGGACATACGCCGCTTGCGCGCAGTAGACTTGCTGTATCTGGGACGCTGGACCATCGTTCTGATCGTTCCCTGTATGGCGGCGGCAACCCATGCTACATCTTTTTGGTATGCGGTCATAGAAGGCATTTTTCTCCTCTGTGCATTGATGGTGTCAATAACGGCGCGATATCGCTCTCTCCCGGACACTTTCTGGATCGGCGTCGTATCGCTGGACGTGTTTCTCGTTACCGCAATGATCGTTCTCGAACAACCCGGCGCTGCCTATGCCTGGCCACTGTACCTCTGGTGTGTCATCGAAGCCTCACTGGCGCTGCGCAGCAAAGCAGGCCTCGCAGTAACCAGCGCCGTCGACCTGCTGTCGCTGCTGTTTATTGTACCATTTCGAGGACATGAAGAGATGCTTGCCCAGCTGTTGGCACGCTTTTTGACCTTCAACATGGCGGCGCTTCCGATTGTCTTTTCTGTATATTGGGAGCAACGCATTCGTCGGGAACTCGACCGTCAGATTAGAGAATCCTCCCGCCATCTTACGAAAGTGGAGGAACTTGAACATATCAATCGGCAGATGACCGACTATACGATGGATGTGCAAAACAGGGCCGTGATCGACCAACTGACTGGCCTCTATAATCAGACATATTTTCACCACAGGTTGTTGATTGAGGTGGAAAAATCTCGCCAGAACCATGAAATAATCAGTCTTATTTTGTGCGACATTGACCACTTCAAGTATTTTAACGACCAGTTTGGACATTACCTTGGCGACGATGTCCTGAGAGCCGTCGCCAAGGTAATGCTCGACATGGCCACAGACCCGTCCGTCATCATCGCGCGTTTAGGCGGCGAAGAGTTTGTCCTTGCCCTGCCAAACACCGATACGACCGCTGCCTGTCACTTTGCAGAGGAACTGCGACGCAAGATTTCGGACACTGTCGTAAGCGGTCCGATCGGGGCCCTGCATGTCACCGTCAGCGCTGGCGTCGCCACATTTCCGGGAACGGCGCAGGATGCTCTTGAACTGGTGAAACTGGCTGACAAGGCGATGTATTATGCCAAAGAAAACGGTCGCAATCGCATCTGCTGCGACCCGGCCCCCACCGCATTTTCCGTACAATTGCAAGACGCCTGACGCCTGAGAGTATGGGCTGACAGCGGACGCGCATCAGTCCGGCGCACAGATTATCACGCCTTCCGGGGTTACGAGCCGATCCACCCTGCGGTCAAATGACTCAGTGGGGAATCGATCAATGATCTGAAAATTGTATCCGACTCCCACAGTCAAAGCATCCGGGCGAATGAGCGACAGAAAGCGATCATAATACCCGCCCCCATACCCAAGCCTGTCTCCGTGTTCTGTGAAGGCGAGTCCAGGTACAACAATCAGGTCAAACGACTCCGGCGCCAGAGAATTTTCCGCTGTCTCGCGTGGTTCGCGGATCCCCCACTCCCCCACCGTCACTTCCAGAAGATTATAGAGCGGCAAGGCGCGCATGGTTTTCCCAGCGCGGCGCGCTTGCGGCGCCGCCACAAGTTTGCCTGCCTGAAGGGCCGTTTCAATGATTGCATCCGTCTCCGGTTCTCCCCGAAAAGCAAGATAGATCAACATAGATCCAGCTTCCTGAAAGAACTGCTGAGCGCAAAAAACCTCCGCCAGCCGCCGATCATAGGACTGTCTATAAAATGGAGTCAGAGAGGTGCGCTGCGCCATCATTGCTCTACGCAATGATGGTTTGTCATGGAAAGGCGGCAAGCTGTTCTGGTCGTTTTCCATTTTCACCCACAACCTCCTTTCTGAAAAGTATGCGCGTAAGGAACACCCTCTACAAATCTGCTGCAGAAAATAACAGTCCAGCAAGCAATACTGCGCAAGCGCTGGCAACAGCTATCCACACGCCTGTATGCGATTGCGGCCCCAGTCTGTCAACCATGGCGTAGGTAGCGGCCAGCACAGCAGCGCCGACTGTCGCCCGGAGCACAAATACGCGGCCTGTGCGTGCGCGCATGACTCTTGGCCCTATCCAGGCAGCGCCGGATAGACCAATGGCAAAATGGAGAAATTCCAACGTGTCTATTCCCAATTGACGGCTCGCCGCGGCAAACGCCAGTACGATCCACCACAATTTGCCGCTGACGTGGAGACCTGCTCTTGCCTGAGCTCGGCCGAAGATGGATTCCCTGGATCGTACTGTGACAAGAAAAAGCAGTGTTCCGAAAATCCAGCCCGCCAGTACATCGATTGGCCAATGCACACCAAGATAGAGTCGGCTCAGACCAATACCCACGGGCACTACGATAAGTGTGAACGCCCGAAACCCAAACCGCGGCCACAGCTTGTCTGCTAGCCACAGGTAACAGGACGCGGCAACCTCTGCGTGCCCACTGGGAAACGCCGAACCCGCCGCCGACTCGCGATACAGCGCCCGTATCGGCAACACCTGGAAGGGCCTCTGCGACGAAACGGCCAGTTTCAGGAAATCGGCGCTGACCATACCCAACAGCGTCAGTACGGCAAGATCAGTCGCGTTTTCACTACCTCCGGCAATCAGCACCACGCAGACAATGTATATGTATGTATCATAATTCCCGAGCCAGGAGAGCGCTACTGCGACACGATCAACGCCAGGGCTCGCCGCCGTCTGCAACAGCAGCAGCAGATGCGCCTGCCACGCCCATAAACTGACCACCGCGCACCCCTCTTCCAGCACTGCCTATCCACTCCGGAACGCTTGTGATAGAAATACGCGAAATCTGGACAAAATAGACTTAACCGCCGGGATAGACTTTTATGTCTGAGTTTTGCGAAGCAAAATCTCACCGCTTCGCGCCACCAACAACCGAGTAGAAAAATACGCCTGCGGCGATTTTTCGGGATGAATGACTCGCCAGAGCGGGAACGTAACCTATGCCGAGGCGAGTTCGGCGCAGCCGTGTCTGAGCAGCGGCACAGGTTACGTTCCAGGCAGGGGGCATAGCAGCAAAACCCCCACTAATCGCGAGTGAACTGCGCTGAACAGGAAAAGGTCATCGGACGTCGAATCAAGTCTAAGGGAGCAGTGATAAAGTCCGCGATGCAGGCGCAGTGATTCCCTGGAGGTATATTTGTTCTGGAGGATAATTCAATGTTTCGTTTTCCGGATTTGACAGAAGACATCAGGATTTTTCTCTCTACGGGCCTCGTTATCAGCCCGTGGCTTGCAGGCGTCGACTCCGGTGACCGCTTCGATGCGGAATTGTTTCATCTGATTGACTATGTCGCCCGCGAAATCGCCTCTGTACACTGGTCGGAACAAAACCAGATCCTGGTGTTTCATAACATGCCCATTCCAGAGCGTATTCCGCGCACCGCTATCTATGAAACCATCGCGTCAACCGCTGTCTATCTGGCAATAGAAGAACAATCCTCGGCGATCGTCGACGAACCGATCGCGCAGAAGGCTCTACGCATGGTTGAAGACTATATCTCCATACATGGTCTGGCCACACTTGTTCTCATCTACGCTCTGGTCACGAGTTACGAAAACCATCAGGCGCTTTCCTTCTACGGGAGTATTCCGGAACGTCAATTCACCCTGGGAAGCTGGCATCGCCCATGGGTCGATTATTCACTGAGCGATGAGCTGTTGCTCGGATCGCTGTCAGGCTCGATGCGAGTTGTGGTGCGTGAAGGCCGCCGCCTCGTCGAGTTGACGGAAGATGGAATCGAATTTATGAACCAGAACGCCGATATGCTTGAACAGAGCGGATATTTGCAACATCGCATGCGCATGCAGCATATTTTGCAGTTCACCTTGTTTGATGATTACGAAGACCTGGCTGAGCAGGTCATACCAAATGGCATGGAGTTGCGCAAAGTTTTTATCGATTCCATCAACATCCAGTCAGGCATGCGCGTTTTGGAGGTGGGATGCGGCAGCGGCACATTGACATTCGGAGCAGGCCTGGCTGATCTGGTCGGGCCATCCGGGAGAATTGTTGGCGTCGATCCTTCTTCAGGCATGCTTCAGCGCGCCGAACTGGCGCGGCGGCTGAGAGGAGTTGGGTGGGTCGAGTTCACACTGGCGAGTGCAGAGCATCTGCCAGTTCCCGATCAATCGTTTGATGCGACAATCGGGTCTGCCTTTCTCCATTTTACTGACATACACCAAACCGTAGCCGAAATGGCGCGCGCAACTCGCAAAGGAGGCGTCATAGCCAGTCTGCATCCGCTGCAAATCAAATACTATCCACCGTTTTTCCTGGAGTGGTTTGATCCAGTGCTGAAGCTCTCCAGAGAGTTTTTCCGCGTCAGGAAACCCTACTTGCTGGAGGGTTCCGATGTGATTGCCGCCTTCCGGGAAGCCTCCATCAAGAATATCGAAACCATGGACCTGTCTCTGATCGCCCTCTTTGACGATCCCGATAAAGTCATTCGCCATTTTATCCATGGAATCGGTATGTTCCAGGAAGTGCTCACGCAAATCCCCTGGCGCGCGCGCCATGAACTGATCGAAACACTCCTCGACAATGGGCGCAGGATCGTCGGACAGTATCAACAGCAGGACTTGGTGATGGCTTTTCCCACTCAAATGGTAAAGGGAATCGTGGTGTGAAGTTGCTCCAGTCACGAATCACCACGGTTATCCACAGGTTATGCAGTAGTTATACACCGAATCTGTGCATAACTACTGGCTTTACCACTGATCAATCGGAATCGCGGCTTGCGCCGTCAGTGTCAAATCATCCAGTTTTCCTTGTTTATATCTGACAAATGCCGCAGCGCCAATCATCGCTGCGTTGTCTGTGCAAAAACGCAGATCGGGTACGATCAGGTTTACTCCTCTGTCCTCGCACGCCGCCTGCAGTCGAACTCGCAAATACGTGTTGGCGGCCACTCCTCCTGCGAGTACGAGTGTGCGCCGCGATGTCCTCTCAAGCCCCAGCAGCGCCTTTTGGATAAGAGCGTCAGTAACGGCGGCCTGGAAACTCGCCGCAACGTCTGCCACGCGCAGCGCTCGCTCCGCTTTGCGCTCCCGGTCAAGGTGCAGCATCACCGCAGACTTCAACCCGCTAAAGCTGAAATCCAGAGAGTCCTCCTCCAGTGCGGCGCGCGGAAAGCGCATAAAAGCGGGGTTTCCCTCCGCCGCCGCATCCTGTATGGCAGGCCCGCCTGGATAACCGAGTTCCAGCGCCCGCGCAACTTTGTCATACGCCTCACCGGCGGCGTCGTCGCGTGTTTTCCCGAGTCTTTCAATACCTCCCTGCGCATTCACATCCAGCAGTTCAGTGTGCCCTCCAGAGACCACCAGCGCAAGAAATGGAGGCTCCGCATCTTCTGAGAGCGCCGCCGCGTACAGATGACCCGCCAGATGATGGACGCCGATCAGCGGCAAACCGCCAGCCTGGGCAAGCGTCTTTGCGGCAGTCACCCCGACAAACAGCGCGCCGATCAGCCCCGGACCGTGGGTGACCGCGATCGCCTGGACATCGCCGAGCTCCCGCTCTGCGTCCGCGAGCGCCTGCTTGATCACAACCGTGATCTGTTCCACATGCGCCCGCGATGCGACCTCTGGAACGACGCCGCCAAAACGCTGATGAGAACTGATCTGGGAAGCGACAACGGAACTCAGCACGATACGGCCATTGCGGATCACGGCCGCCGCAGTCTCATCACAGCTGGATTCCACCGCCAAAATATCAATCGTGTCAAGTGCCCTGTCACGCTCGTACCGTGCCTTCATGGCTTCACTCCAGCGCATCCTGAACCTCTGCCAGGTTCGGCAATGTCGCCCACATGATCAGCGCATCTTCCTGATTGTCCGTGTAGTAGCCCCGGCGTAGACCCGCATCGGCAAACCCCAGCTTGCGATACAGGCCCTGCGCCTGATTATTGCTGACGCGGACTTCCAGTGTCATCTTGGCCGCGCCGTGCGCAATCGCCTCTGCCATCAGTCTGCGCAGCAGGCGTTCGCCAAACTTCCTCCCGCGGTACGTCGGGTAAACAGCAATATTGGTCACATGCGCCTCATCGATAATGATCCACATGCCGCCGTACCCGATCATCTCTTCTCCGAACCACATGACGATGTAGTGAGCAAAGTGATTTTCAGTAAGCTCCCCCAAAAATGCATTGCGCGACCACGGAGCGGTAAAGGAAGCACGTTCAATCCGCATTACATGATCAATGTCACGAACAGTCATCCGGCGAAATGACAGTTCGTTCGGATTCATCGTCTCCACTCCCCCACTGCGTCTGAAGCCAGCGCGCTTCTGCCTCCGCCAGTTGAAGATAGCTTGGTACCAAGGCGTGCGCGTTTTCGCCATGACTGCCCTCCTCATGTCCAGATATTCTCTGCGCGAACCCTTTACAGCCAAGCGCGTACAGATCCTCCGCGCGCACAGCCGCAGTCTCTCCATAGACTATGATTCGCTCCAGACCGCTTTGTTCCTGCCACTCCCGCTGCGCCAAGACAGCTGAATCTCCGAGCAGATACACAGTTTCGTTCTCGCCCGCAATCGTACGCAGAGTTTCGCCAAATACGGCCCGATCCCTGCGGGCGTCTGTCACCAGTTGTGTGAAGCGTCCATACTCCGATCGATAGACCGCAGTATAAACAGCTCCCCGGCGCGCATCCCACACCGGAACGACCAGGCCAGCGCACCACCGCAACGAATAGGCCGCTGCGGCCAGCGATGAGACCGGAAGCACCGGAATCCGGAGGGCGAACGCCAGCGTTTTTGCCGCCGTCACGGCAATTCGCACCCCAGTGTAAGAACCTGGACCCACGCCCACAATAACACCTTCCAGATCAGTCAGGTCCATATTCAGGGCGGCCATCATCTCGTCAATCAGGGGGTTCAAAAGCGTCGCGTGCATCCTGGTCACACGCGTTGTCCAGGCGGCGAAAACAACGCCTGCACGGTCGCCGCAAGCCAGACTGAGGGTGGATGTCGCAGTGTCGATCGCTAATAATGCCATAGTGTCATCCACTCTTGCAAAGTCTGGAGGGCGGCGTCGCCGTGCGCAGACAGAGTCACCGTGCGGCCAGACTCCGCGCGGTTCTGATGATCCGATCCGTCATCCCCGAGTTCCTGAGTTCCAGTCTCCTTTGCAACGGAATCGATAAAATGCATGTCAATCCGATCGTCCGGCAGCACATCTTCTAGCAACTGCGCCCATTCCACAGCGCAGACCCCTTCTCCAAACCAGTATTCGTCCAGCAGATCCAATTCTTTTCCCGCTTTGTCGCCCAGTCTGTACAGGTCAATATGATACAGCGGAAGCCGGCCGCCCTCATGCTCCTCAATCAGAGTGAACGTTGGACTCTTCGCAAACCCAGGCAACCCGAGACCTTGCGCAAGCCCCGCTACGAACGTTGTCTTCCCGGCGCCAAGTCGTCCCCGCAAAGCGATGACCAGCCCGGCTCGCGCAACCCTTGCGCATGCCTCCCCCAGTGCGTGCGTCTGCGTCGCGTCCTTCAGTTTCAGCGTCAATCCGTATTCCCAGTCGCGGCTCACAGTTGTTTGTCACCTCCGCCTGCGGCGGCGGCAAAATGATCATACCCCCGTGGCAGCAATGTTTCGCGACCGCCCCCTGACAGCAGGTCGACGCCCTGCTCGTCGTCCACGACGCGGCCGATCAGAGTAATCCGCACCCCGCACGCTTCCATGAGCGGCAGCAACGTTCCCGACGCCAGCGACGTTACCGTGCCAACCAGTTGATAATCCTCACCGCCGTGAAGTGCAAAATCGAACGGGTTTTTTTGGGCGAGACGGGCATAGCGACGCACCGCAGGAAGTATTGGTACACGCTCGCCGTCAACATCGAGATGCACGCCGCTGGCTACGGCAATATCCATCAGTTCGGAACTGAGTCCATCACTGACATCGCTCAGCGATGTGCACCCCCGACATTGAACAAGCGCCTCAGCCGCGCGAATCTGCGGCTTCGGACGCGTGTGGCGTTGCTGCAGTTGCCACTGATCAGCAGGCGTCAGGGCAACGGGATGATTGCTCTGCATAAGATGCACATAGGCGGCCGCCCCCCCAACGTCCCCCGTGACAAATACCAGGTCACCCGGTTTTGCGCCGCTCCTGCGCAGTGGCTGCGCTCCCATCAGGACGCCGGTAACGGTCACGGTGATGACAAGTGGGCCTCCCGTACTTACGACATCGCCGCCAACGACAGTCACCGCAAACTCATCGGACGCCTCTGCCATTCCCCGATAGATGGATTCAATCTGCTCGACCTGTTCTGTTGCAGGCAGGGCAAGTGATACAAGGGCATGCATGGGTCGTCCGCCCATCGCCGCCACATCGCTGAGACTGGCAGTTAAAGCCTTGTACCCCAAAGAAACCCTGTCGATCCAGTCATCGCGAAAATGAACGCCCTCAACCAAAGTATCCGTTGTCAGTACAATGGACCCATCACACGATACGACCGCTGCGTCGTCGCCGATTCCCACAATGACGCGTGGATCGGGTCGCAATATCAGGTCTGTCAAACGCCTGATCAGGCCAAATTCGCCGATCTCCCGGACAAGCATCCTGTTCCCCGCCCTCACACACTTCTGTAAGGTACTATTATACCCGTTGCAAAAGGTGCGGGGCAACGATCAGACGCCAACCTGACTGCGCGCTATGAGCAGAATGCGCAGAGGCAGTTTTCGCATGTTGGTATTCGGCACACCTGTAATCTGAAATTCGACGGTGGCCGACTGTCCTGGACCCAGCTTCTGCGTTGGACCAGACAGCACAGCGACATCATCAAAATATTTATAGGTGCCCCTGCCAAGGAGTTGTGCGCCAGAGTAACGTTCGAAAAACAGCATGCCCAATGCTGTCCGTGGAAACCACGGTTGTGCGCCCTCATTTCTGACGCGCGCAGTGATCGTCAGAAACTGGATACCCGCTCCAGCCGTTCCAGTCACTCGAACATGAATACGCGACACATGTACAGGCAACGTTCCCATGCTGAGTGAGGGGAGACTTGAATTGGGCGTGCGCATCATCCAGATCAGGTGAATATAGCGACTGTTCAAATGTGCGTACGCTGGCGTTGGATTCAGGGTAAACGACCATTGCACCGAACCGTGGGCTGGAATCACCGCGTCCGGGCCATTCACAAAATACTCCCAATCACTCGCCTGCATAGGCGCCAGCCCGCCTGCGCTGCGCAACACAAAGAGCATCCCCTGAAGCGCTCTGCCCTGAACGGGCGATGCGCTTGTATTGTACAGACGCGCCCGAAACGTCAGCACGTTCGGAGTAAGCGCAACAAATCCATGAACGTTTCCCTTGCCGCCCGCCTGCCCGGTATTCGACGCGCTTTCCGTCGGCGCGCCCGCGCTCTTTGTCGCGCTCGCGGCGCCCGCTTTTCCCGAGCCCGCAGCCGTAAACGGGCCATCCACGGAACCTGTGTGTCCGGCCGCATTCGCACTCTGCGCTGATTGCGCCGCCACTGCGACATCTTGCGAGGAAATCGGCGCCAGCGTTGCGTTCAGCGTCTGCAAGGCGCTCTCATGGGGCTGGGCCGCTGAAAGCCCCTGCGCGGACATCTTGTCCAGTCCGTGGAACTGATTCTGCAGCGCGCCATGACTCTGCACGAATACGACAAAAGCCACCATTACCGCAGCGATTCCGGAACCCATCGCTACCCAGAGCGTACGCCTGTTTATACCCACAGACCGGAAACGACTCCACGCACTGCGCGATGAATTCGTTTGTTGCCGCCTGCGAATCTCGGCCAGCACTCGCTCCTGAAAGGGCTCTTGCGTAAAGAGCTGATCGGCGCGAGCATGAAGCGAATCTCTAAGCGCTTTTTCAAATTCCTGATCGTCCTGTCGATTCACGTTCACCGCTCCCCTCCCACACAGTTCGCAGCAACTCCCGACCGCGGTGCAGTCGAGTTTTGACCGCGCCCTGGCTCAGACTGGTCACGTGCGAAATCTCCTCCACAGTAAAATCCTGAGCGTAGTATAACCAGATCACCTCGCGATAGTTGTCAGGCAACCCCAGGACAGCCTGCCACAGCGCTTGCCCTTGTTCCTTTGCGACAACAGTCCGTTCTATTGACGCATCGCTTTGCAGATGGGACAGGTCATCCATGATCACTGTTGTTTTGCGAGCGCTGGAGCGCAGAAAGTCTTTGGCGCAATTTGCTGCGATGCGCAGAATCCAGGTCTTGTAACTGCTCTCCTGGCGAAAAGACTCCAGGTGATCGTATATTTTCAAAAAAACATCCTGGCTGATGTCTTCAGCCGTATGCTTGTCACGGACATATCCGTACACGACATAAAACACGTCGCGACTGTACGCCTCCATAAGCTCACGCAACAATTCGAAGCGTCGCTCATCGCTTTGCGCCGATGCCACAGCCCCACCTCAATGCGACTATCTGTATAGACGCGTTAGAATACCTTAAGGTTACACGATATCTCTCATAGATTTCCACTTTAACATTTCTTTTTGATTACATTTATTTTCGCCTTGCACGGCTTTACGTACCCACACAGGGCTTATGTTACAATGCAAAGCAGCATGTCACAAGCGGAGGCGGCGTGAATAACCCGAAAACAGGCGCCGCTCCGTAATGAAACTGTACCGGAGTCATTCCAGAAAGCCCGGCCCGCAGGGGGACAGCCGCTTCTGCGGCGCCCCCTGCAGAGCGCGGAGCCGTACGTTTACGCCAACGGAATTACGGAAGCGTCCGCCGTCGCCAGTTTTGCCTGCACCTTTTTCACGATTCGACCGTTCGGGAAGGAAAAGATGTCAGCCGCCACGATCGCGTCCATCGCCGCGTCCACGACAGCCGCCGATACGGGCGTCTGTGGATTGGGAATCTGCAGATGCACAGTTTTGTTCAAACTGGTCAAAAATGAGAGTTCGAGTGATTCTTTCATGGCCAAGTTTCCCCCAGACAATTCAGGATGCGCTGCACGTACATTTCATGCCGATGTGGCGCCCGCTCCAGAGGATCCTGCGGGGGATGCGGCAGTCGCGCCGCTGCCCGCTGCCGAGACTGTTGAACCGCCGCCGGAAGCCGTCGTCGCACTGTCCTGGATCTGCACCGTGTCCACGCGGCCCATGGCGTACACCGGATCGCCAAACAGCGGCGCGAGCGCCTGCAGCACTTCATTGATGGCGGTGTCTGACGCCTGGACATCGACGTGTGGATACACCCGGTTGTGCAGTTTCGGTTTTCCTACCGTACTCTGACCGACCTGCAACTGCACAAGCAAATGACGGTTAAGCGTACTCACGATCATTTCCCCAGCCCCTTCCTTTGCCTGAGATCACAGGCTCGCATCACGGCTGCCGGCAACCGGAGTGCTCCTGTGCTCCCTGCATCAAGAGAGAGTGCGTCCACGCGATCAATCGGGTGACAGGCGAATCCATCATGAGTCGCACAGTGCTATTATCATTATGTATCGGGAGGATCCGCATGAACGCGGTCGCGCGGGCTTTAAGGACAATCATGTACAAATTTGGCGTGGCCGGTCTGGTTATGATATCGGGACTATTTCTGGTTCCCCGCTATTTGACAGTCGCTGACAACGGCATCTATAAACTGGTTCTTGTCTATGCGCAGTTATGCGCAACATACCTCGCTGGATATGGAAACTTTTTTAACTTCGGCCTGAACCGCAAGAAGCTCCCCCGCGAAGCCCTGGTTGGCGTCATTATGCGTCTCTATGTCGTCGTGGCGCTGACATCCGCAGCGCTCACGGCCGTTTGCCTGCTGCTGACGCCAAGCTTCCCTGTATTTGGTTATGTGGTGTTTGCCGTCGCAACGGTGCCGCTTGCCGTTTTGCTCGGGTACACAACAAAGCTGGTGCAGGCGCTGAACGAGATTGACTGGCTGAATCGGCTCAATACGATACAGGCCCTCTGCTTTGTCGCGGTTGCCGTGACGATCATGGTGATTCGCCATTTTGACGCTGCGGTGGCGCCGTATCTGCTTGCTCTGACTTTGGGCGGCTGGTTTTTTTCCTATCTGATCGCGGCCGCGGCCGCGTACCTGGTGGCCGCGCGTCTGTCTGGAGTAAAACTGCTCCCCTCAAAACACCCGGAACTGTCCCCGCAAGTATTTGCCTATGGACGCAAAACGTCCCTGCAGCAATTGCTGACCCAGTTCAATCTGCGCGGTGACCTGATTCTCGTCGGAATTCTGGCAGGCGCCACCGCTGCGAGTCTGTACGGCATGGCGGTCACAGCTTCCGAAGTGCTGTGGCATATCTCTTCGAGTATATCCCTGCTCATCTATGCGCGGGTGGCGGCGGAGGAACGCAGTGGCTCAATCGCCCTTGTTGAGCGTACATTCCGCTTTACGCTGGCGCTGCTGATCACAGCCGCCGCCTTCATGACGCTTGTCATCCCGCCGCTTATCCATTATGTGCTGAACAGCCGCTATGATCGTTCCATTCCGGTCTTTGAAGTGCTGTTGCTTGGCACCATCGCCTATGGTACGACCGCTCTATTTTCCCAATTTTTCACCGATCAGCTCGGAAAGGTAAAATTTCCGCTGTACATGCAGACAGCGAGCATCGCCACCAATGTGCTCATCTGCTTTTTGCTGATTCCCCGCATCGGCATCATGGGCGGCGCGCTCGCGTCTTCAGCGGCTTACTTCGTCAGTCTGGCGCTGTGTGTGGTCTATTTTAAACAGCAGACAAAACAGCCGCTCAGTTCTCTTTTCAAGGTTACCCGCGCGGACCGCGACCTAGTCAGACGCCTGTTGCCGCACCCGCGCCGCATCAACGAAGGCAGCAAATAGGCGTCTGTGCGCCGGATTCTCCCGCCAGAGATTCTCTGGATGCCACTGCACGCCGAGCACAAACGCCCGGGCAGGATCTTCAAGCGCTTCGATCAACCCATCACGGCTACGGGCAGAGACGATATACCCCGGCGCGACGTCGCGCACCGCCTGGTGATGGAATGTATTGGTGGGCAGCTCCTGTGCGCCGCAAACTTGATGCAGGAGCGTGCCAGACACAACATCCACAACGTGCGCCAGGTGATTGCGCGGAGCATTCTGGGCATGCTGCATGGTACTGTTCCACTCGCGCGGCAAATCCTGATAGAGAGTTCCCCCCATCACTGCGTTCAGAACCTGCACCCCTCTACAGATCGCAAATACAGGTTTGTCAAGCAACAACATACGCTCCAGAAGCAGTTGCTCCATCAGGTCCCGCACAGGAGACACCTCTCCGAGCCCCTGGCGCGGTTCTTCGCCAAACATCTGCGGCGAGATATCCTCGCCGCCGGTGAGCAGCAATCCGTCCAGTTGCGTCGCCATATCGGCGACAGCCTCTGGGGAAGCGGTCATCGGCAACGCCATTGGCAGACCGCCCGCCTCATAGACCCCCTCCGTATAATCCTGTCCGATAAAAATCCCCGGGAGATTGTTTCTAAGATAATGGTATACCGTAACCCCAATAAGCGGACGCACGATGGATCTCCTCTCTTGCCACAGCGCGCATCATACCTTTGTCACTCGTGGCCCCAACTTGCCAAATACCGTTTCTGCTCCTGCGTCAATTCATCAATTGAGGCTCCCACTGCCTGCAACCGCATGCGCGCGACTTCTTCGTCGATGTCGCGGGGCAATTCATGCACCCCGGCAGGCAGGGACTCTTTCATCAAATACTGCAAGGCAAGCGCCTGTAGCGCAAACGTCATATCCATTACTTCGGCCGGATGGCCGTCTCCAGCGGCGAGATTGACAAGTCGCCCCTGCGCGAGCAGGTACACTCTCCGCCCATCCGCCAATACGAACTCCTCCACATTCGGCCGCACCGCATTCACCTGCTGTGCGCGGGTTCGCAAGTCGGGAATGCTGATCTCCACATCAAAATGACCTGCGTTGGCCAATATGGCGCCCGATTTCATCACATCGAAATGCGCCCCTGTAATACAGTCCCTGTTGCCCGTCACGGTTACAAAAAAGTCGCCGATGCGGGCGGCGTCAGCAATAGGCAGCACAGAGTGGCCGTCCATGATCGCTTCAACCGCTTTGATGGGGTCGACTTCACAGACGACCACCCTGGCGCCGAGCCCGCGGGCTCTCAAGGCCACGCCTTTGCCGCACCATCCATAGCCGATGACAACCACTGTCGTGCCTGCAACCAGAAGATTGGTTGTACGCATGATCCCATCCCATACAGACTGGCCGGTTCCATAACGGTTGTCAAAGAGATACTTGGAGTATGCGTCATTGACTGCGATCACGGGAAACTGCAGGACCCCCTGCTCGGCCATGGCCCGCAAGCGCAATATGCCTGTCGTCGTTTCTTCGCAGCCCCCTGCGATTTCAGTCAGTTGGTCCTGTCGGTCACGATGAAGCGTCGCTACGAGATCGCCGCCGTCGTCGATCACGAGTTGCGGATGAAAGTCAAGCGCAGCCTGGATGTGCTCCCCGTACTCCTGCGCAGAGGCGCCATACCAGGCGTACGCGACAATGCCGTCATGGACAAGCCCGGCCACAACATCATCCTGCGTAGACAGGGGGTTTGACGCGACAACCGCAACCTCCGCGCCGCCTGCCTGGACAACTTTCGCCAGATAGGCTGTTTTCGCCTCCAGGTGCAGACAGATCACCACGCGTTTCCCGGCGAATGGACGCTCACGTGTAAACTGTTCCTCCAGACTGCGCAGCAATGGCATGCGTTCCCGCACCCATGCGATCTTGCGCAAACCCTGCGGGTGAAGCTCATAATCGCGAATGTGCGATTGTTCCCTGGCATCTGTCTGTGTCGCTCTTGACTCGCTCAATGCGTCTGAACCACCTTCCAGCAGATCATTTCTCAAGCTTTAGATTACTATGTTTTACGTCAAAGGTATAGCGCTGGCTACCATCCCGCATACATCGTCAACAGATAAATCGCGGGCGGCAGGGCAAACAGCGCATAGAGGACTCCCCGCAACCACAGACCGCCCGCCGTATCCTCGCTAGACTCAGCTTCCCGGCCGTTTAGCGCCCCTGCTGCGATCACCCCTACGAGAATGCCGCCAACCAGTTCAAGCGGCCCTGACGCAGCGCCCACAAACCGATACATGGCGCCTGTCCACCACATGTTCAGAAGGCTGTACCCATAGCCGATCAGGATCACAAAACGCAGTGAACGTTCCGATAGCATTACGCCCACCCTCCTGTGTAAACTCGATTGACAAGCAGGGCGCACGCAAAAATCAGGATGAACGCCGTGGTCAGGCCGACTGTCACCGTGCGTCTGGAAAATACCTGGGGCATCAGCAAAAGGTTGCGCAAATCGGTTATTTGTCCCGCCAGCATAAATGCCATCACCGCGCCTGGTGAAAACAGCGTGGTCAGACTGGCCGCGACAAACGCATCTGCTTCAGAACAGAGGGACAACACGCTGCCGAGACCCATCAATAAAAAAATCGACCATACGGAGTGTTGAGTGAATCCCGTGACAGTATGCAGAGGCCACAGGCCCTGCGCCACTGCAGCCAACAGGGCGCTCGCCACAAAAAAGGGGCCTACCGCGAACAGTTCGCCTGCTGAATGGTTTGCGACGTGGCGCCAAACGGCAAAACCACGCCTTTGTAACCTGGGCAATGCGTTTGTTTCCCATTTTTCGGTCAGCGCATCTTCGCCAAAGCGCACAATGACACCGCTGAAAATGGCAATCAGCAACGCGCCGCCTGCTCTCCAGAGTACCCATGACCACTGCTGGTGAAACGCAACGAACGTGGAGAAGATGGCAACCGCGTTGACAGTTGGCGTACCGAGCGCAAACGTAAATACAACAGACTCGCCAACACCCTTGCGGCGCATGGTGCGAGCCACCGGAATCGTTCCGCAGTCGCAGACAGGCAGAACCATTCCGAGCATGCCTGCTGTCAGTCGACCTCCGAGGGAATCTGACAGCAGCGCGGACAGTCCGTTTGCGCCTACGAATGAATCGATCAACGCCGACAAGGCGACCCCAATCACGATGAACGGGAACGCCTCCCAAACAATACTCTGAAACAGCGTCTTGATCATTTGAACGTGTGACGCGTACTGCGCGTATGATGTCTCATAGAGTCCGATCGCAAGAATACAGAGGACGATCAGACCGGCTAACGTCATCGTCCTGAGTTTCGCCCCTACCAGTGTGCCGTGAGTCAATGCCGACCCGCCTCTCTGAACTGAAGTGACCAGTTTGTACACCCTATTCAGAGTTCGGACAACTCATGACACGGGAGCATGTTATATTGGCGCGCGAAAATGGGCCTGAAGTTTTCTTCAGCCCACCGAAAACCGTCCAGCTATGTGTCGGCATGCCGTAATCCAGCCAGCACCTCCGACTTGGAACGCAATCGATTTAGAACTCAATCAGGGCAAGGCTGATCTGCAGACACTCATCCACTCTGCGCATCAGTTCCTCGTCCAGATGAGTGATCTTTTCAGTCAGTCGCTGTTTGTCAATCGTCCGGATCTGTTCCAGAAGAACAACCGAGTCACGCTCAAGCCCGTACTCCGATGCGATAATCTCCACATGCGTGGGCAACTTTGCCTTTTGAATCTGCGCGGTAATCGCCGCCACAATCACGGTGGGGCTAAAACGGTTGCCAATATTGTTTTGAATGATCAACACGGGGCGAAATCCCCCTTGCTCAGATCCCACAACAGGAGATAAATCCGCATAGTAAACGTCACCGCGCTTGACGTTCATGCGTCTACACCCCGCTGACAAGTCGTTGCGCAATGACTTCCGCTTCCGCTTCCGCCTCAAATGCTTCCGACGCCAGCCGCAGATTGATCACAGCCATCTCTTGATACCCCTGTTGCAGAAGTTCGCGGATCCTTTGCTTTTTCCGTTCCCGTACATACATCGCTGTCGCCTGTCTGATCAGATCGCTCCTGCTGTTCCGTTCCTCGGCCACTAAACCATCAACCTCATCCAAAAGATAGGGTGGCATGCTCACGGCAATCCGCCTTGACCTCGACAATGCTAGATCCCCCTCACGACCCCAATTCCCTTACGTATTATAACGCACTTCAGAGAAAGACATCCAGTTCAAGGTTAAGTTTCTTCATTATTTTTCTGCGCCTTGGTAATTCGCGGCACACGCGCGGATATCCTGCACAACAGTTCATACGGAATGGTATCCAGTTGCAGGGCCGCTGCAGACAGCGAACCGCAGTCTCCGGAACGCCCGTACACTGTGACTTCATCGCCAACATGAATTGTATGGCCGGACACTTCAACCATCATCTGATCCATACAGACACGACCCGCTATCCGCGCCGGCTGTCCGTTCACACACACCGTTCCCACATTTGACAGCGCGCGTGGAATACCGTCCGCATAACCGATCGGCAGTGTTGCGATTGTCACTCTCTGTTTCGCCGTGTACGTGTATCCATAACTCACTGTCTCGCCCGGTTCAATGTCGGCCAGCCGGACAATGCGGGTTTTAAGTGTCAGCACTGGACGCAGGTCAATGTCCTGACGCCACGCAGGCGCAGGATGATAGCCATACAGAGCGATGCCTGGCCGCACCATGTCATAATGGTGTTCCGGTCCACTCAGAGTACCCGCGCTGTTCGCGGCGTGCACAATTGGAATGACAACGCTGGCTCTTCGCGCCTGCAAAACGATCTCCTCAAACCGCTGCCGCTGCCTGTCGGTGAATGCGCCGTCCAGCTCGTCCGCCGCCGCGTAGTGGGTGTAGAGGCCCTCCAGCATGATGCCCGGCATATCAGACACTGCCTCCAGCAGCGACAGTGTGGCGGACACCCCCCGCACGCCCAGGCGGGTCATGCCTGTATCCGTTTTTACATGCACCCGGGCGACCGTCTTCTGCGCGCGCGCCGCGTCTGCGAGTGCGCGCGCCTCGTGCGCCGACGACACAGTGGCAGTCAACTGATGCCCTATAGCCGGAACGGCGGCGGCGGGAGTGAACGCGCCAAACACGAGGATCGGCGCCATGATCCCCGCCTGCCGCAACTCGACTCCCTCTTCGTACGAAGCGACGCCCAAATAATCCGCACCGGCCAAAACGGCCGCCCTGCTGATCTCCACAGCGCCGTGTCCATAAGCGGCAGCCTTCACAGCAGCGAGCAGGCGCACCTCAGATCCGATCAGACGCCTGATCACTCCGACATTATGCGTAAACCGGTCGAGGTCAACCTCGGCCCATGTCGCTCTCCACAATTCATCTCACCTTGCGCAAGCATACCACAAACGCCCTGCTCCGGGGAGTTCGCCCTTCGCGTTACAGCGAACACCCGTCGGCCGCCGCTACGCTACTTTCCATAGCCGCCAAGCGTGGACGCCGCAATCTGGATCATGTCGCTCACTTTCATATCGGAAGTCAGTTGAAACTGAACGCCCTGATGGGTCCAGTACATCTGGTGAACACCGCCTGATCCGATGAGCACGGCGGGAACCCCATACAGAGTCAGCAGTTGCCCCGCACCGAGGTCCAGCCCACCCGGCTGCGGCCTGCTCTCCACAATGGTGAATGGTTCTTGTCCAGCGTAGCGGACATACACGGTTCCGTTCAGTTCTGATTCATCCTTCAGACTGTCGTTCGCCGGCACAAACGTCGGTTCAACCACCCCAAAGCCCTGTTCCACTGTGCTGACAGGCATTTCTATGGCCTTCAGGGTCGTGGCCTGGTCAGGAGAAAATGCGCCCGAGCCAAACGTGACCCCCTTTTGAAATGTTAAGTACGTCATCGTAATCACAGGCTGTTTTTGCTTGTCGTAAAGGATGATCTGCTTTGGCGCGTAGGAACCCTCTACGAGTTCCACTTTCTGACTGCCGATGAGCGGATTGAGCGGATCAGTCGGCACCATGAACGATAACACCTTGTCTTTCACAGAATACTGCGGTTCTGCGGCCGCCACGATCTTGCCAATCAGGGAATGGTACAGATACAGGTGACCCTGCCGTTCGGCCCAGTCGCCCTGAAACCGGATAACCCGCTTGGCGCCGGGACTGATCAGGTAAATACCCTGCGCATTGTGGACGATAATCTGAGAAATATCCTTGTTTTCATTTCCCAGCGCAATTCGATACAGATTGGGAGACTGATACCACGTTTCGACGAAATAACGCTGGATGCCGCCCTGGATATGGACGGTCATAAAAGCTGTGCTTTTGTAGCTTGTGATGCCGTTTTGCACAGACTGCAACTGTTTGACCATCTGGGTGGCGCTCAACTGGCCGCAACCCACCAACGCCAGACCGAGCCACAGTGTAACCAGAAAGGCGACCCAGTTCTTTTTTTGCACACGATCACCCCAAGTACCGTCGTATCATGTCAAAGCGCCCGTTACCTTGTCCATTGCCCGGGAAATTTGTCGAAAAGCACGCCCAGTCCACTGCAGCAGATCGGAGGCGACGAGCGACTCTTCTGTTTCTGTATCGGCGCAGGCGAGGTCAGCGGCCAGCCCATGCGCATATACGGCCAGAAGCGCAGCGTCCAGCGCCGCGTATCCAGCGGCCAGAAGTCCTGACGCCAGGCCCGCCAGAACATCTCCGGTGCCGCCGGACGCCAGTCCGGAATTGCCTGTCGTGTTAATGAACGCCGCGCCGTCAGGCGCCGCAGTCACGGTTGCCGCTCCCTTTAACACGACATACACGCCATACCGTTCGGCAAATTCTGCAGCGTGCCTCACGCGGTCACTCTGCACCTCCTGCACCGACAGCCCAGTCAATGCAGAAAACTCCTTCGGATGCGGCGTGATCACGGTTGCCTGCCGCCTGCGTAAAAAAAAGTCCGCGAAACCCTCTGGCAACCACGCCAGCGCCTGTAGAAAATCCGCGTCCAGCACCAGCGGCAGATCAGCCTCTGCGAACGGGAGCAGCGCGCCTGGCTGTTCACTCGCCAGCCGCACAAACTGCAGTCCGAGTCCGGGGCCGCACAGGCCGCTCGAAACAGCGCCGAGAAGCTTTGCACAGGACCTGACGCGCTCTGCGTTCCAACTGTCATCCGCGCCAGGATGACGCCTGATCACGGTTTCCTGCGGAAAACTCTGACACACCGCCGCATTCAGGCTATCCGGTGCAAAGTAGTACACGAGTCCAGCCCCCGCCCGGTACGCCCCCTGCACCGCCAGACGGGCCGCGCCGTACATGCCGTCACTGCCTGCCACGACGCCCACGCGCCCAAACGTTCCTTTGTGGCTGTCCACAGCGCGGACCCGGTAACGCTCGGCACAGTCAGGAGCGGTCAACAGGAACGTCTTGGCTCCCGCGCTCACGGCCAACGCGTCAGGCATGGACAGATCCGCGATCACCACGTCGCCTGCATGCTGCCTGCCAGGCAGTTGATAGAGGCCCGGTTTGCCAAACCCGTAGGTCACAGTCGCTTCAGCGCGAATCGCAACATCATCCAGCAGACCCGTATCAGCGTCCAGCCCTGTCGGAAGATCGACGGCGATCACCCTTTTGCCCGCTTTCGCCATGGCCATGGCGAAGAGTTTCACCGTACTTGCAAGCGGCAGTCGACTGCCAGTGCCAAGCAGGGCGTCGACAATCAGGTCGCTGTCGGACAGATCATCCTCGGCGCCCGCCAGCGCACCGCCAAGCGCACGGTAGGAGCGCAACTGCGCAGAGGTCAGTGCAGCCAGGGAAGATTCACCGTAAGCAAGCCATACCCGCACATCGTAGCCGCGGGCGAGCAGATGCCGCGCCGCCGCGAGACCGTCCGCCCCGTTATGCCCCTTTCCGGCAACAATGTCGATCCGCTCCCGGCCAGCGGGCAATTTGGCTGCGACAACATCCGCCACTGCGACGCCCGCCAGTTCCATCAGCGCGACAGCGGGTACTCCGACCTCCTCGATCATGACTTGGTCGATCTTGCGCATTTGCTCCGCAGTCACCAGTAGCACAGATCTCCCTCCGGTTAGTAGAGATATATTCGTCTGATCGTACAAGTAGTACCTTCGTCCAGTATGGCGTATGCCGCCTCTGCAGCACAAGAAACGGGCGTCCGGAAACGCCCGTTTCTTGTGCTGTGCGCAGGATAGACTTCCATGGCGCTTGCGCGCCACCATTCGCGCCACAGCTACGGCCCGTACACGACCACCGCGTTTGGATTCGGACTGCCCGGTTCCACGATGCCATTGCCTGTGCCAAGCGTCCGCGCCACCTGCCAACCCCATGCGATGTCGCCGGCCGGATACATGATCTGAACGGGATACGTACCGTTGCCCGGCCCCAGCGACGTCACCTGGAATCCGGCCGTCTTCAGCTTGGAAACGACGTCTGAAGACCCGTACACCTGTACGGGAACGGTGCCTGGCGCCGGCAGCGCCGGCAGTCCCATGGACGATCCTGTCGATCCGTACGGTTTCAGCATCTGCGCGATGTGCGCCGGGTTCAGCACGTCATAATACGCGCCCGTGATATAGTTCTCCTGATTGACGCTTGGGAGCGGCGCGCTAGCCAGTTGCATGGAGTCCCCGATATTGCCAAGCGTAATGTGGGTCACTTTCGCACCCGGAATATCGAGCGCCAGCGACACCAGATCGCCCGTGTTCATATTCGTCGCGATGTCTTTTTTCCACGTTCCGATGAGCCCGCCAATACTCGACGCATCCACGCCCGGACTCAGCAGCTTGGCTTTCAGCGCCTGCAGCACCTGGGCCTCGGCGTTCATCCGCTGGAAGTCGTTGACGCGAATCGTGCTGCTCGCCTGGTTCTGGCGGATGCGGATGTACGCCAGCGCCTGCGCGCCGTTCAGGGTCTGCCAGCCGGGATACAGGTTGGCGCCGCTGTTTGCCGGATCATAGAGGCGGCCAGGCACGTCGATCCGAATACCCCCCACCGCGTTGATCGCATCCTGGAAGCCCTGAAAATCCGTCACGATCCAGTGGTTGATCGTCAGACCCGTCAGTTGCGACACGGCCTGGACGGACAGTTGCGCAGCCTGGTTGGGCTGCATCTGGGCGCCGATGAAAAAGAGGCTCTTGATCTTCGGAATCGGATTGTTGTACTGCGGTTGCGCAAACAGCACGTTACGCGGGATGGAGATCAGCACCACCTGATGCTTCACCGGATCGATATGCACGACCATCAAAATGTCAGCCTGTCCGCCGCCAGAACCGAGATCGAGCGGTCCCGCAGGATTGCGCGCGTTGTTCCCGAGCAGCAGGATGTTCTCCGTGGGAGCGCCCATAATTTTCCTCAAAAATCCACCTGCACCCCCGCCGCCCGGCGATTTCAGCGACGTATACACGGCGGCGAGCGCAGTGCCAAGAATCACCGCGCCAACTGCCGCACTGACACCGGCAATCATCCTGCGCCGCCGTCTGGATTTCCCCTTTTTGCCTGCACCACCGCCTGCTGTGCCGTTGCCGTTCCCGTTGCCCGCCAGAACAGCCTGCTTGCCGGAACGCGATTTTTTGTCCATTGAATCAACCTCGCTATCGTGGGTAAACACTGCCCCCATACACTCGCTTGTATAAACGCACATCTTCCAATTTCAAATGTCAGACGCTAAAAGGCGGCTTGGGCTGAAGCAACCTGTATTATAGCATAAAGTGCGACGGTTTCTCTGAACATTTGTGGACAGTGAATTTTATGAGCGGCTTCACAATCAGTTCAAAATTTTCCGATCTGTAGCATACACAAACACGCTGTTATATAATATACTGTATTCGTCGCCGAGACGGTAACCGACGTGTACCACAACAGAGACAGATCTAAAAAAGAGAGAGGAAGTGGAGAACTATGGAACACGCTGTGCACGCGGCAGGGTCAAAACGACGCCATGCCACGCTCCTTGCGAATGACTGGGAGACAAATCCACGCTGGAACGGCATTGAACGGCCCTATACGGCCGAGGACGTGATGCGTCTGCGCGGATCGGTTTCCATAGAATACACGCTTGCCCGTATGGGTGCGGACCGCCTGTGGCGGCTTTTGCACGATGAACAGTTCGTGCCCGCCCTTGGCGCGCTGACCGGGAACCAGGCCATGCAACAGGTGAAGGCGGGACTGTCCGCCGTTTACCTGAGCGGATGGCAGGTTGCCGCCGACGCAAATCTGAGCGGCCACATGTATCCAGATCAAAGTCTCTATCCCGCCAACAGTGTGCCGCAGGTCGTCAAGCGGATCAATCAGACCCTGCAACGCGCCGATCAGATCGATCATGCGGAGGGACGCGCCGACACGTATTGGTTCGCGCCCATTATCGCGGACGCCGAAGCGGGCTTCGGCGGATCCCTGAACGTGTTCGAATTGATGAAGGCCATGATTGAAGCTGGAGCGGCCGGTGTTCATTTCGAAGACCAACTGGCCTCCGAGAAAAAATGCGGACATATGGGCGGCAAGGTGCTTATCCCCAGCGCCCAGGCCATCCGCAACCTCACCGCTGCGCGTTTTGCGGCGGATGTGATGGGCGTCGATACACTCATCGTCGCCAGAACAGACGCCAACGGCGCCATGCTGATCACAAGCGACATCGATCCTTTGGACCGGGATTTTTTAACGGCCGAACGCACGGCAGAGGGATTCTTCCGAATGCGCGGCGGCCTCGATGCAGCGATCGCGCGCGGCCTGGCCTACGCCCCCTATGCGGATCTGATCTGGTGTGAAACAGCAGAGCCAAATCTTGATGAGGCGCGCCGTTTCGCGCAGGCCATTCATCAGCGTTTCCCTGGCAAGCTGCTGGCCTACAACTGCTCTCCCTCTTTCAATTGGCGAAAAAAACTCGCTGCGCACACCATCGCAACATTTCAGGATCAACTTGCGGATCTGGGATATCGATTCCAGTTCGTCACGCTGGCCGGTTTTCATGCGCTCAACCACAGCATGTTTGAACTTGCGCGGTCTTACCGGGAACGGGGAATGGCCGCTTACTCCGACTTGCAGGAATCTGAGTTTGCAAGTGAACAATACGGCTACTCGGCGATGCGTCATCAGAGGGAAGTGGGCGCCTCCTACTTTGACGAAGTGGCGCAGGTGATCGCCAGCGGCCAGTCCTCCACGACGGCGCTCGGCGGTTCTACGGAAGAGGAACAGTTTGCCTAGACGATTTTCCTTTGGACGACACCAGTGAAAGGAGTGCTGACCTATGCGCGAGGAAGACCAGTACGGCGCGGACACAGCGGATCACGGAGAACGCTGCGTGGAGTGCGGAACGAAAACGTCCGCACCCCACGCCTGGGGAGGTCAACTGTGTGATCACTGTGCAAGAGAAACGCAGGAGTAGCACCCCTTGTCTCATAAGAGACACTGCAGGGGAGATGCGACTTGCGGCAGTCAACCCGCGTATATCGCAGCAATCCTGGTCTCATGGAGACGCATACTGCAGGGGATCTGGCAGGCCCGCCTCAGCGAAGCCCTTGCGGCGCAAGCGGCAACTGTCGCACACGCCACAGGCTATGTCGCCTCCCAGATAGCAGGAAGAAGTCAGTTCGTAAGGCGTCAGAAGCGCCGTGCCAAGACGCACAATATCCGCCTTCGACATTGCCAGCAGCGGTGTTTCGACAGCAAATGGCGCCCCGTTCACGCCCGCCTTGGTTCCAAGGCGGGCGGCTTGCGCAAACGCCGCGATGAATTCCGGACGACAGTCTGGATATCCGCTGTAATCCAGCGCATTGACGCCCAGATACACGGCGGAAGCGCCCACAGTCTCTGCGTAAGCCGCCGCCACCGACAGGAAGATGAGATTTCGCGCAGGCACGTATGTGACCGGTATCTGATCTTCCACCAAGCCTGTCATGGGCACCGCCAGCGCATCGTCAGTGAGAGCGCTCCCGCCGATTGTCCGCAGGAAAGGCAATTCGACAATCCGGTGTTCTATTACACGGTAATACCTTGCAACGCGCCGCGCCGCTTCGATCTCCACACGATGACGTTGTCCGTAATCAAATGTAAGGGCAAACACACGACACCCAGCATCGTGCGCAAGCGCCAGACATGTTGTACTGTCAAGTCCGCCGCTCAAAATCACAACGACCCGATTCTCCATAGCCGACTCCTTCCTTTATACCCCACGTTGTTCAGGGCGCCAGATCACCTTGTGAATCTGCAGACTCAATTTGACCTGGCTGAGTCCGCGTTCCAGAATTCGCGAAACCAGTTCCCGAGGCTCCATCGCTCCCCACACAGGGCTGAAGAGCGGTGTGCCGGCGGGTTCATAGGTCTCAAGAACATGGCACGCCAGTTCAAAATCTTCCTCAGAGGCAATCACAAACTTCAGTTCATCCTGCGGCCTCAAACACTCCAGGTTGGGCAGGTGCATCTTATCGGATTCTCCGGAAGCGGGCAGCTTATAGTCCACTATATAGCGTACTTTCTCCGATTGAACGCTCTTCAAAAAGGGCGCTATATCTATCGCTCCGCTGGTCTCCACATGAATATCGACAATCTGCGGCAAAGCCGCCAACACGTTTAAAAGGAGTGCAGAGCGTTCTCTGTACATGAGCGGCTCTCCGCCGGTCAGGCAGATCCGTGTGGACCGGTACGCGGACACACGTTGCGCAATCTCGTGTATTGTCAGAGTCAACTCTGCCCGTTCGGGGGCGTAGCTGTAGGTGGTGTCGCACCATGAGCAACGCAGCGGGCAGCCAAAAAGACGTACAAACACAGTGGGAAACCCCGCAGCCGTGCCCTCACCCTCGATGGTTTCAAATATCTCAACGAGAGGCAGTGTCGCTTCCGACGCATCGGGCGTCTGGTTCATGCCTCCATCTCCCGGCGCGTGATCTCGACCGACGATGTGGGCGTCTCATAGAGCACGATACGCTCCAAACGCTTGCCGGGGTGGTTGGCCTGGAGCGCTTCGTCGATCCGCTGAAACATCCAGACGACCATGTTCTCGGCTGTCGTATTCATAGGCGGCAAGACTGCGTTCAGATACTGATGATCAAGGCGATCAACAACCGCCTGGTTGACGATAGTCTTGACATCCGCAAAGTCGATGGCGATCCCCTTTTCATCCGGAGGCGCGCTCACGCTGACGGCCAGTCGGTACGTATGGCCGTGCAGACCTACACACTTCCCCTCATACGCATAGAGATGATGGGCCGCATCAAACGTAAATTCTTTGGTAACCAACACGCGCCTGTCATGGTAACGTAACTCCGAGAGCGCAATGTCGGCATCCAGCCGCAACAGTTTTTCAGGCATCGCAAAATCCATATGATCACTCCCACAGGCAACAGACGCTCTGCGCTTACCATAAGCATCTCACACTATAGGTTCAAAGTGAAGCAAAGTCCAGACTTCATCGCGGTCTCGCTTGCTCCTTTTCTGACATCGTGCAATAATGGCCTGAAGTGAGACCGCGCACCGTGCTGAACGAACTGCGGTGGAAAGGTCGGGATGTATCCTGCCTTCGACTTTTAAACGGATTCTTATAGGCCGTCCGAGGAAGTTGCGAGAGCTGCAAGATCAACGCCTCTCGAAACTGAAGGCGTTGCCCATCCTGTCCTCCGACGCACTCTCATCCGTTGCGTATGGCTATGAAGCAGCGCTGGCCGAGTTGGCGTTCGCCGGAGTGGCCGGGCTTTGGATCGGCCTGCCGATCGCAGCGCTCATCGTGATTCTTCTGATTACCCTGATCCTGTCCTATCTGCAGGTTATCAAGGCGTATCCGGGCGGCGGCGGCGCATACGCGGTCGCATCCGACCAGTTCGGACCGGTGGCGGGACTTGTCGCCGGGTCGGCCCTGCTTATCGACTACACGTTGACGGTAGCCGTGTCCGTATCGTCGGGGATCGCGGCCATCACATCGGCCTTTCCTAGTCTGCTCCCGTGGACCGTGCCGATGTGCATCCTGTCGATACTGGTCATCATGGTCATGAATCTGCGCGGATTGCGTGAATCCGCGTCCATCTTCATGTGGCCCACGTATGCCTTTGTGTTTTCCATGCTCGTGCTGATTGTCGTTGGCTTCTTTCATCTGCAGCATGCGGGATGGCATTATTCGACGACGCCGCACTTTGGCGTGTTGCCCAAAGAAATCACCCTGCTCGTCCTGCTGCGGGCGTTCGCTTCCGGCTGCTCGGCGCTCACAGGGATCGAGGCCATCTCCAACGCCACGCCGCAGTTTCGCGACCCCGTCATCAAGAACGCGCAAAAAACGCTGCTTTGGTTAGGTCTTATGTTAGGTCTTATGTTCGCTGGAACAGCCTATCTGGCGTATATTCGCGGTCTGCAATACAACCCGAACGTCACCGTGTTGTCCAGACTGGCCGCCGACAATTTTTCATCAGGTATATTCTACTATTTTATTCAGTTCTCAACATTTGCGGTGCTTATTCTGGCTGCCAACACATCCTATAGTGGTTTTCCCCTGCTCGCCGCGTTGATGGCAAGGGATAAATTCATGCCGCACATGTTCATGTTACGCGGCGACCGTCTCGGATACAGCAACGGAATCATCGTGTTAAGCACTCTTGCGATCATCATGGTTGTGATCTTTAACGGACAGACCAATTCACTCATACCGCTGTACGCCATTGGAGTGTTTCTTTCGTTCACTCTGGCGCAGTCGGGCCTGGTCAAACGCTGGGCGCTGACGAAACCGGAAGGATGGTTGTGGCGTGGAGCCCTCAACACGTTCGGGGCGTTTCTGACTGCGACCGTCACAGTGGTTTTCTCGGTAGCCAAATTTACACAGGGCGCGTGGATCGTGCTGATTGTCCTTCCGCTGCTCATTTACTGGGGTCTCAAAGTTCGCAAACACTATACAGCCGTCGCTGACGATCTGCGGATTGACATGACGCGGATCAGACCCAGTGCGCATAAAACGATTGTGATTGTGCCTATTGCGGGCGTCAATCGCGTGGTGGCGAACACGCTGTCGTACGCGCTCTCCATCTCGGACCAGGTGATCGCCTTCTATGTCGGCTTTGAAGACGACGCCATCCTGCACATGGAGGACAAGTGGAAACAGTGGAACACGGGCGTTCGACTGGTCACCGCGCGCAGTCAGTACCGTTCCATCGTGCGCCCGCTCATGCGTTTTCTGGCAACGATCGAAAACTGGGAAGGGGAACCCGATCATGTGATCGTGGCAATTCCTCAGTTTATCGCCAAACACTGGTGGCAAAACCTGCTGCATAATCAGACAAGCCTGATGCTGAGAACCATTCTGCTGTATCGCAAGGACATCGTCGTCACGACTGTGCCCTATCATTTGACAAAGTGAGAGAGGAACCATGACCATCTGGGTTGACGCTGACGCCTGCCCCCGCCATGCCTTGGCCATCACACGCGAAACCGCCGGAAAATATGGCATCGACATGTGGACGGTCAGCAATTACAGCCACGAATTCACTCATGAACGGCATCTTACCGTGGATGCATCGCCCCAGGCCGCGGATCTGGCCATTCTGTCGCGGCTTTCAAGGGGCGATATTGTGATTACACAGGATTATGGGCTCGCCGCGCTGGTGCTTGCGCGCGGTGGACATGCCGTGTCGCCAATCGGAAAACGTTACACAAACGACAATATTGACCAGATGTTGTTCGAAAGGGATCTTGCAGCGAGAGCGAGACGGTCCCGAAAAAAGGTCCGCATGAAAGGCCCGCCACCCCGAACTGGCGAGGATGACAGGCAATTCGCCGATCAGTTGGAACGTCTCCTTGCCGAACTGAATCCGCACATGGAGAATTGAACAAGAAGAACTGAATGCGCTGCTAAGACAGCTCACTGCTGGATATCCTACAGGACAAGATGCAGCATGCGTCTGCGCCGCGTTCGGGAGGTTCCTCATGCAAAAACCGTCTCTTGTGTCGCTGCTGACAGGTGTGCTGGCGGTCAGTATGTTCGCCGCGTCCGGAACTGTGACATACGCGGCGGCGACCAGATCCGCCGACCGTCCGGACTATGTTCGTCTGTTCCCACATGTGTTCGCACGCCAGGGGCCGCCCCGCATGCAGGTTTCCCTGACATTCGACGACGGGCCTGACGCACGCTATACAGTGCAGATTCTTGATATTCTGAAACGGGAAGGTGTGCATGCCACGTTTTTCGTGCTGGGATCACAGGTGCGACGATATCCGGATGTCGCGCTGCGGATCGTTCGGGAAGGCCATGCGCTTGGCAACCACAGTTTTGATCACCGCAACCTGCGCACGATGGACAGACAGGCGCGAAACTGGGAAATCACCTCAACTGACCGCGAATTACTCCGCATAACTGGCCGCCATACGCGGTACTTTCGCGCGCCTTACGGCAGTGTTGACAGCCAGGTCATCACGCAATTGGGGCGCATGGGTTATACCGTGGTCAACTGGTCCGTCGACTCCAGCGACTGGCGCAGCATTCCTTCTGCACAGGTGGTCAAAAATGTGCTTTCCAACGTACGGCCAGGCGCCATCATTTTGCAGCACTGCGCAGGCAACGACAAAGAGATTCTGACAGGAACCGTGGCCGCTCTTCCTGTCATCATTCATCGCCTGCGCGCAGCAGGCTATGGCTTCGCGACTGTTCCGACGCTGCTGGCGCCAGACACTCGCGCAGTCCATGCAAAACACGCGATAAGACGGGCTGCGCTGTCATCCACCACGCCATTGCCATAGCATTCGCCGTTTTTCCCGGCTATCAGATCCGGACTGGCTCAATCCGCACCGCCGTGTGTTTGAAGGGCGACACCCCAGACTGCTTATCCACGGCGTCGCTCGTCAAGACATTCGTATCAACCTGGTCCGGGAAATGAAACGACATGAACAGGTTTCCTTCCGACAGCTTATTGGAGATGCGAATCGGCACAACGACACTCCCGCGCCGCGACCGGGCCCGGACCACTGTTCCGTTTTCGATTCCCAGCCGCTGCGCATCCGCCGCGCTGATTTCCAGATATTCTTCCTGATCTTTGACTTTCGGTCCGTAGTTGTTCGTCGTCACCCCGGTATTGTAAAACGCCAGCCTTCGTCCCGTGATCAGGATGAACGGATACGTCTCGTCTGTCGCATCCACGGGCGATTCATAATCCACAGGCACAAACTTGGCCTTTTGCCCCACGTCGCTTGTGTGCAGCCGCGCGTGCAAAATCCGGACGGGCGGTTCCTCCAGGTTCGGACAGGGCCATTGCAGTTCGTACTCCCGGTCAAGCCGCTCGTAGGTCATTCCAAAATGCGCCGGGGAAAGGAACCGCAGTTCATTCCATACGTCTTCTGCCGTCTCGTAGCGCCAGTTCGCGCCGAGACGATTGGCCAGGCCGGAAATGATGGCCAGGTCATCACGCGCTTCTCCAGGCGGGTCAATCGCCCTGCGCACTCGCTGCACTCCGCGTTGACTGTTCGTATAGGTGCCTTCGACCTCCGCCCAACCGGCCGCCGGGAGCACCACATCGGCCAGTTGAGCCGTCTTCGTCAGGAACAGGTCCTGCACAACCAGGAACTCCAGGTTGGAAAAGGCCTCAGCCACCGCAGTACTGTTCGCGTCGGACTGAAGCGGATTCTCGCCGATCACGTACAGGAACTTGAGGTCTCCTTCGCGCATGGCCTCCAGCATTGCGGACAAGTTCAGACCATTTTTCGGTGGAATTTTGCAGTTCCAAACCTGTTCAAACCGTTTCCTCGCCTGTGCGTCCTCAACACTGAAGAAGCCAGGCAGTTTGTTGGGCAAAGCCCCCATATCTCCGCCGCCCTGAACATTGTTCTGCCCGCGCAGGGGCATCAGCCCGCAACCCGGCTTTCCGACATGACCCGTCAGCAAGGACAAATTGATCAGCGCATGCACATTGTTGGTGCCGTTGTGATGTTCGGTTATCCCAAGCGTCCAGGCGATCACGGCCCGTTTGGCGGTCGCGTACAGACGCGCCGCCGCACGGATCTTCTCCTGAGGCACGCCGGTGACTCGCTCCGCAAATTCCGGCGTATACGGCTCAACCTGCTTGCGATACTCTGCAAAAAACGCCGTCGCATTGTCCAGGAACGATTCGTCGTACAGTTTTTCCTCAATAATGACATGTCCGATGGCGTTCGCCAGTGCGATATCCGTGCCCACATTCACAGGCAGCCAGGCTTCCGCAAAATTGGCCATCGCTAATTTTCGCGGATCAATCAGTATCATCTTGGCGCCGTTTTTGATGCCTCTGCGAATATGATTGTAGACGATGGGATGCGCCTCTTGGGTATTTGAGCCCCAGACTAAAATGACGTCGGTCTGCTCAAAATCATCATACGAACCCGTATCGGCACCACTTCCAAATACTGTCGTCAGACTGACGACGCTTGGAGCGTGTCAGGTCCGGTTGCAGCTATCCACATTGTTGCTGCCAACCACCTGTCGCATAAATTTCTGGGCAAGGAAATTCAGCTCATTCGTTGATCGCGACGAACTGAAGCAGCCAAAAGCGTCCGGCCCCTGTTCGGACTTGACGCGCCGGGCGGCCGCCGCCGCCGTTTCCAGCGCCTCCTCCCAGGAGGCTTGCTCCAGTCTGCCGTTGCGACGGACGAGCGGATGGGTCAATCGTTCTTTCGACTGGATGTACGCCCATCCCTGCGAACCCTTTACACACGTTTCCCCATGACTCACAGGCGAATTCTTGTCCCCAATCACCCGCATGATCTGCCTGTTCTCCACGGTAATCTCGATCCCGCAGCCGGTGCCGCAAAAACTGCAGACCGTGGAGACGGTTTCCCGGTTGTCCAGCACAGTCGACATTCTGGTCTCCGCCCTTCGCCATCCACATTTTAAAACTGTCTGGACTGGCTTGGATATTTTATTTAGATGCTATACTTATTAGCGTATCACAGTTTGACTGTCAATGATTCAAAAGGAGGAAAAGTGTTGGAGATTGCGCACGGCGTTCATCTCCTGGAGGAGACCAAGGGCAGCTACGTCTATCTTGTATTGGGTTCTGAACCCATACTCGTCGACACGTTTTTCCCCGGAAAAAGTGAGCGGGTCATTGCCGGGCTTGAACGACTGGGCATGCGGCCGCAGGACATCGCGCACATCCTGCTCACTCACAGCGATGTGGACCACATTGGCAACGCAAAGCGTCTACAGCAACTGTCAGGCGCAAAACTGTGGGCTCCCCGCGGCGAATTGCCGCTCATCCAGGGCGCACAAAAAGATGCGGGAATGCGTCGGCTCATCAGAGCCATGATCAGGGTGGAGGCGCCGGTCATCGATGCTGTTTACGAGCCCGGCCAGCGGATCGGCGACCTGGAAGTGATCCCGTCGCCTGGCCATACGCGTGACCATGTGTCTCTGCTTTATGGCGACGTCCTGCTGGCCGGAGATCTTGTGACAACCCGCAAAGGCAGGCTGAGGCCATCTCCAGGTCTCTTGACCTGGAATAAAGAGTCATTGCGCAAATCGTTCCACAGCGTAGGCGCGTTTCCTTTTGCATGGGTCTGCCCTGCGCATGGCGAACCCGTCCGGCGCGGCGCTCTCTGGGAAGATCTTCTATACTGAACCAGTGCGTCTGGCGCCATGGATGTCTTCCCCGCAATGTGCTATGTTGAGATGACAGTCTAGGGGAGCAGTGATAAAGCCCTAATTTGGATTATCACTGCTCCCCTGGGAGGAACGCAGTAACCTTCCCAGAAAGGAGTTTCAGCATGATTCAGAAAGCGCGTCAACACGCGGGTCACGGCCCGGAAGACAATCATCATGGCCACCATCATCACGGCGGAGTCCTGCACACGCACGCACCCGTCGATAAAATGAAACAGGCGTTCGCGCTCACCTGTGTTGTGCTCTTTGTCGAGGCAATCGGAGGGATGCTGTCGCACAGTCTGGCGCTGCTGTCTGACGCGGGTCATGTCCTGACCGATCTGGCCGCAATCGGGTTGTCGTGGTATGCAATGGTCCAGGCGCAAAAGCCCCCCAACGACACCATGACTTACGGATACCATCGAACGGGTATCCTCGCAGCGCTCAGCAATGGCGTCGGGCTGATCGTGATCGCCATCGTGATTATCTGGCAGGCGTATGGCAGGTTCCAGCACAGCGAGCCCATAGACAGCACATGGATGTTCATCAGCGCCGGCGTGGGCCTGCTGATCAACCTGTATCTGGGTCTGGGTTTACGGTCTGAAAATAATATCAACGTACGCAGCGCTGTACTGCACATGCTGGGGGATGCGGCCGCCTCCGCAGCCGTCATAGTAGCCGCGATTGTCATCGCTGCGACACGCTTCTATATGATCGATCCCATTTTAAGTGTTCTGATCGCCCTGCTGATCGCGTTTGGAGCTTGGCGAATCGTACAGCAGTCGGTCGGCATTCTCATGGAGGGAACGCCCAAAGGCATTGATCTTCAGGAAGTGGCAGAGACGATTCGATCCACTCCCGGTGTTCACGATGTCCATGATCTGCACATCTGGAGCATCACGAGTGGTCGCAATGCGCTCTCCTGCCATGTGGTCATCGACGGCGAACAGACGATCCGGCACAGTCAGGCTGTCCTGCGTGAAATGGAGCACCAGTTGGTGCACCTCGGCATCGGTCATGTAACCGTCCAGGTAGAGGATGCAGAGCATCCGCATGGCGGTTCGATCCTCTGTTGCGATGATCCAGCGCCGGAACACAGAGACACTGCAAAGTAATACGCCTCTGGCAAAGACTCCGTTTAGAGGGGGATGCGGATCAACGCCACACGGCCAGACCCCGCGAGCAGTATCTCTTCTCCCGGTTCGAACAGCCATGTGTCGTAGGATTGCGAATTCCGCGCCAAACCGCGAGGCTTGACGTTCCCATCCAGGGCTATGACACAGAACACGGCGGACGAGTCCCGTCGCCAATCCGCGCTCTGCCAGTGGTCCTTCACGGTGAGCGTAGCAAATCCGAAGAAAGGATTGTCATCATAGACGGTCATGGCGTCATCGTTATGCCGGTCTCTGAGGATTGCTCCATAATCCATCCCGGAACCGGCAGCGAAAAATCCGCCCGTTTGGGGATGCAACACTGGCAACTCCGGCTGTGGAAACGCCGTTACGGCGATGCCCTCTTCGATATGCAATGCCCGCGGTTTGCCATTTTCCAACCTGCCATAATCGTACAGCCGATACGTCGTATCCGACGCCTGCTGCACTTCAAGCGCCACGATGCCCGCACCTAGGGCGTGCACAGTGCCAGGCGGCACAGGGAAGTAGTCGCCCGGTTTTACATCGACATAGCGCAGGTATTCGTCCAGGCGGCCTTCCAGCAGAACCTGCCTGAGTTCCTCTGCCGAATCGAGACTATGCCCATAGCAGATGCGGGATCCCGGGTGCGCCTGCAGGATCAGCCAGCCCTCAGTCTTGCCCAGATCGCCAACGGCCCTTGCCTGATCGTCATTTGGATGCACCTGGACTGACAGGTCCGCATTGGCATGCAACAGTTTGATCAGCACGGGGAACCAGCGATCGCTGCGCGACACGGTCGGGAGAGGTCGGTTCTGCTCGTCGCGCGTCTCTCCCGCCGGATGTCCGGACAGCAGCCACGCCTCGCCAAGCGCAATTCCGGCTGGCGCGGCGGCAAAATGCTCACTGATATACGAACCGCCCCATACACGCGGTTTAAAAACAGGGTGGATTGTTCTCACAAGCGCATCTCTTCTCCTTCGTTGCAGCGCCAACCGCCTATTTCCTGATCCAGCGGACCATTCGTGGACTTCCTCAGATCGCCAGAGCGGCGCAATATTCGACAATGTCGTTCCAGTCCATGAACCGCCGTGCAATATCTTCCTCAACCAGCTCCGGGCCGCGCTGAATCTCGATGAATTGCAGCTTGTCGAGCGCCCGAATCGCATGCCACTGATCAGGAAACACCCGCACCACATCACCCGGCGCCACACGAATAATTCGCGTATCGAGCACAAGCTCGCCCGCGCCCTGAATAATCGTCCAGATCTCCGTACGCTGCATGTGTTTATGATAACTGATATTACATCCTGGTATCAGTTCGATCATCTTTGTGATTGCTTCGATTCCGTCCGCCATCTTCATGTAGTCCAGCACACGGTAGGAACCCCAACGCCGCTCTTCATACATGGGCCTGCCGCTGAACGATTCGACAATTCCCTTGACAGCGCTGCTGTGTTCTTTGTTCGCCACCAGAATTCCATCCGGGGTTGCCACCACAACGGCGCCGTTCATGCCCATGGCAACCAGCGGGATGCCGAGTTCGTTGACGATATGCGTGCCTTCACACTGCACCGCAACTCCCTGACCGATAAACTCATCGGTCATTTCTTCAGACAGGGCATTCCAGGTGCCAAGATCCTTCCAGGTGCCCTCATACGCTTTCACGATAACAGATTCAGCTTTCTCCACCACTTCATAATCAAAACTGCGTTTGGGCAGTTCTGTAAAGTGATCGACAAGTTCCGCATGCGACGAACCAAAAGCATAGGCCCGCAGCAACTCCCTCAGATACCCCAGACGAAAACAGAACACGCCGCAGTTCCACAGGGCGCCCTGAGCGATCATCTCTTCCGCCTGTTTGCGCGGGGGTTTTTCGACGAAACAGGTCACCTTCGCATATTCGCCCTGTCTCCCGCCCCCACCTGTCTGCGCATCCGTCACACTAATGTAACCAAACTTACTGGTCGGTTCTGTCGGTCTCACTCCGAGCAGCGCCAGATCGGCGCCAGAGGCCTGCAAATCGTGCTCCAGACTGATGACGGCGGAAAAAAACGCGTCATCCACATAGGGATCCACTGGCAGCACCGCGACGATTTCGTCAGGAGACACCCCTTCAATATCGATCAGATGCATGACGGCCACCGCAATAGCCGCAAACGTGTCGCGCCGTTCCGGTTCCACGATGACGGGCGCATTTCCCAACTGGGACACGATCATTTCAATCTGCGCCTTGGAAGCGCAAATATAGGCATGCTCCGCCAGGGAAGTCTTCTCAAGTTGCGCCCACACGCGTTGCAACATTGAAACAGCCTGACCGTGGTCGTCCGTCAGCACCTTCAGAAACTGTTTCGATCGACTGTCATTGGACATGGGCCAGAGTCGTTTGCCCGAACCACCCGATAAAAGAACCAGTTTCACGCCAGCACCTCCAACCACAAACACCGCTTCAAAACGCCGCAGTTATACCAGATTCATTGACTACCCTCAATTATACAGTAATCTATCACGGAAAATCGCCGCAGGCGCATTTTCTCCCCGGTTGTTGGTGCTGCGCAGCAGCATGGGGGTCTATTCCGGAAAACGCGCCTGCCCAGCCGGGATCGTATACTGTTCCGAGGCGAGTTCGGCGCAGCCGTGTCTGAGCAGCGGAACAGTATACGATCCCGGCTGGGCGAGTTTTTTTCCCCTTTATAATGACGATCATAGATTCGTCATGATTACGTTCATAGATTCGCTCAGAGCTGCTCGCCAGTCACGCAGGATTGGCAGCCCCTGCGCCCGCAGGGCAAGTGGTTCCAGCACGGAGTACTCGGGCCGTCTGGCAGGTCGTGGATACTCACTGGCGGAAATCGCTCTGACAGTCACTCTGTCTGCGAAACCGGCTTCCTGGAAAATTGCGGAGGCAAAATCGTGCCATGAACATGCACCGGAGCCGGCCATGTGATAGGTGCCAAAGGTATCCAATCCTTGCGAATTCGCCAACAGCAAGTTCCAGATCCCCTCAGCAAGATCGTGGGACCAGGTCGGACATCCGACCTGGTCCGATACCACAGCCACTTCAGCAAACCCATCCGGACGCTCTCCCATTTGCCGGCGAGCGAGGCGCATCATCGTCTTTACAAAGTTGCCGCCGCCTGACGCGGTGTTCTCACCGTACACCCAGGATGTGCGCACGATAAAATGTCGCGGTGAGTGCCGCCGCACAAATTCTTCTCCAGCCCATTTGGATCTGCCGTATTCGTTGATGGGGTTTACACTGTCAAACTCTGTATAGGGTGTCCGTTTCTTGCCGTCAAACACATAATCGGTGCTGACATACACGAGAGTGATTCCCAGACTGCCGCATGCCTGCGCAAGGTGTTGCGCGCCAAACGCATTGACCGCATACGCGTCCAGACGACCCTCACCCTCCGCCAGGTCGACCTTTGTATACGCGCCAGCATGGATCACGGCGGTGGGCCGCACAGTCTCCAGTACGCTCCTGACATCCCGCGCGCGGCGAACATCCAGGGCCGCGCGGTCAAGCGCGATCACCTCCAGCTTCTCCGCCATGGGCGATCGTTTTGCCGTTTGCACCAGGTCATGGCCCAACTGTCCGGTAATCCCCGTCACCGCAACACGCATCTGTCACACACATCCCGTTCCTGTTGATCCTATTACTTTAGCACATTCACAGCGACGGGCGAGTACATCGCTGCTGCCCTACAGACCGCCGTTGCCGCCATAGATCCGGATGAGCCAGGCCGAAAGCGCCTCCAGCCTGCCCGTCAACAGCAGAACGCCCATCAGAACGAGTACGGCGCCCCCGGCGCGGCTGATGGCTGCGCTGTAGCGACTCAGCCAGCGCAGCGAGCCGAGTGTATAGGCGAGAATCAAAAACGGCAGGGCAAACCCAATCGCGTATACGAGCATCAGCACCATGCCGTTCACCTCACCGGTCGCCGCGATCGCGATCACCGCTGCGAGAATGGGTCCAACGCAGGGTGTCCAGCCGGCCGCAAAGCTGATTCCCACGACAAACGCGCCGAGATAGCCGACCGGTTTGGCTTTGCTGTGCCACTTTACTTCGCGCATAAGCCAGTCCCATCTGATCGCTCCCACAAGGACAAGGCCCATCACGATGACGATCACGCCGCCGATGTCACTCACGATGGTTCTGTACTGTGCAAACAGGATGCCGACCAGATTGGCCGACGCCCCGAGCGCCACAAATATTACAGAAAAACCCAGCACAAAAAACACAGCATGAGCGAGCGCCCTGCGCCGAATCGAGACATTCGCGCCATCCGCTTTGGCGTCATACGAGACGCCAGAAATATAAGAAATGTAGGAGGGATACAGCGGAATCGTGCAGGGCGACACAAAAGACACAAGTCCCGCCAAAAATGCCAGCCATATCGTAGGCGCGGTGCCCATTCGCCAGTTCCCTCCTGCCCATGACTTGCGCCTGCTGAACTCAGCGCGGACGCAGCAACCCTGCAATTTTGGCCTGCATCTCGCTTTGCGACATCAACCCGACCACCCGACTCTCGATCACTCCCTGAGAATTGATGAAAAAGCTGGTCGGTATATCGATGACGCCATAGGCCGACTCAACAGTTCCACTGCTGTCAAGCAGAACTGGGTAAGGAACTCCGAACACACGCACATAATTCTGCACTCCGGCCAGTGTGTCGCCAGGGGTCATATTGAGGCCGATAAACTGTACGCTTTTTCCATACTTATGATACATCTTGACAAGATCCGGCGTCTCCAGTTTACACGGTGGACACCAGGAGGCGAAAAAATTGATAAACACAGGACGACCGCGCAAAGAGGAGAGGGTGATCGTCCGCCCCTGCAAATCGGTCAGGGTAAAATTGGGCGCCATGCGACCAGCCAGCGGCAATGCGGCAGACTGATTTTGCGCCTGACCTGCGGTGGTTTTGGCGCCCTGTGCGCTTGAGTGTTGTCGCGCGCCAAACATATAGCTGACAACGGCCACAAGGATAACAATCACCAGAAGCGCAAGGTTTCGCTGTCGATTCATGGAGTCTTCATCCTCTTTCCCCTTGCCATGCGCTGCACGCCGAAACGTCTGCGACGGAACAGACCGCAGCGCATGTGTACTCGCGCGTCTGCATTGATGCACTCAACACGCGTCAGTGGTTGTGGTCTGACCAATCAGGCAAGATTGTCGATTTGTACAGACTCAACGCGATCCGCCAGTTCGATCCCAAATATGCGTGCATAAAAGTAAAGCTCAGCCTCTAGCGACCGCTTGATATTTTGCGCCTGGCGAAAGCCATGCCCCTCCCCTGCAAATGGCACATACGCCACCGGTACACCCTTTTTGCGCAGCGCTTGCACCATCATTTCAGCCTGGTTGGGAAGAACAATTTTATCATCAAGTCCCTGGAAGAAAATCACCGGGCAGGACAGCCGCTCTGTAAAATGCAGCGGCGAACGCGCTGCATACAGGTCGCGCGCTTCCGGATACGGACCCACCATACTGTCCATGTAGCGCGATTCGAACTTGTGCGTTTCCTTGGCGAGCAGTTCGATGTCGCTGACGCCAAAGTAGCTGGCTCCCGCCGCGAACGCATCGCGAAATGTGAGTACCGCGAGTGTCGTGTAACCGCCGGCGCTGCCGCCGCGAATGGCCAACTGGTCAGCGCGCACATCTCCGCGTTCAACCAGATACAGCGCCCCATTAGTGCAGTCGGAGACATCGACGAGACCCCAGTTGCCGTTCAAGCGCTGTCGATAGGCGCGTCCATACCCCGTACTCCCGCCGTAATTCACATCAAATACGGCAAATCCACGACTCGTCCAGTACTGGATGGATAAGTTCATCGTGGTGGAAGTTGCGGCAGTTGGTCCCCCATGGGTGAATACCACAAGCGGCGGCCTGTCCGATGGAGCCGCGTCATAATCGTGATTTCTAGGCGCATAAAAGAATCCGTGTGCTGTCATTCCACCTTCCGTAGGAAATTCGACAGCTTCCGGCAAGGACAGATACTCTTCATCAATGACGGTGTCGCTCGATTTGCGCAGAATCTCGAATTCTTCGCCGCCGGGATGGAAGCGCACCACTGACCACGCATGCGTGGGCGAACCCGCCGTTAACACCGCCGAACCGCCGATCGCGCACAGCCCCGACATCTGAGTATACAGCGTCTCCACGCGCCGCAATGCTCCAGCATTCACATCAACCTCGCCCAAGTGCCAGACGCCGTTCATGTTGTAGACGCACACGATCTCGGAAGGTCCTGTAAATGTGTACGTGGACATGCCAAACACCCATTGGGGCAAGCCGAATTCAGCTTCTTTTTCGAGCACGCAGGCGACGCGACCGTCAGCATAGCGATAGATATTCCACCAGTTCGAGCGGTCAGACACGAAGTAAAGCACACCGTCCGGCGACCACTGCGGCTGAAAAATGGACTCCTCTGGACCGCCTGCGATCAGGCGCTGATTGCTGAGTGTTCCCGTTTCCGCCACATCCGCTATCCACAACTCAGTTCCATCCCATGGCATATTGGGATGGTTCCACGTCAGCCACGCCAGTTGCAGACCATCTGGACTCACACTCGGCGATGAGTAAAAATCGTTGCCAGAAACCAGTATGCTGGATTCCAGTTGCCCATTCGCGGACAGGCTGACGAGCGAGTTAACCGCCTCTCCTGCACCCATGTGATCTTCCTGCACACAGATGATACGGTTTCGCCTGCGATCAAACGCAAAATCTGCATAGCGGAGCGCACTGTCAGTCGTGATTGCGGTTGCTGCTTTGCCATCTTCATGTCGATACACCAAATTATCGTCAAAATTAGAACAATAGGCAACGCGATCCGCTACAGTATACGCTCCTCCGCCGTATTCATGAACGCGCGTCCTGACATTGAAAGGGGCGGGCGTCACATCGGCAATGCGACCATTTTGATCCCGTCTTACCAATACAGAACGGCCGCCTTCGGTGGGTCTGCTCTCAATCCAGTAGGTGTCGGCGCCATCGCACGAGGCCTCCTGCAACCCCACTGTTCCCGCCACAATCAGGTCAGTCGTGATGGGTGATTCCCAAGATCCATAAGGAGCCTGCTTCATTGTTGTCAAACTGACATTCCTCCAGGTTACAGCCTGTACATTCCACGTCATCAGTATACGACAAACACAGCAGTTCGGTTCAGGGTCGTCCCAAAAACACTGTGTCAAGCACTGTCTCCATCGCAACGCCCGCCGCCTTCTGTACGCGATACACCCGCGCTTCAGGTCTTGAAGCGATGGCCGCGCGGAGATCCGTGTCCACGATGTGCACGGCCGCTCCGTCATCCAGAGCCAGACCCTCTGCCAGTTGCCCTGACGCCACAAGTTCATGATACGTTGGCCGCCTGGTCGCCTCGCCATCATAGTGAGGACAGCAACTGCCGGGGAGCAGGCCAAGACAGTTGATGGGCCGCGGCGGCGCATCGATATTGAATGAATCAGTCAATCCCTCTGCAAACCAGCAAATGGCGCCTGCACTCACGCCCGCAAGGATGACGCCGCGCTGCCACGCCTTGCGAAGGATTGCGTCCAGACCCCACTCCCGCCATAAAGCGAGCAGATTGCGCGAATTGCCGCCGCCGACATAGATTACATCCTGAGCGAGTACAAACGATTCGAGATCCGTGATGCGCGTCTTGAACAGAGGCAAATGGACCGCTTCGCAATCATGCTGCCGGAAACTCTCATAAAACCGATTGACGTAGCCTTCATCATCACCGCTGGCCGTCGGAATAAAGCACACTTTTGGCCGTTCCTTGGCAGTTTGTGCGAGAACATACTGATCCAGCAGAGGATTCTCCGGTTCCATTGAAAATCCGCCGCCGCCCATCGCGATAATCTGTTTCATCTGACGGTCGCCCCCTCTCCCAAACACCCCTGCAAACCAGCATATTTTTCATCGAAATACCAGCGTACACGAATCTTTCACAGTCCTGAAGGCGCCTCCACAACGACGCGATTCTTCGATACTTTTGCTTCATACAGAGCGAGATCGGCTCTGTGTACAAGCTGCTCCATATCCTGCGCGTTCACCGCCGCTGCAACTCCCGCGCTGATGGTCACTCCGATTTGGCCGCAGCTTTCCTGTGACAGATGCATACCTTCCACAGTCCGCCGCAGGCGTTCAGCGATGTCCGTCGCATCCGCCAGGGAAGCGCCAGGCAAAATAACGGCGAATTCCTCGCCGCCCCAGCGACAGACTGTATCTCTGCGCCGCACCACCAGACGCAGCGCATCCGCCACCGCAAGCAAAACTCGGTCGCCCGTCAGATGCCCGAAAGAATTGTTGTATTGCCGAAAATTGTCGATATCCACCACAATCATCGACATTGGCATGTGCGACGCGCGACAGCGGCGTTCATACCGCCTCAGCCGTTTGAAGAGGATCCGGCGGTTGAAGAGGTGCGTACCTGGATCCAATGCGCTTAATCGCAACAGCCGCTGCAATGTCAAAGAGAGAACGCTCCCCAATGCGGCGCAGCCTGTTATGGCCGCTGCTTGCCATAACGCGGTCGCGCGGGCGACAGCGAGCAAAACGCCGCCCACCAGAAATCCGGCGGCCAGACCAGCAACTGCCGCGTGGTACTTGTGATCCGCTCCCGACCGGTCAACGATCATATTTCTTCAACAGATCGTCCAGAGCTTCTCTAAGCAGAACCGATTCAGGGCGCGCCTCTTTTTCAGCCACCAGTTTCAGTCGCCGCAGTCGGGCGGAACTGTAATAACAGGACTTCATGACCATCTCCTCCGGTTGCGGCAGACCCACACGATTGCCTCCCAGTTCTTTTGCGCCCCACATTGCCGCAGCCGCGATTTTGATCAATCCCTGAACTTCTTTGTGATCACGGGGATACTGCGCTACGCCGATACTGACAGTGCGCGGCTGCACTTCTTTCCATCCAGCCGCTTCCCGCGCCCCAACCGCTTCCAGGGAACCGCGCAGACTCTCCATGCGCAGAAACATGTCCTCCAGGGTCGCACCCGAAGCAGCAAGCGCAAATTCATCACCGGACACGCGGTATACATGCAGCGCAGCCATTTCCTTGAGCACTTCCGCAATGGCGGTCAACATGCGGTCACCCGTCTCACGGCCCAGTGTTTCATTGAGCTCAAGAAAGCGGTCAACGTCCAGTAAAGCCAGTGCGACAGGAAGATCCGCCGTCATGCATTCTTCCAGGAATGTCTCCAGATGAAATCGGTCTCCCAACTGAGTCAGTGCGTCAATATGTTGATCCACATCCTCCGCTCCCATCGATACATTATATGCTTTGCTATTATTATATATGTTCGTATATATACGTCAATATAATAGCAGAAGAGGAACGCGACGTCGCAGTCGCGTTCCTCTTCTGCTGATTGATTGTACACGCCGCGATCATTCAGAATGCAGCGCTGTGACAGGGTCCAGTCGAGCCGCACGCGCTGCCGGAATCCATCCCGCAATCAGCGATACTGCCGCACCGAACCCCAGACCAAGGATGAGAAGCCATACGGGTAGATGAAATATTCCGCCATGGAAGCTCGCATTGCGGCTTATGACCGCGTTAATCACCTCACCAGCCGCAGCCCCCAGGCCGAGTCCCACAATACCGCCGCCAACGCCGATGGTCGCGACTTCCGTCAAAAATAGCCGTGCAATATCCTTGCGCCGCGCGCCGACCGCACGCAGAATCCCGATTTCGCGGCGCCGTTCAAGCACAGACATGCTCATGATGACACTGATCATCAGTCCGGCAACGACAAGGGCGATCCCGCCGATCACGCCGAGTCCCGCTTCGATGGCGGAGAAGCTGCTCGTGATGGATTGTAAAATCTGCTGCACCGTTGTGGTGCCGTATCCCATTTTACCGATGCGCTTTGCAAGCGGCGCCACATCCGTGATCGTCTGACCGATCACGGTCGCGCCAGGGTACGTAACGCTCGTCGAGCCAGAGACCTGTTTCACCCACGCAATGGCCAGAGTATAGGGAACATAATTCGCGCCGTTGCCAGTCACAATCCCAGTCACGCGCAGCGTCACAAATGGGAGCCTGCGCGGCGGCGTGACGAGTCCTGTGCCGCCGCCGAAAACACCGCCCGACATGCCTTCCGGTCGAATGGAAATGGTGCGTCCGATCAGTTTGTCAGGGTTCGGTTTCTTGCCGCCCAGCAGCGCTTTGGCGTAGGCGGAGGACAGGAGGATGCCCTTTCCCGCAGGCCACGCGCCCGCACTCAGAGTGGGCCGCAGACCAGACACCGACGCCAGGCGGGCAGGCGGCAAGTTCAGGATGGAGGCTAGGGTGCTGCTCCCGCCCGCCCGCAGCGTAGCCATGAACATGACGGACGCGTACGCTCCACGGGCGCCGGGCAGCGCCGCGAACTTACTGAGGGACCGCGGCGTGATTGGAGTCGTTGGGCCTGCAGCGGTGTTTGGCGCAAACGGACTGGTCGTGCCAGACACGCGTTGCGGAGACACCGTAATCGACGTCAGCGGTCCAAATGAAGTGAGCCCGGCCACGACACCTGACTCCAGTCCCGATCCGAGACCCATGAGCAGGACTGTCGACGCCACTCCGACCGCGATGCCAAGCCCCGTGAGAATGGCGCGCCCCATGCGCCGTCTGACGGCGGACAGCGCCATGCGCGCCAGAGTGCCATACTGCACGCTATGTGCGACCCTCGATTCGCGCTCAACCGAAGTGTCCACAGAAACGTTTCGAACATCGTCCGCATGGATTCGACCGTCGCGAATGCGGACGACGCGGTCCGCGAACGGAATGAACTCCTCATTGTGTGTGACCACAACGACCGTGCATCCGTCTTCATGTGCGATGGTTCCCAGCAACTGCATGATTTCAAGACCACTCTGACTGTCCAGGTTGCCTGTCGGTTCATCGGCCAGCACAATTTGCGGATCAGCGGCGAGTGCGCGCGCGACAGCGACGCGTTGCGCCTGACCGCCCGACAGTTGATGCGGTCGATGGTCGGCGCGGTCAAGCAGGCCCACGCGCGCAAGCAGTGTTTTTGCCCGTTCCCGGCGCTCTGCAAGCGGCACTCCGGCAATCGCCAGTGGCAATTCGACATTCTCCGCCGCCGTCATCGTGGGAAGAAGATGAAAGGACTGAAAGACAAATCCAACGTCACTTCGTCGATACGCGGACAGTTGATCCGATTTGAGCCGGGTGATGGCGCGGCCAAAAACGAGAATCTCTCCCTCGTCAGGGCGGTCCATGCCTCCCATCAGGTGCAGGAGAGTCGATTTGCCGCCGCCAGACGGACCAAGAATGCACGTGAACGACCCCGCCCACAGTTCAAGCGAGACATCGGCCGCCGCCTGGATGTCTTCCGCGCCTCGCTGGTAGTGTTTCCACACACCGCGCAACGCGAGTGACGGGAGAGCGGCGCTATTGTCAACTTCAGACGGCATCCCGTTCCCCCTCCCGCCGAGTCGTCGCACCGCCAATCAACCCAGCGATCAGACCCAGTACTCCATACATGATCAGCGACATAACGATTCCCAGGACATGCACAAGAGGCGAATTCCCGATTGAAACCGCCTGCGCAACTTGCGCAGAAGAAACAGTCTGGCCAGCCTTTTGCATTTGCTGTTCGAATTCTGCTGGAGTGATGGTCACAAAAAAACTGCCGATACTAAACAAAAAACCGTATATGGCGCCAATAAGCGCACCTTTCCACAGCGGGCGACTGCCGCTGCGTTTGGCGGCGCGGCCAGCGAACAGCGCCACTACCAATGCCAGCACATCAAGAATGATGATGACGATTGAAACCGTTCCATGCAGATTCGTATTGGCGCCGCCAATTGCTGCGAGCAACAGCGCCGCCACACCCAGCACAGCCGCGAAAATAATGTACTTCCTCTCGGATTGCATTACATCCACCTCTTTATTCTATTTTTATTCCAATGCTTGGGTTATGACCCAATTCGAAACCATTATACTCCTGAATTTTGAAAATTGGAAGCACGCAAACCGAGTGATGGCTTGGTGAACTAAGGGGAAATTATCCGCAATATTGCTGCCTGTTTTAGTTCTTGCGGGTCAACTTAGAACGATTTAACGTTCCCGCTAGTCCGCAAAATCATGAAGTATATATGGTAACTGGCGGGTTAGGGATGGATGCTATGGGGCCTGCACTGTTTTGCCCATGGCCACTTTGTCCAGGCGTACAAGGTCTTTATCCGCTTGACATGGGTAGGTGTTTCTCAATTTTTTGTGGTTACGATCGACCGAAGGAACAATGTATTGATTTACGCCGGAAAACAATTATAATGCAAATATATCGTTAATAATTCGATATATTGAAAATTTCCTCCGCTTTAGCATGATGGACAGAAAGGGTTGAGATAACATGGTAGATTCAATCACCCCCAATATAATTCCCAACTCTTTTGTGTTCGATCTTCATTCGGATATCGCGGCGGAGATCTCGCTCCGGAGGTCTCGTGGAGAGCGAAAAGTCTTTCAGCGCATCTTTCATGATCGTTTTCAGGCAGGCGGCGTGCAAGGGCTGATCTCCGTGCTTTGGGTAGAACCACAGTATCGGCGCCGCAGTCCTGAACGTTTGCTCCAACTGCTGGGCAGTTTACTCGCTGATGTGGAGGAAAGTTCGGATTGCGTCCAAATCGTCACCGATACGAGAATGTTTGCAGACGCTATCCGTCAAGGGAAAGTCGGATTGTTTCTCGGCGTCGAAGGTATGACATTTGTTGAGCAGTGGCCACTGCTGGAACTGGCATCTGAATCCGGCGAATATCTTTGTGAACGGCTGAGACAACCCTTGTCCGTGCTTGAGAAGGCCGGGTTGCAACACGCAATGTTGACTTGGAATGAACAGAACCAATTGGCATCTGGAACCGATCCATCAAATGTATCGCAAGTCGTTGCAAAGGGGCTGACCTCATTTGGCCGGGAGGTGACGCGAGAACTGCATCGGCGGGGCATAACGATCGATGTATCTCATCTCGATGACGCTTCCATTGACGGCGTGCTCGAAGAGGTGGATGGAACCATCATCGCATCCCACTCCAATGCGCGGACGTTATGTGAAGTGTCGCGCAATCTCAGTGACCGCCACATTCTCGAAATCGGGCGTCGACGGGGTGTCGTCGGGATCAATGCTTATGCAGGTTTTATCGATGCGGTTCGACCGACTTTGGACCGATACATCGACCACATCGTATACGTGGCAGAACGAATTGGAATTGACCACGTCGCGTTTGGTTTCGATTTTACAGATTACCTCGAAACGCAGGAATTATGGCACACGGCGGAGCCTGAACAAAGGCTGGAACGTGTTGAGGATGTTCCGCGGCTCCTGCGGCGGCTGACTGAACGGGGATTTTCAAAACAGGAAATAGACAAACTTTCTTATGTGAACGCTCTCCGAGTCATGGAGAAGCTTTAGAAAAGGAGGTGAGGACACAGACCAGCAGGCATCCGGATACTCGTAATACATTTAAAAGATTCGGTCTTAAGTCCATCACAAAGGGAGTGAATGTAACGTGGAGGGCGCCAAAGAGGTAAATGGGAAGGGGTTTCAACCCGCGCTTGGCATGCGCTCAGTTTTGTCGATTGCCATCGCCGCGATTTCACCGACCACGTCCGTCTTTCTCGTGTACGGAGCGGGTCTCGATTTGGCCGGTACGGGTGTCTTCTGGGCGTTCATCATCGGCGCCTGTATCGCCATTTCCATGGCCTACTGTTATGCCGAACTCGGTTCAGTGCATCCGCGGGCAGGCGGTGCGTACAGCATTGTACGCAAAGTGTTGGGCGGACCACTCGGCTTCGTCGCCGGTCTTTTGTTTCTCGTTCTGGGGGTTGTCAGCACCGCCAGCATTCTTGTCGCCGCCGCCACCTATTTGAACTCGCTCGTACCGCAGATCCCGATAAACTGGGCTGCTGTGTTTATGATGCTTATCATTACTGTGTTCTCGCTCGAACGGATTGGCACCGCAAGTTGGGTGGCCGCCGTGATGCTCGTCATCGAACTGATTGTCATCACCGCGTTTATCATTGTCACATTCTCAGCGGCCCATCATCCACTCTCCTTTTTATTGAATCCCACTACGCTTGACCCCAAGGGACACCTTGTGAGCGCTGGACTTGCTGGCATGATGGCAGCCGTGGTTCCGGCGCTATTTGCCTTCAATGGGTATGACTGGCCACTGTATTTTGCGGAAGAGACGTTTGAACCCCGGCGCACGTTGCCGCGCGCTGTCATGATCGCGGTCGTGACGTCCGTGGTCTTTGAGGTGCTGGCGGTCATTTCGGCAACGCTGGCGATTCCTGACCTGGGAAAGGCTCTCGGTTCAACCGCGCCGCTCGTGTATATTGCCCAGTCTGTTGTAGGCCCTGTCGGTACAACCATTCTACTGGTCGGAGTGGTGATTGCCATGTTTGACACGGGCCTCAGCGCCAACCTGGCGTACGCCAGGATTTATCTGGACACCGCTCGTGAAAGAAGCTGGCCAGAACCTATCAATCGATTCTTCGCCAGCATGAACCGCCACCGCGTACCCAAGTGGGGGTTTGTCTTCCTTGGCGTCGGAAACGCCATCCTCTGTTACTTCACGTCATTGAACAACCTGATCACGTTCACCGGCGTGATCATCGTCGTCATCTACCTGCTCATTGCCATTTCTGCGATAGTGAGTCGGATTCGCAACCGTTCGGCGGAACGCCCGTTCCGGATGCCCATTTGGCCCATTCCGCCCATCGTCGCCATCGTGGGAGTCATTTTGGCGCTGACGCAACAGGCGGCCAAAGATTTGATCACCACCACGGTCATCATCGTCATCGCGCTGCTCTATTGGCTTGCGTATTTGCGAAGGAAGTTGGAGACTGGATCGAAGGAACTGTCTGACGGCAACATCTGAGGGCGATCAAGCATGATTCACCGGATCGCCCCTTCAGAGCCCACTGGCCAGAGTGGGGCTTTCCGATGAGTGATAGCCTGAGGAGGGAAAGCAGCCTTTGGAATTTGATTACCAGAAACTGCGCAAGGTTCGTCAGGAAAAAGGATTAACCATACAAAGGCTGGCGGACGCCTGTCAAGTAAGCGCCAGCCTCATCAGCCAAGTGGAACGCGGCAAAGTAACCCCGACGCTTACTGTTTTTTGGAATATATGCGAAACTCTCGGCATTCCCATGCATTCCTTTTTTCAAAAGGAAGTGGATGAGAGCATGGTCGTACGCAAGAATCAGCGCAAAATCATTCAATTTCCCGGTTCGCAGGTTCAGTATCAACTGCTGAGTCCTCACCTGCAGGGCCAAATCGAGTTCTTGTTGGTAGAACTGATGCCGGGAAAAGCACATGATCCAGAAGGCATGGTAACCCACATCGGTGAGGAGTGCGGGATGATTCTGGAAGGGGAACTGGTTGTCAAGCTTGGAACGCAGGAGATTCATTTGGAGCAAGGAGATAGCATCTGTTTCCCATCGTCCACGCCGCATCGTTTTGTCAATCCGGGAGACGTCATCAGCCGATCGATTTGGGCCATGACACCCCCCACGTTCTAGGGAACGTGATGATAACCGATTTGAAAGAGGTATATTCCAGACAGCTCGGTCCTGTAGACGGACAGAACCGGGCTGTCTGCGGATATGCGATCCGGTATACGATCAACGGATCATGGTGTACGGAGTCTTGGCGCAGGAAGGGCTGGGGCAATCTCGCAGGACCCAGCATTCGTTTTCGGAACATCGCAGACGATGCGCGGCAAAAATACCTATGGACATATTGTAACCAACGGTTATAATATGTCCATAGGTTACTAACCACCGGTCATCCCCTGTTCGATGCCTGTTTCATAGGGGTATGTGGATTCTGAAAGGATGATCAGCCAGCGTGTTGCGCAAACAGGAACTCCGTTCCACAGAGACAAGACACGATATTCTATCCGCCGCAGGAACCCTGTTCGCCAAGCGGGGATTCGATGCCGTGACGATGCGGAAGATTGCTGGGCAAGCGGGATATTCCCATACCACGATATACATCCACTTCAAGGATAAGGAAGCGTTGCTCCACGAATTGTCCATGCCCCCCCTGCAGGAACTGAAACAGCGAATGGAGGCCATTCTGCTTCATCATGAGTCGTCTGCAGAAGAGAGACTGAAAGGAATCAGTCGCGAATTTATCCACTTCTGTCTACAAAACCGAACCATGTACACCATCTTTTTCGGAGCGAAAGCGGCGCGAGTGGACGAAGAACAACCCGCACTCGCAATCAATCAATTACGCAACGAACTGTTTCGACTCCTGCAACAGGCGCTTCAGGACTGTCTCGAAAGACAGCGGAACGACCTCCTGCTGGCCAGCGCCCGCATCTTTTTTTTCACGATACATGGCATCGTGGGTACGTACACCTATTCCGCTGAAATCCCCGAGGCATTGATGGAGCGGTTGTCTCCCACGTTTGACGACGCGGTTGAAGTCCTTCTTCTGGGGTTCCAGCAACAACAGAAACGGAGAGTGCTGGCCAATGAAAACTGAACGCGTATCCGACCATATTTGGAGCCTGCGAAGTTGGGTGGTGATTCCCATTCACGTGTGGATCGTCGTCGAGGAGACCGGTTTGACGTTGGTGGATGCGGGAATTCCCATGATGGCCAGGGGCATTGTCGAATTCATCGAACGCCTGCATGCCGGGCCGCTGCAACGCATTGTATTGACGCACGGACACTCGGATCATGTGGGGGCTATTGAACGTATTTTGAGGGTGAAGACAGTACCCGTCTATGCCCATCGCATCGAGTTGCCCTATATGGAAGGCGACCTTCCCTACCCCCGTCGCAAGAGAGCGGGTGTGTCCGTCGCCAAAGGATTGGCGCAAACGCTTCCGGAAAATAATCAGGGCGGTCTGGACTCCATGGGCGCGTTGACGCCATATTTAACTCCTGGACATGCGCCCGGACACGTCGTGTATTATCACGAAGACGATCAGGTGTTGCTGGCCGGAGATCTCTTCACCTCAAAACACGGCCAACTGCACAGACCGATGCCACTCTTTACTGCGGATATGCAGGAGGCGGTCAACAGTAGCCTTGTGGTGCGCCGGTTGAACCCGAAACGTCTGGAAGTTTGCCACGGAAATCCGGTGTTCCAGCCAGCGGATCATCTGGATGAATACATTCGCAAGACATCAGACCGGTTTGCATTGGCTGGCGATGCGCCGCTGTAAAGGCAGCAGCGCTATTTTGCCACGGTATACGGAGTCTTTGCGGTTGCCGATACATCAAACCGGGCCCAAAGTCCAGAATCCGTCTGACCGTCCGGAACGGCAGAGACAATCGCGTAAGTTCCTGCGCGAGCTGCAACAAAATGAAATTTCTGCACGACGCCCATGCCCACTCCAACTGTTGGATCAGGTGTGAATGCGCCCGCAAACGCCGGGGTAAATGCGCCGCCTTGAATATCGCGCATTGGAACAATCATCGCGCTATTGATCACCAGGGATTGCTCGTTTTTAAATGTGACGTCCACCGTCCACCCCGCAGGCACAACCACCGACATGTAGCCATTGGCAAATCCGTCAAAACCTATGTCGCCAAGTGCGGTCTGGGTTGCGGTCAACTGAAAATCAACTGTTTTATTGGCGGGAAAAATTCTCATGAATTTTTTGGTCAGTCCATGAGTCGAAAATGACTGTCTGGCAGATGTGTACGCTGCAATATTTTTCAGGGTCATATCGACCTTTGCGGGAGCGGGCGTCACGTAGAAACTCGCTAAAATCATCAGCACAGAAAGCGTTGAGAGCGAGCCGTACACCTTCCAGGAGCGCCGCCGAACGCGCGTCCAGCGGCCGCGCATCCCGGCAAACGCGTGCGCCGCTCCATTCCAGCGCGCATACGCGGTGAGCGGCTGCGTGTAACTCCACGTTCCGACAAGCAGAAGCGCTAAGACGGGCGAGATATTGGGGTCGCTGCCAACGCCTCCCACCACACCGAAATCCTGCCCAATCCACCACGTAAAAAGCAGCCAACTCAGGGCGAGCGCCATCGTCCAGTATTTTCCTTTTCTCAGCCAAAACCCTACAGCGAGCCCCAACATGATGAGTGCAAAAAATCCATTCCAGAGGATTGGCTGTTGTCTGACCAAGTTTGCAATCACTTGAATGGGAACAATAATAAAAGCCGGCTGTGGCGTTGCAAACGAATTTTCAAAGAGTCCACTCCACAATCCCGCCGCTGTCCAATAGCCGCTGCTTGGGATGATCTGCCACACAGTACACAAAACCCAGAACACACTGATCCATTTTGCAACTGCACGTTCGATTTTCCCTTGCGCCCACCACGCAGGCGGCATCAGTAACAACGCCGCACCAGCAATATAAATCACAACGGAACCCGGACTTCCTGTGATGAAAGACGGATTTCCGGAAAGAATGCCACCCATGCCTTCCCCTAGAAACCAAACAACCACTCCCCATGCAATCGATAACCATAAACCAAATTTTCCAAACCAGCGGTCCTTGCCTGTGATCAGAAGGATTGCGACGGCCAACTGAATCAACGCGGCAAACACTGCCGAATCGATCTGTTGGTCAGTCCATAATTGAATGCCTTGTCCCATGATCCGCAGATACCAGGCTGGCAATCCCTGCAATACAGGAGCCAAGACCATGTCGACAAACATGCTGCTGGACATCGGCGGCTGGATTTGCAGTAACCCGTCAATCAACCATAAGCCACCCAATCCATACCACAAAATTGCTCTTCCAAATGGCATCCTGTCCGCAAAATGGCCACGCTGTGCATCCTGTTTGCCTGTATCCAGCCCTGCGGATTCTTCATTCCAAAATCGCTGGACTGTTCGTTTTACATTTGGAACGCCCCAGGCAAGTAAAAGTATAACCAACGCCAAGATTCCCGAAGTTCTTAATAACAGCGAATAAAATTGTTCTACAGTAAGAGGGTTTAAATACTTCAACAAATAATAAGGCATCCCGATTCCTCCAAAGTTCTATACAAGCTGCAGCCCTGTTGCCGTACCTCACCATAGTACCCCACACAAGCGCATTTCGTAATAGCTGTTTGGGTGGATTTTTCTGGATAGACTGTTCCGATCACCATCAATTGGTGAACAACCCGCTTGGCCGGGATCGTATGCTGCGCCGAGGCGAGTTCGGCGCAGCCGTGTTTGAGAAGCGGCGCAGCATACGATCCTGGCGGGCAGAAAAGGAATTTTTCGGGATAGGCGTCAGTTCGCAGAAATAGATTTTTGATGAAGTTGACACAGACGATCTGTCCACACTGGGATTGGGGATGATCCATATATTTATGAATAGAAAGGAAATCGCCATGACAGATGAGCGATCCCCGCCGATCGCGCGTTGGGGTCATGCGCCGTATCCAGCGGCGACTCGGCGACTCAGTGACTCAGTGACTGGAAAAGCAGCACTATAGTGATCAGGAACGATTTGTGAAATTGGAGGAGTGCGGGATGGCAGTTTCAGGATCAAACGTCGTTTTGTATGCGGCGGATTCCGGAGATTATCAATATGCAATGGCGGCCGCTGCAGTTGCGAATATCCCTCTTTCCAACGTGACAGGAGATTTTAACAGTGTCTGGAACCAGGTTGCCAGTGGGAAGTATCTCGTGATCGCCGTCGGTGCGACCGCCAACAATGCGCTTTACTACAATCCCTGCGGTTGGTCCAATCCAGCAGGCGATCCGGCGGGCGCCACTCCGTTCGCCATGAGCGCAGAACCACAAGCGACTCTCCCTGGAGCCAACTATTATGAGAACGCGGCGGGTCAAAGCGGTTCTGGAACACTGAAGCTGGCAACAATGCTGGCGTATTTCGCTACTTTCGGCGCGTATCCGTCCGGCTACGGCACAACGCCGCCGCCCACAGCGAATGCAGCGAACACCTGTTATCCCATCATGAACGCGAATCAGCCGTGCCCCTGCGCCTGACGATCGCCGCATTGCGGTCACATCACTCATTTACACATCACTCATTCAAGGAGGAGAAAGCGATGGCTTTGTCGCCTTCCCAAGTCATTTTGTACGCGGCTGACAGTTCAGACTTCGACATTGCTCTTGGCGCTGCCGCGCTCGCGGGGATTCCTGCAGATAACGTCACAGGTGACTTCTACTCTGCCTGGAACTACACGGCGAACGGCGCCTACCTTGTGATTGCGGTTGGGGGCGCCGCTGCAAACGCTTTGTATTTCAATCCTTGCGGTTGGGGTAACCCTGCCGGTCAGGCTGGAGGAAGTACGCCATTCGCGCTCACTTCGTACCCCATCGCTACTCTGCCCGGCGCCAACTACTTTGAAACCGCGGCGGGAAACAGCGCTGCGGACACGCTTCAGCTTGCCGCAGCATTTGCGTATGACTCGGTGCATGGATCGACGCCGTCCGAGTTTTCCAGCTATCCTGCTCCCGTTTCGTCGGTGAATTCCTGCTGGGGGAGTGACCGCGTAACTTGCCCATGCCTGCCCGGGGTCAATTGGTCCTGTGGTTCTCCTGGCAATAGGCTTGGTCTGGACATCTCGTCAAATAACACTTCAGCGACAGCGACGTCTTCATTTTGGACGAACGCAAAGTCGGCAGGGTACACGTTTGTCATCATCAAAGCGACAGAGGGCGTCAGTTATGTGAATCCCGACGCGGCGGGTCAATACAGCGCTGCAGAATCGGTTCTGGGAATTGATTCAATTGGATTCTACCACTTCCTCGACTGGCAGTACTCCGGCGCAGAGCAGGCCCAGAACTTCTTCAAGGCAGTCAGTGGTATGTCACCCGCCTTCACATACAGTTCTGGGTTTAACCTCTGGCTCGACGTCGAGGAACCTAACGGGCAGTCATCCACTGGCGCGCCAACGATCATAGTCGTCAACGAATTCATGAACGAACTGGCAAGTTTGTATGGCGCTCCTGTCTCTGAAGTGGCGGGGATTTACACGAATTATGATACATGGGTAAACTACCTCGGCAACCCCGTCGATTATGCGGGCAACCGCTTCTGGCCAGCGTCTCCGAACGGTGTGTCCTCCTGTCCTTCCAGTTTTGGCGGGTGGCCAGACTGGACTCTGATGCAGTTTGGCACAAATGCTGCGGTGGATGGATACAGTGGATTCGACGTCGACGAACAGATTTGATCATGGCGGTATCTATTTTGTGAACAGGCGCATGGATACCGCCATTCTAAGTGCGTCGATCGCGTTTACGTTATTGAACACCTGATATAGATTGTTGCTCTTTGTCCAGGCAACCTTCGTGTATGTGTATGCCGGCCCTTCGCTCGCGACATTGATTGCCCCCCGACTGTCGGGCGCCGGCAGAAATGCAGTATGGAGATATGCGACCATTTCTCTGGCCAGTGAGACCAACGGAACTTGGGAATTATAGTGGTGAACCTGCATGTTCCAGCGCCCTTCTCGCCATTCGATCACCGCGTCTTCCAGACTCCCGTTTTTTGCCGGAATGTGAAATACTATGCCCATGATTCCATTCCCAAGATCGATTGCGTTTCCCCGCACTGGCAGACTCCTGTTGCCTGCCGACAGGAACACACGGTCTGTCGCCATAACTGAACTGGCATATGCCATGCCACTGAATCCAGCGTACACAGACGTCGGATAGCGATTCAGAAGTTCAGGACTATTTACAGGTACATTATTGGCTAACCAGTACAGGTTGACTGTGTACCCCACTACGTCTTTACCCGTTTTACTCTTACTTACAAAAGCAGAGACGTTGCGCCGGTCAGGGGAATACGGAATCGGCGCAACTGTCGGCGCATACAGAGGAGTCTTCGGAAGCGACGAAACTGATAAAATGTTCATGGCTCGGTTGATCACGGGGCTGAACGTGACAGCAGAACCAGATAGCGTCTTGTGTGTGGTTTGCTTGTGAGAACTCGGAGATGTTGTCCGATGAACTGCCGCAGCGGACTGGGGAGACTTCGCAGCGGACTGTGAAGGCGATGAACAACCGGTCAACAGGATACCCAACCCCAACACAAGAACCCCGCTCATGGCAGATCGCTTTTTCATGCAGACCATCCTTCCCTCCACTTTATACAATAGACGACAGACGCTCGCGTCAGGTTACAATCATTTTATGGAATATAATTCCCAAGTCCAGTGACCTACTCACTGATCAGAATTCGGTGAAGTGGCTTGCTTTATGGCTTAGGTTGTTTAATCATAACTCTGCCTAACCCACATTCCTTATGAATGAAATGGAAATTATCAGGAAGCACAACCATTCGGCTTCCGCAGGAACAGTTCTACAGCGACGATCAAGATCTCATCGTCAATGATCGCGCAGCATACACCACACCGTGCTTGGTTAGAAACAGCTCATCAAAAGCAGTGTACAACGTTGATCCATGGACGGATTGAAGTGAATACTGCATAAACACTTGATTGTTCCCCGGTGACAGATACTTCTCCAAATCAACCGACTTCACGTAATTTCGAATGGTATTGCCCGTGTTTTGCTGAACCGGTTCGCCAAGGGCTTGGAACTGACTACTAACCATGGTTGCAGATGCATAAGAACCGTATTCCAAAAATCGGGAAGGTTTTAACGTAATGTGCCGAGGTGCTCGGCTGTGACTGTTTACGATGAAGATGTTGAATGCGAGCAGTTTCTGGTCGGAGTGGAGGACGCCAAGTTGCACAGTAATCGGCCCCTTTGCAGAAAATCGCGCCGTAAACGCGGCGTTGTTGCGTAAATTCGCTTCGGCTCCAACCATCATTACCAGTAAAGTTAGGAATATCAGAGCCGCAAACCACCAGAAACGAAAATGATCAGCCAATCTTGTTCTTACCCGTGATACATACCTTCGGCAGCGTTGCCCCAGTCCCACGGAAACCAGTCGTCCGTGATCATCCCTGCAATAGGATTGAAGATCCATCCATACCACTGCTATGCCCACCATCGGTAACACCAATAGAGCTAACCCCATCCAAAATTGAAAACTCCACATCGGTTTACCCCATTCACTCCAAACCATCCATCCATACATAGCGGATAAGGCTGTATACCCTACCGTTCTCGTAACAACGAACAGCCTTAGATAGGCTCGGTTCGCCGTGCGCTGACACTCCAGACGCAATCCCTCTCGATCACCGTAATCCATTAAAGTGACTGCCTCTCTGTATATGTAGAGCAAGATGGCAAACACAATCAGGAGTTCCCCAGCGAGAAAAATCGCCAGTAGAATCTGGTCAATTGATAGCATCGGCCCGCCGATATTCACCGTATCGAACGACGTGACGAGCAGCTGTATAGCAAGAAATCTAAAAACCCAAAACAGCCCAATTGTGGTCACCGCAAATGATAGCCTTTGAAATCGAAAACTCATTCCTTGCTCGTCTTTGCCAATCAAGTCGCACACCCCATTCGAATGGGCTATGAGTGGAAAGTTGGTCGCCCATGTTTAAAGTCAATTGTATCAAAATAAATAATCCGACGTATTCTTGTAGACAAAATCAAGCGTTGTGGAGATCCCACACATCCAATTTTGCAACTCTATAACCGCACCGACGATCGATCCTATTGTATCCGCTCGCGAATCTACGAATAAAATTGGTCGAGCCGTGGCGTAGGCGGCGATTACAAGGCAGGTCTGACCAGAATCAGGAAATCGCCCATACGCTCCAGTTGGCGCATGGCGAAAGCCAGGTCTCCATGACCATCGAGCGCCAGTTCCAAATTGATCGTCGTCGACATGACGGCGCGCGCTGTCAGCGCATCCGCAAAGGTAGAACGATCCGCTAGTACCAGGGGATGGTTCAGTACGTATTGCACCAGCGGATGCCGCAGACCATCGAGCAAGGCCGAGTTTCCAATGAACGAAGCAAGATCCCAAAACCGGGGCATCAAAGAAACATCCTCGAAATCGATCCAGCGCCATCCCTCTGGCCCCGGCAGCAGATTGCGAGGATGCGCGTCCCCGTGCGCGGGCAGGAGTAAGGCAGAATCAAGCATTCGCATACGCTCGTCAACCTTCTCGAAGGCCCTTAACAGATCTGCGATTCGGACATCGTGAGTGGTCCTCACCCGTAATTTCCCCACGGCTTCAGACACGGTTTCCCATACGCCGAGAACAGGAAGCGATTCCGGAAAATGCGCCATGGCCGAGGCGAGGGAGTCCACCAGATCGAACGCATGCCTGGGATCGAGTGACGACAGCGGAGCCTTGGGCAAGAATTGCCACCATGTCATCCATGTGTCACCCACTCTGTGCGGACCGGCATAGGCTCCGGCAGCCGGCAGAACAACCGGCGCGCCGCTGCGGGCGAGATGCTGGGCCACCCGAACCTCGCGGGCCAGAATCCCCCGCCACACATCCGCATCATCCCCCGCAAAGAGCTTGGCAACCCGGGCGACGATCGGGTGAGGAGCTAAATGAACGATCAAGTTCCCGGCATCGCCCAGAATCACGGGAGAAATCCCGTCGACGCCCAATTGTTTGGCGACAAACAACACTTCTGCTACACGTTCGTGTTGATCGCTCATGATTCACTCCCAGAGACGCGGTTCTGCGATGACTGATAAGCAAGGGACCGATTCAAGAACATGCCGCTCATCAACCCAACTCTTCCCTCCCCGCCGCTTCGAACCGCCATACAGCTATGGCCGTCGCCAGTATACCAATGCCTGCCGTTATGCCGAGCGCCGAAGCGCCGCTGTAATTCGCTTTCAGATGATAGGCAAGCACGGAAAAGGACTGCATGGCGTGTGTGGCGGGAAAAATGCGCCCCAGCCACAGGAGAGGTCTGGGCAGCAGGGATGCGGGAAACATGATGCCGGAAAGCAACAGGGACGGCAGAAACACGGCCTGCGAAAGCATGGTTGCCATGGACTGGCTGCGCGCCGTCACGCCGATGAGCAATCCCAATGCGATGCTGGCAAAAATATAGATGAGCAGAATGATGAAATATCCAGTATAATCTCTCGGCAAGTCCGCGCCAAAAAGCAACGGCGCTGTCACGAAGATAATGGCCGACACCAACAATAAATGAAAAAATGCGCTAACCTCCTGGATAAGCAGCACCGCCCGGCTGGGTATGCCACTTACCCGGTAGGCGCGCAGCACGCCGGATTCCCTCATCTTAACCAGCGGTATGGGCGCTCCCAGCACGGCGCCCATAGTCACGGCGAATATGCTCATGGAAGCCGCAAGGGTCTCTTTTGTCGTGGGATTTATGGATGAGAACACCGCCCCCATCACAACAAAGAAGGTGAGCGGCACGGCGTAAAAAGTCAGCAGCGTTCCCCTTTCGCGGGCATCCATCCTGAACTGTACCCAAAGATGCAGCAGAAAAGCATTCATTTGTGCTCCCCTCCTTCCACCAACTCAAGAAACCTTTCTTCCAGCGATGGCCTCTCCACGCGCAAATCCTCCACCGTATCGCCAGCCGTCTGCACTTTTCTCAATAGATCAATGACCCCCGCCGCCGCATCGGAGCACATCCATTCCCCGTAACCCTCGGATGCTTTTGTGAATCGCGCGCTGCCCATACTCAGTCCGGGCAGCAGACTGCCGTTCATAGTCCGTACGATGATGCGCGTCTCGCCGTGTCCGGCCGCCGTCACCTGCACGGGAGTTCCGACAGCCGCAACATTTCCGTGTATCATGATGGCGAGACGGTCGCACAGTGTCTCCGCCTCGGCCATATCGTGAGTGGCCAGCAGGATGGTTATCCCCTCTGCTTTCAAAGCTCTTATGGCATCGTGAAGCTGTGCTCTGCCTTGCACATCGAGCCCGGCTGTCGGCTCATCCAGCACGACCACTGCGGGGCCGCCCGCCAGTGCGAGAGCCAGGTGCAGCCGTCGCTTTTGACCGGTTGACAATGCGTGATACTGCTTTTTTAACGAGGTTTCCAGGCCAAAGCCCCTTAGCAGGTCGAACCGGGGCTGCAGCCCGTGCCATGCGCACACAAGCGACATCGCCTCATCGGCGTGCATAGTGTCCGGCAGGGATGAGGATTGCAACTGCACACCCAATCTGCGTCGCAGTTCCTTCCCGTCGGACTGCGGATTGCAACCGTCCACCGTCATCCTGCCGCCGTCCGCTTTGCGGATGCCTTCCAAACACTCCAATGTGGTTGTCTTGCCCGCTCCATTTGGCCCCAAAAGCCCAAATATCTCTCCTTTGCGGACTTCCAAGTCGATGCCATTCACGGCGGTTGTAGGACCGTATCGCTTGATTAGGCCCTGCACCGTTATCGCTGCTTCAGCCATTCTTCTCCACCTCCACAACAGAAAGTTGAATCCCGTTATTTTTGAAATATAAGTCCAGTGCGCGCTCCAAAAACACCTTGGTCGCCTGCTTGAACTCCTTTGCCCCATCCGGCCAGTTATCCACGTCCATACCTGCCGACACAAGGGTGTCAAGCAGTGCCGAATCTCCTTCTGTGAACGCATTCACCATGTGCCACCATCTTGACGCCATGTCCTGGCCATCCGGTCCGGCGGGGTCGGCGCCTGTGCGGTACAACTCCATCATTTCCGCAAACATGCTTTCATACTGTCGGGTGAATTCTTCCGCGCCTTCGCCGTTGTCAAACCGATTGATAAGATTCTTCACCTGATCATTTGTGAAATAGCGAAGAATGAAAGAGGGGGTATTCCCCTGCCGCATCAGCGCCATGATGGCCACGAATCTGTCGATCTCGATGTCTCCGCTCGCTCTGATCTCAGATATCACTTCGTTCATCGCTTCGGCAACTTGCTGCAAATGGGATATTTGCTCAAGAAGACCTTGTCTTTGCTGGGTAAGGATGCGTTCAAATTCTGCCGCCGATTCGGCATGCAACAGTCTGTCACGTATTTCTTCCAGTGAGAAGCCGAATGATTTCAAATACAGTATCTGCTGAAGGCGCATGACATCGCGGCGTTTATACATGCGCCGCCCGCCCTCGCTGTACTTGGGAGTGAGCAGGCCGCACTTATCATAGTATTGCAGTGTTCGCACGGTCACGCCCGCTTTGTGAGCCAATTCGCCTACGGTAAACAGTCTTTCCTCCCGTTTCCCCATACTTTCCCACCCCTAAATTCATTGTACTATGTTACGCAACGTCACAAGCAAGCGGAAATTAGGGTTGCCTTCTCGCAATCGAGCGTTTCTTCATTTGTCGGTTGATGTTGGGGTGTTGGCTGATGGTGGCGGAAAAAACTGGAGTGGGAAAGGGATTTCGAAGAGTGTCCAGGGTCGAACCAATCGACGCGCTGCGGTAGCCGCGTCGTGAGTATGTTCTATTTGTAGGCTTGTCCACGCGGCAACACGCGCAATACGTACAGTACATCTCCTTCCACTTGAAGCAGGATGCGCCAGTCGCCGATGCGCAGACGAAACATTCTCTGATAGGAACCCTGCAAACTTTTCACGTCTCCGCGTCCTGTTTCTGCAAACATCTCAACCGCCAGAATCAGACGCTGCGCGAGTGCCGATTCCAAACGGCGCAGGTCTTTCTTCGCTGTCTGTTTCCAAAGCGTCCGCAGTTCTGGATTCATAAACCGAATTCCCGGCGAATCTCCGCGTGCTCGACGGGAGGTTCCGAGTCGGTCAGCGCTTCTTCGATTGCGGCGCGCTCTTCATCCGTCAGCGATTCGTCATCGTCAGGAGCCCATAGTAAGGCGCGCGCGGCGGGGTGTTCACCGAGTTCAATCAGATACTGAAGATATCGTGCGGCGGCAGGGGCTTCACTATCTGGCAGGCGGTCAATCAGCTTATACAGGTCCTCTTTTGGGATCGCCATCGTTATCGTCGCTCCTTATGCGTCCGTGACGCGCAGTCTTCGATTCGGCGCAACTCTGTACATCACGATACAGGGTATGAATGGATTCGGCAAGTGACTGCCGCGGCTGACTCTAATCGTCTTTGAACAACTCTCTGAACATTGACTCGGGCGAATTCAGGAATTTTCTCGTGATGATCACATGGGAGGAGTCTTCATAGCGGATTGGCTGGATGGCTCCGTTGTCGAAGCTGAAGAGCGCGGCGCCTGGATACCCCAGCAGGATCGGGGAATGTGTCGCAACGATAAACTGTGAACGACCGGTCCGTTCGTGATCGTACAGTATGCGCAATAGTGCCAATTGTCGCGTCGGCGAAAGGGCCGCTTCCGGTTCATCCAGCAGATACAGGGCCGGCCGTCGATTCGACAGTCGCCCCGCAAATAGATTGAGAAACGATTCACCGTGCGACTGTTTATGCAAAGACCTGCCTCCGTACGCTTCGTAAGGATTGGCGGCGCCTGATTCCTTCGCGGAATCGTCAATGTGGCTCGCAAAATTGAAGAAACTCTCCGCACGGAAAAAGAATCCGCTTGTTACCTTGGGCATCCAGCTCAGTTGGAGATGTTTCCATAGATCCGATTCCGTTTGTGCTGTGGAGAACTGGTTCCCTTTGGAGCCCCCTTCCGCATTGAATCCGGCCTGAATAGCCAGCGCCTCAAGCAACGTTGACTTGCCGCTTCCGACGGCCAATCGATAAAGCGCGCTTCGCGCAAAAACATGCAATCCCCCACCTCATCTCACTCCACGCTGTCGCCTGGATTGAGTCAGTGATTATACCCATCCTCTCCACCCTATCGTCATCCAAGTGGACGGTTCAATATTGAGACCATCTTCCCGATTGCCAAGGTTGGGGGTCTCCGTCTCTCCGTCGTCTCCGCCTAAAGATCGCGTCGCATCAAACTGAAGCTCTGCCCGGTTGGCCCCATCACGGGCTGGGTGGCCAGGAACATGGCCATCGGCACGACGTCTCCCGGCGTCTTGTTCCACTCACTCGCTATCTGAGACACGGCGTTCTTGTCGTTCGTCAGCTTGCCGTCTATGGATGTCTGCACTGGACCGGGGATCAACTCGTTCACAGCGATGTGATATGGCCAGAGTTCCTGGGCAAGAACACGCGTCAGCATCCACAACCCGGCTTTTGAAGAGGCGTACGCCGATCTCTCAGGAATCCCGCGATGCCCAAGGCCGGAACCTATTGCGATGATCTTCCCTTCACCCCGTTGCTTCAGATAAGGAATAACTTCCCTGGCGCAGTAGTAAGCACTCATCAGATTCACTTCCATAGTGGCTTTCCATTTTTCGGGGCCGCTTTCTTCAATGGTGCGTCGGTCATAACTTGCACCGTATCGTCGATCTCGGCCTGGGTTCGGGCAGCGCAGCTCACCATTGCGCCGGCATGGGCATAGGCGAGTGCGATCGCTCTGCCAATCCCCCGGCCTGCTCCCGTCACGACAGCGACTTTTCCTGATAACTCCAATTCACGCAGCGACACTGGTTTCTCCTCCGCCCCAGCAACTTTGCTGTGCCATTTGAACAACATCCACAATAATCCTATCCATCATGGCGCCCGCACTCGCAGGCGTCTTCCACACCTCTCGCCTCCTGAACGGCTTCGATCCCCTCTTTGACCACGAAGTAAGCAAGCGCCAGGGAGGCCAACGCATCAACCCACCACCAGCCGAACAGCGCCGTCAGCGCGACTCCCGCGAGGACGGTCCAGGCCATGTACGCGCACACGATGCTGCACGCCCCGTCGGCTTTGAGCGCGGGGCTGCAAATCTGTCCGCCGATCCGTATTTTTGCGCGCGACAGCAGCGGCATGAGGATTCCTGACGCGACAGCCAAAGCGATGCCAAGCACGCTGGTTTCCGCACCCTGACGCTCCCAGAGCTCGTGCAGCGCCGCCACTACGATATAGACCGCCAGAAAGAGCAAGGCGACGCCCACAACCCAGGATGCCGTCTTTTCGGCCCGCTCCACGCGTTCCGCCGATGCGCCGCTCACTTCCACGTACAGTCTCCACAACAGCACAATCCCGGCAACCAATTCGATGATGCTGTCTGCGCCGAATGCTACGAGCACGAGCGAATGCGCCGACAATCCCGCGCCGATTGCGACTCCGGCCTCTACGACCATCCAGATCACAGACAGCCACTCGACGGTGATGCCTCTTCTGACCCGCAACACCTGTGTCGCCACTCTCGCCACTCCTTCCCGTCCACTCCAGCATGAACGCAAATTGATCCGCAACATCATGGATGTCGCCGACATGGGCCTCTTCTTCTCATACGATAACCCATTATTCCGAACTCCGCGAGCCCTTTCGTTCCAATCGAGCTTTTGTCCATGTCGCAAGACACAACCATGCCATATAGTGTGACAGACCGTCGGGGAGGGGATCTCATTTTGAAGACTTCGGGATGCATTTGCGTGGAAGACGTCTGTACGCGAGACCTTCGACGCATCTTGCGTGGCTACATCGGCAAACATTTAACGCTGATCACCTTGTCCGGAAGAAAGATCGCCGGCAGATTGACGCGCGTGAACCAAGGAACGGTCGTGGTCTCTGTGAAGGGTGTACTTTTCTATGTGCCGATTTGTCGGCTCTAAGGGGGCGAGGAAATGAGAACAGGCGTATGTCGATGCGTGGAGGATGTCTGCGTCCGGAGTCTCAGGAAGTCGCTGAGAAAGTATATTGGACGAAAGGTTCAAATCGGGTTGGTGTCGAGCAAGACCGACCATTTGATCGGAACACTCGTGTCAGTCGGCTCAGGACTGACGGTCGTGCGGGTAAAAGGGCGGCGACATATTGTGACATTGTGTGAGATTGACTACTTCAAGCCACTGCTGACATGACGGGTTTGGAAGGGGCGTCATGACACCGAAGGGGTTTGTGCAGCAATACACAGATAACCAAAAATAGCAATCGGGGTACAGCCGGCACACGTGCCATAACAGGCAATGAAATCCACTATTTCCCTTATGGATCCCGGAAATTCACACGGCGCACGCATGCCGCCCGTACCCCTTCTTCATATTCTATCGGGCTTCAACAGACTATTTATGAGGTTGTCCGAAAAGGGTCGAGGCAGGACGCTTTTCGGACTCGCATTTTATGGCTCCGAAACAAATGTTTCCAGTCCAATGAATGACACGATGCGCAAACAGAGGTGATGCGATGCCTCCATAGTCTTGCTGCGTTTTCACGACTCACACCCCTTCGTATACATCTTCTTGCTGTGCGCAGTTGCATTTTCGGGGGTTGCGCTCTGGCGGCGATATCGGCAACCTGTGCAGTCCAGTTCGGAGTAATAAGCCACTTTCAGTTGACGTTAACTGCACCTTGTCGTATGATTAAAATTAGAGTAATCACACTCTTTGCATCTGCAAAGTGAGTCCTCTGGACGGAGGGAATCGCATTGGCCCACACTTGGTACACCATCAGCGAACTGTCGAATCGGCTCGATGTGACGCCGCGTACGATTCGCTACTACGAGGAGTTGGGCCTGCTGCAGCCGGAGCGGCAACAGAATCGAAGGCAGTATACGGAGCGCGACCGCGTTCGGCTGCAACTCATTCTGCGCGGCCGACGTCTTGGTTTCAGCTTGTCTGAGATCCAGGACATGCTCGACCTCTATGCGGCAGATCCGAGCGAAGTGACGCAACTGAGGGACGTGCTGCGACGGGGTGATGCGAAGCTGGCCGAAGTGGAGGCGCAAATCCGCGACCTTGAAGCTGTGCGGATTGAGATGGTGGAATGGCGTCAGCGCATGGACTCACTGCTCAGAGAGAAGACGGGAGGAGATCGGCAACCATGAAATTTCAGTCCTACGCATTCGGGCAAAATCACTTTCAGGTCGATGCGGATTTACACGCCATTTTGGATGCTTATTGGCCGGAATGGAAGCGTTTTCATAATGACCTTGATTCTTTTGGACAATTCGCCGGCAACGAGGTGATGGAGGCCGCCTACCATATCGATCACGATGCGCCGCCGCTCCTCGTCATGCACGACCTCGACGGGAATCGCGTCGACCGGGTGCGCGTCAGTCCTGCGGAGCAGGCGATTCTGCCGCGGCTCCTCGGCATCAACCGACCTCCGCATGAAGGCGGCAACTGGCACCATCACTTTGCTCTCGGATACCTGGTCGCGGACCCCGGACTCTATTGCATCGTGACCATCACCGGTCAGACCATCTACGCGATCGAAAAGTACGCCCCCGAGCACAAAGAGTGGGTTGCGAAGATGCTCCGCGGCGAGGCGTTTGGCGCCACCTGGATGACCGAAGTACAGGGCGGCAGCGATCTGGGAGCGAATACCACCACCGCTCACTTTAACGGCGAGACATGGCGTCTGAACGGTGAAAAATACTTTACCAGCGGCGCCGGACTCACGGACCTGGCGCTGGTTTCGGCGCGACCCGAAGGGGCTGCGGGCGGACCGAAGGGTCTGGCGTTGTTTCTCGTTCCGCGCCTGAATCGGGAGGGCAGTCTCAACTACCATGTCCGTCGTTTGAAGGATAAGAGTGCAACGCGCGCGGTTCCGTCCGGCGAAGTGGAATTCGCCGACACTGAGGCGTTTCTCGTGGGCGCCGCCAAGGACGGCATCTACTACACGCTCGAAAATCTCACCGTGTCCCGCCTTGCCAACGCGGTCGCCGCGATGGGTATTGCAAAGAAAGCCCAGCTTGAAGTGCTGGGGCGCGTACAGCATCGGGAAACCTTTGGCAAACGGCTCGTCGAACACCCGCTCATCCGTCGCGATCTCGTGGATCTGGCCGTCCGTATGGCTGCCGGCACCGCACTGGCTTTCCACGCCGTGGACGCCTTTGACAAGGCCTGGCATGAACGGCCACCTTATTCACCCGCTTATCACTACGCCCGCTTCCTCAGCCATTTGGCGAAAAACCGCACCGCCGAGCACGCCGCCTTCATTACGGCGACTGCGATGGAACTTTTCGGCGGACTTGGATTCCTTGAGGAGTACGCGGTGGCGCGCTGGCATCGGGAAGCCCTGATCACTCCGATTTGGGAAGGACCGAGCAACATCCAGGCGCTCGACCTACTCGAAGCGATGCAGAAAAAACAGGCGCACGAACCCTTTCTCGCCGAATTCCTGCCGATGCTGAGGCGTGCTGACACGGATGCCGCACGACTTGCCGCCGAGACGATGGAGCAGACCGTGCAGCACCTGGCCAGCCTTAAGAGTTCGGAAGAAGCGCAGTGGTACGCCAAGCACGCCCTGACCAGTCTGGCCGACGCCGCGCAGATCGGGCTGCTATATAGGCTGGCTGAGACCAGCGGCCCGCGCTACGCGCAACTGGCCGAACTATACGCCGCGCATTTCCTTCGCCACGAAGAGTATCCGGTGTCCGCACTCGACCTGAAGCTGATATGGGGGGCTGGGCTCGATGCGTAAACTCGTGATCCACGAACTGCTGTACTCTTCCTTGGCCCAACACGGGCAAGTGGAAGTCGTGAGCGGACCGCATCGTTTGACCTACCAGTCGGTGTGGGAGCGGGCCGTCCGGGTCGCCGATCGCCTCACCCGCCTTGGCGTTCGCAAAGGCACAGTGGTCGGAGTAATGGATGTCAACAGCCACCGCTGCCTCGAACTTCAGTACGCGCTCTCGATGGTTGGGGCTGTCATACACACTCTCAATTTCCGGCTCGCCGCCGCCAACCTTCTCTACACCATCACCCACGCACAGGATGAGTGGCTGTTTGTGTGGGAGGGTTTTGCGGAACCGATCGGTAAGTTGCGCGATCAATTCCCGAACTGGGTCTGGCTGACGGACGCGGAATCCGGCGTCGACCACGAACGCGAACGAACCTACGAAACCCTCGTCGCTGAGGGCCGCCTCGTGGTGCCGGACCACGCCAACCGCGTTGCGGAAAATGACCCGTATTCGATTTTCTACACCACCGGCACCACCGGGCGTCCGAAGGGGCTGCAGTATACCCAGCGCGACATGTTTCTGGCCCCATTGCAGATTGCCAACCACCTGGCCCTGCATCCGACCGGGGCAAAGCTTTCCAGTGCGGACACGATCATGCCGCTGATCCCTTTTTTCCACATCCACGCTTGGGGCGCCGCATTTTTTCCTCCCTACATGGGCGCCAAACTGGTATTGCCTGAGCGTGCGACAGCCAAGGAGCAACTGGAGCTCATAGCGCGCGAAGGCGTCACCTGGAGCAACATGGTTCCGACGCAACTTCACATGCTCCTCGACGAGGCGGAGGCGGCGGATCAGGCGCTGCCGCTCAGGGTGCTGACGGGCGGGAGTCTGTTGCCGTCCGGGCTCGCACAGCGCGCCGCAAAAAACGGTGTCTCGTTTAGCCTGATCTATGGGGGATCGGACCAATTAGCCACCAGTATCTCGGTCATTCCGCGAGGAATGAACCCAGATCCCTCTTCACCAGACACCCTGCAAGCGCTGTCCACCCGCACGAGCCCGCTCCCGTTTGTCGATGTCCAGGTGCGCGATGACAACAGTCTGACCGTTCCCCAGGACGGCCGAACCATGGGCGAAATCTGGGTGCGCAGCCCATGGTTGCCGGACGGGTACCTGCACGATGAGGAACACAGCCGCGCCGCCTACATCGACGGATGGTTTCGCACAGGGGACCTCGCTGTCCGCTTTCCGGACGGCAGCTTCTACGTGGTCGATCGCCAAAAAGACGCTGTGAAAAGCGGCGGCGAGTGGATTCCAACGGGAATGCTGGAAGCTGTGCTGTCGGAACACCCTGCGGTGGCCGCAGTGTCCGTCCTGGCCCAACCGGATGACAAATGGGGCGAACGGCCGATCGCAGTGATTCAGGCCCGGACGTCGGTGTCTGAAGTGGACCTGCGTGAATTCATGGATGAAGCAGTCACATCTGGACGGATTCCGAAGTTTTGGTCTCCAGACCAGTTCCTGTTCGTGGAGACCTTGCCCATCACGAGCACAGGCAAAATTCACAAGACGGCTCTGCGTGAAACATTGGGCCTGAAGTGAGGCGTCTCTGCGCAAATTGATTCCCTGAAAATTGGTTTACAAATTCATCCCGGATTGATAGAGGACATAGGTGTTCCCTCCTGTCTCCTTGGCTTGGTACATGGCAATATCTGCATGCTTCAGCAGAGTGCCTTCATCTTCGCCGTCGTCAGGAAAGAGAGCGATCCCGATACTCCCTGGGCACCGAAATTCTTCACCTTCCAATAACCACGAAGCTTGCAGTTGATCCAAAATTCTTTGGGCGACCAAGGGTACTTCATCCCTGTGAGCGACCGCAGACAGCAGAATAAGAAATTCATCTCCTCCCATCCTGGCCACCATATCCTTGGCTCTGAGACATGCTTGGAGACGCTCCGCCACGCCCTGTAATAACTGATCGCCCACAACATGGCCCAACGTGTCATTGACGTTCTTAAACCGATCTAAATCAAGAAACAGGACCGCTACCATATGATTTTGCCGCCGCGCCGCTGTCAGCGCCATCGCCAACCGTTCCATCACGAGTGAGCGGTTCGGAAGACTCGTCAGGACGTCATGGTGGGCAAGAAAATGAAGCCGAACTTCAATTTCCTTGCGTTCCGTAATGTCGCGGGCAATGCCGCGGAATCCTATCGGACGATTTTGTTCATCCCGCATGAGAGAAACCAGGGCGTCCAGATAGCGAGTCGTTCCATCCTTCTGGATGATTTGCCATTCCGCCGACAAGGGAGTGCCAGTACGATATACTTGATTGAAGGCTTGATAAAGCGCACGCGCATTTTCAGGATCGGTATACTGACGATTATTCAGTCCTAACATTTCTTCCTCGGGATAGCCCAGGATATCCACTAAAGCCCGATTAAAGAACAGCAAGTTGCCAGGGAGATCCACTTCAAAATAACCATCTTTGATTTCCGCCAAAATAGTTCGGTACCGTTCTTCGCTGGTCCGTAAGGCGGTCTCGATTCTTAACCGCTCGGTGATATCCCGTGCGAATACGATCACACCAACCACATTCGAACCGCGCCAGTAGGGCACTCGATCCACTTCGACATCGACGGTGCGCCTCATAGGCAATACCAATTTTTCGATCCTGTCCCAGACCGATCGTTGGCTGACCATGACCTGATGTTCCATTTCCCTGTGCTGGTCGATATGATCGGGAAAAATCTCAGCATCAAGGTGGCCGACGATATCCAGTTTGTCTCTCCCAATTAATGTGCAGGCCGCTCGGTTCACCTGCAAGAACTTATGGGTTTTGTCCTTATACCAAATCGCCGTACTGGTTGCATCCAGAATCGTCTCCAACTCTTCCTGGCGCTGCCGCAAGCGTTCCCTTGGGCCTGCAGGGGACTTGATCTCCCTTGCTATGACAACCAGGGCATTACGTGTTCCATCAGGGTGAAAATAGGGAATTTTACGCACCGCCAGCACGTGAACGCCGCCTGTGGCATCCGCCACGCGTTCATTCCCCTGAGTTTCGCGCCGAACATACCACGTACGTTCATCACTCGCGGAGCAGACATCAAAACTTGTTTTCAGGTCGGGGTAGAGTCCGCCCAACTGCGTGTCCGTGTAGCCGCGCCACGGTCTTCCGCCGTCCAGACCAAACAGTTGCATGGCCGCGCGGTTGATCACTTGCCAACACCCTTGTCCGTCTTTGAGAAATATCGCCTCGGGGAAATTCGTGAAAAGCATTCGGAAATACTCCACGTCCATGGATTCCCAAGCACGTTGGGTGACAATCCTTCGAATTGCGCTGTGCCGTCTGCGATTCATCGTCATGTTCCCGCAACCCCTCTTTGTCACTGAGTCGGGTGGCGCCAGTTTCACAGGCACGCCTCGCAAAGAAGATAGAAATGATGCGGTATATCCCATAATGACTTTATTTCCCCACGCGAGCGGAGCTACGAAGCTCCGCGGCCATGACCATCATCAATTCCGCCGCAGCATATGAATATAAAATGATCATACCATAATGAATCACACTACATGGAGTATCTCCAGACCGGACCCCTGTGACTGAAACGAGCACTCACCAGGGAACCGTGCGAGATGTCAAGTTTCGCTCAAAGAAATACGGCACCCGCGCCACGAGCAACAACCCAGAGGTGTCATTTCCACTGAGTTGCTCTCGACCCGCCTTTGATCTTATCAATTATTTAAAGCTTTGGTCACTCGATACTGTTCCTCACCAACCCTCTGCAAGAACCGTTACTTTGAGCCACTTCAATTATCTGACTGAGACGATGGATAACTCCTCCAAGCGTCGGTTTGCGTTATCCCTGAACAGGCCGCCGTGGTAACAGATCACCGTTTCGATGTCGTACCGTGGAAACTTCTTTAGAGATTGCAGGGCTGTGTCCATATCGGGTGTGGCTTGCGGGTTGGGCCCTGACAGTTGACCGTCTACGATGCTCATGGCATCGCCGGTGATCAGAGTCTTGCTCTGGTTCAAATACAAACTGATGTGGCCAGGAGTGTGTCCTGGCGTATGGATCACTGTAATTCCTCCGCAGTATGGCAGTGTCTCTCCGTCCGATACGGTTCTGTCAACATGGGCTTTCGGCGGATCGGAGAACATCGCCTCTGCCTGTTTGCGTTGCGCTTCCGGCAGCGCCTCAAACATCTTTGCCATGCGTTCCCGATTCATTTTAAGCAGGGGTTTGTCGCCCTCGATATAGGGCTTGTCCGCCTCGTGTGCGAGAACTTCGATTTTATGGCTGGACGCGTTCAAAATAGCCGGTAAACTTCCAATGTGGTCGATATCTTGATGTGTGAGGATGACTTTGTCCAGCGCCGCGAACGGAACACCGACCCGTTCCATGGCTTCACGAATTTGCTGCAGTTGACCCGGTATCCCAGTGTCCACCAAGATCCCGGTGTCATTGTCACGGATCAGTATTGGATAAATGGTACTCTGATTGCCCATGATATGCATGGTCAATTCCAGTGCGTCCACACCGTCGGCTACTCTCATCTCAACCCAAAGCTCACACTGGAGCTTTGGTTCACCTCCTTATCGGGTCTCTCCATCATGGCTCATGCCCTATTCCCGCACCGCAATCGGCGTTTCCCTCACCTTCGCCTCCCTTCGCAGACCGCGCAAACTGGAAATAACCGTAGCAATCAACTGGATGATCGCCATCACCCAAAACGCCAGATGCAGTCCGTCGATAAACCCCTGCAGCGACGCGGTCGAGCCGCGAAGTCCGACTTCCGTGCCCGAGAAGATCGCAAGCATCGCATGTCGCGGAATGCTGCTCGTCACAAGCGGAATCGTGAAAGCGATGCTTAACATCATCCCCGTGTTGGTTGTAAGGGAACGGATTCCCGACGCTTCCCCTCGATACTTCGGTCCAGCCTCCTTCATCACGCTGCTCGTATTCGGAGAGTTGAAGAAACCAGACCCTATACCCACAACCGCCATCCATAGCGCCAACTGCCAGTAAGGCGTCGTCAGATTGATGTCTACCGCCAACCCCACAAGTCCAACCAATGTTAAAAAGAGCCCTCCCGTTGCAGGCGCCGCGACCCCATAGCGGTCACCAAGCCATCCGGAAAATGGCGCCACCACCAACATACCCGCTGCCAGCGGAATCGACAAAATTCCAGCCTCGAGAGCATTGTCTCCTTTCGCTCCCTGAAAATAGAAAATCAGCATGAACATCACGGCCATCCGTGCAATCGCGTTCAGTGTCGCTGACGCCATCCCAAGTGAAAACTCGCGGTTGCGAAACAACGGCATGTGCAGAAGTGGTTGCGGATGTCGCCGTTCGATCCATAGCCAGAGTGGAAAAAAGACCATAAACAAGACCCCGCCAACCCATACCGCCGAGTCCGTCCACGACTGGATTGCGCCCCAAGTCAGCGCCATAAGCAAACTGGTTACCGCGACTACATACGTCGCGATTCCCCACGTATCAATGACCCGTCGGCCTCGTTTTGCATCCGCATCCCGGTATCCCATCGCCAGCATTCCCCAGACAACCGCCACGAGTCCAAAAGGCACATTGAACCAGAACGTCCACGACCACCCGAACGCAACCGTCAACCAGCCGCCTAGTACTGGGCCGATAATTTGACCGACTGCCACAACCATCACATTGATTCCGAGCGCACGCCCCAGTTCTTCCTTTGGAAACACTTCCGCAACGATCGCTGTGCTGTTCGCCATAATGAGCGCCCCGGCTGCTCCTTGTAAAACCCGCCAAAAAATTAACCACGGAGCAGTCGGGGCATACCCTGCTACCAACGATACGATGGTAAAGACAGCCATACCCGTCAGATACAGCTTGCGTCGCCCGAACAGGTCCGCGAGACTCCCAGCCATCAGAACCATCACTGTTTGGGCCACCATGTAGGCGAACATGATCCACATCGCTTGCAGCAGGGAGGCATGCAATCCGCGAATGAGATAGGGAAGCGCGATGATCAGTGTGCTGAAATTGAGCGCACTGAGTAACGCGCCCAAGCTCGTCACAGAGAGAATCCACCACTTCCGTCCATGATCGACCATTGCACCAACATCCTTTCTCTTTCATTACTGATTGACTGTATTTTATCGCCTCACGTAATAAACGTCAACGTTAACATTCAGTTATTGCGCAGCAAATAGTGCTTTGCATATTGTGTCTACAATTCCCTGCAAGAGTTCCATCGATTCTTCGAGAATTCGCACTTTCTCTTCATTTGACTCATCGCCCAAGTACGAAGATTTGAGTCGCTCCAGACTGGTCTCAGCATCGAGCGAATCTCCAGCAGCGAATACCCGAGATGATCTTTCAACTGCCGGATAGGCTGCAGTTGGGCAATGGCCGCTTCGTAGTACAGGCGGTGACCGCCCTCGGTATGAGCGGAAGGCTGGATTAACCCCATTTCTTCATAATAATGAAGAGTGCGCGGTGTGATTTTGAGCCGTTTTGCGACTTCCTCCACCGTCAACCTGATCTTCATCGCCGCAGTTTCCCTCCTCGAACCCATGGACGAACTATGGTGAAGACTACTGTCACTGTGGATTCTGTGGATTCTGCGGATTCGCCTCTATTCGATGTCTAACGTAATCGTATTTTTTGCGATGATGGGTCTCTTTGGTGTTCTTTATCTTTTGCCCGTTTTTCTGGAGACTTTTGCAGGACTGGGGGCCATGAACACGGGGCTTACGCTTATCCCCTTGGTGTTGAGTGCGGCTGTGACGATTCCGATAAACTAAACTCACACAGCAGGCCCACGCACTGGGATTGTCTAACTCAGCGGGACAGACCTGGGTTTGAGCCACAGTGGGGCGTTTGATGCAGGGCTGGGCTGTGGAGTACTTGCCTTTCATGATGCCTTTGTCACGGCGGCCGCTGCGGCATCGATCGGGATTGCCCCAGGAATACTTCTCTTTGGAGCGCGGAGGATCTTGGGCCGTGGAAAAGAGGAGAACTCTGCTATGGAAAGGGAAGAGAAGGTGCCATAAAACCTCTTAGCTTGTATTCGTACCCCATGTCGCCATTCTGACCGAATGCACCGCAACGGTCTGCTCCCATTTCTCTGCATTTTTGCCGCCGGGTAGGTCAGGGGTCTCTCGAGGTTATCATGGTAGCCAGCACATCATGCTCCCAGAGTCTACACGGAAAATGGCGTTCGTCCTTACAGCGCATGATCGATGGACACCGATCATGCGGGTCTAACCAATGCATGGATAACCGTCACTATCACGACAGTTTGATAATTCTCGAAAATACCGAACATATAGCGAGGAGCACGCCCCAGCCAAAGTACACAAAACCTAATTCTTGTGCAGTCAAGCGTGGCAAGGCATATGGAGTATACGCCAGAATTGTGAAGAATCCAAAATTATAGAAAAGTGCCATGATGCCGATTGAAAGCAAACCACGACGACGTAGTGCGCGAAAGAGATCGAGAACGGATGTGCGTCGTTCTACCTTGGGAACGCCTTGCAACAGAATGGATACCGCAATAAACCCGATTGTCATTAGAACCGCGACACCATAAAAAGGCCCACGCCAGCTGATGCTACCCAGTGCACCGCCAAGAAGCGGCCCTACGGATATACCGAGCCCTAGCGCAGCCTCGTACAATATGACTGATCACTGTTACTCAAAACTGAATCGCTCACTGTATCCCCTGTTGTGGACTTCTCTGAAGAATGCGATTCTAAAGTCCTTGCCGGTGTTTCGCATAACTTCCTCTATGTTCTTTCATTTTCCCACTCATTCTCGCTCATTCGCAGTTTCTCCAAATAATAGAAGTAATACAATTCGTGATTCGACAAGAGGTGATGTATCCGATTGGTTTTCCACCCTAACCAACGAGTCACAAATCCTTTGGAGGGAACGTTCCGAAGAGTCAGCCGAGGTTTATACTCCGAACCGTGGCCTTGGCCGCGTCCATCTTCCAACCATCCCTCCATTTTGGTGGGTGTCATGGACCGATCACGCTTTGCCAAGAGGCAGCACCTTCTTCCATTCGTGCCACCGGTGTACACCACGGTTCTTGAGTATACAACTCTTTATTATCAGCAGACAACTTTATTACTACAGTGTACAACTTCATTATTACTGCACAAGCCCCGATCGACTGCCGGCCCGACTACTCCACGGTCACGCTCTTGGCCAGGTTTCTCGGCTTGTCAACATCATTGCCCCTGGCCACGGACGCAAAGTACGCGAGCAACTGCAGCGGAGCGATGAGCATCACCGGCGCCAAAAAGGGCAGCGTGCGCGGCACATATAGCACGCGGTCCGCAGTCTTGTGTATTTCGCTGTCACCCGCCCATGCGAGAGCGAGCACCTGAGCGCCGCGCGCCTTGACTTCCTTGATATTGCTGAGCGACTTCTCGTACAGTGCGTCCTGTGTGACAAGAGCAATCACCGGCACATCTTCCACAATGAGCGCGAGCGTTCCGTGTTTCAGTTCGCCCGCCGGGTACGCTTCGGCGTGGATGTAGGAGATCTCCTTGTACTTGAGCGCACCCTCCAGCGCCACGAAGTAGTCGATGCCCCGGCCCAGGAAAAACGCATCATTCCAGGTGGAGAAATCTTTCGCGATTTCGTTGATGCGCGGCGCGGTATCCAGCACCTCTTCGATTTTCTCGGGCAGGCTACAGAGTTCGGCGGCGAGTTCCGTCAAGTCGTCATCCGAGACCGTTTGCCGCGCCTGTCCGAGGTAGGCGGCGAACAGATACAGAGCGATCAACTGCGTCGTATACGCCTTCGTGGACGCCACCGAAATCTCCGGTCCAGCCCACGTGATCATCACATCGTCGGCTTCCCGCGCCGCAGAGCTTCCCACCACATTGGTGATCGCAAACACGCGGTTGCCGCGTTCTTTTGCACTTCGCAACGCCGCCAGCGTATCCGCCGTTTCTCCCGACTGTGAGATGACCATGATCAGTGTATCCTTCGAGACAATGGGGTCGCGGTAGCGGTATTCAGAAGCGATCTCCACGTCCACCGGGATGCGCGCGAGCGTTTCAATCGCCGCTTTTCCCACCAGCCCCGCGTGATACGAGGTGCCGCACGCCACGATGTGGATGCGATCGATGCGAGCGACGAAATCCGCCGACCACGAGAGTTCGGAGAGCACCACGCCTTTGCCATTTTCCGCAATCCGTCCGCTCAGAGTGTCTCGCACAGCTTTCGGCTGCTCGAAAATCTCCTTCTGCATGTAATGATCGTATCCACCCTTTTCGGCCGCCTGAGCATCCCATGTTACCTCAAACGGCACAGCCTCCACCGTGCGACCGTCCAGATCGTGGCAGGACACTCCATCCGCAGAGAGAACAGCCATTTCCCCTTCTTTCAAAATGTAAACCTGTCGCGTGTAGTCCAGGAGCGCAGGAATGTCAGAGGCGAGAAACGATTCTCCCTGCCCAAACCCAATAACCAGTGGAGAATGTTTGCGAACCGCAATGATTTTTCCCGGATCGCCTTTGCCGACCACAGCAAGCGCAAATGCCCCGCGAATATGTTTCAGGGTAGCAATCACCGTCGCAAACAGATCGCCGTTCCAGTTTTCCTCCAGAAGGTGCGCCACCACTTCTGTGTCGGTTTCCGACGAAATATGATGACCGCGCGCGGTCAATTCTTCACGCAATTGCAGGTAATTCTCAATAATGCCATTGTGCACGACCGCGAATTCGCCTGCGCAGTCCGCGTGCGGATGTGCGTTCTCGTCCGATGGTTTGCCGTGAGTGGCCCACCGTGTATGGCCGACGCCGATTGTTCCTGCAATAGGGTGTTTCTGCAGACGTTCGGCCAATACGGCCAGGCGGCCAACCGACTTTTCCACACACACTTCGCCATTTTCGTGAATGGCCACTCCAGCGGAATCGTAGCCCCGATACTCCAGTTTTGAAAGCCCCGCCAACAGCACCTCCTGCGCCTGCCGCGGTCCGATATATCCAACAATGCCGCACATGTCCATACCCCCGATTGACGTACGCCAAAACAGGCTCTCCCGACGCCTCCAAAAGCACTTCAGAGGCGACAATGAAGAGAACGTGTTCCTGCGCCACGCCGCATTTTGATTCCTTTCCTCCGTGTCCGCTCCGTTCCTTGCAAATCGACTTCGTCCAGACTTAAAAATGCGCACACTGTCTCACGTATCGCTCGTTTGTAGAGTTTTCTTTCGCTTCTGCATAGCCAATGTTCAAGTGTCCTGGATGGCCTCTGTCCTGCAGGTCGCCCTACAGTTTTGCGGCATTCCATAGCGATGCGGACTCACACCGGGAGGCACCCGCCGAATGGTTCGCTAACCTCCACCGCGTCAACTGCCTGATCTGCTTCCAGACAGTCCTGGCGCTTTCATCGTGCCGTGCTGAGTATTTCTGGCGTTGCCTTGTCTGCCAGAACGCAACCACCTGCCTTCTCCGCTGTATACGTTTTGCGGGGATCTGCGCCGTTTCTCACGACACCATTCGTCGCTCCTGCGAAGCGCACCGCGCATCCCAAAGTGTTCCGCTGGTCGGTCCACCATCACCTCCCTTCCGTCAGGTCGCCTGGTTCCGGCGTTTCGCGATCAACAGGCGGCCTGTTGTTCCGCCCCCAGTTCCTGGCGAACCACCACCACGATAGCCTCCGCGTAACGGCGAACTTCCTCTTCAACGGCGCCTTCCACCATGACGCGCACGATGGGCTCCGTTCCCGATTCGCGCACGAGCACCCGTCCCTCGTTGGCCAGTTGATTTTCCACCTCTTGTATGGCATGGCCGATCGCTTCATTGCGCCGCCAGGCTGTCTTGTCCTTGACGCGTACATTGATCAGCACCTGAGGGTAGGATCGCATGACCGAGGCCAATTCGCTGAGTTTTTTTCCGGAACCGGCGATGACGTCGAGTAACTGCAGTGCTGTCAGAATGCCGTCGCCCGTCGTGTTGTGCTGAAGAAATATGACATGTCCCGACTGCTCGCCCCCGAGTACGTAGCCGCCCTCGCGCATCGCTTCCATGACGTACCGGTCTCCCACTGCCGTGCGCACCAGTTCAAAATCCAGTTCGCGGGCCGCCTTGACAAACCCATAGTTGCTCATGATGGTCGTCACAATTGTCTGGCCAAACAGCGTGCCGCGTTGTGTCATATCCTGGGCGCAAATCAGCATGACGCGATCACCGTCAACGATGTTTCCCTGTTCATCCACCGCGATCAGCCGGTCAGCATCCCCATCAAACGCCAGACCCACGTCAGCGCCGCACTCGCGCACGCGCTCTGCGATGTGAGCAGGATGGGTCGAGCCACAGTTTACATTGATATTGGTGCCGTCAGGTTCTGCGGCGAACAGTTGTACGTCAGCGCCCAGATCGGCCAGAACGCGGGCCGCCAGCTCATACGCCGCGCCATGCGCAGCATCGACCGCGACCTTCAGGCCGACAAATGAGCGGCGAACCGTGCGCCGCAGAAAAGCGGCGTATTCGGCGATCCCCTGCGTTTTTTCAACAACCCTTCCGACGCCGCTGCCAACCGGCCGTTCGCACTCGTTCAGTCGCCCCATCTGCGCCTCAATTTCGTCTTCTACCGCATCAGACAGTTTGAAACCGTCCGCGCCGAAAAACTTGATCCCATTGTCCTCCATGGGGTTGTGCGAGGCCGATATCATCACCCCGGCTGCCGCGCCCGCGACACGAGTCACGTAAGCCACCCCCGGCGTCGGAATCACTCCGAGCGGACAAATGTTGACGCCCGCCGTCATGACGCCTGCCATCAGCGCCGCCTCAAGCAGGTCGCCAGAATACCTGGTGTCCTTGCCAATCACGAAAAATGGCTCCTCCGATTTCTGCGCGCCCAACACACACGCCGCTGCATAGCCCAATCGATAAGCCAATTCAGGCGTCAGTTCGCGGTTTGCGATCCCGCGCACGCCATCTGTTCCAAACAAACGAGCCACGCCTTAGTCTCCTTTAATCGCAATGCAAACGTAATAGAACCTGCCAGCAAAGTCAGTCCGCGAGGATTCTTTGCCATTGTCGCATAGCAAATGAAGTCTCGCAATAGACTTTCGCAACGAACCCTTTGCCATGAGAGAATCGCAGCGGCCAATAGCACACGTACTACTTCCCAGCCTTGACGATGACAAACGGCTGTGCAATGCTTTGCAAGGTCACAAATTGTGGCAGCGACACGGAAACCGGTAGTTTCGCCTTTTGGCCTGGTTTCAGTCCGCTCACATTGATATATCCCACCAGGTCAGACTGCTGCAACACTGACAGTTGTTGCGCAGGACCCGCCACCGTAACGGCGGTGCCAGTCACATTGGCATTGTACGTGACGCCCTTTTTCTTCCCCAGCAGTAAAATGGATACACCTTCAATGGTGATTGTGTTGCGTGGCGCCAATGTCACAGTCACGGCAGCCTCCGGCGTTGAAAGATGCGCTCCCTCAAACGGACCGGGGATAGGCACCTGCACTGTTTTCGTGCCACTCCACTTGCTGACGTTAATCGGCGGCAAAACGATGTTGGCGAGGCCATCCACCGCTCGACTCGCCCCCTGCACCAGAATATGCGAAGGAGAAATGGATATTGCCGACACCGCATTCAGTCCCGCAGGAGTTCCCACCGTCGTCGCGGCCAGTCTGACACGGTGGACGGGATTGCGAATAGGCACCGTGACCGTGATGGTTGAGGGCGCGCATGTGACCTCGGGGATGACCTTCCCATCCTTGCCGATCGGAAGCACAGGCACAATCCGCGTGACACTCTGCCCACTCCCGGCAATGTTCACCCGCGCGGTGACGCCTGTAACCTGGCGCACCAGCGTGTCCGGTCCGCTGACAAGAACGCGCGCCACCGAAGAAATCGGATTGTCCACCGTAAGACCGGACGTCGCCGCGCCCACAAGCTGAATCCGCGGTTTTAACGAGACGCCGACCTTGGCCTGCAGATCAATCACAGCGGAAGTCGGCTGGGGCGTATAGTTGACGGAATTCGTCGGAACGTTCTCCACGATCACCGGCACCTTATGAATGCCGGGGTCCACAGACAGCGCGTTCGCGACGGCCCGAATGCCTGACGATTCTGCCTGCACCGTCGCAACGGCAAGAATGCTCCCCGTAATACTGATATTGATATGCGAGGGACTCTGTGTGACAGCCACTGTATTGGGCGAAGTCACGACTTCCAGAGGTACGTTGTGAATCACCTGTGTGGTATTGGCGAGTCCACTGGTCACCTGCCCATTGGGAGAGGAATTGACGATAATCCACAGAGCGACGCCCATCACAAGGGAAATCAGTAGAACGAAGTTGTTGTTCATTATCCAGCTTCCGCGCTTTTTCATGGATTGCCCGCCTTTCGGCCGAACAGGTGAAATCCCCCGTTGTGTTGAGGGCTGAGGCCTCTCGTCAACTTCTCAGTCAAGGCTCTCTCGTCCAGATTCCTGATCAGCTCTCCCCCTTCGGCGACAGAGATCTTCCCTGTCTCCTCCGACACAACAACAACCAGGGCGTCAGACTGTTCCGTTATGCCGACGGCAGCTCGATGACGGGTTCCCAATTCCTTGGCAATGTCCGACCGATCGCTCAGCGGCAGATAGCAGGAGGCGGCAAGGACGCGGTCGGCGCGTACGATCATCGCGCCATCGTGAAGGGGTGTGTTGGGAATAAATCCGTTGATCAGCAATTCTGCGCTTAAAAGGCCGCCAATGGCAATGCCAGTCTCCACATACTCGTTCAGCCCAGTCTCCCGTTCAAGCACAACAAGGGCGCCGATGCGATTTTTTGAAAAAACCTGCGACGCCGTCACCAGTTCGTGGATCGTATGCGCGAGATCGCCCGTTCCCTGCCAGCGCATGTTGATATTAAACAGGCTGGAACGGCCCAACTGTTCGAGCGCCCTGCGCAACTCAGGCTGAAATACAATCGGGATTGCCAGCAATCCGATCTCCAGCACGCGGTTGAGCAGCCAGTTGAGCGCTTCCAGATGCAATACGCCGCTCAGGCCAGTGGCGATGAGCAGAAAGATGACGCCCTTTAGCAACTGAACAGCCCGCGTTCCGCGAATGAGCAGGATTACGCGGTAAAATACATACGATACGATGGCGATATCCAGCACATCGAAAATTGTGAACTTATGCAATAGCAACGATATGATCTGGTTCATAAAGTCCACCTAGCTGTGACGACAAGATTACATACACCCTATGCGCATTCGACGCGTCCATACCTACTATTCTTCATGAAGAACGCGTTTCCTTTTTTTACAGTCGGGCAGGATGAGCCGCAAAAAGGACGCGCGCTGCGTATCGCGCTCGCCCCAGTCTCGCTTCTGCCGGCCTGTTACATCTGCTGCATTTGCGAAATGGCGCGCAGAGGACGCTTTTGCGTTGTATCCCGTACGGCGAGCAGGATTCGTTCTTTTAGATCCACTGGCGCAGCGTAGCGCTGGAGTGACCGCAAGCGATCCTCGACTTCCTGCAAATCCAGTATGTGACGCTCACATTGAATGCACGAGGCTGTATGCTGCCGAGCATTTTTCACGTGCAGATGATCGTCGCCGTCCAAGTGAAAATGCATACTGGTACGCGCTTCTTCGCAGGTCATGACTGTCTCCCCTTTCGCGACGGATCACAGGCGCGATACGCCGCCCTAGCTCACGGGCAACCGCATCAACAGTTGCTTCATTGCCTCCCGCCCCCGATGAATACGTGTCTTGATCGTGGTGATCGGCAGATGGACAATATCGCTTATTTCCTGTAATGACAGCTCCTGAATATACCGTAAGATCAGCACCGTCTGGTAGATGGGCGGCAGATCGGCGAGCGCCCGCTGCACCTCATTGCAGGTCTCAAGCCGCAGCAGTTCCTCTTCCGGATCCGGCGAGAGTCCGGGCAAACGGTCGTACCAGTCAGTTCCCTCCGCGTCTCCATCGTCGCGTTCCGCATCAAGAGAACTCTCCAGCTTTCTCTTGCGCAGTCGATCGATGCAGACATTCGTGGCAATCCGGTAGATCCAGGTTGTAAACTTGTAACGGCCATCGTAGCGCGGCAGATTTGTATAAACTCGGATCAGCGTTTCCTGAACTGCGTCCTCCGCCTCTGAACTGTTGGCAAGGAATCGAAACGCCAGAGTATACAGTTGATCCGCGCAGGATTCAACGACCACTGAAAATGCGTCCATGTCGCCCGTCTGGGCCAGTTCCAATGTTTGTTGGTCCACACGTTCCATGCCAAGCCCCCAGGCAGCATCTGCACCAAAACACTTTGATTCGGATTTAATTATACACCTGTCGCGCCGCCTTGTCTCGTATCCGTTTTCTCCCTGTTCTGCTCTGCGCCCTGCTCAGAACCCCGCTTCTCGGCCGCGCCGCTGCAGACCGACCGCCGCCTCTGCGCTCTGCCTGCCGACTCGCCGCCTGCGGCCTTCTTTTGGCGCGAAAATGCTGTGGTTCTGCTCGCCGATTGGCTTGACGTTTGACTTGTCGATTGGCTTGACGCTTGGCTCCCCGCTTGACTTGCCGCTGCTTATGAATTTCCATATAGGTGTTGAAAACAGCGTCAGCGATTCGGGCGTGTCCCTTGTCGTTTGGATGGATGGGATTGCGCACCAGCCGAAAGTCCTGGAGTTCCCCCCGTTTAAAGCGATTGACCAAAGTGTCCTCTTCCCCTCCATACCATTCGTCCACTGGCACGAGGAGACACGAATACGCGGTTGCCGCCTCGCGGAGGAGTCCATTCAGTCCACTGATGGCGCGTTGCGCCAACTCCGATTTGGGAAAGGGGTTGTACACCGTGCAGATCATGAAGACAGCATCCGGATTCCTCTTTGTATGTTCAACAATGGCGCGTACCGTGGGAAGAAACGATGCGCGCAGTTTTTTGTTGCCAGCTTCTTCATCATCCAGAAACCACGGCAGCGCTTTTAAAAGATCATTGCCGCCGATCATCAAAGTGACGATCGCAGCCTCGGCGATCACGCATTCCGGCACCTTGTCGAGCGACCGCAGCAATTGTGCGGATGTCCATCCAGGTTTCGCCTGCATGTACAAGCTGGTTCGCTCTACTTTATTCAATTTTCTGGTCAGCACAGTAACAAATCGATGTTCTTCGTCCGACGCGTCGTACCCATGCGTGATCGAATCGCCCAGAGCCAGGTAGATCATGACAGTTCTCACCTCAGACAAAAAAAGCATCGCACGTGTTAGTGGATGCTTGCTGAGTCTGCCCCGACACAGCAAACGCCCGTACACTGACGAAATTTAATCGGTCATACTGTCTGGTCAGCATCCGCAAAAAGTCTTGGCAAACGCCTGAATCTGCGTGGCCGCCTGCTCGCAATCTACGGCGTCAATCGCAGTAAATGGCTGTTCGTAGGCGTTCATCGCATGGCGATAGCGAGGGTCGTAGTATTCAACCAGCAGCATTTCGATGAGCGTATGATAATCACGGATCGCGAGACTCGCGAACGCCCGTTTGCGAAGATCCGGCGAGAATCGCTTTTCGATAAAACGCATCGCGCGCTCCACCTGTTCGTGAAAAACCTGCGGGTCGTCCAATCGATACTGCAATAGCGTCCGGTCCACACGCACTCCGGGCGCGGCTGTCAGTTCGATATTGTATCCGCGCAGTTTGGCTTCAAACAGAAAGTCCGGCATGGACACCCGCCCGATCCGTTTGCTTTCAGCCTCAATAAATGCGTACGGACTGCTCCGGACCTGTTCCAACGCCAGCAACAGGCGTGCGTCGAACTGGCGCTGATTGGCGACGGTCAGACCAATTCCGCCAAACACGGATCCCCGGTGCCCCGCCAGCGCTTCCAGATCCAGGACTGGCTCCCCGCGCTGCGCAAGCAACTGCAGAATCATCGTCTTGCCCACGCCTGTCATGCCATGCAGTACAATGAGCTGCGGAACATCCTCAGGGGTCATGGCCTCCAGATGGTCGACCACATAGTGACGGTAGGCGCGATATCCTCCCTGTAACCGCAGCGTCTCCGCGCCCAACAGATCGACCACCGTGGCCACAGCCTTGCTGCGCATCCCCCCGCGCCAGCAGAAAATGACAGGAATTCGCCCAGCCGCCGCCGTGCTGATGTGTTCAACCAGCGTCGGCAACTTCGCCGAAGCGATCGCAAGTCCAAGCGCCTGTGCAGCTTCGGGCCCCTCCTGCTTGTACACGGTGCCCACCCTGGCCCGTTCCTCGTCATTAAACAGGGGTACGCTGACCGCGTGCGGAATCGTTGACTCCCTGTGCTCCGACTCTGAGCGCACATCAATCCACACAATGTCCTGTCTATGTCTCGCTTCTTCATATGTCACATCGGCAAACATCCGGATACCGCCCCTTCAAACAAGCGTCTCTGTATGCTGACGGCACTCTGGCACGCTGCCGCCGCCGCTGCAAACAGGAGACACGGACACTCTTGCACTCCTACAGCACAGTCAACCCAAGCAGAGAGGAAGCCAGTTCCACAGCCATTTCCCCCGTGCGATTCTTGGAATCCAGAATGGGATTCACTTCGACAAAATCGACGGATGTCACACACTGCGACGCCGCCAGCAGTTCCATCGCCAGGTGCCCCTCGCGGTAAGTGAACCCGCCATTGACCGCCGTTCCGACACCCGGCGCGTACATGGGATCAAGCGCGTCCAGATCGACGCTCAGGTGTACGCCGTGTGTTCCATTTGTAGCGATTTCAATCGCTTTGCGCATGACCGCGCTCATGCCCATATCGTCAACATCCGCCATCGTGAACACATGCATCCCGGACTCCCTGATAAGCGTCCGTTCATCCGGATCAATCGCGCGCGCTCCCACCAGCACGACATTTTCCGCGCGTAGCTTTGGCTGGTTGCCGCCAAGTTTCGTCAGGTCGGGATGGCCAAGACCCAGTGACGCCGCCAGCGACATCCCGTGTATATTGCCGCTTGGCGTTGTATCCTCCGTGTTCATGTCCCCGTGCGCGTCAAACCAGATACAGCCCAGCTGTCCTGACGCTTCCACCGCTCCAGCTACGCTGCCGATCGCCAGACTGTGATCACCCCCGAGAATGATCGGCATATACCCGTCTGCGATCGCATCGCGCACGAGCACTCTCAGTTCATCGCACACTGCGCGCACCTGATCCAGATACTTCAGCTTCTCCTGACCCTGCACGCGGGACTCAGGCGTGGGCACGTCGATGTTCCCCATGTCCTCTACCTGGTAGCCAAGGTCGCGCAGGTGCTCGTTCAACCCGGCGCAACGAATTGCGCTTGGCCCCATATCCACTCCGCGCCGATCCTGCCCCAGATCAGAAGGAACGCCGATAATGCGCAACGGCCGTTTGGCTGGCTGTTCATTTTGTGCCATAGATGATCTCGCCCTTTCCATTCGAATCTCCGGTTGTTTTCACAATTCCACGTATATGGTACCATACTGAAAAGACAGGGAGGTTTGCCGATGGTGTCGCCAGATGCAGAACTGTTCATCCTGAGCTTTGCGCGGTTGGCTGTGGCGCTGCTGCTTGATCCGAACGACGCAACCTATCTGGAGGCGCAACGCGAAATCGAACGGCGTTTGCGGGAATCCTTCGCTGTGACGGAGTTGCAGATGGTGGCGCGCTCTATGGGAGATTACACCGTAGCCTGCAATTTTGGCGCCGAGCAGAAGCTGTTCACATTTCCTGCCGAAGACGTGGAGACGTTTCCCTGAAGGTTACGCGCCATGACGCCCGACTGCCAGCGCCAGCAGGTGAGGCGTCACTCCCGTTTCAATCCACGCCGCCACAAAAAGCAAAAGTGTCACCCACAGCACAATCTTCCCTGCATCCCTGCCAAGCGCCTGCCACTGTTCTTTGATCCCGGGCCGCCTGAAGATGGACCTCACCACAGTCACGCCAACCTCCATACCAAATCCACTCGCCAGCAGATACGCAGTCACTTCAAATATTCCATGCGGCAGAATGCCAGCGGCAAAAAGCAGAAACGGATTCACGTGCGTCGATCGCGTCAGGATGACGAGCACATACCCGATGAGCGCTCCGTTCAGCGTGACGGACACCATGGGGATTATGCCCAACAAAAGGCCGCCAGCCATCATCGTGAGACTCGTGACCAGGTTGTGGGCAAAGATTGTGAGCGCCTCTTCCCACAACGGTTCCCGTTTGATTGTGACGGCAATATGTCGAATAGCGCTGATAAACGGCAGAAGAATATGCTGCAGTTGACCAGAAAACACCACGCCAAGCACCGCGCCAATCACAAAAAACAGCAGCCCTACACCACTGTAGCGGCGCAACAGTGTAAACATCGCCGGCGCCTCCCCTCTGGTATGATACCCAGTTCTTTCGCGCACACTTTCCATGATCCAAGATTTATGGAGGTGCTTGCAATGACCATGATCCGTCGCTTTCTGTTCCGCTTTAGCGCGACCCTGCTACTGCTATGCACTGGATTCGCAGACGGCGGACAGGTTGCCGCCGCAGCCACTGCCGCTGCGCCGCCCGCCGCCATCTTTAAAGTGGATACTGCGCAAAAAGTCGTGGCGCTCACCTTTGATATCTCCTGGGGAGAAAAGTCCCCTGGGCCCATTCTCGACATTTTGCAGGCAAAACACGTGACTAAGGCAACATTTTTCCTGTCGGGTCCATGGGTGCTTCATCACCAGGAAATCGCCAGGCGCATAAAATCCATGGGCTTTGAAATCGGCAGCCATGGGCATATGCACAAAAATTTTTCCGAGCAGTCCGATGGATGGATCCGCGAACAGGTGCACAAGGCTGAGCAGAGTATCAAAGATGTGCTCAGCATCAAAACGACTCTGATTCGCACACCAAACGGCGACTTTAACAGAAGAGCGCTGGCTCTGCTCAATCAGATGGGCTACACCGTCATTCAGTGGCATACTGACTCGCTCGACTGGATGAATCCTGGCGTCGAGCAGATCAAGGCAAGAGTGCTGACCAAGGCGGTTCCAGGCGACATCATCCTGATGCATGCCAGTGACAGCAGCAAGCAGACATACCTGGCTCTGCCAGCCATTATTGATGGACTGCGCGCAAAAGGGTATTCATTTGTAACAGTCTCCGAACTGATCAGCGGAGCCAGGGCGCGATCCACCGTACAATAACATCCTGAACTTGGCTCAGCCCTCAGACCCCTGGGGGCTGTTTCATCACAAAATTCATTCCACGAGGAACTTTAGAATAACCCTGCAGGACCGGGACATAGTAGGCATAGAGGGGGTGCGCGCAGTGCTTGAGCGACTCAGAACACAGGCTCCCATCCTGTTGTTGACAACGTTTTTGTTTCTGACAGGCTGCGGCGCTGGCGGAGAACAAAGCGCAACCGGGCAGACCGAGAATGATCAGACACAAAAACAGGCAACGGGAAAACCCACCTATCCCGACATAAAAGCGATGGTCCTGGACATTTTGCACAGCAAAGAAGGAATGACCACTTTAAAGGATACCATGTCCAGCCCTGAATTCAAACGATCGGCAGCCATCACAGAAACCGACGTGCAGGCTGCGCTGGCGAAAACACTCGCGCAGGGGCAAAATAAATCGTTTCTCAGCAGTCAGATGAAAGACACCAAATTCGCCGCAGCTGTGGTTACATCTGCGCGTCCGCAGATGGTGACGATTCAAAAAGAACTCATGCGAGACCCTGAGTATCAAAAACAGTTATTGACTCTCATGAAATCTCCGGAATTTCAGCAGTCGCAATTCGAACTGTTAAAGAGCCCTGAGTATCGAAAAGAAATCATGCAAATCATGACGGAGGCTCTGCAGGAACCGACATTTCGCCTGTTGTTTATGGACAGTATGAAAGAGGCGGTAAAAGCGGCAGGTGGAGGCGACAAGCAAAAGGTCGGACAAAAGCAGGAAAAAAGCAGTAAAAAAAGCAGTCAGGACGAGAAGGAAAGCGGCGGGGATAGCGGCGGTGGAAGCGGCGGCGGCGAAGAGAGCGGCGAAAGCAGCAGCGGCGGTGGTGGTGGCGGTTGACGACAGTGACGGACCTCATAATTTAGTATTTTGACGTATGTTTTTATATTATAAAGTAATTATGGGGGAAAGAATGAGCTTTTACCCACTGGGAAAACGGCTCTATTGATGGGCGTTACTCCGCAAACGATCCGTAGGCGGCAGAAAGAAGGAAAATCAAAGAGGACCTCGAACGGTACATGAATAGCCATGGGGTTACCGTGGAGGGTACGCATAAAATTGGACCGAAGTCCTCTCGGGAAGAGTTGGTTCAGGACTTGTTCATCATCGTGACGGTATTTTCAGCACAGATGTACGGAAAGCGGTCACTGGAATTTCGACAGAAGGCAAAGCAGTTGATGGATGACATGGAAGGAGGCGACGGCATGGCTTTGATCATCAAAACGATCAAGATCGGAATCCATAAAGAGATGAATCCAGGCAAGCGCAAGGCCATTTTAGAGACGCAAGCGCTGTACAATCAGGCGATTGCTTTCTATATCGACTTCTTTGTCGGGCACCTGGCCATCTTCGATGAAAAGAAGCCGTATCAGAAAAAAGATGGCGTTATCGGTGAGCACCCTTGGAACGCGCAGGAAATCCTCGCGTTTGCAGAGATGCATACACTCGAAACAAAAACGCATCCGCATCCGATCTGGCCGCTCATCGAAACCGCGCCAAGCATTCGAACCATGCCCGTAAGCCTCCGCCGCGCCGCCATCAACCACGCCAGCGGCAAGGTCAAGTCCTGGTCCAGTTCACTTAAAAACTGGGAGGCGACCGGAGAAAAGGGGCGTCGCCCCCAACTTGGCGCCCCCAACGAGCCGATCACTTTCTACGCAGATATGATACAACATCCCGATTTCGACCTACTTGCCCGTACAGAAGTACGCCATGCCTTCCTCGCCGTCAAGCTGTGGAGCGGGGACAAGTGGCAGTCTGTTGCGCTCCCTGTTGTGGTTCACGACAAAGCCCGCGTGGAACTCGCGCAATCTCAGGCTGAGCAAGCACGAATCCGGACAGAAACGGCAACGATCAAAGCGGCAAAAGCCACAAAGGTCACAAAAGAGCCGTGGAGCGAGGAAGAACGTGCCCGTGTTCGTCCGCATCTCTGGTGTGCACAGTCTCCATCGATCTACATCCGCAAGGACAAACGGTATCCAGACGACCAGCGGTTCAGTATCCATATCCCCATGGAGATGTGGATCGATGCGCCGAAGAAAGCCGAAGTCCAGCGCACGCTCCAGCCAGATATGCCGGTGGTAACGGTAGATTTAGGCGTGAACCGGTTGGCGGTCATGGGTGCGTTCCTGAACAGTCAACTCATCGCAGCGAAGTTTATTCACGGAGGAACATTCAATCATCATCGTCACCAATTGCTCCGCGTCATCAATAACAAGCGCACACTCAGCGGGCGCTTGCAGCCAGGCGTACAGGATAACGCATCCCTCTGGGAAAAGGTGCGAAACCTTGACGACAACGCTGCGCGGCAGGTTGCCTCGCAAATTGTCGGCTTCGCACAGGGCCACGGCGCCAAAGTCATTGTGTTTGAGTATTTGCGCAAGTATCGACCCCCTAAAGAAACGATGAGTCGCAGTGGGCGCAAGAATCACAAACGCGGCTACTGGCTACGCGGCCAGATTGTGAAGTGGGTGCGTGATCTGGCGTTTCGGGAAGGCATCCTGACCGTTGAACGCAGTCCTGCCTATACATCGCAGATGTGCCCGCACTGTTCCACTTTGGGGAACCGCGACGGGCACCGCTTCACCTGTCAGAATCCCGATCACCCGTATCGTGCGGATGCGGATTTTGTGGGCATGATGAACTTGTACAAAAAGTGGAACAAGACATTCGTGTATCCGTGCACGAGCAAGAAAGCGGATGAACCAAAGCCAGTGACCGCTGCGGCTGAGGCGGTATAACAACACTGGTCTGAGGCAAAGCCATTGACTGTGCCTCAGTGCTCGCGTGGTACGGGAAGAATCTGAACTTTTCTCTTGGGATGCGGCTTGCCGAACAGAGGGAAGAGTACACGCCGATAAGAACGCCCAATCTCAAGCGTTCTCCACTCGCAGGAGTGAGAAAAATGGTCAGACAAACAACGGGTAATGTCTCCATTTGATCATCAAATGGAGACAACTGTTGATACCACGCAACACAAGTCACAGGCACAAGACGGGTGCAGTACGCTGCACCACGTCACACCTGCCCTGCGTTGTCTCCTGTTATTCCATCATTGGAAGCGGTTTTTTAGCCCCAGGCAGCATGTCGGCCGGAATCTTTCGTTTGCCGATGAAAAATACCGAGACCAAAGCGATCAGTCCAATGATCGCGGCGGCTCCGAACGCATCCTGCATTCCTTGCTGAAACGCAAGCTGTTTCAGCATATTGGCGAGCTGACTCACCGCGCTTGCGCTCGTGGCTCCATATACACTCTGTGGTTGACCGAGGTTCATCCCCTGCAGGGTCGATACATTCATCCGGCTGGACATCTCGAGAAAGTGCAGAGTGGAGTTTGTTTGCATGACTGTGCTCAGGTAGGCTGTGCCGATGGAACCGGCGACGTTTCGCATCGTGGTTAGCAGCGCCGTCGCCCGGCTGATGAGCGCGTGCGGAACATCATTCATGCCCGCAGTGGACAGCGGCATCATCGAGAGACCCATACCGGCCTGCCTGAACATGTAGATCACCATGATGGCGCCAAACGTCCATTCATAGTTCAGACCGATCAGTTCGACTGTGGTGACGAGCGCTAGGAAGAGCCCAACGATCCCCAGGGGACGCGCGCCGATGCGGTCAAACAGATAACCGCTGATCGGCATGAGTATCCCGGTGACGAGCGCTCCAGGCAATGTCAGCAGACCTGTTTGCAGCGGCGTGAGCCCCAGTCCGTCCTGAAGAAATATGGGCAGGATAAAGAGCGCACCCAGCATGGCAACACTCATCAGACTGCTCGAAATGATCGACACCGTAAAGACCCTGCGCTTAAAGAGCCGCAAATCGAGCATGGGATTCTTGGCCGTCAGTTCGATGGCGACGAACATCGCCAGAAGGACGCCCGCTGCAACGAACAGCGAAATGATGGTGAGTGAATGCCAGCCGTCCGAAGGCCCTTCCGACAGTGCGTACAGCAGGCTGAAAAACCCCAGGATCGATGTCAGCAGACCGGGCAGATCCAATCTTTCCGTTGGTCTCCCTTTGAAACCGGGAATGGCCGCGGCCACCATGAAGAAGCTTAAAATACCAATCGGAACATTGATATAGAAGATCAAGCGAAAGTCGACGTACTCAACCAGATACCCGCTCAGTGTTGGTCCAAGCGCCGGAGCAAACATCAGTGCGATTCCCCAGATGCCCATAACCGTACCCCGCCGTTCGGGCTTTGACAGAGAGAACAGGATGGTCATACTGACCGGCATGAGCATGGCCCCGCCGACCGCCTGGATGATCCGGAACATAATGAGCGCGTCCGTACTCCAGGCAAGCCCGCACATGGCGGAACCTGCTGTAAAGATCGTCAGCGCAATCAGATAGATGCGTTTTTGTCCAAAGCGATCCCCCAGATATCCGCTGACAGGGGTCAGCATTCCCGTTACGAGCAGATAAGCCGTGATCACCCACTGAATCTGGTTCTGCGTCGCACTGAAGACCGACATCATTTTGGGAATCGCCACGTTCACAACCGTGGTGTCCAGAATAGCCATAAATACACCCAAAACAACAGCGAACAGCGCCGGAAAACTGATGCCAAAGCGCTCTTTAAACGACATCGGAAAACCTCCCTTCAGGCAGTGAAGCGTTTCGCGGCTCAGGCATTGCTGCTGTTGATGTGAATCACCACCGAAGCGCTCATTCCGGGCACCAGCGCTTTGCCCGCATAACCGCCGTTCAGACTGATAACCACGGGGATGCGCTGTACAACGTTTGTATAACTTCCCTGCGCGGCGGTTGCGTTCGGGATAATCGAGAATACAGAATTTGTCGTGTTGCCGATCGATTTCACGACGCCTTTAAAATCAGTGTTTGGGATGCCGTCTATGTAGACGTCGACGGTTTGTCCAACACTCACATGGCGAATCTCTGTCTCCGGCACATTGGCCGTTACATTCAGGTCGCCCAGATTCACTACCTGCGCCAGAACCTGACCAGGTTGCACGAATTCTCCCGGAGACGCGGTGTTTTGAATAATGGTGCCGCTGATTGGCGATGTCACTGATTCAAAGTTCGTTAATTTTTGCGCGGCGCTTTGATTGTGCGAAACAAGCGCACCCAATCCTGGGTTCATGGCCAATACCGACTTGCTCGACTCGGAACCGAGCAGATCCCCCTGATTGACTGTGCTGTTCACGGCTGCATACCAGTGATTGAGTTTCCCTGCATACGGTACGGTGATCGGGATGATTTGACCCGTAACCTGCGCATCGCTTGTCGTCACGTAGTTGGTCGCGCCGGTATAGTAGAAATAACCGCCAATGATCAGGGCAAACAAAACGATGATGACGATGATGTTGATTAATATTACCCGAACCACACTCGTTCCCGCCATATGTTCTCACTCCACTCCTCTAAGACTCGCACCACAGATTGAGGCAATCCGCCTAATTGCGGTAGATGGACACTGCAGCCGACATGCCTGGCAACAAAGCTTTGCCCTCTGAACCGGAAATCGAAATATACACCGGAACACGTTGCGTCTGTTTGTTAAACGTACCTGACAGACTGGTGTTTGGAAGCCCGCTTGTGATGACAGACGAAGCGCTTCCGATTTGCGTGACCGTTCCCGAAAAAGTGGTGCTTGGGTACGCATTGACCGTGATGTTAACGGTCTTTCCAACCGCCACGTCATTGATTTTCGTTTCCTGCACATTCGCCACAATCTGTAGATTGTTCAGGTTCACCATATAACCAAGCGGCTCTCCAGGAACGACCGTTTCGCGTTCCACCGCGATATTTTGTACAATCGTGCCGGTGATTGGCGCCGCCAGATTCGTGGTTCCCGTAAGCCCGTCAACCTTTCCCAGCAGCGTGTTCTGGTTCACAGTCTCCCCGATGGTCGCGCGCCAGTCAGACAGTGTGCCGTCTCCAGGCGATGTCAGCGGAACAATCGTGCCCTGTACACTGGCGTCAGTTGTAGACACATAGGTCTGTTGCAGATAGAAATACCAACCTCCTCCGACCACAATGATCAGAAAGGCGATGACTCCGATGGTGGACAAACTGATGACTCGTGCTTTAGCCATACTTGACGCCTCCTCCGTGATTCTGCTAAGCCGTGGCGGAATCTGTACCGTACGCTGATACGATCGTTTCAACCAGCGTCTCCACGACTCTTTCGTCGGTCAGGTGCTGTGTAATCTCGATGGGCGCCCGCCTGCGCATGTGCGGCGTGGCGTGCAGTGTCGTCATGACGATATGGGCAACCACTTCCGTGTCTCCCTTGCGCATGCGACCCTGTTCCTGCAAAACGACAAAATACTGCAACAGTCGCTTCCTGATCTGCCAGAAGAATTTCACCAGTTCTTCCGACACCTCTGGATGAGAGAAAGATTCGGCAAATCCCAGCATCAAAATATCGCCGTATCGAGTAACCTGCAAAAGATACTCCGACACGAAAGCGGTAAATCCGGAACGGAAGCTCATTGCCAGGTACCTGTCAACATCCTCCGGAGTCTCCATCATCTTTACCGCATGCCGGACCGCGGTGCGCAGCAGATCGAGCTTGCTGCCAAAGTGGCGAAACAGAGTGACTTCATTGACGCCTGCACGTTCTGCGATCGCACGGGTGCTTGCCCCTTTGTACCCGTTTTGTGTGAATTCCTTCAGCGCTGCTTCGATGATGCGCGCATGCGTATCCGAGTCGCCAGACTGGATTGATTCATTCATCTGTACACTCCCCCCGAACAGACATGCAAGCAAGTCGTCACTTGCGCAAGTATGCACTTGCATTATACAAAACAGCGCCAGTCCATTGCAAGCGGTATATTTCGATAAAAAAACAAACAGTGCCTGAGTCATTTCTGGCACTGCTCTAGCTCTGTATCTCGCTTGGACACAAGCGGCCGCGCTGATGTGCTCGGCGTTTGTTTTTCTGCCCGAAACCCCGCCCTGACGCTGACGGTGTTAGACTCTAACCGCAGCCTGGTGATGCAATGCCATGCGTTCCACCAGAAGATTTGCGAGTTCGTCGTACGCCTTTGCCAGTTCCGAACCCTCGGGATAAATGCCATTCCCGCTCTCAGCGGGTGCGAGCGGAATCTGCGCCAGCAGATCGGCGCCCAGAGCCTCCGCCACTTGCTGTCCGCCTCCGGTTCCAAACAGATAGGCTCTCTCGCCACAGTTCCCACACGCATAGTAGGCCATATTTTCCACAACGCCGAGTATCTCGTGGTTCACCTGCCGCGCCATCAGACCAGCCCGCACCGCCACATCGGCTGCGTTCGGATGCGGCGTGGTGATAATCAGTTCGCGGCTCTTTGGCAGCATACTGTGAATGTCAAGGGCTATATCGCCCGTGCCTGGCGGCAGATCCAGCAACATGACATCAAGATCGCCCCAATGCACTTCCTGGAAGAAATTGCGTAACATCTTCCCCAGCATGGGTCCGCGCCAAATCACCGGTCTGTTGGCGGGTACAAAAAATTGCATGCTGACAACTTTAACGCCATGCGTCTGAACGGGCATGATCAAATTTGAGACGACAGCGGGTTTGACAGCGGCGATGCCAAAAATGTTGGGCAACGAAAAACCATAGATGTCCGCATCCACAAGGCCAACCCGATACCCCGCCCTGGCCAGGGCAACTCCCAGATTGGCGGTGACCGTAGACTTGCCTACGCCGCCCTTGCCGCTTGCGACAGCGATGAACGTCGTGCTGGTCTCAGGACGGAGAAGCGCCGGTACAGCAGCCTGCTGCTCGTTACCGCGCAGTTTGGCGGCAAAGCGATCCCGTTCCTCGTCTGTCATGGTTCCGATCATCACCTGAGTCTCCGTCACGCCCTTCACGGACAGGAGAGCGTCGCGCACCTGCTTCTCAATGACTGTACGAAGCGGACAGCCATGAATGGTCAGCAGGATCTCGACTCCCACACGGCCTCCAACGATATCGATTGTTTTGACCATGTCCATCTCAACTATGCTCTTGTGCACATCAGGATCTTCTACTACGCGAAGCGCCTCTAAAACAGCCTCTCGCGTCACTTTTGCGCCTGCCATCATGTAGCCTCCCATCTCAGCTATCTCCATGCATTGTAACACTCTGCAGAGCGCAGCGTGCATGCTGAACTTGTCTGGTTTCATACAAAAAGGCACCCCGTATCCGGGATGCCAGGAACGGCAGTGGAACTACCGTTTCGAGAACTGCGGCGCACGCCGGGCGGCTTTCAACCCATACTTTTTGCGCTCTTTCATACGCGCGTCGCGCGTCAACAAACCTTCCCGCTTAAGAACGGGACGCAGATCGGGGTCAACCTTGAGCAAAGCGCGCGCGATGCCATGCCGGATCGCGCCCGCCTGCCCGGAGATTCCGCCGCCGCGCACATTGGCGATCACATCGTAACGTCCAAGCAGTTCGGTAAGAAGCAGTGGTTGCTTAACAATCAATTTTAAAGTCTCAAGACCGAAGTAATCATCCATCGTACGATGATTGATCTCTACCTGGCCTTCTCCGGGCAACAGGCGAACCCGCGCGACTGACGTCTTGCGACGGCCAGTGCCCCAATACTGTAGCTGCGCCAAGCGTAAACACCCTCCCTGGTTATAATGGTAAAACAAAACACGCGCACTCACTCAGCCAGTTGCAGTGGCTCCGGCTGTTGAGCGGCATGCGGATGGTCTGGACCAACATACACGTTCAGTTTGCGATACTGGTCGGCGCCAAGACTGTTGTGCGGCAACATGCCTTTGATCGCCATTTCAACAATGCGTTCTGGATGCTTTTTCAGCATGTCAGAGGCCGAAGTTGCTTTCAGGCCGCCAGGGTAGCCCGAGTGACGATAATACAGTTTGTTCTCCAATTTCTTCCCGGTGAATACGATTTTCTCCGCATTGACGACGATCACAAAGTCGCCCGTATCGACGTGCGGGGTGAATTGCGGCTTATGCTTGCCGCGCAAAATGGCCGCCACTTCCGACGCCAGGCGACCAACGCGTTTGCCAGTGGCGTCAACAACGTACCACTTGCGTTCCACAGAGCCCGCTTTGGCCATATAGGTCGTTCGCATGGGTTTTTCCTCCTCATTCAAACATATATTTCGGGATAGACAATGCGGGTCAGGCAGAGCCCGTGCGCGGGGGCTGTAAATCCCGCGGCGCGGCGATCACGACGCTCCAGAATGTCCGTCATCGCGCCGGGAGCCCTGGAACCCAAGCCTACCTGGAGCAGAGTGCCTACGATAATCCTGACCATGTTGTGCAAAAATCCGTTCCCGGCGACATCAATGTACAACTGCTGGTTGTCGCCCCTTGATAGAGTGATGGAGTGAACGTTTCGCACCTTCAAATTCTGCTCAGCGCGGGCTGCGCAAAAACTGGTAAAGTCGTGTTCTCCAACCAGTTGCGCAGCCGCAGTTTCCATAGCCTGCAGATCCAGCGGCCGACGTTCGTGCAACGCGAAACGCCTTGTGAAGATGTCAGGCATTGGCGCAGTATCGATCGTGTAGCGATACTGTTTCCAAAGAGCGTCATGACGGGCATTAAATCTGTTTTCGACCGGCAACGCGCTGACCAGCACAATGTCCTGCGGCAACCAGGCGCGCAGGATATAAGTCAACTGCGTCACCGGTATGCGTTCATGGGGCAAGACGAAGTGCAACGCCTGACACATCGCGTGAACACCGCTGTCGGTTCGGCTGGCTCCGATGGTCTCCACCGCGCAACCCCATAACGATTGCATGACTCGTTCCACTTCGCCCTGCACCGTGCGCAGATTTCGCTGCCTCGCAAACCCGTGAAAATCTGTTCCATCATAGGCGAGGATGCATTTGATTTTCTGCATGGTTCCCTACTTACCCTATTCGACGAGTTCGATATACACCATCTCAGTGGCGTCGCCCCGCCGCGGCCCCAATTTGAGGATGCGGGTGTAACCGCCTTGGCGATCGGCAAAGCGAGGTCCGATCTCAGAAAACAGTTTCTGCAATACATTCTGCCGTTCTTCGCCTTCAATTGCCTCCGGGCGCACATAACGGGCAGCCATCCGCCGCGAATGCAGATCGCCGCGCTTAGCGAGTGTAACCATCTTATCCGCCAGTTTGCGGAGTTCTTTCGCCTTGGCTTCCGTCGTGCGGATACGCTCATACATAAACAGATCCGTCACCAGACTGCGAAACAGCGCTTCGCGCGATCCCGTGCGGCGATTCAATTTGCGATAACTCACTACCGAGCCCTCCTTTGAACAGAATCATGGAACAGAATCATCCCGAATGCCCGGCCGCGCTATTCTTCGGGCCGCAGACCCAAGCCCAGCCGTTCCAGTTTCTCCTGCACTTCTTCCAATGACTTGCGGCCGAGATTGCGGACCTTCATCATTTCCTCTTCCGTTTTGGCGCACAGTTCCTGGACCGTATTGATGCCAGCGCGTTTGAGACAGTTATAGGACCGGACGGACAGATCAAGTTCTTCAATCGTCATCTCAAGCACCTTGTCGCGTCGTTCTTCACCGCGTTCAGTAGGCGCTTCATGGCTGCGTACACGATCTGTCAGCCCCATGAACAGATACAATTGATCCGTCAGAATGTTTGCGGCGAGACTCACCGCTTCATCGGGGTGCACACTCCCGTCGGTCCAGACTTCGAGAGTCAATTTGTCGTAATCGGTAATCTGGCCGACGCGGGTATTCTCCACCTGATAGTTCACGCGGTAAATCGGTGAAAAAATAGAGTCGATTGGCAATACGCCAATTTCCTGCTCATCACCCTTGTTCAAATGGGCAGGAACGTATCCGCGCCCATTGCGGGCGGCGATTTCAGCATAAATGCGCGCACCTGGAGCCAATGTGGCAATGTGCAATTCAGGGTTGAGGATCTCAACGTCCGAATCGGCGCGAATATCGCCAGCCTTTATCTCTCCGCCCTCATCCGCTTCAACGATGAGTTTCTTTATTTCTTCAGAATGAATCTTGAGCGCGAGCCGCTTTACATTCAGGATGACTTCTGTCGTGTCCTCGACCACGCCGGGAATCGTGGAGAATTCGTGCAAAACGCCTTCGATTTTTACCGATGTGGCGGCCGCTCCTGACAGTGAAGAAAGGAGGATTCGCCGCAGCGAATTGCCAAGAGTCGTGCCGTAACCTCTCTCGAGCGGCTCAACAATAAACTTGCCATATTTCCCGTCTTCACTTAAGGTTTCTGTCTCGATCCGGGGTTTTTCAATCTCGATCATCCTCATAACCCTCCCTCAGGGCGACACCAGTGCGCAGCATAAGCCGATTCGTCCACCAAGGCCATGTCTCTCTGCTTAACGTGAATAGTACTCAATGATCAACTGCTCCGTCACCGGCACATCAATCTCTTCACGCGCAGGAAAGCGCGCAATGCGGCCGGTGCGCGTGGTCAAATCCCGTTCAATCCATGCAACCACCGTTTTACTTTCCGCCGCTTCCAGCAAGTCCTTGAATTTCGGCGATAACGCACTTTTTTCACGCAGTGAAACCGATTCGCCCGCCTTCACCTGATAGGAAGGAATGTCTACACGGCGACCGTTCACCGAAAAGTGACCGTGTTTGACGAGTTGGCGCGCCTCCGGGCGGGAAGCGGCAAACCCGAGTCGATAAACAACATTGTCAAGACGAGTCTCAAGCAACCCCAGCAGCTTGTCGCCGGTAATTCCTTTTTGCCTTGCAGCCTGGACGTAGTAAGCATGAAACTGCTTTTCCAGTACGCCATAAACGCGGCGGGCTTTCTGTTTCTCCCGCAATTGCAGGCCGTATTCGCTTGTACGCTTGCGTCCCTGTCCGTGCTGGCCTGGCGCATAGGCGCGGCGGTCAATCGCACATTTATCGGTATAGCAACGTTCGCCCTTCAGGTACAGCTTGACGCCTTCGCGGCGGCAGAGCCGACATACGGGATCGGTATATCTCGCCATTCTAGTATGCACACCTCCTGGTAGGATTATGCGACTCGCGCATAGAATTGTCGCGCAGCGCATATACTGATCGGTTCAGGGTCACACGCGGCGCCGCTTTGGCGGGCGACAGCCGTTGTGCGGAATTGGCGTTACGTCCTTGATCGCCGACACTTCGAGACCCGCCGCCTGCAGCGAACGGATGGCGGCTTCACGGCCTGCTCCGGGTCCCTTCACATACACCTCGACCGTTTTCATGCCATGTTCCATCGCGGTTTTGGCGGCTGACTCCGCTGCCACCTGAGCAGCGAACGGGGTGCTCTTGCGGGAGCCTTTAAAACCAAGCGCTCCGGAACTTGCCCAACTCAGAGCATTGCCAGTCGTATCCGTGATGGTCACAATCGTGTTGTTAAAGGTCGACCGAATGTGAGCGATCCCGGTTTCGATGTTTTTCCTGTCACGGCGTTTGGGCCGTGCCGCAGCCGCGGATTTGCGCTTTACCTTAGTCGCCACAAAAACGCCTCCTTATTTCTTCTTGCCGGCTACTGTGCGCCGCGGGCCCTTACGGGTGCGGGCGTTCGTCTTACTGCGCTGGCCCCGCACCGGTAAACCTTTGCGGTGGCGCATGCCCCGGTAAGAACCGATTTCGATCAAGCGCTTGATATTCAGCGCCACCTCGCGGCGAAGATCCCCCTCAACCTTCTGGGTCTGGTCAATCTCGTCACGAAGTTTTTGCACTTCCTCCTCCGTCAGATCGTGAACCCGCGTGTCAGGATTCACGCCCGTCTTTGCGAGGATGACATTCGCCTTGGAACGGCCAATTCCGAAAATATACGTCAGGCCAATTTCAATTCGCTTTTCGCGAGGCAAATCTACGCCTGCGATACGAGCCATTCACTGCACCTCCCACTTATAATCCACCACGATTGTGGTCTAGCCTTGCCGCTGTTTATGCTTCGGATTCTCGCAAATCACCATGACATTCCCCTTGCGCCGAATGATCTTGCACTTCTCGCAAATGGGTTTAACAGACGGACGCACTTTCATGGTTCAGACCTCCTTGCGTCAGACTCCACGTGAATTCGCACACCTTACTTGTACCGGTAGGTGATCCTGCCCCGCGTCAAGTCGTATGGTGACAATTCTACCGTAACGCGGTCGCCAGGTAAAATCTTAATGTAATTCATGCGGATTTTACCGGAAACGTGGGCCAAAATCTTGTGACCGTTCTCCAACTCAACGCGAAACATCGCGTTTGGCAGTGGTTCGACCACCTTACCTTCAACTTCGATGACATCGTCCTTGGCCATCGGCAGATCCCCCTTCAAACTTCACGGCTTAGCGAATACGTCTGTTTCTATAGTACAGTCAGCAGCACAGGTCCATTGTCGTCCACCGCCACGGTATGCTCAAAGTGGGCGCAGAGTGATCCATCCTCCGTGACCACGGTCCAATTGTCAAGGAGAGTGCGCACATCCGGCCCGCCAGCGTTGACCATGGGTTCAATTGCCAGAACCATTCCCGCTTTCAGCCGGGGCCCCCTGCCAGGCGGCCCGAAGTTCGGGATTTGCGGCGCTTCGTGCATCTCTCGGCCTATACCGTGACCGACGTATTCCCGGACGATCGACATACCCCTAGGGTCGACATAGCTCTGAATCGCATGCGAGATATCCGACAGACGATTCCCGACAATTGCGCGCTTGACACCCTCGTACAGAGATGCCTCCGTCACGTCAAGCAATCGCTGCGCCTCTTGCGAGATGGAGCCAACCGCGTATGTGTACGCCGAGTCGCCATGATAGCCTTTGAAAAAGGCGCCGATATCCACAGACACGATATCGCCCTCCTGCAACTGCCGCTCTCCTGGTATACCGTGAACCAACTCTTCATTGACAGATGCGCAGATGGCCGCCGGAAATCCCTGATAGCCTTTGAATGACGGCGTCGCACCCGCCCTCTGTATGACCTGTTCCACGACGTCGTCCAGTTCACGGGTTGTAATGCCCGGCGCAACCACACGCTTCACCTGTGCATGGGCCATGGCGACGATGCGTCCTGCTTCGCGCATGATCTCAAGTTCGTGGCGTGATTTCACGGAGATCATGAATGGTCGCCCCGCAACGCTTGGCGTATCTCATCATACACGCGTTTCACGGAACGTTCGCCGTCAATTTTCCCCAACAGTCCGCGCGCTTCATAGAACTCAGCCAGCATTCGCGTTCGTTCCAGGTTTTCCTGCAACCGAACCGCTACGGCTTCGGGCTTGTCGTCCGGACGTTGGATCAAGGCGCTTGCGCAGCGATTGCAGACACCCTCGATCCGGGGTTTGTGGAGCGTCAGATGATAGCTCGCGCCGCAGGCAGGACAGACCCGACGACCAGTCAGCCTTTGCAGCAGTTCCGTTTCACTCACCTCAAGGTAGAGTACATGCGTCAGGGCCAGCCCTTCCTCCGCAAGCATCCCGTCCAGCGCTTTCGCCTGAGGCAAGGTTCTTGGAAACCCGTCCAGCAGAAAACCATGCTTGGCGTCCGGTTGTTGCAGACGCTCGCGGACAAGGCGAATGGTCAGTTCGTCCGGCACCAGCAGCCCTTTGTCAAGATACGCCTGCACTTCCTTGCCAAGCGGCGTCTTCGCGGCTTTGGCCTCGCGAAACATATCGCCAGTGGCAATATGCGGTATGCGGAACTCTTCAATGATGCTGGCTGCCTGTGTACCTTTTCCGGCGCCCGGCAGACCCAGAATGACGACATGCATGCAGATACATTCCCTTCCAAAGGTTGCGTCCCTAGCGAATGAAACCTTTATAGTTCCGCTGCAGGACTTGCCCCTCCAGTTGTCGCACCGTGTCCAGCGCCACACCGATCACAATCAGGATGGAAGTGCCGCCAAAATAAAATGCGACCCCCGACAGCCCTGTGACTCCCATGAACAGGTACGGCACCCCGGAGACCACGGCCAGGAATAGCCCTCCGACCAGCGCAATCCGGTTTATGATTCGAATGAGGTACTCCTCCGTCGGTTTTCCCGGCCGTACACCGACGATATAGCCGGCGTTCTTCTCCATCTGCTCAGCCAACTGGCTGGGGTTGATCTGAACAAATGTATAGAAAAACGTGAACCCGATAATCAGCACCATTTCCGCCACGATAAAGAATGTGGACGTCGGGCTGAAAGTTGTGACGACCCACTGCGCCACTCGATTACCCTGAAAGAACTGTCCGACGATAGTCGGGAAAAACAGGAGCGACGTGGCAAAAATGACTGGAATGACGCCCGCCGCATTGACCTTGAACGGCAAAAACGTACTTTGGCCGCTGTACACCTTCTGGCCCACCTGTTTTTGCGAATACTGCACCGGTATGCGGCGCACACCCTGCTGCACGAAAATCACGAAGACCACCAGAATCAGCAAGCCGGCCAATATGGCGAGCACCTTCACGATATTCAGGAAAAGTTGACTCTGATGAGCGTAAAACCAGTTGGTGTAGATCTGCGGGATCACGACTTCCAACCGAGAGAGAATGCTCAGGAAGATAATAATCGAAATCCCGTTGCCAACACCCTTATCAGTAATCTGCTCGCCTAGCCACATCAGAAATGTCGTACCCGCCGTCAGGGTCAAAGCGATCAGGATAAAGGTCCAGATACTCGGATCCAGAAGGAAGCCAGGCCCCAGTTCGCGGCTGAACGAGTAGGTCAGCGCGGAGGATTGTATCAGGCCCAGGAAAATCGTCAGATAACGCGTCCATTGATTCAGTTTCGCGCGACCTGTCTCGCCCTCTTTTGACCAGTCTTCCCATTGTTGGATGACTCCCATTTGCAGCAGCTGTACGATAATCGACGCTGTCACATACGGGTAGATACTCATCGAGAAGATCGAAAAATTGAAGAGAGCGCCGCCTGAAAATGTATTCAACAATCCTACCACAGGGCTCTTTGCAGCAATCGACTGCAGCATAGATGCGTTGACGCCTGGAACGGGAATTACGGCGCCAATGCGATACACCGCAAGAATCATCAACGTGATGAGCAGGCGTTTGCGAAGATCCTTGGCCCGCCACAGCCGTCCGAGGCTCTGCCACATTTAGATCACCTCTGCTGAGCCGCCGGCAGCCTCAATCTTCTCTTTGGCGGCGCTGGAAAACGCGTGCGCCTGAACGGTCAGCGCCACGCTCAGCTCTCCTGACGCCAAGACTTTGACACCGTCGCGCACGGCCTTCACGATGCCCGCGTCTTTCAGAACTTTGAGTGTGACGACAGTTCCGCCTTCAAACCGTTCCAGTTCTTTGAGATTGACAATACTCCACTCTTTTTTGAACGGAGCGTTCCTGAATCCGCGTTTTGGCAGACGTCTAAAAAGTGGTGTTTGTCCGCCTTCAAATCCGGGACGCACACCTCCGCCTGCACGGGCATTCTGACCCTTGTGCCCACGGCCCGACGTCTTGCCCAAACCGGAACCGATCCCACGGCCGAGCCGCTTGCGCGTATGCCGCGATCCAGGAGCGGGTTTTAATTCATGCAGTTTCATCGTTATCCCTCCAAGACCACTTTAGACGTCGATCTCAGTCACCTGCACCATATGGGCCACTTTGTTCAGCATGCCGCGAAGCCCCTCGTTATCCTCGCGCGTGACCGTTTGGTTCAGTTTGCGCAGCCCCAGCGATTGCACTGTGGCGCGCTGCGACTCCGTGCGGCCGATCAGACTCCGAACCAGCCTGATTTGCAGTTGTTTCACTGTCTCTCGACCTCCCCACCCTGTAAATTGAATTGCTTTTCATGGCGCATGATCCGCGTCTACCAGCGTAATTCTTCCACCGTTTTCCCACGCAACTTGGCCACATCCTCCGGCCGTTTGATGGAGGACAGACCCTGCAGCGTCGCGTGAACCATATTGATCGAGTTTGAGGACCCAAGCGACTTTGTTACGATGTCCTTGATTCCCGCGAGCTCAATCACTGCCCGCACAGGACCGCCGGCGATAACTCCGGTGCCTTCGCGCGCCGGTTTGATGAGAACCCTGCCCGCGCCAAAACGTCCAATCGTCTCATGAGGCACCGTTGTGCCTTTCATGGCGATATTGACCAGATTCTTCTTCGCGTCTGCGACGCCCTTGCGAACCGCTTCCTGAACTTCAGAAGCCTTGCCGAGACCGGCCCCTACGTTTCCGTGGCCGTCCCCTACGACGACAAGCGCGCTAAAGCTGAATCTGCGGCCGCCCTTCACTACCTTCGCAACCCGATTTATCGATACGACCTTTTCGGAGAGATCCAGACTGGATGCTTCTATACGCACGAACGTTTCCCTCCCTTACCGAGTATTTAAAATACGAGACCCGCTTCTCGGGCGGCGTCCGCCAGCGCCTTGACGCGACCGTGATACAGATACCCACCGCGGTCAAACACCACCACCGAGATCCCGACAGCAGTCGCGCGCTCCGCCACCAGTTTGCCGATAGCCTGGGCTGCTTCCACAGTATTGCCGCGCCCGATCGCGCTGCGTACATCCTTTTCCACTGTCGACGCCGACACGATGGTTCGAGTGCTCACATCATCGAGAACCTGCGCGTAGATGTGTTTGCCAGAGCGAAACACGTTCAGGCGCGGACGACTGGCAGTGCCGCTCAACTGGCGGCGAATCCGGGTATGTCGCCGAGCGCGTACCGCCTGTTTGTCCGGTTTTGTAATCACAGTCTCACACTCCTACCCTGTACTTCCAAATTAGTCTGTCTTCCAGCTTGACGCTTATTTCTTGCCAGTCTTGCCAACCTTGCGGCGAACGACTTCCTTCTCATAGCGAATGCCCTTGCCCTTATACGGCTCCGGCTTGCGCAGATCGCGGATATTGGCCGCAAACAGGCCGACTTTCTCCTTGTCGATCCCCTTGATGATCAGACGGTTGTTAGCCGGAACGTCGATTTCGAGTCCGTCCTCCGGCGTAACTTCGACTGGATGGGAGAAACCCAGAGACAGGGTCACCTTGTTTCCCGTCTTCGCGGCGCGGTAGCCCACACCAACCAGTTCCAGCACTTTCTGATAGCCGTTTGTGACGCCCTCCACCATGTTGAACACCACACTGCGCGTGGTGCCGTGAAGACTTCTGTGCAGTTTCGCGTCAGAAGGGCGCTCCACAAGCACTTCGCCGCCGTCCAGACGCACGATCATATCCGGGTGCAGCTTGCGCGTCAGTGTGCCTTTCGGGCCCTTCACAGTCACCACATGATCCTCCAGCAACACCTCGACTCCAGCGGGGATAGCAATTGGCTTTCTTCCTATACGAGACACTTCCACACCTCCTCAGTTACCAGACCTCAACACTGTTGTCAGCACTCCTACCACACGTAGCAGAGCACTTCTCCGCCGACATTGTGCTGACGCGCCTGCTTGTCGGTCATGATGCCTTGCGAAGTCGACACGATCGCGATTCCGAGGCCCCCCAGCACGCGCGGCAGTTCCTCCGCGCCTGCATACACGCGCAAGCCAGGTTTGCTGATCCGCTTAAGTCCGGTAATGACCCGCTGATTGTTGGGGCCATACTTCAAGTGCACGCGTATGGTTCCCTGCTTGTTGTCACGGATGAACTCAGCATCGCGAATATAGCCCTCAGCCTTTAAAATATCGGCAATCGCCCGCTTGATTCCCGAGCCGGGAATGTCGATCTTTTCGTGGTTGACCATGTTGCCGTTGCGAATGCGAGTAAGCATGTCTGCAATTGGATCCGTCATCACCATGGCAGTACAACCTCCTTCCCTTTCCTTTACCAGCTCGCCTTGGTTATCCCTGGCAGCTGTCCTAGATGGGCCAACTCCCGGAAACAGATCCGGCAAATGCCAAACTTGCGAAGCACCGAGTGCGGACGCCCACAGCGGGTGCAGCGGGTGTATGCGCGCGAACTGAACTTTGGCGCTCTTTGTGCCTTAATAATCATTGATTTTTTGGCCACGATTCTACCCCCTTGCCCTAGGATTGGCGGAATGGCATCCCCAATTCGGTCAGGAGAGCCCGCGCCTCTTCATCCGTCCTGGCAGTCGTCACGATCACGACATCCATACCGCGCACTTTGTCGATACGATCATAATCAATCTCCGGAAAGATCAACTGTTCGCGCAGTCCAAGCGTGTAGTTCCCGCGCCCATCAAACGCCTTGGGCGAGACGCCGCGAAAATCGCGAACGCGCGGCAACGCGATGTTGAACAGCTTGTCAAGAAAATGGAACATACGCTCGCCGCGCAGCGTGACCTTAACGCCAATCTTCTGACCCTCACGCAACTTGAAACCGGCAATCGACTTCTTGGCTCGCGTGACCACAGGTTTTTGCCCCGCAATCAGCGTCATGTCAGCGACCGCGTTATCGAGCACCTTTTCGTTTTGGGCGGCTTCGCCCACACCCATGTTGATGACGACCTTTTCAACGCGCGGCGCCTGCATCACACTGCGATACGCAAACTTCTGCACGAGAGCGCCCACCACATTGTTTGTATAATGATCCCTGAGTCTTGCCATCTCGAACACCTCTTTTCCGACCTGGCTACTTATCGATCACTTCGCCAGATTTTTTCGCATATCGAACCTTGGTTCCATCCTCAAGCACTTTGTACCCCACACGCGTGGGTCCGCCGGTCTTGGGATCAACGTGCGCCACATTGGATACATGGATCGTCGCTTCGCGTTCGAAGATCCCGCCGTCCGGAACAGACGAGCTCGGTTTGGTGTGGCGCTTGACGATGTTCACACCTTCAACCAGCAAACGGTTTTCCCGGGGATAGACCGCCAGCACCTTGCCCTTTTTGTCGCGATTTTTACCCGCAATCACAACAACCTCGTCGCCCTTCTTGATCTTAACCTTCGGCTGCGTCATAAAAGCACCCCCTTTTTCACAATACTTCCGGAGCGAGAGAGATGATCTTCATGAACTCCCGATCGCGCAGTTCCCGAGCCACTGGCCCAAAGATACGCGTTCCACGCGGGCTCCTGTCGTCGCGGATAATCACGGCCGCATTTTCGTCGAAGCGAATATAGGTGCCGTCTTTGCGCCGCATTCCACGGCGGGTGCGAACGATAACAGCCTTCACCACATCGCCTTTTTTGACAACGCCGCCTGGTGTTGCACTTTTAACGGATGCCACGATGATGTCTCCGATGTTTCCCGTCCGACGATTCGATCCCCCAAGAACCCGGAAACACATGATTTCCTTGGCGCCCGAATTATCGGCCACCGCCAGTCGAGTTTGTGGTTGAATCACGGCAATTGCCCCCCTTCATTCGGCGTCTGCACTACCTGAACGCAGTCTTACAGAACCTCCGCTCGTTTCACAATCTCGATCATACGCCAGCGCTTGTCTTTGCTCAGCGGGCGGGTTTCCATAATTTTAACGATATCGCCAACGCGGGCCTCATTCATCTCATCATGGGCTTTGAACCTATTCGTGTGCTTGACGCGCTTGCCATACAGCGGATGCGGCTTTGTCGTTTCCACCGCGACCACGATCGTCTTTTGCATTTTGTCGCTGACCACAGTGCCCTGACGCATCTTGCGGTCGTTACGGTCCTGACTCATACCCTGGTCTCTCCTTTCTGTCACGCTCAGCCGATACCGAGTTCACGCTCACGAATGATGGTTTTGGCCCGCGCGATCTGCTTGCGGACTTCCCTGACCCGCATGGGATTCTCGCATTGACCGGTTGCCAGCTGGAAGCGCAGGTTGAAAAGCTCATCTTTCAAAGACCCAATCTCCTGCAACAACTCGCCATTGGTCTTACTGCGGAGGTCTTTAACTTTCAACAGGCTCACCCCCTGCATCTTCACGAGCAACAAATTTAGTTTTGATCGGCAGTTTATGAGCAGCCAGACGCAACGCTTCGCGGGCCACTTCTTCAGGAACGCCGGCCAATTCAAAGAGAATGCGTCCTGGCTTGACAACGGCAACCCACTTTTCCGGCGAACCTTTGCCGCTCCCCATCCGTGTCTCAGCAGGTTTGGCGGTCACAGGCTTACTCGGAAAAATCTTGATCCACACCTTGCCACCGCGGCGGATGTAGCGAGTCATCGCAATACGGGCAGCCTCAATTTGCCGGTTCGTTATCCAGGCTGGCTCCAGAGCCTGCAGCCCAAAATCCCCGAATGTCACCTCGTTGCCGCCCTTGCTCATGCCTTTCATACGCCCGCGATGCTCTTTGCGGTGTAATACGCGTTTCGGCATCAACATGGTTTGTTACCTCCCTATTCGGCGTCTTTCTTCGTCCGTATCGGCAAAATCTCACCGCGGTAAATCCAGACTTTGACGCCAATCCGTCCATATGTGGTATGCGCTTCTGTCAATGCGTAATCGATGTCTGCACGCAGAGTGTGAAGCGGCACCGTGCCTTCGGAGTAGCCTTCCGTACGCGCGATGTCCGCTCCGCCGAGGCGACCCGACACCTGCACTTTGATTCCTTTTGCACCGGCCCTGAGTGTACGCTGGATCACTTGCCGCATCGCGCGCCGGAAGGCTACGCGACGTTCCAGTTGCTGGGCGATGTTGTCAGCCACGAGCTTGGCGTCCAGATCCGCTACCTTGATCTCATTGATATTGATGTGTACCCGCTTCTCAGTAAGCGCCGTGAGCTGGTTGCGCAGCGTATCGACCTCCGTGCCGCCTTTGCCGATGACCATACCGGGTTTGGCAGTATAGACAGACACATTGACACGATTTGCCGCCCGTTCGATCACCACGCGGGAAACCGCGGCATCCTTCAGACGTTTGAGTACAAATGCGCGGACGCGAAGATCCTCATTGAGCAGTCCCTTATAGTCTTTCTTGCTCGCGTACCATTTTGACTCCCAATCTCGAATAATGCCAATTCGCATGCCGACGGGGTGAACCTTTTGACCCATGCGGCGAATCCCTCCCTACTTTTCGGCCACGACCACAGTGACGTGACTCGAATGTTTTAAGATACTGAACGCCCGACCTTGCGAACGCGGATGGAAGCGCTTCAGAGTCGTACCCTGATCCACGAATATCTTGCTCACAATCAGTTGGTCCACATCCATGCTGTAGTTGTGTTCTGCATTGGCGATCGCCGAACGCAGTACTTTTTCAACCACTGGCGATCCCGCCTTAGGCGTGTTGCGAAGAATAGCGATCGCCTCGCCCACAGACTTCCCGCGGATCAGATCGACCACGAGACGCACTTTGCGCGGAGCGATGCGAATATGCCTGGCGACTGCTCTCGATTCCATTGCGACTTACCCCCTTTGCCACTTCGCTGCAGCGTGAAAGCCTATCGCGAACGCGATGACTTTTCGTCGCCTGCATGGCCCTTGAATGTGCGCGTCGGCGCAAACTCACCCAACTTATGGCCCACCATGTCTTCAGAAATGTACACCGGCACGTGTTTGCGTCCGTCATGGACTGCGATCGTATGCCCGACAAACTGCGGAAATATCGTCGATCGACGCGACCAGGTTTTAATCACACGCTTTTCATTGGCGGTATTCAGATGATCAACCTTTTTCAATAAATGATCGTCGGCGAACGGCCCTTTCTTCAGTGAACGTCCCATATGAGCGCCCTCCTTTCACTTACTTCTTGCGACGGCGCACAATATACTTATCCGTCACATGATGCTTCTTGCGCGTCTTTTTGCCCAGAGTCGGTTTGCCCCAGGGCGACATCGGCGATTTCCGGCCAATGGGAGCGCGGCCTTCGCCGCCGCCGTGCGGGTGATCATTCGGATTCATAACCACGCCGCGGACAGTTGGCCGCAGCCCCAGCCAACGGTTACGGCCCGCCTTGCCCAAGTTGATATTTTCGTGATCAAGATTGCCCACCTGGCCAACACTCGCCCGGCACTCCATGCGCACCATGCGCACCTCGCCTGACGACAGACGCAGTTGAGCGTAGTCGCCGTCCTTGGCGAGCAGTTGCGCCTCCGCCCCAGCGGCCCTGGCCAGCTGGCCGCCTTTTCCAGCCTTCATCTCCACATTGTGCACGACCGTGCCGACAGGAATCGAGGACAGCGGCAAAGCGTTGCCCGGTTTGATGTCAACGTCCGGGCCAGAATGGATCATGTCGCCAACCTTCAGACCGACAGGCGCCAAGATGTACCGTTTTTCGCCATCCACGTAATGAATGAGCGCAATCCGGGCCGAGCGGTTCGGGTCGTATTCAATCGTGGCAACACGCCCTGGTATGCCATCTTTGTCGCGTTTAAAATCGATCACCCTGTACTGCCTCTTATGACCGCCGCCGCGATGCCGCGTCGTAATCTTGCCCTGGTGATTGCGACCAGCGCGTTTGGGCAACGCTTCAAGCAGAGACTTCTCCGGCGTCTCTGTCGTAATTTCATCAAATGCCGCAACCGACATAAAACGTCGACCAGGCGATGTCGGTTTATACTTTTTAATCGCCAAGGGATATCCCTCCTTTACCACTCACCATTAGACGCTCGCAAAAAATTCCGGCTGCTGTGAGTCTTCCGTCAGTTTGACCATCGCCTTTTTCCACTTGGAGGTGTAGCCGTAATGACGTCCAAAACGCTTGCGCTTTGGCTTCACCCACATCGTGTTCACCCGCACCACTTTGGCTCCGGGGAACACAGCCTCGACCGCTTGCGCAATCTCGATCTTGTTGGCGTCTCCCGCCACTTCAAAGGTGTACACGTACAGTTCCATCTGCTTTGTCGAGTTCTCAGTTATGATCGGACGCTTGATGATGTCGCGAGGATCCTTCACTTTGCAAACACCTCCTCGACTTTTGCAACGCCAGCCGTCGTGATGACCAGACGTTCGTACGCCATCACATCATAGACGTTCAGACCGTCAGCCGCCGAATAGGACATGCCGGGAATATTACGCACCGAACGATACACGCCATCATCTTTGACCGCGTCCACAAGCAGCGCCTTCGAGGATATCCCGAGCGCTTTGAGCGCGGCGGCCATGACTTTTGTCTTGGCCTGCGCAAGCGCCAGTTGATCCAGCACAACGATCAGTCCATCCTGCACTTTCGTTGTGAGAGCGGACCGCAGCGCCATCCGCCGGATCTTCTTCGGCAAAGCGTACGCGTAGCTGCGCGGCGTCGGGCCGTGAACGGTTCCCCCGCCAACCCACTGCGGCGAACGTATACTCCCCTGACGCGCGCGCCCGGTGCCTTTTTGACGCCAAGGCTTGCGACCGCCGCCGCGCACTTCCGAACGCCCTTTTACTTTGTGCGTTCCCGCCCGCCGTGATGCCAGCTGACTCTGCACCACCTCAAACATCGCATGCGGATTGACCGCCGCGTTCCACACAGCGTCCGACAGTTCAATCTCACCGACGGTCTGACCCTGCAGGTTATAAACAGGTACCTTTGACATACTCTCGCAACCTCCTTTCCCGATCCGAAATTACCGCTTTTTAACCGCCGAACGCACAGTTACAAATGAGTTTCTCGGTCCAGGCAGGGCGCCCTTGATAAGCAACAGATTGCGTTCCCTATCCACTCGCACCACCTGCAGATTTTGTACAGTTACACGTTCATGCCCCATGCGGCCAGCCATCGTTTGACCTTTGAAGACGCGGTTCCCATCGATCGAGCCGAGTGAACCGGTGCCGCGATGGTACTTGGAACCGTGCGCCATCGGACCGCGCGACTGATTGTGGCGCTTGATGGGTCCCGCCGTTCCCTTGCCCTTTGAAACGCCGACCACGTCGACAATATCGCCGTCCTGAAACGTGTCGGCGAACACTTCCTGGCCCACAGCATAGTCCTGATCCAGCGGACCCCGCAGTTCCCGAACGTAGCGCTTGGCCACCGTGTTGGCTTTGGCGGCATGGCCAGCGAGCGCTTTAATCGGTCGCTTCATGTCGGCAAACCCCAGTTGAACGCTGCTGTATCCATCCGTCTGCGGAGTCTTGATCTGAAGAACCACACAGGGTCCTGCTTCCACAACGGTTACAGGAACAACGTTCCCGTCTTCAAGAAACACTTGCGTCATGCCAAGTTTGCGTCCCAGAATACCCTTCATCATACTACACCTCCCGTTGCATAGCCTATCTTCTAGAGTTTGATCTCAATATCCACGCCGGACGGCAAGTCCAGGCGCATCAACGCATCTACTGTTTGCGGCGTTGGGCTGAGTATATCGATCAAGCGCTTATGTGTACGCATCTCAAACTGCTCTCGCGAGTCTTTGTATTTGTGCGGTGAGCGCAAAATCGTGATGATTGACTTGTCCGTTGGCAGCGGTATCGGACCGGCCACGCCTGCGCCTGAACGTTTCGCAGTTTCCACAATCTTCTCGGCGCTCTGGTCAAGCAGTTTATGGTCATACGCCTTCAGACGAATACGGATCTTTTGCTTTGCCACATGAATTCCCTCCTTCGTCGCCCAATAGTAACGGCAATCTTTATAGCGGCTCTGAACACGCTAACTCTGCCATGGTTCCCGCGCCGTAACAGTCGGGCTCCCATATGCAGCAGTTGCGCGTTCGCCTGTAGACCATGCCGTTTGGACATACTCCGCAAAAATTAACCTCATTGGTATCGCATATGGCAGTCGATACGTGAGCAACCTTTTGCATCATCGCAGTCTGAAACCAACAATAATAAATTATACTAAAGCGTTCGCCAAAACACAAGGAAAACTTCAACAAATTCTAAATCACGGAGTCTGCGGCAGATAATGCTCCTGCGTTGGCCCGATAAACTTGAAATTATTGAGCGGCCAAAACACAAAATCAACGCGCCCTATAACTTTTGAAATTGGAATGGGGCCGATTACCCGGCTGTCCTCGCTCACGTTTCGGTTATCGCCCATCACAAACAGATCGCCGGGCGGCACTTTCTCAGGACCAAAGTTTCGTAACGGATTCATGGGGCCATTGATGAACGGTTCATGCACGATCTTGCCATTCAGAATCAGGTTTCCCTTATACACCTGCACCGTATCGCCCGGAAGACCGATCACGCGTTTCACCCAGTCCATGCCATCAGGCGCACGGAAGATAATGATGTCGCCGCGTTTGGGGGGACCAAAATAATAGGGGATCTTGTCAACCAGCAAGCGTTCTCCATTTTGTAGCGTTGGTTCCATAGAGATGCCATCCACGCGGAACTGCGCAAAGAGGAAATGATGAATCAGCCAGGCAATAACAAGAGCAACCAGAATCGCTTTGATCCAGTCCCAGATTCCGCTCCAGGAAGAACCCTTCTGTGGCCGATTGCCCATTTCTGAGATCTCGCCGCCTGATTGCGATGTTCCAATATCCTCGTTCATGAGTTCCCTCCTGTGAGTGGCTGTTACCGCCGTATGAGCCCATCAGACCATGTAGACCAGTCTATCCCGAAAAATCGCCGCAGGCGAATTTTCTTCCCAGCTGTTTGTGGCGCGCAAGCGTTGAGATTTTGCTTCGCAAAACTCAGGCATGGAAGTCTATTAGCGCATACGGGTCTTATTATACATGGCCGGGTGGACGGCAACCACTGACCTTGTGGCGAGTTGTTGCCCAGTTCCTTTGCAAAAGATGAAAACGGCCGGGCGCACAGCGACGCCCGGCCGTTTTCATGGACAGTGCTATTTGCTGATGCCAACAACGACGCCGGCTCCGACCGTGCGACCGCCTTCGCGAATGGCGAAACGCGTTCCGTCTTCGAGCGCAATCTGAGAGATGAGCTCAACCGCCAGCGTGATGTTGTCGCCGGGCATGACCATCTCTGTGCCCTCGGGCAGCGTGATGATTCCCGTGACGTCCGTTGTGCGGAAGTAGAACTGGGGCCGGTAGTTATTGAAGAAAGGGGTGTGGCGGCCGCCTTCTTCCTTCTTCAGAACATAGACCTGCGCCTGAAACGTGGTGTGGGGTTTGATTGAACCCGGTTTGCAAATCACCTGTCCACGCTCAATGTCCTTGCGGTCCACGCCGCGCAACAGCGCGCCGATGTTGTCGCCCGCCTGCGCAAAGTCGAGCAGTTTGCGGAACATCTCGATGCCCGTTGCAACACTCTTGCGGGGTTCTTCAGACAGACCGACAATCTCCACCTCGTCGCCCACTTTGAGTTGACCGCGCTCGACGCGGCCCGTCGCGACTGTGCCCCGACCCGTGATCGTGAACACGTCCTCGACCGGCATCAGGAACGGTTTGTCGGTGTCGCGAACCGGCGTCGGAATAAAGGTGTCGACGGCTTCCATCAATTCGTCGATTTTCTTCGCCCAGTCGCCCTTCGGATCTTCCAGCGCTTTGAGGGCAGATCCGCGGATGATCGGCGTATCGTCGCCCGGAAACTCATATTCTGTGAGCAGATCGCGAATTTCCATCTCGACGAGTTCGAGCAGTTCTTCATCGTCAACCATATCGCATTTGTTCATGAAGACCACAATGTGAGGAACCCCCACCTGACGGGCCAGCAGAATGTGTTCCCGCGTTTGCGGCATCGGTCCGTCAGAAGCCGAGACCACCAGGATCGCGCCGTCCATCTGCGCCGCTCCGGTAATCATGTTCTTCACGTAGTCGGCGTGACCGGGGCAGTCGACGTGAGCATAGTGACGGGCATCCGTCTGATACTCCACGTGTGCGGTGTTGATCGTGATGCCGCGCTCGCGTTCTTCCGGCGCCTTGTCGATTGCGTCGTAGGCCATCGCCTGCGCCTGGCCGCTCTGTGCCAGCACCGAAGTGATGGCGGCCGTCAGAGTCGTTTTTCCATGGTCAACGTGTCCAATGGTGCCAATATTGACGTGCGGTTTGTTGCGTTCAAATTTTGCTTTTCCCACTTTGGATCAGCTCCTCATTCGAAATGGTTATTGCCCTTTGTTCTTGGCGATGATTTCCGCCGCGACTGACTTTGGAACTTCCTCGTACGACGAGAATTCCATCGTATAGGTGCCGCGCCCCTGTGTGCGGGAACGCAGGGTTGTCGCATAGCCAAACATCTCCGCCAGCGGAACGAATCCGCGGATCACCTGCGCACCCGCCCTGGCTTCCATGCCCTCAATGCGGCCGCGCCGGGAGTTGATGTCGCCCATGATGTCGCCCATGTACTCCTCTGGCACGACGACTTCCACCTTCATGATGGGCTCCAGCAGGAAGGGATCCGCTTTGTGGGCGCCATTTTTCAGCGCCATCGACCCGGCGATGTGAAACGCCATCTCCGACGAGTCAACATCATGATAGGAACCGTCGACGATAGTTGCTTTCACGTCGATCATCGGATACCCGGCCACGATGCCATTGCGCATCGCCTCTTCAATGCCTTCGCCAACGGGCGCGATGTACTCTTTGGGTACCACGCCCCCGACAACCTTGTTTTCAAATACATAACCTGATCCGCGTTCCAGCGGTTCAAATTCAACCCAGGCATGACCATACTGACCGCGACCGCCCGACTGACGCACAAACTTGCCTTCTGCGCGCACCTTGTTGCGAATGGTCTCTTTATAGGCAACCTGCGGTTTGCCCACGTTCGCCTCAACTTTGAACTCGCGAACCATGCGATCGACGATTATCTCCAGATGCAGTTCGCCCATGCCAGAGATAATGGTCTGTCCCGTCTCGTGGTTCGTATGTGTCTTGAAGGTCGGATCCTCTTCTGAAAGTTTGTTGAGAGCAATCCCCATCTTGTCCTGGTCCGCCTTCGTTTTTGGTTCGATGGCGACCGAAATTACAGGATCCGGGAAATCCATCGATTCCAGCACGACGATGTCCTTGTCATCGCACAGTGTATCTCCGGTGGTCGTGTCCTTCAAACCCACCGCTGCCGCGATGTCGCCTGAATAGACGTCCGCGATCTCTTCCCGGTGATTCGCGTGCATCTGCAAAATACGTCCAATGCGTTCGCGTTTTCCTTTTGTCGAATTCAACACGTAGGAACCCGAACTGAGCTTGCCCGAGTAGACCCGGAAAAACGCCAACTTCCCGACAAACGGGTCCGTCATGATCTTGAATGCGAGCGCAGCAAACGATTCCTCGTCGTTCGCGGGCCTCTCCATCGGCTCTCCATCTCCGTCCAGACACTTGACGGGCGGGATGTCAAGCGGCGATGGAAGATAATCCACGACCGCGTCCAGCATGGGCTGAACGCCTTTGTTGCGGTAAGACGAACCGCACAGAACAGGTACGAGAAGCGATTGCGTGGTGCCTTTACGAAGCGCCCTCTTGATCTCCTCGACGGTCACTTCTTCCCCATCGAGATATTTGATCATCAGATCTTCGTCCACTTCCGCAGCCGCCTCGATCATAAACGTCCGATACTCGGCAGCCTGCTCTCTGTACTCCTCGGGAATGACACGCGACTCGGATGTGGTTCCCAGATCGTCGGTGTACACAATAGCGCGGTATTCAACAAGATCGATCACACCAAGAAAATGGTCTTCCGCACCGATTGGGAGTTGAATGGCTACCGGATTCGACTTCAGTTTGTTGCGAATCTGATCGATGCACATGAAAAAGTCGGCGCCGATAATATCCATCTTGTTGATGTATGCGATCCGCGGCACTTCGTACTTGTCGGCCTGTCGCCAGACGGTTTCCGATTGCGGTTCCACGCCGCCCTTGGCGTCAAACACGGCGACTGCGCCGTCGAGAACGCGCAGTGAACGCTCAACCTCAACCGTAAAATCGACATGTCCCGGAGTGTCGATGATGTTGATTCGGTGACCCTTCCACTGAGCGGTGGTGGCAGCGGATGTAATGGTGATCCCGCGTTCCTGTTCCTGCACCATCCAGTCCATAGTGGCTGCGCCTTCATGGACTTCTCCGATCTTGTGGACGCGTCCTGTGTAAAACAGAATCCGTTCCGTGGTGGTTGTCTTCCCCGCATCGATGTGTGCCATGATCCCAATGTTTCGAGTCTTGTCCAGCGGGAATTGCCTGGCCATGAACTACCTCCTCCTTTCCTTACGTTCTGGTACGCGACGGATCAACTACCACCGATAATGCGCAAACGCCTTGTTGGCTTCCGCCATCCGGTGCGTATCCTCGCGTTTTTTCACTGCGCCGCCGGCATTGTTGGAAGCATCCATAATCTCATTGGCGAGCCGTTCGTCCATATTCTTCTCATGCCGGTTCTGCGCGTATGTCACGAGCCAGCGGAGACCAAGCGTCGTACGCCGTTCGGGGCGCACCTCAATTGGCACCTGATAGTTGGAACCGCCTACGCGGCGGGCCTTCACTTCAAGCACGGGCATAATGTTTTTCATGGCGTTGTCAAATACTTCAACCGGGTCTTTCCCAGCCCGCTCACGTACTTTATCAAATGCGCTATACACAATGTTTTGTGCGGTGCCGCGTTTGCCATCGAGCATCACCTTATTGATCAGGCGAGTAACCTGCTTGTTTGCATAAACCGGATCGGGCATGACATCACGCCGTGGAACAGGTCCTTTTCTCGGCAAAGGTGCCGCCTCCTTTCAACTTGCCGGGTATTCCGAAGATCGGCAGATCCCGGGATGTTACTTCTTCTTCTTTGGACGTTTCGCCCCATACTTGGAGCGGGCTTGCTGACGGTCCTTGACACCCGCCGTATCCAGAGCGCCGCGCACAATGTGGTAGCGGACACCTGGCAAGTCCTTGACCCGACCACCGCGCACAAGCACCACTGAGTGCTCCTGCAGATTATGGCCGATACCCGGAATATAGGCGGTGACCTCAATCCCGTTTGTCAAACGCACCCGCGCATATTTGCGGAGCGCCGAGTTTGGTTTTTTAGGAGTCATGGTTCCTACCCGCGTGCACACACCGCGTTTTTGCGGCGACGGCAGGTCAGTCTGTTCCTTGTGGTAGCTGTTGTACCCCTTTTGCAAGGCAGGCGCCCCGGATTTTTCCTCAATCGTCATTCGCCCTTTACGCACAAGCTGATTAATCGTCGGCACGTCGCACCCCTCCTTCTTTCCAAATCCGCAAGGCCACAGACCCTGGCGGTTCATTCCTTGTGCAAATGAAAGAGATCTGGCAGGTCAACATGATCCTGAACCCGCGATCTCGATATATCGCCTATTCCTCGCGCAAAAAACCCACCGCCGAAGCTCTTACCGTCAACCCGCAGGCACGCCCCAAGGTCATCTGGGAGTCCACCCAGGAAACTTTGACGGCCAATTCCCTGCATAGTGTCAATACGGGATTTATCACCCGGCGATCCGTATCGCGGGCCAACACGACTTCGGTCAGCTGCCCTTTTTGCAAAGCCCGTAAGGTGGACGAAACACCCACCGTGCGCATCCGCTGCTGTTTCACTCGCTGATACACCGGCACGCCCCCCGCCTTCATGCATAGGCACACTACGGTATAGTAGCACCATGACTCTATCAGTGTCAAGCAGAAGGCGCCCAAACCCCAAGACGGCGGTTTAAGCGGCCCCTGCTTGCCGCGGGGCGCATGACGGCGCGCGCCCGCCACTGGACACACGATTGCGCACCCTGTTATTCAGTCACGTCGGCGGCAATCGGTTCGAGCAGAGTATCATCATCCTGCGAAAGAGTCGCAGCGCCTGTCGATCCGCCGTGTTCATCTTCAACCACAGTCGCATCGACAATTTGAATATTGCGGTAGCGCGCCATTCCCGTGCCGGCCGGAATGAGTTTTCCGATAATCACATTTTCCTTCAGGCCAAGCAGACGATCCACTTTGCCCTTGATTGCAGCCTCAGTCAGAACGCGCGTGGTCTCCTGGAACGACGCTGCCGACAGGAAGGAATCAGTTTCCAGCGACGCTTTCGTGATCCCAAGAAGCGCAGGGCGCGCAACCGCCGGCTCGCCCCCGGACAGCAGGACCCGCCGATTGGCGTTCTCATACTCCAGCAGATCCGCGTATGTTCCTGGCAACAGCTCGGTTGTGCCGCTGTCCACAATTCTGACCTTGCGCATCATTTGCCTGATCATGACTTCAACGTGCTTGTCATTGATGTCCACACCCTGCATCCGATAGACGCGCTGCACCTCGCGAAGCAGATAATTCTGCACACCGCGCAGTCCTTTTACCCGCAGCATCTCCTTGGGATCAACAGAACCCTCTGTGAGCTCGTCGCCCGCTTCGACTACCTGACCGACACTGACCCTGATTCGCGAACCATACGGCACCGCGTATACCTTCGTCTCGCTGTCCCCGGTAATTTCGATCTCCCGTTTGTCCTTGACTTCCCTGACTTCCGAGATCGTACCGGCAAGCTCCGTAATGGTGGCTTGGCCTTTTGGGTTGCGCGCTTCGAACAATTCCTGAATCCGGGGAAGACCATGTGTGATGTCATCTCCGGCGACGCCCCCGGTGTGAAACGTCCTCATCGTCAACTGCGTTCCCGGTTCGCCGATGGACTGGGCGGCGATAATGCCCACCGCTTCACCGATTTCCACCATCTTGCCAGTGGCCAGATTGCGCCCGTAACAACGGATACAGACCCCATGGCGAGCGCGGCAAACGAGCACCGAACGAATCGTGAGCGTCGTGATCCCCGCATCGATGATGTTGCGTGCGATCACTTCGTCAATGAGGTTGTTGCGTTCAACAAGCACTTCCTTGGTCACGGGATGATACACGGTCTCAAAGGCGATCCGCCCAGTGATGCGATCATACAGTTCCTCAAGAATCTCCTTGCCGTCGCGCATTTCCTCCACAACGATACCTCTGTCAGTACCGCAGTCGTCGCTGCGCACGATCGTGTCCTGCGCCACATCAACCAGCCGCCGTGTGAGATACCCTGAATCTGCGGTGCGCAGCGCCGTATCGGCAAGGCCTTTGCGCGCTCCATGCGTTGAGATAAAGTATTCGAGAACCGACAACCCTTCCCGAAAGTTGGATTTGATTGGCAACTCGATGATTCGCCCAGACGGGTTGGCCATCAGGCCGCGCATTCCGGCAAGTTGGGTAATCTGCGATACAGAACCGCGGGCGCCCGAATTGGCCATCATATAGATGGGATTGAACCGATCCAGGGAATCCATCAGGGTATTGGTCAATTCGTCTTTGGCGTTGCTCCAGATGCTGATGAAGCGGTTGTAGCGCTCTTCCTCAGTAATCAGGCCGCGCCGAAACTGTGCGAGCACCGTATCTTCCTTCTTCTCGGCCTCCGCCAAGATGGTTTCCTTTTGCTCCGGCACATAAATGTCAGCCACCGAAATCGTGATGCCAGCCTTGGTCGAGTAGCGAAAAGCGAGCGATTTTACCCGATCGAGGATCTCCGCCGTTTCTGTGGTGCCGTAGCGGCTGAAACACTCTCCGATAATGGCCCCGAGAAACGACTTGATGATCGCGCCCTTCGCGGGAAGCGCCTGCACAAACTGCAACAGGTTGGACCCTTTTGCAAAGATAAAATAGTCGTCCGGCGTTCCGTACAGCAGATTCTTGCGGTCCGCCACATTGATGTAGGGAAATTCGGGAGGGAAAATCTCATTGAACAGGATTTTGCCCGGCGTCGTTACCAGAAGCGCGCCCTGCTGTTCCGGCGTAAATGAGATTTTCCCGAGTGTGTTCGCCGGAATTACGATTCTCGTATGCAGTGTAACCTGATCATACTGATAGGCCAGCAGCGCCTCGTCAGCGGTGGCAAATACTCGCCCCTCGCCAGGTTCCCCCGCCCTTTCAATCGTCAGATAATACGATCCCAGCACCATGTCCTGGGTTGGGGTCACAACCGGTTTGCCGTCTTTTGGGTTGAGAATATTGTGCGCCGCGAGCATGAGCAACCTTGCCTCGGCCTGCGCTTCGGCCGACAGGGGCACGTGAACCGCCATCTGGTCGCCGTCAAAGTCGGCGTTGTAAGCCGTGCACACCAGCGGATGGAGCTTGATGGCGCGACCCGCAACCAGGATCGGTTCAAACGCCTGTATCCCCAGACGATGAAGCGTCGGCGCGCGGTTGAGCAGGACCGGATGCTCCGTAATGACCTGCTCCAGAACATCCCATACCTCGGGCGATACGCGTTCCACTTTGCGTTTGGCGCTCTTGATGTTGTGCGCCAGACCCTGCGCGACGAGTTCTTTCATCACAAATGGCTTGAATAGTTCCAGCGCCATTTCCTTTGGCAGTCCGCATTGATACATCTTCAATTCCGGACCGACGACAATCACGGAGCGTCCTGAATAATCGACGCGTTTGCCAAGCAGGTTCTGCCGAAAACGGCCCTGTTTGCCTTTTAGCATATGGGACAGCGACTTCAGCGGGCGATTGCCAGGCCCGGTAACAGGCCTTCCGCGCCGGCCGTTGTCGATCAGCGCATCGACAGCTTCCTGCAGCATGCGCTTCTCATTTTGCACAATGATATCAGGCGCGCCCAGATCAAGCAGGCGTTTCAGCCGGTTATTGCGATTGATGACGCGCCGATACAGATCGTTCAGGTCGGAGGTCGCAAAGCGGCCCCCATCGAGTTGCACCATCGGGCGCAAATCGGGCGGAATGACCGGCAACGCGTCAAGGATCATCCAACTGGGATCGTTGCTGGACTGTTTGAAGGCGTCAAGCACCTCCAGGCGTTTGATGGCCCGATTGCGACGCTGGCCCTGAACAGTGCGCAGTTCTTCGCGCAGGGTTTCTATATCGCGGTCGACATCAATGTCAAACAGCAGTTTTTTAATCGCTTCCGCACCCATGCCCGCTTCAAATGCATAACCGTATTTTTCGCGGTAGCTGCGGTATTCTTTCTCCGAGAGCAGCTGCTTTTTCTCAAGCGGCGTATCGCCCGGATCGGTGACAACATAGGAAGCGAAGTAAATGACCTCTTCAAGAGACCGCGGAGACATGTCCAGAACAAGACCCATACGGCTCGGGATGCCCTTGAAATACCAGATATGAGAGACTGGGGCGGCCAACTCAATGTGCCCCATCCGCTCCCGGCGCACCTTGGCGCGTGTGACTTCGACGCCGCAGCGGTCACAAACCACACCTTTGTAGCGAACGCGTTTGTATTTGCCGCAGTGACACTCCCAGTCGCGTTGCGGTCCAAATATCTTTTCGCAGAACAGCCCTTCTTTTTCGGGCTTCAATGTGCGGTAATTGATCGTCTCGGGTTTCTTGACTTCGCCATGCGACCAGGAACGAATCTTATCCGGTGAGGCCAGACCAATCTTCATATACTCAAAGTTGTTCACATCAAGCATTGGGGTTCCTCCCTCTCATGTCGTCCGCAAGCGAACCCTAGTCGTCGCCAACCTCGCGCATTTCCAGACTGAAGTTGAGTTTCTCGGTGGTGTCGTCATCTTCATCCGATTCACGCATGGCAATCTCACGCTCATCCTCAGTCAATATCTTGACGTCAAGCCCCAAACTCTGGAGCTCTTTGATAAGCACCTTGAACGACTCGGGCACTCCCGGTTCGGGAACGTTCTCACCCTTGACAATCGCTTCATATGTTTTGACACGACCGACCACATCGTCGGATTTGACAGTCAGAATCTCCTGCAGAGTATAGGCGGCGCCATACGCTTCAAGCGCCCATACCTCCATCTCGCCAAAACGCTGTCCTCCGAACTGCGCCTTGCCGCCGAGCGGTTGCTGCGTAACGAGCGAATACGGACCTGTGGAGCGGGCGTGAATCTTGTCGTCGACCAGGTGGGCGAGTTTGAGCATGTAGACATAACCGACAGTGACGCGACCGTCAAACGGTTCGCCTGTTCTGCCGTCATACAGCACAGTCTTGCCGTCTCTGGGCAACCCAGCTTCTTCAAGAGCGTCAAACACGTCCGACTCGTGGGCCCCGTCGAAAACCGGCGTCGCCACGCGAATGCCCAATGCGGCGGCGGCCATTCCCAGGTGGGTTTCGAGAACCTGCCCAATATTCATGCGCGACGGCACGCCAAGCGGGTTGAGCACAATCTGTACGGGTGTGCCGTCAGGAAGAAACGGCATATCTTCAACTGGCATGATGCGCGCCACGACACCTTTGTTGCCATGGCGTCCGGCCATCTTGTCGCCTTCCGAGATTTTGCGCTTTTGTGCGATGTATACGCGTACGAGTTGATTGACTCCCGGCGGCAGTTCGTCCCCGTTCTCTCTTGTAAACACCTTTACGTCGACCACGATGCCAGCGCCGCCATTTGGCACCCGCTGTGAAGTATCCCGCACCTCACGCGCCTTTTCCCCAAAAATGGCGTGCAGCAAACGCTCTTCGGCCGTAAGTTCCGTCACTCCTTTCGGAGTCACTTTGCCGACCAGTATATCGTTTGCCACGATCTCCGCCCCGATGCGGATGATGCCTCGATCATCCAGGTTGCGCAGCGCGTCTTCGCCGACGTTCGGGATGTCGCGAGTGATTTCTTCAGGACCCAGTTTCGTGTCGCGCGCCTCGCACTCATACTCTTCAATGTGGATCGAAGTATAGATGTCATCTTTCACCACAAGTTCGCTGAGCAGTATCGCATCTTCGTAGTTGTACCCTTCCCACGTCATGAAGGCGACCAGAACGTTTCGCCCGAGAGCGAGTTCACCCTGTTCTGTAGCTGGTCCATCAGCGATGATGTCGCCCTTCTCCACCCGCTCGCCGAGCCGGACAATCGGTCTCTGGTTGATGCAGGTGCCTTGGTTCGAGCGCATGAATTTCTGCAGTTTGAACCGATCCACATCACCCTGCACCACATGACCGTCCACAACCTGCTCCACCCGCACGCGGATTTCATTCGCCGTCACGCGCTCTACCGTTCCGGAGTGCTTGGCCACAATCGTGACGCCCGAGTCCTTGGCGGATTTATATTCCATTCCGGTGCCCACCAGCGGCGCTTCCGTCACCAGCAGCGGCACGGCTTGACGTTGCATGTTGGAGCCCATGAGAGCGCGGTTCGCATCGTCATTTTCCAGAAAGGGAATGAGCGCCGTTGCGACCGACACCACCTGTTTCGGCGATACGTCGATATAGTCAACACGGTCTGCCGGCATGCTCAGGATCTCTTCCTTGTAGCGGACGATCTGTTCCGCTTCGGCAAATCTGCCGTCTGTCGCAAGTTTTGCGCTCGCCTGTCCGATAATGTAGTTGTCCTCTTCGTCCGCAGTCAGGTAGTCGATGTGGTCGGTCACAATACCGGTCTCCGCATCGACGCGCCGATACGGCGTCTCAATGAAACCATGCTCGTTGATGCGCGCATAGGTGGATAAACTGTTGATCAGCCCGATATTGGGACCTTCCGGCGTCTCAATGGGGCACATCCGGCCATAGTGGGAATGGTGGACATCGCGCACTTCGAAGCCGGCGCGTTCCCTTGTCAGGCCGCCTGGACCAAGCGCCGACAGACGGCGCTTATGGGTCAATTCCGCGAGCGGGTTGGTCTGATCCATAAACTGCGACAGTTGGCTCGATCCAAAGAACTCCTTGATGGCGGCAATGACGGGACGGATGTTGATCAGCCCCTGCGGCGTGATGGCGTTCGCATCCTGAATCGACATCCGTTCACGCACCACGCGCTCCATCCGCGACAGTCCGATGCGAAACTGATTCTGCAACAGTTCGCCGACCGAACGCAGTCTTCTGTTGCCCAGATGGTCGATATCGTCTGTTGTTCCCACGCCATGCAACAGGTTCATAAAGTAACTGATTGATGCGAGAATATCCGACGGCATGATATGCTTGATCTGCTTCTCAATACCGCCGTTTCCGATTACTTTGATCGCTTTCCCATCTTCCCGTTGGCTGAAGATCCGGATTTCCTGAACGCCGATCAACGGTTCTTCAGTCAAACCCGCGTTGGAACGGTACGTATAACTGTTCAGTCCGGCGTCGAGATAGTCCAGAAGCTTGTCAAGCAGACGGCGATCGACCAACTGGCCAGCCTCCGCCAACACTTCTCCCGTTTCCTGGTCAATCAGGCTTTCCGCCAGACGCTGATTGAGAAGGCGATTCTTGAGATGCAGTTTTTTGTTGATTTTATAACGACCGACACCCGCCAGGTCATAACGCTTCGGATCAAAAAAGCGCGACGCCAGCAGATTGCGCGCGTTGTCCACGGTGGGGGGTTCCCCAGGCCGCAGTCGCTCATAGATTTCAATGAGCGCGCGCTCCGTTGAATCCGTGTTGTCTTTTTCCAGGGTATTGCGCAGATACTCGTCTTCGCCAAACAGATTGATGATCTCTGCGTCGGTCGAAAAGCCGAGCGCGCGCAGCAGAACCGTGACCGGAATCTTGCGGGTCCGGTCAATGCGAACGTATATAATGTCTTTGGCGTCGGTCTCAAGCTCAAGCCAGGCGCCCCGATTCGGGATCACGGTCGCGCTGAACGTCTTCTTCCCGTTTTTGTCGATCTTGGCGTTGAAATAGACACTCGGCGAGCGAACCAACTGACTGACGATGACCCGTTCGGCGCCGTTGATGATGAAAGTGCCGGTTTCCGTCATGAGCGGAAAATCGCCCATGAACACTTCCTGCTCCTTAACTTCGCCAGTCTCGCGATTGATAAGCCGCACTTTGACACGGAGCGGCGCCGCGTAAGTGACATCGCGTTCCTTTGACTCGTCGACACTGTATTTGGGATCCCCCAAGCTATAGTCGATAAACTCTAACACCAGATTGCCAGTGAAATCCTGAATGGGCGATATATCTGCGAAAAGTTCCCTGAGCCCGTTGCGCAAAAACCACTCATATGACTTTTGCTGAATTTCAATCAAGTTCGGCAGTTCCAGAACTTCTGTCACTCGGGAGTACGTTCTGCGCTCACGGCGTCCGTACTTCACTGCGTGTCCCTGCAAATCGGTCACCCCTCATACCAAATCGCTGGCTAGCCACAAAAAGAAAAGAAAGACAAACGGGTCAACCTAGACCTCATTTCTCCTCTGCTTAAAGACGCGTAATATACTCTATTTCCACAAAGTGGGCGGAATATTCATCTGTGGAGCATACAACCCCAAAATAATATTTCGCATTTTATTACAATAGCACAGTGGCTATTTCAAGTCAACTGTTCAGGCAATATTTTTTTGTCGCCCGGCGTAAGCGGTATGCGACACCGCAACACACGATACCCCCCGCCGCGTTCCACAATGGAGACATCGGCGAACAGGGTGCGGAGATGCGTCTCACTCGATTCAGCGCCCTGTTTCTTTTGAATCACCACGTACAATTCTCCGCTGCTGTACAGTCGGCCGCAGGCCTGGCGATACAGCTTCCACACCGCACTCTTCCCAGCGCGAATCGGCGGGTTCAGCGCCACGACGTCAAACATCAGTTGGGAATCGAGGCCGCCTGTTCCATCCGCCTGCAGAATCGCGACCCGCTCCTCCACACCCGCAATGCGGGCGTTCTGGCGCGCGAGTTCAGCCGCTCGCGGATTGATGTCGATCAGCCATACACGAGCGTCGCTCACCGTGAGCGCAATCGCAATACCAACCGGCCCATACCCACAACCGAGATCCAGCACGCGGGCCGCGGGAGGAACACGCAGCGTTTCCGCCAGCAGCGCGGCGCCGTAATCAACGCCGCGCTTGCTGAAAACGCCGTGATCCGTGACAAAACTCATACTTCGCCCGCGCAGGACTGCGTTCACTTTCCGAGGAGCAGAAACGCTGCCCGGATTCGCAGAAAAATAGTGATCGCCCACAACTGCACACCCCTATTGTGTGAGACAGAAAGGCCAGCGTCGACACCCTTTGCAGAATGGCGCCGCTGACCTGTTTTCCAAAGTGCGCGTTACTTGATTTCGGCAGAACCGCCGGCTTCTTCGACTTTGGTCTTGATGGCCGCAGCGTCTTCCTTGCTGACTTTTTCCTTCAGGATTTTCGGAGCGCTGTCGACCAGATCTTTAGCCTCTTTCAGACCAAGACCCGTAATCTCGCGGACAATCTTGATGACATTGATTTTCGATTGCCCCGCGCCCAGCAGGATGACGTCAAATTCGGACTGTTCGACTTCCTCCTCAGCGCCTGCTGCCGCGCCGCCCGCAACTGCCATCGGCGCCGCAGCGGTCACGCCAAACTCTTCTTCGATCGCTTTGACCAGATCATTAAGCTCCAGCACCGTCATGGACTTAATGGCTTCAAGGATTTGTTCTCTCGTCATAGGGGAAACCTCCTGGTATAGGGATGCACTTTCAATACGTTGCATAACGTGTTATGCAATACGTTGCGTAACACGTTATGCTGCGCTGCACGCAATCAGCTTTTCGCTGACAACGTTGCGCTTAAATTACGCTCCTGCCGCCTCTTTCTGTTCTGCCACCTGTTTGGTCGCATAGGCCAGATTGCGCATCGGCGCCTGCAATACACTGAGCAACATGGACAGCAATCCGTCGCGCGATGGAAGACTGGCCAGACTTTTCACGCCTTCTGCGTTGATCAGTCTGCCTTCTACGAGTCCACCCTTTATTTCAAGCGACTTATGCTTGACGGCAAAGTCGATCAACACTTTGGCTGGAGCCACCAGATCGCTCACTCCAAACGCCACTGCAGTGGGCCCCTTCAGATAAACGTCGAGCAACTGAGTCTGCGATTGTTCCGTTGCACGCCGCGTCAGTGTGTTTTTCAAAACCCGAAACTCAACGCCGGACGCACGAAGGTTCTTTCGCAGTTCCGTAACTTCAGCAACAGTAAGTCCACGGTAGTCAGCGATGATCGTACTCCTGCTCTGGGAGAGTTTCGAAGCGATCTCATCAACCAACGCCGCCTTGTCCTCGCGAACACCCACATCAACACCCCCTGTCAAAACTAACTGGTCTCCGCCGCAGCGAAGACCAGTCCGATTCCAGACATAACAAGGTTCCACATCGTCACCTTATCGTTCAGGAGTCGTAACCTCGGCAGGCATTCATTAAGCCCCTTGGGCGCCCGCTGTCTACAGCCCGACAAACAAAATGCAGTATATCACGTTGAACACGCCCGCACAAGCCGATGAAACCAGTCAGACTTGTCAACCAGTCCGATCGAACCTGTGCCTTGGTTGCCGCTTCCTGACCAACCGCCGCATGACAACCCGCCGTACGTCAGTTATTCGGCGCCTGTTTCCGTGAGACGCTGCAGGTTAAGGGTAACCCCAGGCCCCATGGTGCTGCTGATCGTAACATTACGGATATACTGGCCTTTCGCCGCCGCCGGCTTCGCCTTTTGCAATGCTTCGATCACAGTGCGGAAGTTGCCCAGCAACTGCTCTGGAGAGAACGAGACTTTCCCAAGCACCGCATGGACATTGGCGCCCTTATCAAGACGGTATTCGACTTTGCCGGCTTTGACTTCCTCAACGGCCCGCTTGACGTCAAACGTGACAGTGCCGGTTTTTGGATTCGGCATGAGTCCGCGCGGCCCCAGAACACGGCCCAGGCGGCCTACGGTCGCCATCATGTCCGGAGTCGCAATCGCGGCGTCAAACTCCAGCCAGCCGCCCGCAATCCGGGCGACCAAGTCATCATCCCCCACAACATCGGCGCCGGCCGCTCCCGCCTCGCGCGCTTTATCGCCCTTTGCAAATACAATCAGGCGCACAGCACGACCCGTTCCATGCGGCAAGACAACGGCTCCACGGATTTGCTGATCGTTCTTGCGGGGATCGAGACCCAACCTGACGGCCACTTCCACAGTGGCGTCAAATTTGACGACCGACGTCCGCTTCACAAGATCCACAGCTTCCACCGGTTCATATGTGCGATCCCTGTCGATCAGCTTTAGCGCATCCGCATATTTTTTCCCTGCCATATCCTGATATCCTCCTCTGTGTGGTCTGCGGTCCATCGCTTTCCGGCGTCAGCTTTCACGCCAAAGCAAACTCAACCTCCCACAAACGCCGCCCTGAAGGCGGCGACTCACCGCTCAACACGATCGCGCGAGTCTACTCCGCAACCTCGATGCCCATCGAACGCGCCGTACCTTCCACCATACGCATGGCAGCCTCCACATCGGCGGCGTTCAGGTCCACCATTTTCAGCTCCGCGATTTCCCGCACCTTGGCGCGGGAAAGTGTGCCGACTTTCTTTTTATTTGGCTCGCCGGAACCAGATTCGATTCCGAGGGCCTTTTTCAGTAACACAGAAGCCGGAGGAGTCTTCAGTTCAAATGTAAAAGAACGATCCTCGTAGACCGTGATCACAACCGGAATCACCATGCCAGGCTGATCGGCAGTCTGGGCGTTGAACTCCTTGCAAAACTGCATGATGTTGACGCCTGCCTGGCCCAATGCCGGTCCAATCGGCGGTGCTGGAGTGGCTTTCCCCGCAGATACCTGCAGTTTTACGACTTTCATGACGCGCTTTGCCACGTAACACACCTCACTTTCCCCTACAGAATGTGGTATTGACGGGCGCAGGTGCACCCCACGACCTCCCACTACGGCATATACACGCACATAGCAGAGCGATTTCCCAGACAACAACAAAGTGCCGCAAGCGCCCAGTGAGGGCTCTCACACCACTCCGTGTTATAGGTCGCTTTATTATAGTTTCTCTACCTGTTCAAAATCAAGCTCCACAGGCGTATCCCGCCCAAACATGGATACGAGCACGCGCACCTTCTGCTTTTCAAGCTGAATCTCGTCGATGCTGCCGATAAAATTGGCGAATGGTCCCTCGACAATTCGAACAGGTTCCTGCAAAGCAAAATCAAAACGGGTCTTCACATCATCCACACCCATCTGGCGCAGGATCATGCGAACTTCATTGGACAGCAACGGAGTCGGTTTCGAGCCCGCGCTGCTTGTACCGACAAACCCCGTCACACCGGGCGTGTTGCGTACAACATACCAGGAGTCGTCCGTCATGATCATTTCCACGAGGACATAGCCAGGAAAGACCTTCCTCTGCACGGTTCGACGCTTGCCGTTCTTGATTTCAAGTTCTTCCTCGGTCGGAACCAAAACGCGAAAGATCTTGTCCGCCATATCCATGGATTCCACACGACGTTCAAGATTGGCTTTCACTTTGTTTTCATAGCCAGAGTACGTGTGCACAACATACCATTGTTTCTCCATCTGATTATCCATCAGCGAGGGCGGTAGCCCGCACCTCCTACACTAGAAATCATTAATTGCCGATACCGAGCGCCTGGAATCCCTTGGTCACTAACACGTCAAACCCGAATGTCAGCAGGAACATGACCAAACAAACCAGTACAACCGTAATCGTATAAGACGTCAGTTCCTTACGGTTAGGCCAATGAACCTTTTTCATTTCGCCAATCACTTCACGAAAATAGGAAACGGCCATACCCAGTTTCCCGCGCACCAGACCACTGCCATTCATCAAAAAGGGCGCACCCCCATCCCTGACCTGCCAGCGAGAATCAATCCAGCCCGTTACCGGGTCTCGCGGTGAACGCGGTGACTGTTGCAAAACTTGCAAAACTTTTTCATTTCCAAACGATCCGGATTGTTTTTCTTGTTCTTGATCGTCGTATAGTTGCGCTGCTTGCAATCCGTGCAAGCTAAAGTAATCGTGACGCGCATGAAAAGCACCTCCTAACATGAAGCCGCAAAATACCCAAATAATCTATCACAGTGCGCCAACCAATGTCAACAACATTCCGGCACAAGTGACAATATTGCCAATCGCGTCCGCAGCTATAACAGATCCAGCAAATTTTTTGCAACCGCAGTCACTGCATCTACCATAATAAATTCGAGTTTGGGTTGTCCGGCACATGATCGAATTCTCGATTGCCTCGGATTTTATGGAATGTTTGCGACTCCGGAACAACAAACATGCGGATCTGCGTATGTGTCAGGCAAGGCGGTCTTCCAGGTACTTTTCGAGTTTTCTTTTGACGCGCTGAAGTGCGTTGTCGATCGACTTGACATGACGCCTCAGATCGCCCGCGATTTCCTGGTATGATCTCCCATCCAGGTACAGCATGAGTACGTTGCGTTCAAGTTCACTCAGAAGTTCGGACATTTTGTACTCAATATCCGAAAATTCTTCGCGATTGATAATCAACTCTTCTGGATCCGTAACCTTCGCTCCGCCGATAACATCCATCAGCGTCCGATCCGAATCCTCGTCGTATATGGGCTTGTCCAACGATATATAAGAATTGAGCGGCACATGCTTCTGTCTTGTGGCCGTCTTGATGGCCGTAATGATTTGACGGGTGATGCACAACTCCGCGAACGCTTTAAATGAGGCGAGCTTGTCGTCCCGAAAGTCGCGAATGGCCTTAAACAGGCCAATCATGCCTTCCTGCACGATGTCCTCGCGGTCAGCGCCGATCAGGAAGTACGATCGGGCCTTACCACGGACGAACGTCTTGTATTTTTGGATAAGGAACTCAAGCGCCAAGGCGTCCCCGACCCGCACACACTCAACCAGCAGTTCGTCCGGGATGTCGTCAAGATTTCGAGCAGGATCGACCAAAAGTTCAACTGCCACCGTCATCCCCCCGGCAGAATCTATCAATATAGTAACGCAAGTATACATGATGAATTCCCGAGGGGTCAATGAAAAACGCGAAAGAGCTGTATTTGTCGCTTCTGTCTTGGTCACAATCGCGTGCTGGATTCCGGTAAGCGTCAGCTTGCGACCACACTGCCGATCGATTGCGCCCGCCTTGCAACGGCCATCCGCTGCCCTTTCGCTGGGCGCAGTCACAGCAGCCCGGCTTGCCATGCTCTTGAGCGGAACACCGCTGTCCATGGCCCGGATCGGGAAACGGCGGGTTTTTAGTCGGCTAACTGACTGCGTTGGCGAACTGCTTCGTAGAGCAGAATTCCGGCCGCTACGCCTGCGTTTAGGGAATTGATCTGTCCGTTCATTGGCAGAGAGACAAGCGCGTCGCACCTTTCCTTGGTGAGTCGGTTCATACCGGAGCCTTCCCCGCCGATAACAAGCACCGTCGGCACCGTGTAGTCAACAGACCAGTAGGGTTGCTGCGCATCGGGCGCCGTTCCAATCACCCAGAAACCCGCTTCCTTCAATTTTTGCAGAGCTTGGCTGATATTGACCACGCGAGCGACTTCCACGTGTTCCAGGGCGCCTGCAGACGCTTGTGCCACCGTTCCAGTGAGAGGAACCGCCCGCCGTTTGGGGATGATCACGCCGTGGCCGCCCGCGCCATCGACAGATCTCAACACGGAACCAAGATTGTGCGGATCTTCAAGACCATCGAGCAGCACGATCAGCCCGGGTTTGCGAGCGCGCGCCAAGGCAATCAGATCGTCGATTTCAACATACGGTTTTGCCGACATGTAAGCGATGATCCCCTGATGGCCACGCTCTGGCGATATTTCATCCAGCTTGGCCTTTGGCACATGCTGAATCACCACACCCGCTTCTCTTGCCACGGCGACAATCTCATTTAGACTGCCTCCGGAAGACCCCTCCAACAACAGGATCTTGTTTAGCGAGCGCCCTCCCTTGAGCGCCTCCAGTACAGCGCGCCGCCCCGTCACAAACTCCTGTTCGCGACTGCTCTGTTCCTGTTCAGCGGCGCCTTCTGCGCCTCTCTGACCCGGTTTCCCCACCGTACGCGTCGGTTTATCGGCCTGACGATTGCGCCGACTGTTTGGGCTGAACTTCGCGCGCCGCGGATCACGGCGTTTGCCAGAATCTGAGGAGACCCTTGCGGAGCGGCGTTGCCCGTACTCTGACGGTGTCTCTGCAGTGCGGTGTTGCCCAGACTCTGACGGCGCGTTTGCGGAGCGGAGCTGGCCAGACTCTGACGGTGCGCTTGCGGAGCGGCGCTGCCCATACTCTGACGGCGCCTCTGCAGTGCGGCGCGGATGCCGGTCGGTTCCGCTGTTTCCTCCCCGCCACGCCAACCGCCTGGGGCCACCTTCGTTCTTACGCGTCGTCGATCCCTGTTTCCCCATCCTGTTTCTTGTGTTTACCATGTCTAATTCTCCTCATCCATGAGCAATAGTTGTACAATTTCCCGCAACCGATCGGTCAAACCGGACAGGCGGAGATACCCAAGCAGTGCTTCAACCCCTGTGCTCGCCCGATAATCTGCCACCGTTGCGCTCTTTGGAACGGATCGCGATTTGGCATTGCGACCCCTCCTGACGACGGCGAGTTCTCTCTCTGAGAGCACACCCGCAATGCGGCGCAAACGATCCGCCTGCGCATTCGCCCGCACCTTCTGGACAGCCAGTCGATGAAGCTGCTGCGGCCGCCGTTCCCCACTGTCCACGAGCATGATGCGTACCTCCAGTTCCCAAACGGCGTCACCGACATACGCCAACGCGAGCGGCGGCATACGAAAGGCTTCCTCTTCGGTCATCATCGTTCAGGCCACCACCGCACACCTTGCGGAGTGTCTTCCAACTGGATGCCCTTTTCAGACAACTCAGCCCGAATGGCGTCTGCGCGTGTGAAGTCTCGCGCTTTGCGAGCCGCCGTCCGCTCGTCGATCAAGCGCATAATTCGCTCCTCAGGAAGGGGCAGCCGCTCAGGCGTCAATCCAAACAGATCCAGCCAGGCGCGCAATTTCCCCAACCACGACCGCAGTCCTGCCTTGGCGATCTCCTGCTGATGGCTGTACGCATTAGCGTCTCGCACAAAATCAAATACGACTCCCATCGCTTCGCCCGTGTTGATATCATCGTCCATGGCGGCAAGAAACCGCTCCTCCCACGCGCGCAGGTCGATGCTCTCCCCCTCCGGAAGGTACGTCTCATCCAGGCGGTCCGTAAGTGACTCGTGGCATGCGTCCAGGCGGCGCAAGGCCGCTGTCATTTGCGCCATGACTTCGGCGGAATAATTGATCGGACTGCGGTAATGCGCCGACAGCAAAAACAGACGGAGCGCGCGCGGATCGTACTGCTGCGCCAATTCATTGACAAACACGCTGTTTCCGAGCGATTTCGACATTTTTTCGTTATTGATATTAATGTATCCATTGTGCATAAAATACTTGGCGAGCGGCGCCCCCAACACCGATTCACTCTGGGCGATCTCATTCTCATGATGCGGAAAAAGCAGATCATGCCCGCCCCCATGAATGTCGATATGGTCACCCAGGTGTTTGTGAATCATCGCCGAGCATTCAATGTGCCACCCTGGCCGCCCGGCGCCCCAGGGGCTGTTCCAGGACGGTTCGTCAGGTTTGGCAGCCTTCCAAAGCGTAAAATCCGTGCTGTTGCGTTTGCGTTCTGTCACCTCGATGCGGCTTCCAGCCTGCAGATCGGACAGTGACTGTCCGGACAGTTTTCCGTACGCTGCGAATTTGGGCGTGTCAAACAACACATCCCCCTCCGCCACATACGCGTATCCAGAGTCGATCAGCATCTGAATAAACGCGATAATGTCCGCCATCGTTTCAGTCACCTTTGGATGCACATCCGCTGGTTCGATTCCCAGTTTCTTCGCGTCGTCAAAGTATGCCCTGATATAACTCGTCGCAACATCCTCGACAGTTGTATCCAGTTCATTCGCGCGTTTGATGAGTTTGTCATCGACGTCCGTAAAATTCTGCACAAACTTCACTTTGTATCCACGGTAGCGCAGGTACCGCCTGACAATGTCAAATACAACAAACGCTCTCGCATTGCCAATGTGGAAATAGTTGTACACCGTCGGTCCGCAGGAATACATGCGTACAACGCCAGGTTCAATCGGTACAAACGTTTCCTTTTGACCGGTCAGGCTGTTATAAAGCCGAATAGACATTGCTGTCGGTCCCTCCCCCACTCGTCTGCGTCACGCCGCTTTCCAACTCGGCCAGCCGCTCCTCCAATGCCTCGATGCGTTTTTGCAAGGCCTTGCACGTCTCGTCCACCACATCCGGGAGATTGACCTGATCCAACTCATCAACTCGCCTGCCGTCAAGAACAACCACTCTTGCAGGAATGCCGACCACGGTCGCGTTTGGCGGCACAGACCGCAGCACCACGGACCCCGCGCCGATCTTCGCATAATCGCCGATGGTCAGAGAACCCAACACTTTTGCCCCGGTAGCAATCAGTACATGATTGCCGACCGTGGGATGCCGCTTCCCCTTCTCCTTGCCGGTTCCCCCCAGCGTGACTCCCTGGTACAGAACAACGTGATCGCCGATGACAGTCGTTTCGCCGATCACGACGCCCATTCCATGATCGATAAACAGCCCGCGCCCAATCACCGCGCCTGGATGGATTTCAATCCCTGTCAGAAAACGTCCAAGCTGCGAGACGGCGCGCGCAAACGTAAACCAGCGGAAGCGATAACAGCGATGCGCGATCCTGTACAGCCAGACCGCGTGAAGTCCCGCGTAAGTGAGAAACACTTCAAAACGGGAATGGGCGGCAGGATCCATTCTCATAACGATTTCAATATCTTCGCGCATACGGGAAAACATCACCGCAGCCCCTCCCTTCACTGCAAAAAACCGCCTCCAGCAAGCGCCAGAGACGGTTTTACCCGTGGTTCCACTCTGATTCTGCGCGCCGCAGCGCGCACTCATCATTCGCAGTAACGTGCGAACCCGTCGAGATTTACTGGGGAATGTGTCCCGTTCTCCTCGCTCGCGTCTGGCGCATTCCACCACCGCTCATCTACCCCTTCTCGCAGCTCCCGCCGCAGCGGGTGAAGGGGCTCTCTGCAGGTGTCGTTTCAGTGTACTCTTCCAGACGATCGATGTGTATATGTGAAATCTGTGTGAAGTCAGCGTGGATCGTTACTTCGTTGGCCGTTTCTCCGTTGCCGCTAGGACTCTTTCCAGACGATCAAGCACGCGGGTTTGTCCGAGCAAGGCCAGCGAACGGTTCAAATCCGGGCCATGCAGGCGACCTGTGATCGCCGCGCGAACAGGAAAAAACAGCTCTTTGCCTTTTTTCCCAGTGGCGGACTGGACATCCTTCAACAACGCCTTCATGCCATCGCCCGTCCAATTCATCCAGGACCGCGCACGTTCGAGAAAGACGCCCAAGACTGCAACCGCCTGCTCGTTTTGCAGCGTCTCCGCGGCGTCCGCTTCCAGGGGAGCCGCATCGTTCACAAGCACGTTTCCGACAACCGGAAGTTCGGACAAACAACTGACCTGATCCTTGTAGAGAGCAATGAACTCGGTCATCCATACATCATCGGCCGGCGTAGGCCAATCTGCGACCGCAGGTTCTAAAAATCGCCGCGCGAGCGGAAGCAGTTCTGCAGCCGACCGGCTCTTCAGATAATGACCGTTCATCCAGGCCAGTTTTGTCGCATCGAAAAATGCGCCGCTCCTGCTGACTCTGTCCATTCCAAAGCTCGCGATCAGCTCGCTCCGGGTAAAGATCTCGCGTTCCCCGCCAGGAGTCCAGCCGAGCAGGGCGAGAAAGTTGAAGATCGCTTCCGGCAGATACCCATACTCACGATACTGATCGATAAACTGCATAATCGATTCATCGCGTTTACTCAATTTTTTGCCGTCTGCTCCAAGAATCAGCGGTACATGTCCAAACACCGGAGCCGTCCAGCTGAACGCCTTAAACAGCAACAGTTGCCGCGGAGTGTTGGAAATATGCTCCTCACCACGCACTACATGTGTGATGTTCATCAAATGATCATCGATCACGACGGCAAAATTGTATACGGGTACGCCGTTCGACTTTACAATGACAAAGTCGCCGCCAATCCCTTGTGGTTCAAATATCATATCACCACGGATCAAATCAGTAAACTCCACTGATTCGTCGTCTCCCACCCGGAATCGCAAAGCGGATTTGCGCCCCTCGCGGAGATAGGCCCGGCGTTCTTCGTCCGTAAGGTGACGGCAGCGTCCAGAATAGCGGACCGGCTCTCCGCTGGCAAGCTGGTTCTCCCGTTCTGCGGCCAGTTCGTCTTCCGAACAATAACATTCGTAAAGCATGCCTTTCGCGCGCAGTTCGTCGACATGACGCGCATAGATGGCCAGACGCTCTGTCGAAACATACGGCCCACAGTCGCCGCCAACAAACGCCCCTTCATCCCATTCGATGCCAAGCCAGCGCAGGTTGGCCGCGAATTCTTGCGCAGCGCTGTCTACGTTGCGCTCTGTGTCTGTATCTTCGATCCGCAAAATAAATGCGCCGCCGTGGTGTTTGGCAAACAGGTAATTGAATAAAGCCGTGCGCGCCCCGCCGATGTGCAGGTGCCCCGTGGGGCTCGGCGCATAACGCAGACGTACACTCACACTCTCACCCTCATTCATCGCAGCTGTCGATCAGCGCCACAGCCTGCACTGCAATACCCTCTTCTCTACCGATGAAACCCATTTTTTCCATCGTTGTCGCCTTGATGCTCACGTCTGTTTCGGCTACCTGCAATTCGTGCGCTAACAAGTGTATCATGTCGCTCTTGAACGGAGCAAGTTTAGGCTTTTCAGCCAGCACCATGATATCGACGTTGATCACGCGATACCCTCGATCCACAAGCAGTCGGCGGACAATACGCAGCAGTTCGACGCTGGAAATTCCCTGATACACCGGATCGCTGTCCGGAAAATGATCGCCGATGTCACCCAGTGCAGCCGCCCCCAAAAGCGCGTCCATCAGCGCATGAATCAGCACATCGGCGTCGGAGTGCCCAGCCAGTCCCCGCTTCCGGTCAATCTCAATGCCACCCAGAATGAGCGGTCTTCCGGAAACAAAGCGATGTACGTCAAAGCCCATTCCTACTCGCAATGAATCGCCTCCCATTGACGCATAAATTCGAGATCATCCGGGTCAGTCAGCTTGATGTTCCATTTTGATCCCTGGACGATGTGCACGGGAATCCCCATGCGTTCCAGAAGAGCGGCGTCATCCGTAACAGACAGGCCCTCCCGCACCGCGTCATGGTGCGCAGCGATCAATAATTTGCGTTCAAAAACCTGGGGCGTCTGCACGGCCCAGACATCGCTGCGGTCAACATTGGCGCTGACATTCCCACTCTCGTCGATGCGTTTTAAAGTGTCTCGCACGGGATGGCCGAGTGTGGCTGCGCCATATCTGTTCCCCGCATCCAGAACAGCCATAAAGTCGGAGCAAGCGAGAAATGGCCGCGCCGCGTCATGAACCGCCACCAACGGCAAAGTGCATGCGGAGAGCCCCCGCAGGACAGAGGCCTGCCGATCCGAGCCGCCGGCAATCACAACGCAGTTCATCACCCCGTGCAGAGACAGTTGTTCGCGGGAGCGTTTTACATCCTCCGGGTGAACCACGAGGATGCAGGATGTGACGCCGAAGCTCTGCAGACGTTTCAAAACGTATACAAAGACAGGGCGTCCACAGAGTGTCAGCCATTGTTTCCGCTCTGCGGCGCCCATTCGGCTGCCTGTTCCAGCCGCCATGACAAGTACGTCAACCTGCCCCGTCAAACTCTCCTCGCAGTGCACCATTCCCGGCCCTCTCATATCCATTGCGACAGCACCTGTTAATTATAAGGCTTTCTCCAGCATTTTAGGCTTGGCGAAGATCATGCGGCCTGCCGATGTCTGCAACACACTGGTGACCAGCACATCCAGTCGATGCCCAATAAACTCCCGACCGCCCTCAATAACGATCATGGTGCCGTCATCCAGATAGCCGATACCCTGACCGTACTCTTTGCCATCCTTGATCACCTGCACCATAATTTCCTCGCCAGGCAAAACAACCGGTTTCACAGCGTTTGCAAGATCGTTGATATTAAGAACGTCTACGCCCTGCAATTCACAGACCTTGTTCAGGTTGAAATCATTCGTGACCACCTTGCCATTTAATTGCTTGGCCAGTTTGACCAGTTTGCTGTCGACCTCGGACAACTCCTCGAAGTCGATTTCAAGCACCTGAACCTTAACCTTGAGTTCCTTCTGAACGCGGTTTAAAATGTCCAGACCGCGTCGTCCACGGTTTCTTTTGAGCACATCGGAGCTGTCGGCGATGTGTTGAAGTTCCTCCAGCACAAACGAGGGAATGATCAGGACGCCGTCGAGAAACCCGGTCTGAACGATGTCGGCAATTCGGCCGTCAATGATCACACTGGTGTCAAGGAGCTTGGCCTCGCCTGCGCGCGGGGCGGGTGGAGCCGCCCGCGACGCCTTGTCCCGATCGCGGGAGGACTTGGCCAGCAGCGTTGGCAACAGGGAGAAAATCTCCTCGCGTCGCGAAAAGAAGATACGGAACCCCAGATAGCCCAGCAGTATCGACACAAAAAACTGGATAAAGATTCCGATTACCGGAATCTCCCCAATGGCGGGCGTCACAACAAACGCAATGAGAAGACCAATGACCAGCCCGACGACGCCCGAAAGAAGATCGACGAGCGGCGTATGGATGAGCCTGTCTTCCAGCCAGTGAAACCAGTTCACAAGCGGCTCCACGACAAATGTACCGAGAAAAAGGGCGATGACACCTCCCAAAATCGCAGCCGCCACGGACTCCCAGGAGAAAATATGAACATGAATAAGTGCAAACACACGCTCCCCGTAGGTTCCACCGAGAGCCAGACCGATAATGAGGAAAAATAGCTGAATCAATTTCCGCACCAACATTTGTCACCTCCTGTATCCCAGTATAGTCAAAACTGAAGTTTTTAAACGTAGACATCTTAAGACTATCATGGGTGCATCAACGGGTCAATTACGAAACATTAAGTATTTCTGGACACCACGGATCCATTAAGTGGAGCGATAACGGTCACTTTCTCCCTTGCGTAGTTTCTTGCGCCAGATCGAGCGGACATCATACCATATCCCGTACCCTCCATACACCGCCAAAATCAAGAAGATCACGCGGGCCATCACATCGCGATGCGTGATCATGACTGCCGCTGCAACCGCCGCCAGTAGAGGTATGGCAATATACGCTTTGCGTGGAAGTCCCAATTTTTTAAAGTTGGGATACCTGGTCTTGCTGACCATCAGGTAACTCAAGGCGACAGTCAACACAGGCAGCCAGAGCGTGGGAATGAGTCCGTGGTACAACGCAAACGTGGCCAAAATGCCGCCTGCCGCAGTGATCGGCAACCCCACAAAGTAGTTTGTCCGACCTGGCTGCACATTGAAACGAGCCAGCCTGAGCGCTCCCGCGACTGGAAACAGCACCGCGATCACCACGCCCGCAATCCCCACGTTCCTGAGTACGGCGACATACATGATCACTGCAGGAGCGACGCCAAACGCAACAATATCAGCCAGTGAGTCTAATTCTTTTCCAAAATCGCTTTGTATGTGCAGAGCCCTCGCCAGCCAGCCATCCAGACCATCACACACCATCCCGGCAATCACAAACAGCGCTGCGATCTGAAAATCACCCTGAATGGCCAGCATAACAGCCAGCATGCCCAATATCAGGTTCAGAATGGTTAACGCATTAGCAAGTGAAGTGCGCATTGGAACCCTCCTCTAAGTATGTAGGACAGGATGCTCTCACAGGTTGCGTTCAAACAGGGCGAGGTCCTGCATCCGCTTCAGCCCATCCTTGATTGAACGGGCGCGAACAGCGCCGATCCCCTCAACGTCATCCAGTTCCTCCACCGACGCCGATACAATACGCCCCAACGTTGCGAACTCCTCCGTCAGATTGTCTATGACGGGTTGCGGCAGTCGTGGAATCTTGTGCAGCAGGCGATAGCCTCGCGACGCGATTCCGATTTCTACAAAGTTGGCAGTTTCCAAATAGCCCAATGTCCGGACAACCACCTGCCCATTTAACAGTTCTTCGGAATCCAGAGCGTGAATCTGGGTAAGGATCTGGTGGGGCGAAAGTTCAAAACCAGGAGCCGAGTAGTCCTTGACAAGCAGATACGCCTCTTCGTCGATCTTGGATACCAATTCGTCCATCTGCATGGAAATCAATCGCCCTTCCGTACCGAGTTCAGTAATATAGCGTTTGATTTCGTTTTTGATCCGCAGCACCATTTCAAAGCGCTGCAACACGCCTGCAACATCAGCGAGTGTAACCACCTCCTCCATTTCCAACGCGGAGAGGTTGTTGAGACTGGCGTCAAGAACCGCTTTGTAGCGTTCGAGAGTCTGTATCGCCTGATTGGCTTTTGTGATGATCACGCTCAAGTCTTTCAATAAATAACGAATATTCCCCTGATACAGCGTGATGACATTGCGGCGCTGGGAGACGCAGATCACGAGACGCCCCGTCTGCTTGGCCACCCGTTCAGCCGTGCGGTGGCGCGTTCCCGTTTCATGGGAGGGAATCGTTGGATCGGGGTTGATCTGTGCGTTCGCGTACAAAATACGCTTCAGATCCTCACTCAGGATGATGGCTCCGTCCATTTTCGCCAATTCATAGAGTCCTGCCGGCGTCAGTTCACAGTCAATCGCAAATCCACCGTCCAGCAGGGAGTGCACCAGCGCATCATGCCCCACAATGATCAGTCCGCCCGTATTCGCGCGCAACACATTGTCGACGCCTTCGCGAATGGACGTGCCCGGCGCCACCATCCGGAGCGTTCGTGTCATAAAGTTGTCGCGCCTGCCATCGTCGCGTTTCCCATCCTCCCGCATTGCGGTCACCCTCCCAGCGCAATTCGCAAGGCCTCCTGAACAGAACTCACACCGATGACCTCTATGCCGGAAGTCGCCGGCAAGGTCAAACGCCCCACATTCAAAGCGGGAGCAATGACACGGGAAAAACCCAACTTCTCCGCTTCCTGAACGCGCTGGTCAAGACGCGTCACCGCGCGCACCTCGCCCGTCAACCCAACTTCCCCCATCAAAACGACGCCTGGAGCGATTGCCGTTTCCCGAAAACTAGAAACGATGCAGAGCGCGATGCCAAGGTCGATCGCCGGTTCTTCCATGCGCATTCCACCCGCTACATTGACATATGCGTCCTGACTCTGCAGATATAACCCAAGACGTTTTTCCAGCACCGCCATGAGCAGCGACACCCGGTTGTAGTCGAGTCCCGACGCCATACGGCGCGGCGTGCCGTATGCGGTCGGAGTGACCAACGCCTGCACCTCGGCCAGCACCGGTCTTGTTCCCTCCAGACTGGCCACCACGGCAGATCCGGCAGACCCGGCCGTGCGTTCCGCGAGGAACAGCTCCGACGGACTCAGCACATCAATCAAGCCTGCAGACTGCATATCAAAAACGCCGATTTCATTGGTCGACCCGAAACGGTTCTTTACGCCGCGCAAAATGCGAAAACGGTGATGGCGATCCCCTTCGAAATAGAGTACCGCGTCAACCATATGCTCCATCAGACGGGGACCCGCAATCGTTCCGTCCTTTGTGACATGTCCTACGAGGCAGGTTGCCAAATGCCGTTCTTTAGCCATACGCAGAAAGGACAGTGTACATTCTCGCACCTGTTGCGGCGAGCCAGGAACGGAAGACACATGTCCACGCGACATAGTCTGAATCGAATCAATGACGAGAAAATGCGGAGCAAGCGCTGCTACATGCCTCTCAATGCGCTCCAGGTCCGTTTCTGCCAGGACGTACAGCCTGTCAGTAAATGAACCGATTCGCTCGGCGCGCAGGCGGACCTGCTGCGGCGACTCCTCGCCGGTCACATAAAGAACAGAAACCCCTGCGCGCGCGACCGCATGAGCAGTCTGCAACAGGAGTGTCGATTTTCCGATGCCAGGATCTCCGCCCACAAGAAAGAGCGAACCAGGAATCACACCACCGCCCAGTACGCGGTCAAATTCACCGCTGCCCGTAGAGAAACGCGACACCTCAATCATATCGATATCCTGCAAGAGCAGCGGTTCTGCAGCGTCGCCGCCCATACCGGACCTCTGGCCGTGCGCCGGCGCAACCGTTTCCTCCACCATGCCGCTCCAGGCGCCGCAGCCCGGGCAACGCCCAAGCCACTTGGGGCTCTCTGTACCACACTCAGTGCACACAAATTTGGTTTTTGCCTTTTTCATAACGCCTCCACTATACATCAGAGCAATCCAAATCACCAGTTCCAAAAGGATAAAAATAACAGGTTTTGCTCAGCGCAAACGCTCGCTGTGCAAAACCTGCGGCAACTGCAACTCCTGTGCTGAGCAGATTACGCCTGCACAGGCTGGTTCACCCGCCGCACGAGCAAGCCGCCGTTTGGATCCACATCGATCTCAAGATGATCGCCGCGTTCGATCTCCGCGCCAAGCAGCGACTCGGACAGTCGATCCTCGATATGCCGTTGCATCGCCCGCTTCAGAGGCCGGGCGCCGTACTGCGGATCGTATCCCTCCTTCGCCAGAAAGGCCTTGGCGGTTTCGGTCAGCGTAAAATGCAGACCATACTCCTCAAGTCGTTTGCCCAGTTCACCAGCCAGAAGCGTTACAATCTTGGCGATATCCTCCTGTCCAAGTTCATGAAAGACAATCAATTCATCGATCCTGTTCAGGAACTCTGGCCGAAAAGTCTTCTTCAGATCCTCCATCACACGGTCTTTCATGTCACGATAGGCGTTGTCTGATCCGCTCTTGAAGCCAAGCGGTCCGCCGCGTTTGATCAACTGCGCGCCCACATTGGATGTCATGATGATCACCGTGTTGCGAAAATCCACAGTGCGTCCTTTGCCATCAGTCAGACGTCCATCGTCCAGCGCCTGCAAAAGGACGTTGAACACCTCCGGATGCGCCTTTTCCACCTCATCAAGAAGCACAACAGAGTATGGTTTGCGGCGCACTTTTTCCGTGAGTTGCCCACCTTCTTCGTAGCCCACGTAGCCAGGAGGCGCCCCCACCAGACGAGCGGCTGTATGGCGCTCCATATACTCCGACATGTCGATTCTGATCATGGCGTCTTCATCGCCGAACATCGCCTCGGCGAGCGCCCTCGCCAACTCCGTTTTGCCAACGCCCGTCGGCCCCAGAAAAATGAACGATCCGATTGGCCGCTTGGGATCTTTAAGCCCCGCGCGCGCGCGCCGAATGGCCCTGGAAACCGCCGTCACCGCCTCATCCTGGCCAATCACGCGTTCATGCAGCAATTTCTCCATATTGAGCAGCTTCGACGATTCCGCTTCAGCCAGCTTTTTCACCGGGATTCCCGTCCAACTCGCCACAATATCCGCAATATCTTCATCCGTAACGGCCACATCGTGCGAATCCTGCCGTTGTTGCCATTCCAGACGGCGCTGTTCGAGATCGTCGCGCAGGTGCTGTTCCTGATCCCGCAACGACGCCGCCAGTTCGAATTCCTGCCCCTGGATGGCCGAGTCTTTTTCGGAGCGAATCTCCTCCAGCTTGACTTCCAGTTCCTTCAGATTCGGAGGCGCTGTATACGTGCGCAACCGTACGCGCGAAGCCGCCTCATCAATCAGGTCGATGGCCTTGTCAGGCAGGAAACGGTCGGTGATATAGCGGTCGGACAGCCGGACTGCCGCCTCCACCGCCTGGTCTGTGATTTGCACACGGTGGTGCGCCTCATAGCGGTCACGTAGACCATGCAGAATCTGAATCGTTTCGGCGGCGGTTGGTTCCTCCACCTTGATGGGTTGAAAGCGGCGTTCCAGCGCGGCGTCTTTTTCAATGTGTTTGCGATATTCATCCAGGGTCGTGGCACCGATACATTGCAACTCGCCTCGCGCCAGGGCCGGTTTCAAGATATTGGATGCGTCAATCGCGCCTTCCGCCCCGCCTGCGCCGATCAGTGTGTGCAGTTCGTCAATAAATAGAATCACGTTTCCTGCCCCGCGAATCTCGTCCATAATTTTCTTGAGTCGATCTTCGAATTCTCCGCGATACTTCGTTCCCGCCACAACTGTACCCATATCGAGAACCATCACACGCTTGTTGCGCAGTGTCTCCGGAATCTCGTTTGACACGATGCGCTGCGCCAACCCTTCCGCAACCGCAGTCTTGCCAACACCCGGTTCCCCAATCAGAACAGGATTGTTTTTCGTGCGCCGCGACAACACCTGAATCACACGTTCAATCTCTGCAGCGCGTCCGATGACCGGATCGAGCTTGGAGTCGCGCGCAAGCGCCGTCAGGTCGCGGGCCAATCCATCAAGCGTCGGTGTGCTGGCAGTCTGGTTGTTGTCCGAGGCGTTCTCCTGCGTATCGCTGCCAAGGAGTTGCAGCACCTGTTGACGGGCCTTGGTCAGATTGACGCCCAGATTGCTGAGCACACGCGCCGCGATTCCTTCACCTTCGCGGATCAGGCCGAGCAGGATGTGTTCCGTGCCGATATAGTTGTGGTTGAGTTTACGAGCTTCGTCCATGGACAGCTCGATGACCTTTTTCGCCCGCGGCGTGTATGTTGTGCCCGTGGCATTGCCGGGGCCGTGCCCAATAATTTTTTCGACTTCCCGCTGAATCTTGTCGCTCGTAAGCCCCAGGCTGATCAGCGCTTTCGCCGCAATACCCTCGCCTTCCCGCACGAGACCAAGCAGAATATGCTCCGTGCCAACACCAGGATGGCCCAGTCGAACAGCTTCTTCATGAGCCAGAGTCAATACCTTCTGCGCTCTCTCCGTAAAGCGATTGAACAACATAACGTTCCCCCATTTCTTTTCAATATCCTAAGCAGCCAGCCAACTCCATCCAGCTGCCGGTCCCGGTCATCCGGTCACTCGCCGTCAGTCATGCGCAGGCGTTCCCGCATCAGCGCCGCACGCTTGACGTCGCGTATCGCCGGACTCATCTCATGACCATAGTATTTCTGCAGAAATCCCGGCTGAGTGGCCACCATCAGTTCCTTCAAGATGTTCGCCGAGACGCCTTTGATAATACCGAGATCGATCCCCAACCGCACATCGGAAAGTCTCTGCATCGCCTCTTTGGAGTCGATCTGCCGCGCATACGCCAATATGCCAAAGGAACGACAGACGCGATCCTCGATCTGTTCCTTGCCGTCGCGAAGCAAATACTGGCGGGCGCCACGCTCATGATCCACAATCTGTCTTGCGACGCCATGCAGGTTGCCGATGATCTCCTCTTCGCTCTGTCCCAGTGTAATCTGGTTGGAGATCTGAAACAGATTGCCCAGGGCGTCTGTTCCTTCGCCGTAGATGCCTCTGACTGCCAGCCCCACATGTGTAACCGCCGAAAGAATGCGTCCGATCTGGCCAGTCAACACCAGCGCCGGGAGATGCATCATGACCGACGCGCGCATTCCCGTTCCGACATTGGTCGGGCATGCTGTCAAATACCCCTTTGTTTCATCGAACGAATAATCCAGTGTTTCCTCCAGCGCGTCATCCAGCCGATCGACCATCTGATAGGCGCCATCCAGTTGATAGCCAGGCAACAGGCACTGCAGACGCAGGTGATCTTCTTCATTCAACATGACGCTGATCTCTTCATCGCTGCGCAGCATCACCGCTCCGCCGGACGCCTCCAGGAGAGCGGGACTGATCAGGTGTTTTTCCACCAGCACCTGCTTCTCCACGTCGGTGAGATCCGCCATTTTCAACAGTTCGAAATTCCCCAATTCCCGGTTGGCAAGTTGTTGGGCCGCCGCCGCCACTTCATCAAACAGGCTCTGCTTGTCACGTTCTGTCGCCAACATCGGAAATGGCCGATTCGTCAAATTGCGTGCGATACGGACCCGACTGCTGATGACGATGTCTGAATCAGGACCATCATCGCGCAGCCATTTGCTTGTGGTGTTGGATAAAAAATCACTCAACGACACTGCCGTTCACCTCCTACGCCTGCGATTCAAGCTGTTGTTCGAGATAGCGAATTCGGTCCCGCAACCGGGCGGCGTCTTCAAACCGCTCTTCGACCACCCGCATATGCATCTCCTGACGCAATTGATTCAGTTCCCGACGCGCCCCGATGACTCCACCGCGCCGCCTGGGAATTTTACCTGTATGTTGATCGGAGCTCTGAACTCGCTTAAGCAGAGTTCCCAATTCGCGGGAGAACGCCTGATAGCAATCCGGACATCCGAACCGCCCGGTCTGGGCAAACTGTTGAAATGTAAGCCCGCAGTTTTCGCATCGCGAAGCGGGCGCATCGGAACTCTGCATCGCCGTTGGATCGAGATGAAGCAGCCCGGACAGCAACTGATTGACCGAAAACGCTCCGATCATCGCTTCATACGCTGCCTGCCCCTTCTCGCGGGCACACGATTCACACAGATGAAACTCACTCTTTTGCCCCTGCACAATCTCTGTAAAATGTACGGTGGCAGGACGCTCGCCGCATTGCTCACACAGCATGGGCAACTCCCTCCTCAGCGTTCTTAAGAATCGTTGCTGCGATACCCATACACCGCCGCCAGCATTGAACTCAGCAGACGGGCCCTCAATATGTCCCTTTCCGGCAGGGGGAGCAGCAACGTGTCTCGAGAGACCGCCACACGCAGGAGAGAAGCCTCACGCTGCGATAGAATGCTGTCACTCTCAAGCCGCCAGATAATCCCCTCAGCCTCTTTTTGCGGAATGCTGTCACCCACGGAGCGCAGCAATTGACTGATTTCGTTGATGTGCTGAGACGCGATCCGCCTAATGCGAATATATCCCCCACCGCCCCGCTTTGATTCCACAAGATACCCGCGCAACGGTGTAAAACGCGTCGCAATGACGTAGTTGATCTGCGACGGAACACAGGAGAAGATTTCTGCCAGTTCGCTGCGCTGCACTTCAATCACGTCGCCGCTGCGTGACAGCAATTCAGAAAGATACGTTTCAATCAGATCAGCAGTACTCTTCACGTTTGCAATGTCTCACTCCTGACTTTGACTAATCTTGACCTTATGGGTTCAGTATAATCAGTTTCCCCGCAAAAGTAAACGCCAATCAGCAACATTTTTTTGACACCCCCGCAAGCCAACCGCTCCTGCAAAACTGCTTTCGTACACGCCTGATTCAGGCTTTCCTACACAACTGTTCCGACTTTCCTATACGCCTGTTTCATGTTTCTGCACGCCTGTTTCAAACGATAGGATTTCCGAAAAGCGCGAGACAATACGTGTGGCGCCCACAAGTTCCGGGCCGTTTGCAAATCCGAAAGCGCAACCGATTACTGGCAGGCCGTTTTTCAAGCCTGCCTCCACGTCAGAGGAACGGTCGCCAACCATGACGGCGTAGCGGTCCGAAATATCCTCAAGCACTCTGGCCACCAGGCGCACTTTGGAGTCCACTCTGTATCCGCTGGCGCTGTACAGCCCCGCAAAAAAAGGTTGCAAGCCAAAGACGTCTACAATCGTCTCAATGTACCGCTGTTGACCATTGCTCGCCACAGCAAGCATTGCCCCTTCCTCATACAATTGACGCAGTGTTTCAGCCACGCCATCGTACAATGCCCCCGTTCCCTGCAACAGCAGAGCGACCTCCTCTTCGAGAAGCCAGGCGTCAGCAAGCTCCTGCTCGGTGCGAGACAGCGAACGGCCCAGTAAACGTTTCCATATCATATCGTGAGTCTGTCCAAATGTATCGGCGATCTGAGCGTCCGTTATGTTCTGGGGCGTCACAACGCCGTGCGCCGCAAGGCGCGTGAACAGTCTGCGAAACGCCTGAAACGCAACGAGTTCTGTTTGAAACAATGTGCCATCCATATCAAAAATCCACAGTTCACCAACTCTTGTCACAAATGACACTCTCCTCACAACTCAGTTCTCCAGAATTCATTGACGGACCGTAAATAAAACTGCTAAACTAGCGTAAACTCTTTGCCAATCCACTGCGTAAACTCTATGCAATCCGGTTGCGTAAACTCTTTGCCAATCTAAATTTTTTATAGCGACCGTCACTGTGCAAAACGCATTCATTCATCTGTGTCTACTTTAATGTTTTTCCATAAGGAGGCGCGACAATGACAACCAACAGATATGAGGAAATTGCGCGCGCCGCCATCACACTATTCGATCAGAAAGGATACCACGCCACCTCGGTTCAGGATATCGCTGACGCGGTGGGACTGCAAAAAGGTAGCCTATACCATTACATTGAAAGCAAAGAGGAATTGTTGCTGCGCATCGCCAGCCAGTCAATCAATGGCTTTAATCGTGAACTGGAGATCATCCGCAACCGCAAAACAGCGGCAAAGGACCGTCTCATACAGGCGATCCACCATCACTTTAACATTGTGACCGGAGACATACAAATGACCACGGTCCTTTTGCGGGAAGCGTTCCTGCTGGGCGACGAGCAGCAGAGCGCGGTCAAACAGGCAACGGATCAATACCTTGATCTCTGGGTCGACATTATTAAGGAAGGGATGGACAATCAGGAATTCCGGCCTGGGGACGCGCGCCTGACTGCGCTGTCCATCCTCGGCTCGTGCAACTGGGTGTACCGCTGGTACGACGGAAGCGGCTCCAAGACACCCCAGCAGATCGCAGACTATTTTTGCGATCTGCATCTGCATGGCATCCTGGTTTGATTTGGACTCCCTGATCAGCACAATCATTTTCTGTGCAACAGCAAGAAGAAATAGGGCTATTTTGCAGCTTTGACGAGGTACTGATAGGCTTTGAACTGTTCTCCGGTGGACATTCCAGACAATTTCCGAAAGATATCCACCCACTGTTCGTCCTGTTCAGTCAGGGGAACCCCTGTTGCCGCATATTCGCGCTTTGAAAAATCCCCGTTCTGGAGCATATCGTCTATCTCTTTCAAGGTAAAGAAGCGTATATGAGTTCTATCCAGAATCCCGGCATCTTCATAGGTCCACCGTCCCTGTACTACATTCCTCAAATTACTGATATGCATCACATTAGGGATGCTCAGCAGCATGAATCCATCCTCTTTCAGACATCTTCTAAGATTACGAATGGCTACCCAGGGATCATAGAGGTGCTCCAGCACATCGGCAAGAATAATATAGTCAAAATAACTGTCGGGATACCCGACGACCACTTCAACATTCATTGCGCTCATCTCAACGAATGAAGCCGCAACGGACGCGCTTGATTCATTCAACTCAATGCCATGCAATTCTGCGTTCTTGTATCGGTCTTTAATTTTCAGCATGGTCGCACCGCAAGCGCATCCCACCTCCAGAATGCACAGACTCGCATTGCTCACGTGCTCATTCATGAGTTGGATAACGTCCAGTCGTATGTTGGTCGAATACCACGAGTCAAATCCCCATTTTGCGCGAAATTTTTCTCTGTTCGTGTATACAACATCGACAAATCCCGCGTGATTTTCAGTGAATGAAGTAGATTGAAAATGGTGAACAAACACGTTTCTGCATAGTATTAATCTATACCCCGCTTTCACAATTCTAAATGAATAGTCGTCATCCTCAAAGTTCCCAGGGAAAAACCTCTCATCCAAGAACCCCACGGCATCGACCACCGCTCTTTTTAGCAGCATACAAAAGCCAATTAGTCTTATCCTCTGTTCCCATAGATCCGGACTTTCTGAATTATAGTTGCTTGCGAACTCCTGCATTTCAGTAATTGATGAGTAATTCACTGGAATGGTCTGATAGTAGGAACAGGAATTCGAGACAGGTCCAACAGCACCGATATCGGACGAGCTGTACAAACTGGCCTCCAGAAGTTCCAACCACTTTTCTGTAACAATCGTGTCATTATTCAGAAGTAAAATATTCTCTCCATTGGCTACGCGAATCCCTTGGTTGCATCCTGCAGGAAATCCTAAATTATCATGATTGTAGATCGCGTGAATATCACTTTGACTGGCAAGCCACTCTGATGTGCCATCCGTCGAACCATTATCGATCACAATGAGTTCATAGCTGGAAGTGGTAGTGTAGCGGCGAATGCTTTCTATACAAGCTCTCGTATACTCGAGCTTATTGTACGCAAGAATGATTATACTGGTTAACAACGCTACCTCTCCTATAAACGAAATTAAGGAATAATACTATTCAAACCGGCAATCCCTCGCCCCCCTTGCGGTTCTCGATCATTCATAACAATTCACCGATAGTTTTCAGTATAGCATACCGTTTTATAGGGAAGGGGGCAATTTCGCAATTTAAGTGTCTCAGGTTGAACATCTACTGAATTCGGTTGCTTCGAGCTACAATTGTCTGTAATCTAGGAAAGAGGTACAAATTTGAATCAAGCGATGTAATCAAAGTAGAGAGATGCCAACATGGACCGTATAGTTTCCATCCAACCATTTCTTCCTGAAGTGAATCACATATTCTGTGCCCTTAGACTCCCTTGGCACTCGGAGGCCATCCAGCAGATTCACATCAAGGCCTTACGTGTCATTAAAAAACCAACCATAGTAGAGGAGAACATGCAGTATGGATCCTACTCTTTTTGCCGCGCATAGCGAACCATTGGCGGACAATATCATCGCTTTCGTAATAGTAAAAAATAATGAGTCATCGTACCAAGAATCCCTGAAACATATTGCAACTATGGACATTCCCAACGGATATACAGTAAATATAATAACAGTTATAAACGCCCGTAGTTTGGCTGCGGCTTATAATTCTGCCATGTGTTCTTCAAAAGCTAGATATAAAGTCTACATGCATCAGGATGTCCTTTTATTGAACAGATTTTTCTTGCATGATGTTATTCGAATTTTTTCCTCTAATGCTTTCGTGGGCATGATTGGTGTGTGTGGATGTTCAAAACTGCCTCCAAGCGGAGTTTGGTGGGAAGCGGACGTTAAGTATGGCAAGGTTCTTGAATATCGCGGGGTTTTTCGTGATCTGTCGTTTTCAGAGGTTAATAATGATGTGCAATTTGTAGAAGCTATTGATGGACTGCTTATGGTTACGCAGTATGATCTGCCCTGGAGAGAGGATCTTTTCAATGGGTTTCATTTTTACGATACTTCACAGTGTTTGGAATTTCGAAAAGCAGGCCTCTATGTTGCCATTCCCAGACAAATGACTCCATGGTGTATCCACTACAAAGATGAGAACTATCAACTTTCGATAAATGAATATAACACTGCACGCATGATATTTCTCAGCAACTATTCCTACGTTACATCAAACCTTCAGACTATCAAGACCAGTATTTGATAAATCATCTTGTTCAACATCCGACTAAAGCATGAAGAAATAAGAGTATGAAATCATACTCTTATTTCTTCATGCTTTGTTGCCTGGCAACGTCCTGCTCTCCCAGGACCCTGCGGTCCAAGTACCATCGGCGCTGGAGGGCTTAACCTTCGTGTTCGGGATGGGTACGGGTGTGTCCCCTCCGCCATCGCCGCCAGGCTCTGGCTCCTTCACAACTAGATGCGAATCATGAGTGTTCGACTGTACGCTCGTACAGCCCTTCTTCTTGTAGGATAAGCCCTCGACCGATTCGTATCCGTCTGCTCCATCCCTCACAGGAC